>ERZ779626.337-NODE-337-length-29969-cov-6.662098_pt1 | contig 29969 bp, 23 predicted proteins | sample MGYA00514209_ERZ779626 | MGnify/ENA primary metagenome ERZ779626 (study PRJEB29562, sample SAMEA4376713) | mouse gut metagenome | isolation source: Cecum | study: EMG produced TPA metagenomics assembly of the A DSS colitis mouse model was used to assess the...
CGGAATAGAGTTTGTTCCCGTCGTATATGTACATAAGGGGATACCTGTGCTCTACGACGTCGTATCCGTCGGGCAGATAAATATAGGCTTTACGCTTGCGCCCGCCCGTCAGCGGGGGAATTTCTATTTCCCAATCGTATACCAAACGTCTGTCCTCAATTTATATGCGACTCGATAAAGTTTAATACGTCTTCACAGACTTTTTCCTTACAGTCGTCGTTTAAAATTTCATGACGGGAATGTTCGTAAAGGGTTATGTTTACGTCCTTTACCCCCGCTTTGACGAATTTGTCGTAAGCTTTTCGGACGCCCTTACCGTAATTGCCCACGGGGTCGTCCTGTCCCGCCACGAAATATACGGGAAGCTCCTTGGGAACAGCCGCTATCGTCTTGTGCGAGCAAGCCTGTTTGATTATTTCAAACAGCACCGCGTAACCGTTGTTTGTGAACGTAAATCCGCAAAGGGGGTCGGCTTCATAAGCGTCCACGTTTTCGGCGTTTGCGGAAAGCCAGTCGTTTTCCGTGCGGGCGGGCTTGAATTTTTTGTTATAGCCGCCGAAAGCCAGCTTGGTTATAGACTTGCTTCTGTGCTTCCAGCCGCGGAATAACGCGTTGATTTTTACGGCGAGGCTTGCCGTTGTAAGCGTGAAAATATCTTTAAAGCCGCTGCCCATAATAATCGCGCCGCTGAAATCGTTACCGTAAAGCGATATATATTTACGGCAGAAAAACGAACCCATGCTGTGACCGAGTATGAAATAAGGCTTGTCGCCCGTCTGCTTTTTTACGGCAAGCTGAAGCGCGCGTATGTCCGCAATAATCACTTCGGGATCGCGTCTTGCGTTAAAATAACCCAACAAATCCTCCGAAGCAACCGACTGACCGTGACCGAGGTGGTCGTCCGCGCATACGGCGAACCCGTGCGAGGTAAGAAATTCGGCGAAAGGAGCGTAACGCGCGGCATATTCCGCCATACCGTGAATAATCTGCACGACGCCCTTTATTTCGCCTTCGGGCAGCCAGATGCAGGCGTGAATTGTTGTTATTCCGTCATGCGAGGGAAAATATATATCTTTCATAGTGACTGTATTATAACATAACGCAATTTTTATTGCAAGAAAAAACGGGTTGCGGATTAAACCGTTTCCCGTTTTTCGTATGTCTTATTTTTTGGTCTTTTTAGCTGCCGTTTTGCCCGTATCGGGTGCGGATTTAGTCTTTTTTACCGTGTCCGCGGGTTTTTCCGAGGCGGTCTTAGCCGTTTTTGCGGGTTTAGCCGTCTTTTCGCTTTCTGCGGGTGCGGAAGCTTTTGCGGGCTTTACCGCCGTTTTGGTTTCCGTTTCGTTATCCGCGGATTTCTTTACGGGTTTTTCACCGTTTTTCTTTTCCGCTTTCTTAGCAGCCTTCTTTTCTGCGGCTTTGCTTTGGGATTTTTCGGCGCGGTCGTCTATTTTCTTCATAAGACGGTTGCCGAAAACCATAGCGCGGAATTTGGGCACAAACACCAGCACCAAAATAAACGCGGTTACGGCGGCGAACAGAAGAACAAACACCACTAACGAAATAATCAGCGCCCTTTCCTTATAAATATTTGCCGCGTTAATGAGGTTTGCCGTATACGGAATACCTATAACGTTAAGCATTACCTTTGCCGAAGAAGTTGTTATTATTTCCACAGTATGCTCCTTATTGCTTAAATTTTCCTTATTGAATATAAGCTTGCGCGCTTCCTCTACTGCACTGTTCATGCTGTAGGTACCCTGATTTTTGCCGTCTATGTATATTTTGACGGAACCGTAACCTTCGCCCGTAGCCCCGTACAGTGCGAAACTTTCGCCTTTGAATTTTACTACAAGCTTCTGGTTCTTTTTGCGCGCTATCATATAACCGTTGGCTTCTTCCGCGATGTGTCCGGAATTTTTCCAGCCCTTGGTGGTGAAAAGCTTTGCGCTGGTGGAAGGCACTATCTGTTGCGTTGTCGATTTTATACCTGCGTCCAACTCGGCCAGGACGGAAAAATTACCGCCCGAAGTACCTTTGACAATAAGCTTCCAATACCTTCCTTTAACTTCGCCGAATTTAAGGTTGATAGTCGTTCCCTTATACAAATCCCTTCCGCCCTCGGCAACCTTGGTCCAGCCGCCGTCCAAGCTGTCGGAAATCTGCAACTCGAAATCGTTGATATAGGAGTTTACGTTGTTTCTTGTTGTGATGGAAAAATAGTTGAAGTCCTGAACTTTGGAAGTATCCACGATAAATTCCTGCGGGTTATCGGGAGTGATTTTTTTATCTCCTCCGCCGTAGGTCGTGTGCATATTCGTGTTTGTAAGGCCGTCTATAAGATAGGACCATTTATCCGTCTCGATTCTTCCGGTTTCCTGACCGTATGTAGGGCTTTCGGGGTCGATATCGTACTGTATCAAAACGTCGTATCTTCCGCCGACTATGTTTTCCGGCGCTTTGGCAACCGTCCACTCGCTTTTATCGGTACCGGTTATACTTAGCTTAATGCTGTCCTTTTTGGAAACGATATACTCGGGTTCGAATACGTAAACCTCCGCCTGCTTATCCTTGGGAAACGAGGGGTGATAAATGTCGGTCGTCACAAACGGAGCAAAGGCTTCGTCGCCGTATTTTACCGCTATCGCGGCGGACCCGCCGCCGCCCGTATTTACGTTTAACAGCTTCACGGCGTAGGTTTTACCTTTTTCTACCGTGCGCGTTACGCCTAAATCCTTATAGCCAGCCGTATACGTCGATACGGCGCCCAATTCTTCAAGACTGTTGAAATCGTTGCCGAAGTATGCCCTTGCCCAGTCGTCGCATTTAACCGCGAAAGAAACTTCGCCCGATTGCGGCGCGCGCCAGTAAAACTCGGAAACCTTTACGTCGTACTGACCTTTTTCCGTGTTGTACGAACCTATATCCGCAGACCCGTTACCCGCAACCGCGTCGGGATTCTTTGACGCGACCTCGTTAAGCACCGCGTCCCAGTTTCTGCCCTGAACGTTTTTCCAGTAGGACAGTCTCGACCCGTTGTAGGAAATTCTCAAATAAACCGTAAACTTATGGACGACGCCGTCGTTAAGCTGTACGGTGAAAGAAAACTTATCCTGCGCGCCCGTATACTTCTTGTCGAAAGAATACGTCCAGACTCCGTCGCCCGTCTGCTTGATTTTACCGTGGTCGGGCTTATCTACGGAAAGGATTTTAAAGCCCTTCGCCTCGGTCGTGTCGAGCGTGCTTATCGTCTTTTTATAAAGCTCGAACCGAATGTCTTCACCGAACGTCACGTTATAATCGCCGGAGGTTTTAACGCCGTCTATGCCGCCCGCATAAAAGTTCGATACGGGCTGATAATCGGGCAGGGCGTTCATTTCGGCAAGCTGCTCTGCCGTGAACATAGCGTCCGTTATATTTGCGCAATAGAAAACGTTGAAATATTTTATAAAGTTCATTCCGTAAATACGGGAACATCTGTATGCGAAGTCGGAACGTTTATTGCCCTTGGTTCCTTCCGCAACAAAAGACGGATAGTTTTTATAAGTATACAACAGCTCGTAAAATTTTTCCGCCCCGAAGGAGTGCATTATGTTGGCGTACATGCCGAGGCATGCGAAATAGTCGTAAGAGCCGTCGTCAAAGTCGCCGTTTCTGCCCTTAAAGGACAGGGTCTGCGTCAAAACGTTGTAGGGATTGGCATATACGCCGTGTTCCGCGCCGCCGCCGTTTCTTATAGTCGTACCTACGTCGCAGAACATTATGTAGGAAAGAAGCGTAAGCGCGTTGTTTCTTACTTCGCCTTCTCTGCCGGTAGCAAAGCCCCAAGGTGTGCCGTAAGCGGCTGCATGGTTATGTCCGATTTCATGCAAAGTGCCCCAGGTACCCCTTGCAAGAAGTCCCCTGTAATTCATAGCGTCGCCGAACCATTCGGTGGGCTGCGCAAAGGAATAATTTCCCAGCGACACCGCCGCACCCGCGGGAACGTGCCAGTCGAACATTACTTTATTGAAACGGTTATAAATGCCGCCGGTAAACGACTCGTTTACGGACAGGAAGGAATGCCACAGCATGGCAAGCTTGTCGATTTCGTCGGTTTTTACCTGACGCATGTATCTTGCGGTACCCATCTCTCCCGTGGGTCCTATAAGCTGACCGTTTTCGGTATCGAGAACGGCTATGACGCCGGGCGCGTTGCGCAGGTATTCGTCGAAATAGTCGGTCATGGTCTGCCCCAGCACGTAATGCGGAGTTTCGACCGCGCCCGTGAAGGTCGTCTTGACCCTGGAATAGCAGTTGCCCATTCCTATTTCTATCAGTCCGCCGAACGGCGTGCCGATAGTATATTCCTTATTTTCCGTAAAAGTGAATTCGGCGCTAAGCCAGGGCAAAAGCCAGTGCTGTCTGGCCCACTGCGGCTGCAACGCCACGTTGCCGTCCAATTTGCCGTTTGCGACAAGTACGTCCGCTTTTGTGAAATACGCGTCCTTAGAGGACGTAACCTTGACGTTTTTTATATTGCCGGCTATTGCGTTGAAAGCCGCGTTGTTTGCATCGCCGCGCCAGGCAAGCGTATTTTGAACGCCGAGCACGACGGAAATGCGCTCCCCGGGTTTAAGCCCCTCCACCTTTACCGTTATAGCTTCGCCTGCGGGCAGATAAAGCCCCGTAGCGTGATACGAACGGTAGATAGGGTCTAACGTTATTTCCTTTTTAACAGCGTTGTTTTCACCGAGAACCGCGCCGTACTGTTCGTCTGCGGCGGGGTGCTTTTTAAGCCATTCCTGCGTAAGCGTTCCGTTAGCCGAACGGTACTCCGCCTCGGTCGAAAGGTGCATTCCCTGCGACAAAAGCATGTATTTATAGAAAAGCGAATAATTCAAATCGCCCGTTTTGCCCGCCGGAACAGCCGTTCCCGCAGCCGTACCGTTGGAGAAATCGTCCACGCCGTCACAGCCTAAGCCCGTTCCGACCACCGTGGAATCCGCGCTTTTCATACCGTAACCTACAAGATTGGGCGAAGGATATTTATCGAACGTAATTGTAGCCGTCTTCAAGGTTTCGGTGCTTTCGACCAGATTTTCGAAATCGGTCGTAAGCTCTTGGGTTTCCGTATTGTAAATAACGGAATAATTGTCGCCTAAAATTTCCGGCTTGGAACGCGGGAGATTGCGCTCCAAAACGTTCCTTACGTCTGCGCGCAAAGTCGTCTGCACTTCGGAAAGTTCTTCATAGCTGTATTTGTTCAACGCAAATTTATCTTCCGTAGGCAAAGTGCTTTCGGGCGGCTGAAAGCTTTTCACCTTTTTACCGCCGCACGCGGGCGCTATAAGCATTCCGCACGCAAGAACCGCGGCAGTCGCCGCGCATAAAAACTTTTTAATTATGTTTTTGCCTGTATTCTTGATTTTCACTGTTGCTCCTTTAAATTTCGGTTTTAGCAGTATGTCTTTACGGACAATATTAATCTTATAACATATTATTAAATAAAAGTCAATTTTAAAACGGTAAAAAAACGGCAATAAAATTAAGCGTAAAGTTTTACAATGGTATAGAACAGTAAAGGAACTGCTCTGTACCATTTTTTTTACTGTTCAAATACGATAACGGCGGCGGCATTACGCAAAGGACGGTAACGACAATGACAGTAATCACAAAAAAAGTAGTAATTGAAAATGAGGAATTTGTACTTATTAAAGACAATTCCGCAAACGGCGTTTATTACGGAACTATCCCGTATAGCGAACTTGACGAAAATGGCAAGCTAAAAAGACAACTTAACGGTTATGATATGGCAATAGTTTTATTAAGTGATAGCGTTGAGCGTAACGAAAGTCCGCTTGTATCAGCAATAAAGGAAAGGCAACGCCGTATCCCTCTTGATAGGTTTATTACCGAGGGGCATACGAAAGAGGAAATTATACAATTCATTTTGGCAATGTAAGCAAAATGGCTGTGCTAACGGCTTGACGGGCAAATAAAATCAAAGGAATTTAAATTAATGAAAAACGGAACGGAAAAGTACATTGAAACGGTTAAATACCTTGAACGGCTTTATGATTTTTGCAATGAAAAGCTATTCGATAACGAGTTGGACAAGCCTGTAATTACAGTACAGCTTGACGGTAAAAATAAGGCGTACGGTTGGTTTACTTGCGGTAAGGTATGGAAAGAAAACGACAAGGACGACGGGGCGCACGAAATCAATATTACGGCGCAGTACCTTAACCGTCCCGTAAAACAGATAGCGGCAACAATGATACACGAGCAGTGCCATTATTACGCCGAATTAAACAATATTCAAGATACTTCCCGCAGTGGTACATATCATAACAAATTATTTAAACAGATAGCCGAAAAACACGGCTTAACAGTAAGTAAAATGCCGACGATAGGTTGGTCGCATACGGAGTTAAAACTCGATACGGACGCGCTTATAACGGACTTTATAAAAGATAACCCCGAAACGCTTATTTACCGTACCCCCGTATTTGCGGGGCAAATGGTTAAAACGTCAAGCACTCGCAAATATGTTTGCCCGTGCTGTCAACAGTCCGTAAGGGCAACAAAGCAAGTCAATATAATGTGTCTTGATTGTAATCAACCTATGATGGTTGAAGAATAAGGCGGGGTGATTATATGGCAAGAAGTGTTTCTATTCCCGAAAGGTATGATATTTGGCAACAGGATTTAACAAAACCCTATATTGCGTTGCAGTTTATGGGTTTTGTTAAAACACAGAACGAGGCAAAAGAACTGTTAAAGGCTTTCAATTTTTGTGATAAGCAAGCGGTTGAAAGTGGTTTTCACGCATATTTCTTTACTTGTGGAAAGTTAAGAAATGAATAAATATAGGCTTATACCCGCCGTTTAATTCTCCTTGACGGCGAAATAAGAGAAGCGGGGGTCTGCCTCTTCCCCCGCTTTATATCGGTAAACGGAAGCGCGAAACAGGCGAAAAAGTTTGTTAAGGCGGCGCAACTCCGCCATTTCCCGACCAACCCCGTAAGGGGTAAATAAAAATATGCGTGCCGTATGCAACAAGCGGTAAAGGAAAAATCAAAAAATGGCAGAAAAGAAAGTTATGGAACAGAATACGGTAAACTTTGTAGCGGAAATTTCGGCGGACGGGAATTTTATTATTACCCGTGAGCCTATCAAGGGCGCAAACGGTAAACAGCTTAAAACGCAGGACGGGCGTTTATACTACGCCTATTTTATTAACGGCAAATTGCGCGGTCGTGCGGTAAAGGTTGATTTTAGCCCGAAAGACAAGGGCGGTTATACTCCACTTGATTTGGTTTTTGACGTTTCCCCGAAAGCGGAATTATTTATAACCGAAGTAACGCAGGAAATTAATGGCAAAAAGCAGAAAAGGACGGTTTATACGGTCAATACCGTTGACGAAAACGGCGTTATATGGAAAGCCGAAGTTAAGCCCACCCGTACGAGTGATAGAGATACGCTTGCAATGTTGATAACTTTAATCGGCGCACAGACAAAAACGGAAACGGTCGATGAAGCCGAAACGGCATAAAAATTGAAAGTACACTTTCAAAAACGGTAAACCCCGTCTGTGAAAAGCGGACGGGGCAAAACCGAAAATAATTATTTCTCTTTAACAGTAAAATTCCCCGTAGGGGTGTTGCTCCCTGCAAGGGTGTTGAAAGAAAACGAAACGGACGGAATTAAGCAAAATCACGGGCGTTAAGAAAAATAAGTCATAACGAAATGTAGCGCAATTTTGCAGACGGATAGTTAGAAATAAATAAAAGGTTGGTGAATAAGTTATGGCGAATTATTTAAATACAGGTAAAAAACAGTATACCGAAGCGGAAAAGAAAGCGTTTCATATGGGGCGTGCCTTTGCAACGGCAAAAGCAGGTAAGCGTGTTAAATTGCCCGATAATGAAAAGATTAAACAGTCATTTAAAAACGGCGTAAATAAAGTGCGTTCGGGCAAATCAAGTGGTGGTAAAAAGTCTACGCAAACAACTTGCGCAAATTGTGGCTCACCACTTTATGTTGTGGACGGTAACGGCGTTATTGTAAAAGTACTTGACGGGGGTAAAGCAAAATGAAAAAAATTTTAAGCGGAATAACCTCTTTCTTGCTTGTTGGCGTATTGGTCGGCGGCGTATGCGCTTGCGGTTATGCTTCGCGCGATAAAAGCGGTAAGTGGTTCGGCAATAGCGATTTTAAATCGTGGCATTGGTCGGATAATACGGACGATAAACAGTCTGATGATGATAAAGCGGATAATAAGCCCGTTGAAACATTTACGGGTTCAACCCTTGATATTATTGAAAAAGACGGCATACAGCTTTATAGTGCAAGGTTGCCCCGTGCGGCTTATGCGGCAAATGGAATAAGCGAAACGGCGGATAGTGCTTATACTTTAACGGCGGAAGTGTTTCCCGATTATGCAAACGATAAATCGCTTGATTGGTCGGTAGCTTGGCAAATTCCTGATAGCGAATGGGCAACGGGCAAAACCGTCACTGATTATGTAACAGTTACTCCGAATACGGACGGCGGCAACATTGCTGTATGCGCTTGTTTACAAGATTTCGGTGAACCCGTAAATATTATAGTTTCAAGCCGTTCAAACCCGCTTGTTTTCGGCGTAGTTGCAGTGAATTATTATCAGCGTGTAAAATCGTTAAGTTATTCATTTAGTCTTGACGGCAAACCCGTAAATGCGGTTGAAAGTAACGGTGTTTATAAGGTCGATTACACGGGCGAAAAGAAAAATTATGCTGTTGAAATCGTACCCGTTTATTCGGCTTATACTCTTATAGATACGTATTCCACCGAAATAAGCGGCGCATTGACTTCTACTTTTGGCTATACGGCGGCGACTTCGCTTACTACTTTGGAAATTCCTGCTGGCTTAACGGGCGGCGACCCCGAATTAACCGAAAATGCCGTTAATTGGTGTAATTGGGTTAAGCGTGACGAATTTGATAGGTCTTGGGGCTATGAGTATATCCAAATGAACCGTGGCTTAATGTTGGGTAACAACGTTGACCCTTTCGGACATACATTAAAACCCGTTTATATTTTGACGGCGGAAGAGAAAGCACACCCCCGTTGTGCTTATTATATTTCGTTGATAAGCGACAATGATAATTTTGCTAATGAAGCGGCTTTTAATACGGCGAAAGATAGATTTAATAATTACACCCCGTCAGCCTATACGTTTATGGATAATGTATCTGTCGCAAATTACAACGACTTTGTAAACGCCGTTAAACGTTGTAATAGCGTAAATGTCGGCGTTGTGCAATATACAGTTAAGGTTACGGGTACTTATTCAAGCTATGAAACGGTTTTAAATCTCGGATATAATGACGAGTTTAAAATCGAAGTTTCGGACATTGATTTGTCTGATACGCAAATCGGGTTTTAAGGCGGTGTAGTTATGAAAAATAAAAGAGTTAAAAGAAAATATATAACTGTCTTTTTTGCTCTGTTATTGTTTGTAATTGCGTTTATCGGCGGGCGGGGCATGTTCCCCGCCTTTGCTGATACTGCGGGTTATACAAACGTATTAACAGACTTGCAAAAGGATAGTAAGTTTAATGTAGGCGAATATAGCGACGATATAAACGACTTTGAAATCAAGTCGGACTATTATTCGATACAAGTTATTCAAATAGCCGAAAGCACGGGCGGGGAATTGTTTATATACACTTATCAGCCTTGCCAAAATATTACATATCTTGTAGCTCTACAAGTTAATATGGCTTTAACTGACAAAGTGGGTTTTGAAGTTACTCCCGATACACAATTAACGGATAATGACAAACCAAAACTTTACGATTTGACACTGTTAAGTTGCGAGGGCGTTTTTTGCAAATATAAGGTAAATGATTTTACCGTAAGCAGTGATACCGTGCGATACTATAATATTATAAGTCTTTTTCGTGATTTTATAGACGGTGATAGTGATGCTGGTTATGATAACACAACAGAAGCGGTTGCTTGCAATGTAGGCAGGTTATATAAAGCCGAAACCATTGACGGCGTTGTCAAATATTACTGTAAATACATTGACGTTATGAAAATTCTTAACCCCTTTGTCGGTTTCTTTTCGTTCTATGACGGTATGACATGGGATAGTGCGCTCGGTTTAGCTCCCGATAAATATACAGATGTCCATTTTATTGCTTTTACCCCTGATAGACAAATCGATACTTTAAAAGAGGCTGATATAACATATCGGACACAATCGTATCATATTAAACCTTTTCACGAGGGTACAGATTACGGCGAAAAATCAGCCCCGCAATATGTAACGCTTACGGGTGAAATGAAAGATAGTTCCGTTGGCGGTTTTGGCGGTCTTAAATTTAGTTGGAAATGTATTCAACGAACCGCAGAATTTATTAAGTCGATAAACCTTACCGAAGATAATGTAGGCTATGAATATGTTAAAAATAGTGAATTTGTTCTTGTATTTTATAAAACTCCTTTTACGGATAAAGAGGTTTATAACTTTTTGCAAGGTCATAGCCACGAAATAAAAGGTACAAAGGTTTCTAACGTATCTATACTTCGTCTTATGTTTGATACGGCGGGTAAAACTTATAATCTTGGTACGCTTATGAACCAACAGACGGGCAGTAATATACCTGTAAATGCAAATAAGCCCGTAAAAGCAAATGGCTTTTGGGCGTTCATATGGCGGTGTATAGTTCGGTTGTTTAATGGCACGGCAACGCTTTCAGAGCAGATTGTCGCTGTGGTTGCTTTGTTTTTTGTTTTGCTATTTGTGCCTATTGTATTAACCGTATTGAGCTTTGTTTTTCCCGCTTTCGGAGCGGTAATGAAAAATATTTTTAAGGGCTTATGGATAGGTATAAAATATTTGTTTATCGGTCTATGGTACGTTATAAGTTCGCCTGTAAGATTAATTATATGGATAGTTCATAAGAAAAAGGGCGACGGTTAATCGCCCTCGCCCTTTTGCTCTTGTGAATTGTCTTCTATTTCGGTTAATTTTTTTTTGGTAGTTAATTTTTCAATTTGTTTTTCTAATATGATTATAAAACATATCATTGCCGCAAAGACAATTAAAAATAAAACGGCTAATACTATAATTCCTGTTTCTAAATTTTGAATTTGTGAGTTTGTTGAATTTAATAGATAAGTAATCATAAAACCCCTCTGTAAGAATTTACAAAAATTATAACATTAGTAAAAGGAAAAATCAAGTTAAATTGAAAGTACACTTTCAAAAAAGGAATTATAAAAAATGATATTAATTATATACGCCCCGCCCCGATACGGCAAAACGATTTTGGCAACGCATTTTGCTAATATGGTAGCTTTTGACCGTTCACGGACGCGCGCTATGCAAAATGAAATTTTGACAAAGCAGGCAAATGGCTTTGAGAGTTTAAAAACAATTCCAAATCATTGTGTCGCGGCGAATTATGATATGCGTTTGCGTAAGTTCGGATATACGCCCCGCGCACCCCGCCGTATAAACCCGTTTAGGCTCGGCTATTCAAATCAATTGGTTAAAACTCATTTTAGTTTGCCGTATGAATTTTACGTTATAGACGAAGCGCAAAAGTATTTTAATAGCCGAATGGCGTTGTTTTATCCGGATTGGCAAAGCCGTTTTTTTGAACAGCACGGGCACGATAATTTGGACTTTTGTCTTACAACTCACCGTCCTATGCTTATTGACCCGAATGTTCGTGAATTGGCTGTGCTTATCGAAGTTATGAAATTGGATACACATTTTAATGACTTCGGTAAACCCAACAGGTTTGATTGGGATTGCCGCTTCTTTGATAGTAGTAGTGCGTGGGAAAGTTATATGTCGAGCGGCAAAAAGGATAAGGGGTGTTATAAATCTATTGATTTTACGGATACGCAAAATTTGCACGATTGTTATGACCACCAAAGCTGTAAACCGAAATTTTATGACGGGCATATGGATGAAGATTTTGATTATCTACCAAGTGAACTGACTGGTGATAGGGCAGAAGATTATATTAGAATTCTTGAAAAATTCGATGACGAATACCCGACAGGGTTTTATCAGAAAAGGACGGCGCTATGTTAAATTATAATAAAAATAAATTAATCAATAAGTGTCTTTTAACGTATTATCAGACTTTTGATTGTACACTCGATACTGCGGAATATGTTCACGAAAAGTACAATGACAAAATATTGAAATATATATTCAAAAATATGAAAAAGCAATTCCGTAAACTTGATAGGGAAGATAGGATATATCAAGCGGAACAGCGTAAAAAAGCCCGTTTAAAAGCTAAACAGGTACAAAAAAATAAAATCGATAAGGAAGTGAAAAACAATGGCAAATAATAATCGTAGGCGCAAATCGGGCGGTTGGGCAAAAACTAAAAAATACCCGCACGAAAGACACCCCGCAAATTATGTGCGTAAGGTCGGGGATAAAATTGAGTATCTGACTTTTACACACGCACCCGAAGTGAAGTTACCGAACGGCGCAGTTATTCAGACCGTTCCTATGGCTGACAATGTAAGCAAAAAGGAACGTGAAGAAAACGCCCGTAAAGGTTTAAAGCGTGGTGAAAATCGCTCTTATGCGTACCCCGTTGTATTCGAGGGTAAGCGTTCAGCGTTACATAAGGAAATTGCAAACGAGTTCGAGCCTATACCTTTTGATAAGGCGCGTATCGAAACAATGTTTAAAATATTCCCCCGTGTTAATGTCAAATTTACAGGTAACGGAAAAGGCAATAAAAAAGCCCCGAAATAATTCGAGGCATAAAAAAAAAGAAAGTGCCACGAGCGATATTTCAGCTTATGTGCGTGGGGGCTACAAGCGACGAAACAGTAAACTGTTAAGGCGAGCCAAACACTTTCTATGTGTCTATTATACGGCTTATAATGCCGTAAGTCAACAAAAAATAATAAACAAAATATAATTGAAAGTGCACTTTCAAAAAAGGCGGTTTTTATGAAAGTTTATTGCCGTTATGCGGTTATAGATAAGGCTACGGGTTATGAATTGGCTTGTGGCGAAAAATATAAAGATTTTCAAAATAGTGAAATTCGTTATATCGAATTTGCTGTATGGCGTGATTTCCCGTTCTTTTGGCGTAAAGCTTATGAATATTTTCGTACTTTAACTATTAAAGGGCGTGAGTGTGTTATCGTGTATTGGGTTGTGCGCGATAAAAAACGTGTTTCTAATTATTCATATTGGTTTAAGGGGCGTTATTTTTTGCGTTCGCGTAGTTATTTTGAGCGTGGGCTTTCTTGCCTATGCGATTATTTAATTGAAGATTTTGGGGTGTAAAAGAGTGAAAACATTAGCTGAAAAGGTCGCGTATAACGAAACGCAAAATACGGGGTTTTCGCACGGTTATTGTACGGGCGTTAAGTTTTATCAAAACTACGGCAAAGGCGGTGCGCCCGTTGACAAGAAAGGTCATAACGAGTATATAGACGATATGAAAAAGGCGGCTAAAAAACATAGTTATGCAAAAGGCTTTATGTGCGGTATTCGTGATGCCGCGAACGAGCGCAAGGCAAAGAAAAGATAACACTTTCCTTTATTAGGAAAATTCCCCCGTAGGGGGTGTTGCTCTCTGCAAGAGTAATGCTCCCGCAGGGTGATTAAAAAGGGGCAATTTATGAACGTAAGCAATTTAATACCAATGGACGATTTAACGGGTTGTCCGTTTCCCTTTTTCGGCTCTCCGGTGCAACAGCCGAAAAAGGTTTATAAAATATACAATGACGGCGGTCATTATATCGCAACGCAGGTATTCCGTCCGTATACCTGCAAACCGAAAGATTTACCGCCTAAACGCAATAAAACAGACGATTATACGGACGAACAAAAGGCAACGATTTTGCGCCGTATAATGCGTGATAAGCGCAAAGGTCTTGACGAAAATGGCAAAAAGAAAGATAAAAATGCCGTTGATAAAATCGACTTATCACGCGATAACGGGGCGCATTGCTCCCGTTCCGCTCTCGACATACTTTTTGACAGTCTGTATTTTACGGCGTTTAAACAAGGCTTAAAGGACAATAAACTTGATAAGCCTATGTCGGACTTTATACGGGCGGGTATATTGAAGTTATATCCCGATATGGACGGGTTGGACGAATATATCGCAGACAAAATAAAACGCAAGTTAAATAACTTGCACCACCGTAAAAAGCGGTTTAGGCGCAAAGCAAATCTGAATAATTGGAATTACTTTGTAACGTTCACTTACGACGATACAAAGCATACCGAAGAAACGTTTAAAAAGAAACTGCGTAAATGCCTTTCTAACCTGCATACCCGCAGGGGTTGGAAGTATATGGGCGTGTTTGAAACTGCCCCCGATACGGGGCGTTTGCACTTTCACGGGCTTTTATATGTGCCTGTGGGTGAAATGCTCGGAATGATAACGGAAAAGCAAGATTACAGTACAGCGCAAGGAAAAATACAGACAAGGAATGAAAACAGTTTTTTTGCCGAAAACTTCGGCAGAAACGATTTTTGTGAAGTGAGTAAAAGCGAAATGAAAAACGGAAAACGAACGGAATACATATTGAAATACATAGGAAAGACTAACGAACGTATTTGTTATTCAAGGGGCATACCGACGGAAATTTGCAAGGTTATTGACGGTGACGACATAATAACGGAAATGCATGACTTCGTGACAAAGTACATACTTTTTGACGATATTATAAGTTGGGAACGTGATATAATGCGTTACCGATATTGCAAGCAAATGTCCGTAACGGACTTGCTGTGTAACCCGCATTTATCGGCTTAAAGCAACGGCAAAAAACAGAATACGAAAGTCTTTACCACCTATGTATTACATACGGTGTTTTTTGGCGTTGTCCGCAAGGTGTTGTTTTGCCGTTTACGGCAATGTTTTTATTGCAAATGGTTTGGTTAGGGGGCGTGGCTTGCCCGCCCCCTGCCTGTAAAATGCTATTTAGCGTTAGTTTGTCGGTCTGTCAGTCGGTAAAACAACGCGCCACCTTGTCACGGGGCGCGAAGCGCACCGCTCGTCTATGACAAGGTGGCGCGTTGTACTCTCTCGGCTAAAATTCAATAGAAAATCAACAAAATACAAACGAAAAGGACGGTGATTTTTATGAAACAAAAAGGTACAAAAAATTTAACTTATACGCAACGGTTGCAACTCGAAATATTATTAAAAGCGGGAATACATAAAAAGCAAATCGCAAAACAACTTGGTTTATGTCTTGCAACCGTGTATAACGAACTAAAACGGGGCGAATGTACGCAAAAGCAATACAGTTATACAGATTATTGGGGCGAAAGTCATTATAAAACAGTTACTGCGTACAGTCCGAATATAGCGCAAGATAAATACCGCCTGAATATGACTGCTTGCGGTGCGCCGTTAAAAATCGGCAACGATTATGATTTTGTGCGTTACGTTGAAAAGCGGGTTATAAAAGACAAAATTTCTCCGTGCGCGGTTGCGGGTGAGATTAAGCGCAACAACACTTGTAAAACGGTTGTAAGCAAAACTACAATGTACCGTTATATTTCTATCGGCTTGTTTATGAATATTAAAATGTGTCATTTGCCTTTTTGTAGCCGTGTAAAACATTATCGTAAGGCGATTGCGAAACGTGCGCCGAAAGGTACAAGCATTGAAAAACGTTCTGCGGAAATTACCGCCCGTAATTCGTTTGGTCATTGGGAAATGGACTGCGTTATCGGCAAGCAAGGTACACGGGAAACGCTGTTGACTTTTACTGAACGTTTAACCCGCTATGAAATTGTGATGCGTATGCCTGACCATAAAACCGCAACTGTTGTGCATTTTGTAAATAAACTTGAAAAACAGTATGGAAAGCGTTTCCGTAAAGTCTTTAAAAGTATAACCGTTGACAATGGTGTTGAATTTTCTGACTTTGACGGGCTTGAAAAATCAATATACGGTGGTAAGCGTACAAGCGTTTACTATTGCCACCCGTATTGCTCTTGTGAGCGTGGCTCAAATGAACGGTTAAACCGTGAAATTCGCCGACTGCTTCCGAAAGGAACGGACTTTTCCAAAGTCAACGATAGTAAAATAAAAGCCGTTGAAACGTGGGTAAACTCATATCCCCGTGAAATTTTCGGCTATGCTACAAGCGCGGAAATGTTTACAACTCAATTACAAGCAATATAAAATAAATTGAAAATACACTTTCAAAAAATAATTAAACCGCCGAAAGACGGTTATTTAATCGTATAATAAAAAGAACGTAACACGGTGGTTACGCTCTTTTTTGTGGATAAGTCTTTTATGTAAAAGACTTGTTTTTGTATAATTTACTGCGCTTAAAAATTTTTTGAAATTTATCAAAAAAATTCTATAAAATTACTTGACTTTATAGGCAATAAAATTAAGCCGTGCGATACGTAAGGGTTTTTGGGTTTTTATTGATTTTAAATTTTTTATATGATATACTATAAACAATGTAAGCTAAGGAGAAGTAAATGAACGGAACCGAAAAATTCATGCAAGCGCGCAACGCGTTTTCACCCGAAGGAGAAACGGAAATTTTCGGACACTTTACCAAAAAAGGAACGGGATATTTTTTAAGACTGTTTTTCGGTAAGTTTTTTTGGCAGTGTCTTGTTTTTACCCTGCTTAGCGTAGGACTTCTGCTTTTCTTTATTTTCAAATCAGACGGCACGCGCGACTTGGGTTTTGCGATAATTGTATTTTTTAACTGCCTGGGACCTTTTATCTATCTAATATCCGTGCTTATAGGTATACGCATGTGGAAGTACGTAAAACACGTCGTCGTCACAAACGAGGGGATTTGGACGGCTTCCTACGGGCACCCTTTGTGGCGGAAAAAATCTTTCGACGGGAAAAGACGGTTTTTCGCAATAGACTGGTCTGTTTACGACTGGGCGGAACTTAGCGGATTGTTCGAAGAACAATGCAGCGTTTCTAAAATTTGCAAATTGAACGACCTGATTATGGTGCGCTGGGACGGCGAACATCCCGTCCGCTTTTTAAGCGCCGCCGACTGCGCCGCGATAACCGAATACGGCAAAAGCAAGCTTAACCCCAAAAAGAAAAAGAAGCGCGTCAAAAAGCCGAACGGTTGGTTTGAAAAATTCTTTTTACGAGAGCCTTAATTAATTGTCATATAAACCCGTGCGGACTGCCAAACAGTCCGCACGGGTTATTTTTCATTTATAACAGAATATGCCGTTTCCGCCATTTTTTTATACGCGCTTTCGGAAGGGTGAAGATGGTCGCCGCTGTCGAATCCCTCCGCAAACATTGCGGTATTTTCTCCGCGCAGAGCTTTATCGAAGTCTATACACCCCGCAACGCGCTTATTTGAGCGAAGCATACCGTTGAAAACGTTTTTCAGCTCCTCGCGGAAAGGGGCGTAAGTCCGCCAGCCGTAAATAGGCAAAAGCGTGCCCAGATAAACATTTAAACCGTATTTTTTTGCGGTATCTATATAATATTCTATCCCCTCCGCAAGCTGTTCCGCGGTAGGCAGGTCGGACATCGGACGGAACGGATTGACGTCCGTACCCACGGGGTGGATTATGTCGTTTATACCCTGCTGTATAATTACCGTATCCGCGCCGCTTACGGCGGAAATTTCCCGCTCGAAGCGGTGCCTGCCGCTAAGACCGTAGCTTTCGTAGGTTATGCATTCGTATTCCCTTAAAACGCGCGTTCCGCTTGCCGCCCGCCGCACTACCGCCGTTTTATTGTATGGGTCGTCCATGCACTGCAAAGACAGATAATCCGGCCAGCTTTGCGCCGTAATGGAATCCCCGTAGCAAACAACGCATCTGCCTTGGTCGAAGGTAAATAAATCCACGCCGGTCAGAAAATAAAAGGTACTTGTCGTGCGCGTTTTTTCTATCGGCAGAACCGCGTCGAAAACCCTGTCCCCCAGCGAAAAGAAGCCGTGCGACAACGGACCCGTTATCACCACCGCCGAGCGCATAAGCGTAAAATCTTTCAAATAAATACTTACGGATATTTTGCCCTTCGGCTTTACGCGGAAAGGTATCTCGTCGGAAAACAGCTCTCCGCCGGCGGGTATCGTCACGCTTTCGCTTCCGCCGAAAGTGACCACAGCCGCGTCCTTTAAAGTTATTTCCCTGTCGGACACGGCGGAAGCGACCGAAACGCGCGTAAGCGTAACGGGCTCTGTTCCGCAGAAATTAGAAAAATGCAGACGCAACGCGTCGCCGCCGAGCGCGCACGTCACGGGATAACGCAACGTTATATCGCGCGCGTAAGTTTCCGGTCTACGCTCCGCTACCGAGGTTGCGTTTCCCCATACCGTCACCCATTTGCTCATATGTCACCGTCCGTTTTATTCGAGAAAATTTCATTTAAACCTTTGAAAAATTTTCCGTTGAACATTAAAATCATGCCGCGCAGTGTTTTACGCTTGAAGCCGCCGAACTGCGCAAGCGTGCGAAGCGGCAAATGCCGCATGGACCCGTAAACCGTATCCTTGCCGCGCACGGCAAAAAGAGCGAGACCGGAAAAAACCCTGCCCGCTATCCCGACGGCATTTTTAAGCTCGCACAGCGGGGTGTATTCGTCCGCAATTACCCTGCCTTTTGCGTCCCTTTTTATTTCGCAGACGGAAGGTGTCAGCCCGTCGGTCTTTTCAGCGGGGACGGACGTATGCGCCCCCTTTCTTTCCACCACGCCGACAAGGCGCATGTCCTGCGAGGAAGCGCCGATATAAAAAGTATACTTGCCCGCAACTTCCACCCAGCGTGAATTTTCGCCGTCGTAGGAACGGAAAGTGTATTCGTCGAAGGGAATAAACGCCTTTTTACTCTCGCCCGCCCTTAAAAATATTTTCGTAAATCCTTTAAGCTGTATAAAAGGCGCGTTCGCCCCGTCGGGGAAGCGCACGTAAAGCTGCGCAGCTTCCGCGCCGTCCGCCTCTCCCTCGTTTTTTATATTAAAACTTATTCCGCCCGATTCCGTCTTTGTGCCCGAATAAACGAAGCGTGTATAAGACAGACCGTATCCGAAAGGGTATTTTATTTTTTCGGGATGGGCGGAAAAATACCTGTAACCCACCTGCATACCCTCGCCGTAAACGGTGTAATAAGGACTTTTTCCGAAATACTCCGAGGAGGGAACGTCTGCAAGATTTAAAGGAAAAGATTCCGTAAGCTTGCCCGACGGATTTGCCTTGCCGGTAAGTATATCCGCCGCCGCGCGCGCTCCGCCCTGACCCGCAAGCCCTACCAACAGCAATGCGGACGCGCCGTTATCCCAGCTTGTGTCTACAACGCAGCCGCAATAAAGCACGACTATAACTTTTTTACCGAGAGAATATATTTTTTTAAGCAGTTCCGTCTGATTTTCGGGCAAAGACAAATCTTTTCTGTCAACCGCCTCTCTGTCGCCCTTCGGAAGTCCCATACAGTAAATTACGTTATCCGCCTCGGCGCAAAGCTTCAAAGCCCGTTTTTCACGGCGTTTGCAGTGTTTTCCGTCGGTTTTGTAGCCGTACGCAAACCCGTCAACCGTTCCGTGCAGACAGCCGCGCAGGCTTTCGCGGTTTTTGGGATTGACCTTGGAAGAACCGCCGCCCTGTATCAACGGTCTGTCCGCAAAGCCGCCGACAAGCACGGTTTTACCTTTACCGTCAAGCGGAAGCGTTCCGTCGTTTTTCAAAAGCACGGCGCACTCCGCCGCGGCGGCGGACGCAGTTTCCGCATGAGCGGAAAAATTACATTCCCTTGCCCGCGGCGTGACGACGGAAGCCAGCTTTACTATTCTGCGCGCGCATTTATCTATATCGTCTTCCGTAAGAATACCCGCTTTTATCGCAGAGCGTAATTCTTCATGTGTTATTTCGCATGACGGCATTTCCAAATCCGCCCCCGCTTTAACGGCGGCAATGCGGTCGTGCGTGCCGCCCCAGTCGGAAATTACGGCGCCGTTAAAGCCCCATTCGCCGCGCAAAACGGTATCCAGAAGATAGGCGTTTTCATTGCAGTAAACGCCGTTGACCTTGTTGTAAGCCGTCATAACCGCCTCCGGCTGCGACGACTTTACCGCTATTTCGAAAGGGGTCAGATAAATTTCGCGCAAGGTACGCGCGTCCACGACGCTGTCGCAGACCATTCTGCCGAACTCCGCATTGTTCGCCGCAAAGTGCTTCACGCACGAGCCGACCCCGTACGCGCGCAGACCGCCGACGTACGCCGCGCCCAGTCTGCCGTTTAAATACGGGTCCTCGGAAAAATATTCGAAGTTCCTGCCGCAAAGGGGATTGCGTTTAATGTTTAAATCGGGTGCGAGCAATACGTCCACGCCGAAAAACTTAGCCTCCTCCGCTATTTCCCCCGCAATCTTTTCGCAAAGATTTTCATTCCAGCTGCACGAAAGCGCGGAATGAGAGGGATAGCAAGTTGCGGGGAAAGAACCGTTTACGCCCAGATAATCGCCGCGCTTGCCCTGCGCGCGCACGCCGGAAGGTCCGTCCGAAAAGCGGACGGAACGCACCTCGCCCTCCACCGACGCACTGCGCCAATAGCTTGCGCCGGTCAATAGCGAAGCTTTTTTATTAATATCGAATTTTTCCGCATTTTGTTTTTTCATTTCACGATAATTTTATCATACGACTGAAAAATTTGCAACAAACGCACGGCGATAAACGTAAAGCGGCGCGCTTTTTTCAAAGCGCGCCGCCAGTGCGTTACAATAATCAATTATTGCTCTGCGATGAAGTTTTTTCTTCCCTGTCCCTGTGGACCAGCCTTAATCCGTGACCCGAAATAATGGGTGAAATTATAAGCCAGACCGCCGCAAGCGTTATTATTACGTAAACTATGATAGAACCTGCCGTTCTGGGTCCCTGAAATATCCAACCGACAAGATTGAAGCCGAAAATCCCGTAAAGACCCCAGTTTACCGCGCCGAGCAAAACAAGCACATAGGAAATAATATTTGCAATTATCATACGCCGTCTCCTGAAATTAGTGTAAGTAATTGCACGCGTATTATTCACCGCAGGAAAATTATTCGTACTTATCGTAGAATCCGTCTATGTCGAAAAAGCTTTCGCGGGAATCTTTTTCCGTACGAGTTTCACGGTTTATCTGTTCCGCCGAAATCTGCTTTACCGCATTTTTGGTGGTATCGACCGTCGTTGTGGTAGTAATCACCGCATCGGGAGGATACGCCGTCGATACGGGTTGAGATTTTTCCTCATGCACGGTCTGCACAGGTAAAACTTCCACAGGTTTTTCAAACGCCGCCGCGTTCGGTACCCCCGCAAGATTTTTAAGCGCCGCCACTACCAACGCGCCGAGCACGTCCATAGAACCGCCTGCCGAAGGGATTTCCGCATGTGCGGACAGATTGGAAGGAACCGCGTTGTTGGAACCGTAGCGCAAGCTTTGGATTTCCGCACGGAGAGCCGCTATTTCCGCCTTCTGCTCCGCCGCTTCCTTTGCCCTGCTTTCCGCACGGAGAGCCGCTATTTCCGCTTTCTGTTCCGCCGCTTCCTTTGCCCTGCTTTCCGCCTGCATGGAAGCAAGCTGAGCCTCCATTCTCGCCATCATAGCGGAATCCGCCTGAGGCGCAAACTGCTGAGAAGCCGTCTGCGGCTGCTGAGGATACTGCGGCATTTGATACATCTGAGGCATCTGCTGATAAGCGGGCATCTGACGGGGCTGTGCCTGAGGATACTGCCGACCGTCGGGCATTGCCTGCACGGGTTGCTGTTGGGGCATTGCCTGCGCGGATTGAACCTGAGGCATTGCCGCCTGGGCCTGGGCGCGTATCTTTGCGATTTCCGCTTCCGCCTGCGCTTTGGCTTTCGCCGCCTCCGCTTCCGCTTTCATCTTTTCTATCTCGCGCTGGCTTTCCAGACGCGCGCGCTCCGCTTCGGCTTTTGCTTCCGCCTCCGCTTTTGCCGCTTCCTTCGCGGCCTTCTTTTCTTCACGCGCCGCCTTCGTCTTTCTGCGTTTAACCGCTACCGCGATTATTATTATAAGAAGTATAAGTACTGCAAGACCTATCGCCATCCATGCCCATACGGGAAGTCCCAACCAGGTCTTGGTGACAAAGCCCTTTACGTTGTTAAGCACTGCCGTCGCGCCGCTTTGCGGCACTTTGTACGTTACCGCCTTTGCCGGCGTGTTGATTACGCTGTCGTCCGTTGAGAAGGTGAAGTTTCCGCTGTCGTCGCCGCTTATCACGGGCTTTACAAAATACTGTCTGCCGCCCTTTATAACCACTTCTTCATCGGAAAGCGGAGTTGTTCCCGCTTCGTCGGAGAAGTAACTTACGCCAACCGTAAGCGTTCCGTCGGCTATAAGCTGTCTTGCCCATTCGGGAAGCTTGCCCTCGTTGAATACGGCGCCGTTTTTGCCGTTCAAATTCAACACGTCAGCGGTAAGTCTGAACGGAGCTATATTCCAGCCGTATTCGGCTATCTTCTGCGTGCCGTCCAAGGTTACGTCGGTCGTAATCTCGTCTTCCGCTATGCTTGCTTTAAGCAATACCTTGGAAGGCGCTGCCGTTGCGGGCGCTTTCCACTTATAGTTTGCATTAATTATTTCAATAGTCGCAACATAAGGACTTGACGACACGTCGCGTGCCGTTGCCGTACCCGACACCGCGCTTATTATACCCGCGTCGAGGTACTCCTTATACTTCGCGTCAAGATAATCCGCAAAGCTTAACGTAGAACTGTTGAACTCTATCCTTGCGGCAATTTCGGGCACGTCTATTTCGAGTGCCGTTACCGTAATGGAGAAGAATTCCTGACCGGGCAGAATTTTGAAAAGCGTGTTGTTTACAAGCTCTATGCCGACGTACCAGGTGCCGGCGTCAAGTTTGTTAAGCTCTTCTGCGGTAAGCTCTATCTTCTCCGCCGTGGAAATATCCGCCGCGTTGGAAGTTTTGTAAATGTAACGCTTGTACAGCGCGGGATTAAGAACGTCTGTCGTGCCGTCGGGATTAAGCTGTTTAACCGTTAATTCCGCAGAAACGTTTTTGTAAACTCCGCCGAACGCGTCGGGATTAACAGTAACCGAAACGCGCGTCTTGGTGTCGCCTATTTCTATTTCCTGCTCGAAATCGCTTTCTGGAAGCGAGCTGTCAAGTTTATAGCCGTCCTTGGCTTTTACAACTACTTTTACCGTGCCGCCGAGAAGTCCGCCCGCGCCGCCGTTGAGCGCGTTTGCTTCCTCGTTCAGGTCGTAAAGACCCTGCAAGCCCTTGTATTCAACGGGGGTGCTGCCGTCTTCCTTATCCCAGATATATACGTACTCTACCTTTTCCGCAATAGTCTTGTCGTCGTCGCTGGTGATGACGGGCGTGGGAAGGGTAACTATTATCTTGTTGCCGTCTTTATCCAGAACTTCGCCGGTTAAAGTCGACTCGCCGGAGGTATCCCAGCCGCTTGTAGAAAGCGTAGCAACCGTTACGCGCCAGATAATTACGATTTTGTCGTCCGGCGAGGTCGCAAGCTGATAATTGGCTTTGACTGAGTCCTTTATTTTGTACGTGAAGGTTGTCGTAAGGGTTTTGCCGTCTTCCGTTACCTTTGTAACTCTCTTTGCGCCCATGCCGTCGCCGGTAGGGTTCTGCGGGTCGAGCACGGCGGTCAGATCGAACGGTGCAATATCCATTGCGTCGGGAAGCTGTACTTCGGGGATAATCATATTCCCGCCCTGAACGTCAACCTCGTAGACGTATACGGGGTTCTCGTCGGTGCCGTCGTTTGCTTTCTTAAATGCGGCGAAATCCGACTTGGTCTGCGTGATTATATCTTCCACGCGGTAACCGTATTCGAGTCCTTTGCCGAGATAATCCGCGGGTTTTACCGTAAACTTTTCTATCGCCCATTCGAATTCCGCAAAGGCGTGCGTATCGTCTATATACGTATAGCCCTTACCAGTCTTGTTTTCGAACTTGGTTTCCGTATTGCCGTCCTTTATTTTAAGAAGAACAACCGTCTTGTACGTGCCTGCGTCCGTATATTTGAACTGCGTATAACCCGTTCCGTCAATAAACGTATAGCCCTTGGCGGTTATTGCGGAGGAAACCGCCGCAACCGGATGTCCGCCGCCCGCCTGTTTATCTATTTCTAGATAAGTTGCGGGGAAGCCTTCCGACGCGCTTTCGTTTATTTTAAGAATGTATTCCCTTGCCGTCGTAGCCGTAAGCGGCGTGTAGACAAGCTTTGTGTTGTCGTTCGCGTCAGGCGCGTTTTTGATATATTCCTTTGCGGGGACTTCGGTTCCTTCATGCAGGTAGGTATACGTCCACTTCATGCCGGAAATATTGACCGTTCCGTCGCCGACTTCGAACTTCTGCTTTGCCTGCGCGTCCGAGGGGGGATTTGTCTTACTGTATTTGTCCGTAGGCAGCTTGCTTACGCTGTCGACTTCGATAATATAGTTGGCGTTAGCCGCGTTTATTTTGTCGCTTTCCAGCTCTAAATAAACATAATAAGTTCCTTTTGTGAACGAAGAAATATCCAGCTTGTGAAGATTTGTCGTTCCGTCAACCTCGCGGTGCTCGGTTTTCTTTTCCGCCGCCTGACCGGATTCCGGCTGCTCCGTCCAGTAAAGGGTTACCGTAATATTGTCCTTTGTGCCGTCCTTATCTTCCATTATGCAGGAAGGGTCAATCGCAAAGGTTATGTATTTATCGGTTCCGCCGTCAGTCGAGGGGAAGTCGCCGGGGCGCCAGTTCCAAGGAAGCGTAGCCGACGGGTCGGGCGCGGTGAAAGTCGCCTTTACGGGCGCGCGCTCTATCGTAAGCGTTACGCTTAAAACGCCGTCGCCGTCAAGCTTGGAGGTGTCGACAGCGTCGTCGCCCTCGTCGGCCCATTTGTAGTTTGTCGTGTCTTTAAGCTTGAATTTCGCCGTATACGCGCCCGCTTTGGTAGCTTTAAGCTTCCAGCCGTTGGCTTCCGTAAAGTCGCTGTCGGGCGTAATGGCGGTTTTGTCCTTGTCCTCGTACGATTCCAGACTTAAAATTTCGTCGTCGAAGCCGCCGAGCGTAAAGCTTTGCTCCTTTGCCGTGTAGATAAGCGCGTTTGTATGCGAATCCTTTGGCGCGGCAACCTGCTGCTTTGTTATCGTAAAGGTTTTTACGTTACTGCCTTCGTTGTTTTTAAGCGTGTAATTGCCGCCCGGGTCGGTAACAAGCGTAGCCTTGTATTCGCCCGCGTTGACGGGTTTTTCCGTCGTACCGTAATCCTTGTGCTTGTTCGCGTCGACTATCGAAATTTTATCGTCCGCGTCCGCAGGGTTCTGGTCGACAGCCGCGTCCCACTTGCCGTGCTTGCCGTCCGCGTCGGTACTGAGGTAATAAACCTTATACTTTGCGTCGGAGGGCAACGCAGAGCCGTCCGTCTTTAATGCGGAAATTTCTATTACAGTGTTCTTCTCGTACTCGCTTTCAATCGGGGTGTCCGTAAGCTCCGTGCGCGTCTCGACGCCGTCAACGGTCATGACCGATTCCGCCTTGAATTTATACATAAGGTCGGCGGCGGTTATGCTCAGCGTCCATACCTGAATTTTAACCGCGTGGTTGGGCACGCTTATTTTGAAGTATACCACGTACGTTCCCGCAGTCTTTTTAGCCTGCATGGAGGACTCCGCCGCCCAGCTGTACTTCGCGTCAAAGAAGTTTGTGCCGTCGGGCGCTACCCAATCCTTGTTTTCGGGCTTGGTGGTGTCGGGTTTTTCAAGATAAGTATAAACAGCCGTCGCGCTCTGGTCGCCCTTTATGGTGACGTTGGCATGGGGAAGCTCTACCTTTTTACCTGCCGCAGGCAAGTCCTTGAACGCTATCGTTTCCGAATAGTCGTTCGTTACGGTAGATTTTTTAACCGTTATTTCCGCTTCCTTTACGGTAAACGTACCGTAGGACTTGGTTGTGTCCGCCGTACCCAAATCCGTAGAGTCGGGGTCGTCGTTCCAGTGAATAAAATGAATATCGTAGTTTACGTTTAAGCTGTCCTCGTCGGCTATGATGTTATAGCCTGCAACGGGCTTACCGGTCTGCGTGGACAAGTCCTCCGCGCCTGCGGTGTTGTCGTAAACGACGGGCGCGTATCCGCTTGAAGAAGCCTTCTCCGCGTCCTTAATCTGCCGGCTTACCAGCTTAAAGGGCGATTTGCTTGTAGTCAAATCGTCGGGGTGGAAAATGAGAGAGTCAGACCCGTCGGGCTGTTTGCCGTAACGCCAGCCGCCCTCGTAACGCTGTTTGCCGTTTTCGGTGACCGGCGTCGTGTTAAGCTTGGTCTCTATTTCCGTGTTCATATCATTGGTCTTGCCGTATGCCGCCGAGTCATTATTTATAATGACGTAAACGTCGCGGGCAACAACCTCGTAAGTGCCGTTTATAAAGCTTATATTGTAATTTTTGTCGTGATTGGTTTTGTTTACTGAGCCCACCACGTCGTACATGCCGACGCCCGTACCGTAGGGCTTGTTAATCTGCACGCCCAAAGCGGATATTTCCGCTTCCGTCAGCGGCGCGCCGCCGTTCAAGGTAACGTTGTCGTACTTAAACGCTTCGCCGTAGACCCTGCCGGAATAGCTGCCCAAATCCACCGTAACGTCCGCGGGCACTATTTTTATGCGCAGGAACATGTTTCTCAGCCAGCTATAAGCAAACCCCTGGTTTGTCGTGTCTACCGTGAACGAGTATTCGCCGACGTCCTTAATGCCGCCTGCGGGCCAAGTTTCGTTTGTGCTGTTGAAACCAGTGTTGGTATCAAACCCGTCGAAGCCGTAGAATATTTTATTGTTGGCGTCGCCGAACTCGTAAACCGTGACGGTGCCGTCGTACGTATAGGTATGCGTACACCTTACGTTTGTAACCGCTTTGCCGTCGTACACGCGCACTTCCCCGTTAGAGTTTGCGGGTATCCAGTCCGGACCGCCGTCAAGCTGGTACTCCCATTTAACTTCCGTGTTTATTTCCCACTTCGCTTGATTGGCATTGGGAGCGTCGGGGTATTTAGCGATATACGGCAACCTGTTATAACCCGCGACAGAGCCGGTCAGATTAATCTGATGGTTAATATAGTAACCTTCCTCATCATAGAAGAAATATGCGGACGAATTATCGGGAACCTGCCCCATGGTAAAATACCATAATTTGCTTGTATTTGTACCGTTATTCGACTGTGCCGTAACGTCGACTTTACCGCCGTATGTAATACCTATATTAGCCGCCCTGCCGTCCTTATAAAGCCTTGCACCCGTGTAAGAAGTGTCGTATCTTACAAGACCTATTTTTGCACCGCGACGCAAATGGAGGTTATTTTCATAATCGTAATTTGCGCCGTCCTTTACAAAGTTGCCCGCGCAGATTAAAGGTCCGGAAAGGTTTAAAACTTTTACAGGCGAGGACGTCGTACTGAATCCGGCGGTATATATGCCGCCGCCCATAAGCTCGGTAGTGTTGCCGGTTATAATACCGTCCTCGAAATAAGGATAAGCCGTATATGAAGTCTGCGGGAACGCAATACCGCCGCCGTATCCGTTGGCATAGTTGCCCCGTATAATACCGCCGTACATTTCGAAGGTGCAGTCCGAAGTATTTATATTGATGCCGCCGCCCGAACAACTGTCGCCGCTAGCGGCGGGAACGTCTGCTCTGTTGTTTTCTATTATGCCGTCTAATAATACAAATTTGGAATTATTTGCAATCAAAACGCCGCCGCCGCCGCAGTAAGCATTCACGTTGGAGGAAATTGTGCCGCCGTTCATTGTAAATGAGGAGCCTATTGTAGCTTTTACGCCGCTGCCCTGATAAGTACCGTTAGCTTTATTGTTGCTTATTTTGCCGCCGTACATTTCGAACTTGCTGCGCATCATAGCCAATACGCCGGTGCCGCCGCCCGCGCCGTTATTTACGTTTGCGCTGCTTACAGCCGTTGTAACGTTGCCGTCCGCCGCGGTGTCGCCGCCGATTATACCGCCGTACATTTTAAACGTAGACGGGTCGCCGGTACCGGGGTCGACAATATTATTGACGTTATTTGTATAAGGAGAGATAGGCGCCCTTATAGCAACGCCGCCGCCCTGGCGTGACGTGTTTTTGCTTATCTGTCCGCCGTACATTTCGAAAACCGCGCCGTTTGCCAGTGAAACGCCGCCGCCCATTGAAATGTCACAAGTATCGTCGGCAATATTTTCCGTTATAAGACCGCCGTACATTATAACCGTAGCGCCGTTGCTAAGTCCTATTCCGCCGCCGTAAGCCGCGGTATTGCCCTTAATGGTGCCGCTGTACATTGTCAACGTGCCGCTTGCAGTTATGTTTATGCCGCCGCCTTGCGCGTCGTTATAGCCGCCGGTAATTACGCCGTTGCCCGTAAGGGTAAGCTTACCCTTTACTTTTATAACCTCGCCCTGCCAGTTGTCGTTGCCCGTAAGCCAGTCGGTAAGCTGCCTGTCTAACTTATGACCGCGCATGTCCAGCGTCATATCGACGCCCGCGGGTACAAGAAGCGAACCTAAGTGGACACCTTCGCTATCAACCGCAGTGGTCGTGCCGAAGTCGTGTATGCCCGTATTGTCGGCAACCCAGTCGTCCTCCATAACAAAAAGGACTTTGCCCGTCGTTACGGCAACGGCCTTATCCCATAAAGCCGCCTTTTCCGCATTGGTCATGCCTGCCTTTAAAACGAAGATTTTTTCGTATTCCTCCGTAGAGGGAAGCGACGGCGCGTCTGCCGCCGCGTATTTATCGTTTTGCGACCCGCCCGAAACGCCGCCTAAGCCGCCCTTATCGAAAGTGCGGTTTATACCGAGCGCGATAAGCGCGCCCGTAAGGCAGATAAGCAAAACGGATATCGCCATTATAAGCGAAAACTTCCTTATCCCCGACCGTTTTTTCATATGCATTTACTCCTTGTCCTGTTTTGCATTTGTTTTTTGTGTTTTGTTTTAATGTGATAGTATTTTACTGTTTGTTGTTTCAAGGCTTCCCCTTTGGGGGGAAGCTGTCCGCTTTGCGTGTCGCCGTTTCAAGGCTTCCCCTCGGGGGGAAGCTGTCCGCTTTGCGTGTCGCCGTTTTAAGGCTTCCCCTCGGGGGGAAGCTGTCCGCTTTGCGGACTGATGAGGGGCGGCTATTTTGCATTAACCCCTCATCCGTCGCTTACGCGACACCTTCTCCCGTGGGAGAAGGCTTTTTACCCTTCCGTCATTCTGAGGCTTACTGCCATTCCGTCATTCTGAGGCTTGCCGAAGAATCTAACCCTTTCAGATCCTTCGCTGACGCTCAGGATGACAATGAAACACTTAACTTCGCTCAGGATGACGTAATGTTTTAAAACAACAAAAAAAGTGTGGCTCCCGTAAGAGAGTCACACCTTTGCAAGATACTATCTCTTTACGGTTACCACACCAAAACAAAACTTTTGCTAACTGTTATGTACTTATGGACAAAGCATATGTAAAAGAAGCAAATTAAATTGTCGAAAGAGATACACAAGCCGTAGTTTGTGTACTTCTTTTAGATAATTTTGCCCGTAAAACAGCGTTTTGGATGCAAAAAGCGCAGTTATTCAGTTTTGTTTTAATGTGGTATGCGTATTATAGCATACGAATTACACATTTTCAAGCCTTTTTTTTAAAAAAATAAAAATTGTGGTTGGCAATTTTTTCAACCACAATATATAGTGTGTGTCTGTCGTATTTTGTCTTTTTACGTACGTTTTTTGCGCCTTTTTGTTTTGTTCGGGCGGAATTTTATTCGCCTGTGCATAAAAAAACGCGCGGCGGCTGTGCTTTTGCACAGCCGCCGCGCGTTACAGGCTTCCCCTTTGGGGGAAGCTGTCCGCTTTGCGTGTCGGCGTTTCAAGGCTTCCCCTTTGGGGGAAGCTGTCCGCTTTGCGTGTTGCCGTTTCAAGGCTTCTCCTTGGGGGGAAGCTGTCCGCTTTGCGGACTGATGAGGGGCGGCTATTTTGCATTAACC
>ERZ779626.339-NODE-339-length-29656-cov-6.464984_pt1 | contig 29656 bp, 26 predicted proteins | sample MGYA00514209_ERZ779626 | MGnify/ENA primary metagenome ERZ779626 (study PRJEB29562, sample SAMEA4376713) | mouse gut metagenome | isolation source: Cecum | study: EMG produced TPA metagenomics assembly of the A DSS colitis mouse model was used to assess the...
ACGGTGACGTTGCCGAATAGCAATTACGTCTGGGCGACGGCGGACGGCGCGACGGACTCGCAAGAATACGCGTTGGAATGGAGCATCTCCAAGGTAAAGTTAACCGAAATTTGGGGAACGGACAGCAACGGCAAACCGACGTTGTCGGTATCGAGCAAGTATGCGGATTACGTGCAGATCGTCTACGAGTATTACGACGCAAACGGCAATCTCGTCGCGGAAGCCGATCTGGTCGCGGGACAGTCGTATAAAGTCGTTGCGAAGTTGAGCGCGTCGAGCGCGGCGAATTTCGAGCTGGCGGACGTCAACGGCGACGTATCGGATACGCCGAGCGAGAGCGCGCCCAAACAGTTTGTATACGGCAACGATCCGAATAACCCGAGCGGATCGGGCAATAACGACGGCAATGCGACGGGCGGCAACATGTCCGCGCAGAACGTGAATTGGTTCAAGCGGATGTTTGTGATCATGACGGCGGTGCAGTGTACGATGGCGTTGTTGTTGGCAGTGATCTGTATGCAGGTTGCTGGAATGAAACGGTTGCGCGAAAAGAAGCGCTCGGATCGATAAAATCCATCCACAGCGGCGGACGAATCGATCGGACGGAGATCGTATCTTTGTCCGATCGGAGTCGGTGCGACGAAGATCGAATTTTGAAATGCGCGCCAATCGTTTGACAACGACGCGAAGAAATGCTATATTGATTTTGCTAGGGGTACTGCGCAAGCAGTTGAGAGAGTCCCTTTGAACTTGGTCGAGTTAATACTCGCGGAAGGAAGCAAAATCTGCAATGTTTCCCGAAAGTTCTCCTTAGCAAAGGAGCTTTTTTTATGTTCTGCTTTTTTGTGCAGCAAGCGGCGTCTTGGACGAATTATTTTCAAGTTCAAACGTTTATCGGCAGAGCGCTGATTTCGACGATCGTCTGGATCTGCGCGTGTGCGGCGGTTGCAACGGCGGTGTTTTTCGCGCGTCGCGAACGCTTTGCGTTGACGGGCAAAATCCTGTTTGCATTGAGCGGCGTATGGGCGTTGGGCATCATCGTCGCCGCGATCGTACAGGAATTTCGGGACGAGAGTTTTGCCGAGCAATATCAGATGTGGATTTTGATCGGCTTTCTGACGATCGTGATCGGGGCGTTCGTATTGGCGGCGTTGGTCGATCGACGCAAGGTGACAGGGCGCGCGCATACGATGGAGATCGTCTATGCGGCGATCTGTATCGCGATCTCGTTTGCGCTGAGTTACGTGCGCATGTTTAAGGCGCCGTACGGCGGATCGATCACGCTCGCGCAACTGGCGCCGTTGGCGATCTACGCGTATATGTTCGGATGGAAAAAAGGAGTGCTGTGCGGACTCGTGTTCGGGCTGTTGCAGTCGATCACCGATCCGTGGGTCGTGCATCCGATCCAGTATCTGTTGGATTATCCGCTTGCGTTTGCGTTGATCGGACTGTCGGGCGTGCTGCGCAATACCAAACTCAATCGGTATCCGGCGCTGGCGGTCGCGATGGGGTTGTTGATCGGCGTATGCGGCAGATTTGCGTGTCATCTGCTGTCGGGAGCGATCTATTTCGGATCGTACGGCGCGGAGTACGGCTTTGCCAGTCCGTGGGTGTACAGCCTGACGTATAATTCGTTGTACGTTTGGCCGGACGGCGCGATTGCGATCGCGGCAAGCGCGTTGGCGTTGTCGTCTAAGGCGTTCCGCCGCCGGATCGAATTAGTCGTCGCGCGATACCGCGGCGCGGATGCCGCCGCGCAACGCGACGCGTCCGGATCGGCGCAGGATGCGCCGTCTGAGTAAAATCGGATTGCGTAGGGGATTGTAACCGTGCTTTGCAAGCGTCCGCAAGCCTGTTTGCCGGACGATCGGACAAGGATCAAGGGACGTCGACGGCGTCCCTTTTTGCAAGATTCGCTTGTCAATCCGCGCCGCGGACGATATAATAGGCATATGGGACGAGACGACGTCGGGGTGAACGCTCGGGATACGGATACGACGCGCGGCAGCGCGATCCGTCTGCAAGACGCGGCGATGCGTTATGCAGGCGGTTACGATGCGGTGCGATGCGTGACGACGACGTTGGACGCGGGCGGACGGTATCTGTGGCTCGGACGGTCTGGCAGCGGCAAAACGGCGCTGTGCAAGACGATCTGCGGGATCGAAACCTTGACGCACGGCAGCATCTGCGTGGACGGCACGGATATGCGACGCATTCGGCAAAGGGATCGGAACATGGCGATGACGTTCGGGGACGAGTCGTTTGCCGCGCGCGTGAGCGTGCGCAAGCAATGGCAGCGCGTGTTGCGTCTGCACGGCGCGGACGCAACGCAGATCGAGCAACGGATCGATCGGATCGCGCAAGCCTTCGATCTGACGGGCGCGATCGATACGCCGTACGGAAAATTGAACGCAATGCAACGCGCGTGCGCGCGAGTCGGACGATGTTGTCTGCGGGACGTCGGCGCGCGCTTGTTGGACGATCCGTTTGCGACGTTGGACGATGCGCAGCGTACGGACGCATACGCGATGACGGCGGCGTTCGGGGCGACGGATCGCGCGACTTGGATAGTCGCGACCCGATGCGCGGCGGACGCGGATGCGATGCGATGGGATCGCATCGGAATCTTGGAGCGCGGCGTGCTGGTTCAGCAGGCGGAGACCTTGGACGAGATGTTGCGCGCGCCGCGGCATATCGGCGTATATCTGGCGACGGGCGACGTCGAGGACGCTGCAATCTTGCGGCGGGACGCGCAGGGATGGTATATGGAGACGGACGACGGCGCGCGGATTCCCGCGGTTGCGCCGATCGACGAAATATATCTCGGCGCGACGGTCGCGCTGGCATGCGATACAAAGACAAAACAATTCAGACCGCATTATTTCGATGCGGCGAGCGGATACCGGATCGGTGCGCCGCAAAAGGAGAATACGATATGAGCAAAGCATTGGATATGCACAGACAGTGGGCGGGTAAGATCGAGGTCGTGCCGCGCGTGCCGGTCAACAACGCGGAAGATTTGTCGCTCGCATACACGCCGGGCGTCGCGCAGCCGTGCTTGGAGATCGCAAAAGACGCGTCGCTCAGCTACGTCTATACGAGACGGCACAATACGGTCGCGGTCGTCAGCGACGGCAGCGCGGTACTCGGACTGGGCAATATCGGCGGCGTCGCCGGCATGCCGGTCATGGAAGGCAAATGCGTGCTGTTCCATCGTTTCGGCGGCGTGGACGCGGTGCCGATCGTGCTTTCCACGCAGGATACCCAACAGATCATCGATACGTGCGTCGCGATCGCGCCGTCGTTCGGCGGGATCAATCTGGAAGATATTTCCGCGCCGCGCTGTTTCGTCATCGAGCAGGCGCTCAAAGAAAAACTGGATATTCCGGTATTCCATGACGACCAGCACGGTACCGCGATCGTCGTGCTCGCCGCGATGACCAACGCGTTGAAACTCGTCGGCAAACGCATGCAGGACATTACGGTGACGATCCTCGGCACGGGCGCCGCGGGCGCGGCGATTGCAAAACTTTTGCTTGCAAGCGGCGTCGGCGATATTATAATGGCGGACCGAACGGGCATACTCTATCCCGGACGGGAACGCATGGATTTTTCCAAGCAGGAACTTGCGCGGTTGACCAATCGCAACCGTCGTACGGGCGGGATCGCCGAAGCGTTGCGCGGCAGCGACGCGTTGGTCGGCGTCAGCGGTCCGGGCACGGTGACCGCGCAGATGGTGTCGTCGATGGCGCCGCATGCGATGGTCTTCGCGATGTCCAATCCCGATCCGGAGATTTTCCCCGATCAGGCGAAACTGGGCGGCGCCGCGGTGATCGGCACGGGACGGTCGGATTATCCCAATCAGATCAACAACGTGCTTGCGTTCCCGGGCATATTCCGCGGCGCGTTAGACGCGCGTGCGAGCAGTATTACCGAAAACATGAAACGCGCCGCCGCGCAGGCGATCGCGGATCTCGTATCGGAGCAGGAGCTGACTGCGGATTATATCCTGCCCAAAGCGTTCGATCCCCGCGTCGGCGAAGCGGTCGCCAAAGCGGTGCGCGAACAAGCGTATGCCGATAAAGTCAACCGCATCTGACGCGGTCGCATAGAAGGAGTCATTGGTTATGGGTATTTTAGACGACGATTTGTTCGAACAGCAAAACGAGTCCGGCGCGTCGCGCGAACCGGATTACCGTCCGTCGCAGGATTACGCGCCGCGCAAACGCCGCATTTGGCCGATCGTTGTGCTGTTGGTCGTCGCGATCGTGCTGTCGTCTCTGATCGGGTACTGGGTCGGACAGAGCAACGGTATCAACGGCGACATGCCGTTGTTGGTCGAGGCGTACGAACTGCTCAAACAGTATTACATCGAAGATATTTCGTTTGAAGAATTCCAGCTGTACGCGACGGCGGGCATGCTGGGACAGGTGGATCGATTTACCGGCGTTTACGACCTGACCCCGCTCAACGAAGAGCGCGCCGTATACGGGTTGTCGTTCCAGCAAGCCGTCGTGCGCGCCAATCCTTTGACGTACGGCATGTTTATCAGCGAAGTGCGCGAGGGCACGTCCGCCGCGTCGGTGGGCGCCAATCGGATGTTCCGATCGGACGGCAGCGTGTATTACAACGTTTCGGACGTTCGGATGCAACGCGGCGATCGGATCGCGTATATGAGCCCGACGAAAGTGACGAGCCCCAATCCGTTCTTTGCATAGTCGCAATTGATCGACATGACCAACGTCAGCGTCGCGCAGTTGTCCTACTATGTCGATACCGCGGATAGGTATATCACAGTATATGTTCAGGCGCAGGCGGAGATCGACGGCACGGCGGAAACGGTGCTTTACGAGTTTATCATTCCCAAACGCGTCGCCAAGGAGCGCGCGGCGTTCTACTATTCGCCGTCCGAGATCGGATCGACGGATACGGCGATGATCCGTTTTACGGAATTCACCGAACAGGGCTTGCAGGATTATATGGAATGTCTGGAAAGCTTTGTAGAGGATCCGGCTTCGCCGAGCAAACTCATTCTCGATCTGCGGGATAACGGCGGCGGCAACGTGCTTGTCTGCGGCGCGGTCGTCGGGAGCTTGTTGCAGGACAGCGCGCCCAAGCAAGTCATGCGACTCAATTCCAATGCCGGTTACGGCAAGATGGAAGAATATTATGTGGATTCCGACCGAGACGTAGAGCTGGGAAGCCGCGAAACGCCCAAGATGTATTCGTTGCCGCATATGGCGAGCAAGGTGCCGGGCTTCCGCGTTGCGATTCTTTGCAACGGCAACAGCGCGTCGGCATCCGAAGCGACGATCGGCGCTTTGACGCATTACGACAACGTGCCGCTGATCGGTACCAAGACGTTCGGCAAGGGCGTGTCGCAGATTACGTTTACGTTCGAGTTCAATCGGACGATGTACGAAATGTATATTACGAACGGATATTTCTACGTCCCGGGCTACGACGAGAGCGGCAATACCGTCTTTACGCGCAATCTGCACGGCAACGGGTTCGAGCCGACGGGCGACAATCTCATCCGCGATACGTCGGTCAGACCGTACGATCGCGATCCGTACGTCGTGCGCGCGTTGCAGACGCTGGCATAACGCTTGACATTGCGCGCCCGTGCGCGTACAATAACTGTATCCGAATCCCCGGCACGCGTTGCGTCCCCGGGATCCGGTATGACAACGATACCGAATGAACGACGCGCTCGGACAGGAAGGAAGTACGACAACATACGACGGTTGCCCGATTTGCCTTGCGCGGATCGGGCATTTTTGACGGGGGAAACATGGAGACACAACGCATCGCAGTCATCGGCATCGTATTGCGCGACAATCCGGCGCAAGCGATCAAGGTACAACAGATTTTGTCGCAGTTTGCGCGCATCATCGTCGGACGCATGGGCGTGCCCGATCGCGCAAGCGGGATCAATACGATCGGCGTCATCGTCAAAGCGAGCGCGCAGGACATTTCCGCGCTTGCGGGCAAGCTCGGCAGATTGGACGAAGTGTACGTCAAATCCGCCGTCACGAGCATCGAGATATAGGAGCGGACATATGAAAAAACGCATTTGGATCTACATCGCATGCGTCGCGTGCATGATCGCGGCGACGACGTGTTTTGCGGGATGCGCGCCGGACGATTCCGGTGCGCTGACGATGATCGCGCCGGACGGCGCGACGGCGTTGGCGGCGGCGCAGACGGCGCATGTCGGATCGATCGGCGGCAAAGCGGTCGACGTGTCGATCGTGCCCGCGGATCAGGTCGCGGCGCGCGCAAAGGACGCGGATATGGCGATTTTGCCCGCCAACGAGGCGGCGACGCTGATCGGCGCGGGATTGCCGTATGCAGTCGCGGGCATCGTGACGTCCGGCAATCTGTATATGATCGGGACGGACGATTCGGTGCGCGAGCCGGGCGAGCTGGTCGGCAAACAAGTCGTAAGCATCGGACAGGGCAAGTTGCCCGAATTTATATTTCGCGCGCTGTTGCTGGCGGAAGGCATCGCGACCAATGCGTCCGCGGGCGGCGTAACGCTCGAATACGCGAATGAAGGCTCCGCGGTGATCGCCCGTTTGATGCAGGCGCGCGCGCAAGGCAAATCGATGTACGGGATCGTCGGCGAACCCGCCGTAAGCGCCGCGGTCGGCAAGGGGTTGGTCGAAGTGCTGGATCTGCAAAGCTTATGGCAGTCGCATACCGATTCCGCACATGTCGGCTATGCGCAGGCGGTGTTGATCGTCCGCAACGAGTTGTTGGCGGATCGGGACTGGGCGGCGGCTTTGGACGCTTGGATGCAAACCAACGCGGACTATCTGTCGCAACACGCGGACGAGGCGATCGGCGCCGTGCGCGCGATCTATCCGCAGACGTCGTTGCCGCAGACGTTGCCTGCGCGCGTTATCGAGCGTTGCAACGTCGGATATGCGGAGATGCCCGCGTCGCGCGCAATCTTGGAGTCGACGTTGCGCGCCGTCTACGAACTGCAACCCGCCGCCGTCGGCGGAAAGATGCCCGAAGATGCGTTCTACCGTGCCTAAGTCGGATCGGAAGGCGCGACGCAATCGTTGGATTGCTACAGTATTGTATCCGCTGATCGCGCTGGGCGCGGCGATTGCGATCTGGGCGATCGTTGCCGCTGCGATCGGCGTGGATTTGATCGTGCCGAGCGTCGGCGCGACGATGCGCGCGCTGGGAAAGCTGTTGGCGCAGGGATCGTTCTATGCCGCCGTCGGCGGGACGATATTGCGCAGCGCGGCTGCGTACGCGATTTGTTTTGTCGCCGCGATCTGTACAGCGGCGGCCGCCGCGCGGTGCAAGCCGATTGCGCGTTTGCTTGCGCCGATCGTCGCGATTTCGCGCGTCGTGCCGACGATGTCGATTATTCTGTTGGCGGTGCTTTGGTTTGCGCCGCAGGTTGCGCCGATTCCGGTTGCGTGCGTCGTGATTTATCCGATGTTGCACACCTCGTTGCATGCGGCGATCGTCGGCGTCGATCCGCAACTGTGCGAAATGGCGCGCGCGTACCGCGTGCCGATGCGTACGCAGATTCGGCGTTTGTATTTGCCCGAAATGTTGCCGTCCGTATGGACTGCGGTACGGTCGACGCTGGGACTGACGTTAAAATTGATTATTGCGGCGGAAGTGCTTGCGCAGACGCGCGCCGGCATGGGATTGCATATGCAGTTGAGCAAAGTTTATTTGGATACGGCGCAGTTGTTTGCTTGGACGCTGGTCGCCGTTGCGCTCGGAGCGGCGTTGGAAGGCATCGCGGCGCTGTGTTTGCGCGCGACGCAAAGGAGACGGTATGCGGATTGAACGATTGAACATCGCATACGGCGATCGTGCGGTATATCGCGATTGGCAGGCGGAATTTCCGGATAACGGCGTGACTTGTCTGATGGGCGCGTCCGGCGTGGGTAAAACGACGCTGTTGCATGCGCTTGCAGGACAGTTGCCGTATTGCGGACAGATCGAAATGCCGTCCGACGGCGCGGCGTACGTCTATCAGCAACCGCGTTTGATCGGCGGGATTTGCGTGCGCGAGAATTTGCGGTTCGTGCTGTCCGGACTCCCGCGCGAACAGGCGGACAAACGCATCGAACGCTATTGCGCGTGTCTGCATATATCGCATCTGCTCGATCGGATGCCGTTGACGCTCAGCGGCGGCGAACAAGGGCGCGTCGCGTTGGCGCGCGCGTTTTGCCACGGCGGCAATCCGTTGTTGATGGACGAGCCGTTCCGCGGGCTCGATATCGGCTTGAAAAGCGAAATTCTTGCGTCGTTGATCGAGTTGTTGCAAGATTCGCCGCGTACCGTCGTTTGGGCGACGCACGATCCGGAAGAAGCGCTGATGTTGTCCGATCGGATCTTTGTGCTTGCGGGATCGCCCGTGCGCGCAGCGTATCGGTGCGACATCGCGACGCCGCGTTCCGAACGCAGTCTTGCGGACGTATCGCTCGCGCAGTTGCGGCGCAAATTATACGCGGCGCTGAGCGCGCCGCGACAGCGGGAAATATCGGATACCGTTTGATCGCGCAAACCGCGCGCGGATTGCGATCGGAGCGTTCAGACGCTCGGGATTTCTTCTTCGTCCGGATAGAGTCGATGCAGTGCAAAGTTGATTTGCGTGTCGTCCGCGGGCGATTTGTTTTCGCCTTGTACGGGCGCTTGCGGCTGTTGCGGTTGGACGTTGCGCTGCTGCATCTGCATCAGCTGGGGCAGCAATGCCGCGATCGGATTGGATCCCGCCATTGCCGCAAACGGATTGGCGCCGTCCGCGGACGCGCCGCCGTTGCCGTTCATTGCCTGTATCATTGCCATCATTTGATCCGGTGTCATAAGCTACCTCCGTAATACACATTTCACGATATGCCTGCATACAGTATTGTGTGACGCTGCATGCGTCGGCAGGAGTCGTTTATGAAGAAACAGTCTTTTTATTCTCAACCTACGTCCGAGCGTTCCGATCGGACGCGTATCCCGCACGTCGATCCGACGGCGCAACAGGAAGATTTGACCCGTCAGCTCAACGGCTATATGGGGATGAGCGACGATCAGTTGCGCGATCGACTCTTTCAGGTTGCCGCGCAGTCCCGCGCGCAAGGGACGTTGGACAACGATGCGCTCGATCGGTTTTATCAGTCGGCGTCCGGCATGCTCGATCCGCAGGCGCGTGCCCGTCTCGCGCAGTTGATTGCGATGCTTAAACAATAGTACGAACAAGCGATCGCTTGTATCATATAGAGATGCGAAAGCCGTGGAAAAGGGCGAATTTGGGTTGTTTTCGTCTTAAATCGGCTTTTTTCGTCGATTTTCTTGCAACAAAATACGAGCGAGCGCAAGTTTGTATCTTATTGGGACGCATTGGAACGGATTTGCGCGATCGTATGCAACAACTGACGTACCTGATCGATATTGTTGTTGTATCCGATGCTGACGCGCACCGTGCCGCGCTGTTCGGTTTGCAGATGCTTGTGGATCAACGGCGCGCAATGCAGTCCGCAACGCACCGCAAAACCGCGCGCGTTGAGCAAATCTCCCGTGTCGGCGGAAGACAGTTCGCCCAAATTGAACGATACGACGCCGCTGTTGGATTGAGTATAGAGCGTGAGATCGGGGATTTGTTTGAGTCCGTACAACAGCTCTCCGGTCAGATAGCGCGTATGCAAATTGATTTGGCTCAGATGCTCGTGCGTCCATTGGGCGGCCGCGGCGAGTCCGCAGATACCGACCGCGTTGAGCGTTCCGCATTCGTATCCTTCCGGAATATCGGTCGGCTGGTCGAGCATGTCGCTTTGGGTGCCGGTTCCGCCGAATTTGAGCGGCGTCAACGGGTATTGCGGATTGACGATCAACAGTCCCGTTCCCTGACTGCCGTGCAGTCCTTTGTGTCCCGCGCACGCGACGAAGTCCGCGCCCCATGCTTTGACGTTCATCGGCAGATGTCCGGCGGATTGGGCGGTATCGACGAGATACGCGATGCCGCGCGCGCGGCACAGTCTGCCGATTTCTTCGACGTCGGAGATTGCGCCGGTCACGTTGGAGATATGGTTGACGCAGACCAGACGGGTCTGCGGCGTGAGCGCCTGCGCGATTTCGTTGGCGCCGATTCCGCCGTCTTTGCGCGGCGCGGCGATGCTGACGCGCACGTCTTTTTCGAATACCGCGCGATGCAGCGGACGCAAGACGGAATTGTGTTCGTTGACGGTGGTGACGACGTGGATCGGACCGTCGTCGAGCGCGCGCAGATAGCCGAGTATCGCCAGATTGAGCGCTTCGGTGCAGTTGGATGTAAAGACGACGCCGTATTCTTCGGGCGCGCCGAAGATTTCCTTGATCGTCGCGCGCGCTTCTTGGACGGCGATCGCCGCGTCGATCGCGTCGTCGTGTCCGCCGCGTCCGGGGTTGGCGGAATGATTGAGTCTGCGGAACATCGCGTCGAACAATACGCGCGGTTTGAATCTCGAAGTGGCTGCGTTGTCAAAATATATCATACGACCCCCTTATGCGTTGCCGACACGGACCGTCGTTTTTCGGCGATTGACACGTTTTGCCGACGGCAACAGTATATTGTATTAGGAGCGGGTTACATTTTATACCCGGAGGATTGTCATGCAGTACATTCTGATCGTTTTCCGCTCCCGCAGCGACGCGCTCGCATGCCGCAGTCATTTGTTGTCGCGCGGCGTCGACGCGGTCGTTGTCAACACGCCGCAACAACTCACGCATTCGTGCGGGTTGTCCGTCAAAACATACACGCCCCGACCCGTGCTCGCAAGCGCGCTCGGTATTTGGGGAAGTCGAAGCGTCGGGATTTACGCGGCGCGCGGCAACGGCGCCGCCGTCTCGTATACTCGCGTGTAGGCGTCGCCGCCGCATGCGTGTGCGGCGGCGATTTTGCGTTGTTTTCGTGTAAATTTCGACGGTTTGCAGGCGCACGCGACGAGATTTCCGTCACAATTCGCTTTACATATACGCCCGCATGATATATAATATATAAAATTCATCAAGGAGGTTGCACGCAAAGCGCAACTATGGAGATTCCTTTACTATCTATTGCAATCGTGATCTGTATCCTGTTTTCGGGATTCTTTTCGGCGACGGAAACCGCGTTTTCTTCTCTGAATAAAATCCGCCTGAAAAATATGGCGGAGAACAAGGACAAGCGTTCCCGTCTCGTCGTGCGTTTGAGCGACAATTACGACGGTCTGATTTCCACGATCCTGATCGGCAACAACCTGGTCAATATTCTGGCGACGACGCTGGCGACCATTTTGTTTGCAAAACTGATCGAGGACGCAAGCGTGTCCAATACCGTTTCGACGGCGGTCATGACGGTTGCGGTCTTGATCTTCGGCGAAATTACGCCCAAGACGATCGCCAAGCGTTCTCCGGAATATTTCGCCAAGCTCGTCGCGCCGATGGTTTTGGGCATTTACTATTTGCTGTATCCGCTCAACTGCCTGTTCAAACTGTGGCAGATTTTGGTCGGCAAAATTTTCAAGAAACGCGACGATTCCAACATTACCGACGAAGAGCTGATCACGATCGTGGACGAAGCGCAGACCGAGGGCGGTTTGGACGCGTACGAAGGGGAATTGATCCGTTCCGCGATCGAATTCGACGATCTGACCGTGACGGACGTGCTGACGCCGCGCGTGGACGTGGAGGCGATCGAGATTACCGCCAAGATGCAGGACGTGCTCAAAGTGTTCGTCGAGAGCGGTTTTTCGCGTTTGCCGGTGTATAAGGACAGCATCGATACGATCGTCGGCGTCATCAACGAAAAGGATTTCTATAAAGCCTACATGGACGGCGCGAAGTCGATGAACAAGCTCATCTGCAAAAACGTCGTCTACGCGACGCCGTTGATGAAGATTTCCATTTTGTTGCGGCGCTTGCAGAAAGCCAAGACGCATCTGGCGATCGTCGTGGACGAATTCGGCGGGACGATGGGCATCGTGACGCTCGAAGACATTTTGGAAGAATTGGTCGGCGAGATCTGGGACGAACACGACGAAGTCGTCGTAGAGTTCGTCAAACTCACGGACGACAAATACGTCGTGCAAGGCGATGCGAATCTGGAAGAATTCTTTGAGTTTTTCCAAGCCAACGCCGACGAGTACGAATACGAACCGGTCACCGTCAGCGGTTTCGTCGTCATGCTGCTGGGCAGAGTGCCGGCGGTGGGCGACGTCGTCGATTTCGAAAATCTGACGTTGACGGTCAAGCGTACCGAGTACCACAAGGTCACGCAGGTCGAAGTCGTGCGCTCCGAGCCGCAACAGGAAGAGCCGGAGCAGGAATGACGTCCCGATTCGGCGCGATCCGATGCGCCGTCGGACAAGCCCCGCGTCGGCGGGCATACGCGAAGATAGCAAACGCAAGCACCTATTCGGAGGTTTTGATGTATAACAAAGTGGATTCCGGCATGAACTTTTGTGCCAGAGAACGGGAAATTTTGGAGTTTTGGAAACAAAACCGCATTTTCGAAAAGAGCATCGACAAGAATGCCGACGGCGAAGAATTTACGTTTTACGACGGTCCGCCCACTGCAAACGGCAAACCGCATATCGGACATATTTTGACGCGCGTCATCAAGGATTTGATTCCGCGTTACAAGACGATGAAAGGATATCACGTTTTGCGCAAAGCGGGATGGGATACGCACGGTCTCCCCGTGGAGTTGGAAGTGGAAAAACTGCTCGGCATCGACGGCAAGCAGGAGATCGAAAAATACGGCATCGAGCCGTTCATCGCCAAGTGTAAAGAGAGCGTTTGGAAATATAAAGGCGAGTGGGAAAAAATGTCCGACCGCGTCGGCTATTGGGTCGATATGGACAATCCGTACATCACGTACGACGACAATTACATCGAGTCGGTCTGGTGGGCGCTGAAAAAGATCGCGGATCAGGGATTGCTGTACAAGGGACATAAAATCGTGCCGTACTGTCCGCGTTGCGGGACGGCGCTGTCTTCGCACGAAGTCGCCCAAGGATACAAAGACGTCAAGGAAAAGTCGGTATTCGTCAAATTCAAGCGCAAAGAGCGCGAAGGATATTTCCTGGCCTGGACGACGACGCCGTGGACGTTGCCGAGCAACGTCGCGCTTTGTATGAACGGAGACGAAGAATACGTGACCGTGCGCAAGGACGGCGAAGTGCTCGTGCTTGCCGCCGCGCTCGCGCCGTCGTTGCTGGGCGAGTACGAAGTACTGGAAACCAAGCTCGGCAAGGAATACGAATACGAAGCGTACGAGCCGTTGTTCGATTGTTACGACGGCAAAGACAAGGCGTATTACGTGACTTGCGACGGATACGTGACGCTGACCGACGGCAGCGGCATCGTACACATCGCGCCCGCGTTCGGCGAAGACGACGCCAATGTCGGACGTCGTTACGGGTTGCCGTTCTTGCAGATGGTGGACGATCGCGGACATTTCGTCGCGGGCACCGGAGAAAAAGAAGGTCTGCATTTGCAGGGCATTTTCGTCAAAGACGGAGACCGCTTGGTGATCGACAGTCTGCGCGAGCGCGGATTGCTGTTTAAGGAACTGATGTTCGAGCACAGCTACCCGTTCTGTTGGCGGTGCGATACGCCGTTGCTGTACTATGCGCGCAGCAGTTGGTTTATCAAGATGACCGCCGTGCGCGACAAGTTGCTCGCCAACAACGCGACCGTCAACTGGATGCCGGCGACGATCGGTACGGGTCGCATGGGCAATTTCTTGGAGAACGTCATCGACTGGGGCATTTCGCGCGAACGTTATTGGGGCACGCCGTTGCCGATCTGGGTCTGTCCCGATTGCGGAGAAATCCGCGTGATCGGTTCCAGACAAGAGCTGCGCGAAGCCGCCGGATTGGATCACGACGTCGAGTTGCACAAACCGTATCTCGATCCGATCGCGATTCCGTGTTCCAAATGCGGCGCGCAAATGCGGCGCACGCCCGAAGTATTGGATTGTTGGTTCGACAGCGGCAGCATGCCGTTTGCGCAGCTGCATTATCCGTTCGAGAACAAGGAACTGTTCGAGCAGGATTTCCCCGCAGACTTTATCAGCGAAGCGGTCGATCAGACGCGCGGCTGGTTCTATACGTTGCTTGCGATCTCGACGTTGCTGTTCGATCGCGCGCCGTTCAAGAACTGCATCGTGCTCGGACACGTCAACGACAAGGACGGCATCAAGATGTCCAAACACAAGGGCAACGTCGTCGATCCGTGGTCGGTGCTCGACGCGCAGGGCGCGGACGCGGTGCGTTGGTACTTCTATTCGTCTTCCGCGCCATGGCTTCCCACGCGGTTCAGCGCGGACAACGTCAGCGAATGCCAGCGCAAGTTTATGGGGACGTTGTGGAACGCGTATTCGTTCTTCGTCCTGTACGCCAATATCGACGGATACGATCCCAAGCAGTATGCGCTCGACAAATGCGCGTTGACGCATATGGATCGTTGGATTTTGTCCCACCTGAATACGTTGATTGCGACCGTGGATCAGAATTTGGAACACTACCGCATCACCGAGAGCGCCCGCGCGATCGAAGAGTTTACCGATCATTTGTCCAATTGGTACATCCGTCGCGGCAGAGAGCGGTATTGGGGCAAGGAGATGAGCGCGGACAAAGCCGCCGCATATACGACGCTCTATCACGTGCTCGTGCAGATGAGCAAACTGATTGCGCCGTTCGTGCCGTTTATGGCGGAGAGCATGTATCGCAATCTGGTCGTGACCCAATATCCCGACGCGCCGCAGAGCGTGCATCTGTGCGCGTATCCGCAGGCGGATTTGACGCGCATCGACAAGGATTTGGAAGACGACATGCGCGTCGTGCTCAAAGCCGTCGTCGTCGGACGCGCCGGACGCAGCAAAGCCAATTTGAAGATTCGTCAGCCGCTCGAATCGATGTACGTGTTGACGGATGCGGAACTGCACGATCCGGACATGCGCAATTTGATCGCGGACGAGCTGAACGTCAAATCCTGCGCGTTCGAGAAAGACAAGACGCGTTTCTTGGGATACGAACTCAAACCCAATCTCAAAACGCTCGGTCCCAAATACGGCAAGCAGTTGCAGGCGATTCGCGCGTATCTCGCGACGTGTCCGGATGCGACGACGATCGTCGAGACGGTGCAGGCGGGCGGACGTTGTTCGCTTGCCGTGGACGGCGGCGCGGTCGAGGTCGGCGAAGAAGATTTGTTGATCACGCCGGTCAACAAGGCGGGATTCGCCTTTGAACAGGAAGGCAATATGACCGTCGTGCTCGACACGACGCTTACGCCCGCATTGATCGACGAAGGCATTGCGCGCGAGATCGTTTCCAAAGTGCAGACGATGCGCAAGGAAGCGGGCTTCGAAGTGACCGATCATATCGTCGTCGGGTACTGCGGAGACGAAGAAGTCGCGCGCGTCGTATCGGCGCAGAGTTGGATCGCGCCGAGCGTGTTGGCGGACGCGATGGAACAGCGCGTTGCCGACGACATGTATGCCAAAGATTGGGATATCAACGGACACAGCGTCCGCATCGGCGTGCGCAAAATATGATTCGCGCGGCAAAAGACTGGACGGATTACGAGATCCTTGCCACCGGCGACGGACAGAAGTTGGAGCGGTGGGGCAAGCTGGTGCTGTTGCGTCCCGATCCGCAAGTAATCTGGCACGCGCGGCAGGATCTGGACGCGTATCCGGGGCTGAACGCGCGGTATCTGCGCAGCAGCAGCGGCGGCGGACGGTGGGAGCTGCGGCGCGGACAGGTAGACGAATTCGACGTGTCGCGCAAGGGACTTACGTTTCGGCTCAAACTGATGGGATTCAAGCATACCGGACTGTTTCCCGAACAAGCCGTCAACTGGGACGCGATGCAGCGTTTGATCGCATCGGCGGGACGACCGATCCGCGTGCTCAATCTGTTTGCGTATACGGGCGGCGCGACGGTGGCGTGCGCCAAGGTCGGCGCGCAGGTCACGCATGTAGACGCCGCCAAAGCCATGGTCGAACGCGCCAAGCTCAACGCTTCGCTCAGCGCGGTGCCCAACGATCGGATTCGGTATATCGTCGACGACTGCGCCAAATTCATCGCGCGCGAAATCCGTCGCGGCAATCGCTATGACGCGATCGTCATGGATCCGCCGTCGTACGGCAGGGGCGCGGGCAAAGAGGTCTGGAAACTGGAAGAGAATCTGTGCGATTTGGTGCAGGCGTGCACGCAGGTGCTCAGCGAAAAGCCGTTGTTTTTTTTGATCAATTCTTATACGACGGGTTTGCAGCCGACCGTAATCGAAAACATCTTGACGATCGCATTGCAACGCTTCGGCGGCTCTTGCGAATCGTACGAGATCGGACTACCGACAAAGGAGAATATCGTCTTGCCGTGCGGATGCAGCGGACTGTGGCAGGCGAAATAAGGATACTATGCACAATTTCGATTATCATGATTTGGCGGTATTGCACGAGGACAATCATATTCTCGTCGTCGTGAAACCGCAAAACATTCCGACGCAGGCGGACAGCTCGCAGGACTACGACATGTTGCGCGCGGTCAAAGACTATTTGATCGACAAATACGGCAAGCAGGGCGAAGCGTATGCGGGACTCGTACATCGACTCGACCGACCGACGGGCGGGGTCATGGTGTTTGCCAAGACCTCCAAAGCCGCCAAACGTCTGTGCGAGCAGATACAGGACGGCACGTTCGAGAAAAAGTACTTGTGCGTCGTCTGCGGTACGCCCAAACAGCGTCAGGGCAATCTCGTGCATTATCTCAAAAAAGACGAAGCCCGCAACGTCGTGCGCATCGTTCCGCAGTTGACGGACGGCGCCAAGCGCGCGGAGCTCGATTATACCGTGCTCGATACGGTACAGAATTATTCGCTCGTCAAGGTCATGTTGCATACGGGGCGTTCGCATCAGATCCGCGTCCAGATGGCGTCGATCGGGTGTCCGCTGTTCGGCGATGCGAAGTACGGCGCGGATCCCAAGACTTGCCGCAATCCGCTTGCGCTATGGGCGTACGAAATCCGTTTTGCGCATCCGGTTACGCAGGAAAAGATGTCTTTTATCGTCTATCCGCCCAAGGAAGAAGCGCCTTGGAGAGCGTACGAAATCGGCAGATTTCTCAACGTCGGCATTGCCGTCAGTCCGTACGAACGCAACGTCGCCAACTTGCGCATCGACGAGAGCCGTCCGAGCGCGAACAAACGTTAGACGCAAAGCGTCTAGACAATTACGCCCGATCGATCCGAAAGCGATTCGTCGCGACAGACACGCCGTACGGCGTGTTTTTTATTGCGCGGCGCGTCGGTTGGCGTCGGATCGAGAGGCAAACAAATGGCGCGAGCGATATTTTATATGAAACGCGCGCGTAAAATATAAAAAATACAATAGGAATTTCGCAAAAGGTATGGAAATTTCGATACGGATATATTAGAATAGAAAGCAGAAGCGGCGATGCGCGGCGGCGCGAAGTCCGAAAACCGAGAAGAAAGGAGTATGCAATGAAACCGACGATAGGAATCAGACCGATTATTGACGGCAGATGGGGCGGTATCCGCGAAGGATTGGAGGCGCAGACGCGCAGAATGGCGCAATGCGCAAAAGAGTTGATCGAGAAGAATCTGTTCTATACGGACGGCGAACCGGTCCAAGCGGTCGTCTTCGACGGGACGATCGGCGGCGGCGCGGAAGCGGCGAAATGCAAGGAGTTCTTCGATACGCAAAACGTCGTCGGTACTTTGAGCGTGACGCCGTGCTGGTGCTACGGATCGGAGACGATCGATCTGGATCCGTATACGGTCAAAGCCGTATGGGGACTCAACGCGACCGAACGTCCCGGCGCGGTGTATTTGGCGGCGGCGATGGCGATCCATGCGCAGAGAGGCTTGCCGGCATTCGCGATTTACGGCAAAGACGTGCAGGACAAAGACGATGAGACGATTCCGGACGACGTGGCGGAGAAGATTTTGCGATTTGCAAAAGCCGCGATCGCGGTCGGTTCGATGCGCAACAAGGCGTACGTCGGCTTGGGCAGCGTATCGATGGGCATCGGCGGATCTTTCCTGGACGGCAATCTGATGCAGAAGTATTTCGGCATCCGCGCGGAATGGGTGGATATGTCCGAGATTCACCGTCGCATTACGCTCGGCATCTACGACGAAGCGGAATACCGCAAGGAACTCGCCTGGATCCGAGCCAACTGCAAAGAAGGCAAAGATCCCAACGTCGACCAAAAGACGCGCGCGGAGAAAGACGCGCAGTGGGAGTTCATCGCCAAGATGACGCTCGCGATCCGCGACATCATGCTCGGCAATCCCCGACTCGACGCGATCGGCAGACACGAAGAAGCCTTGGGACGTAACGCGATTCTCGGCGGTTTCCAGGGACAGCGGATGTGGACGGACTGGTTGCCCAACGGCGATTTCAGCGAAGCGATTCTCAATTCGTCGTTCGATTGGAACGGCAAAAAAGAGCCGCTCGTATTGGCGACCGAAAACGATACGCTCAACGGCATGTCGATGCTGTTTGAAAAACTGTTGAGCTATACCGCGAGCGTGTTTGCGGACGTGCGGACGTATTGGTCGCCGCAGGCGATCGAGCGCGTGACGGGATGGAAACCGACCGGCAGAGCCAAAGACGGATTCATGCATCTGATTAACAGCGGCGCGGCGGCGCTGGACGGCACCGCGATGGCGCGCAACGCCGCCGGCGAACCCGTCATCAAGCCGTGGTGGCAGATGACCCAAAAGGATATCGACGGCTGTCTGTCCAAGACGGATTGGTGTCAAGCCAATCTCGGGTATTTCCGCGGCGGCGGTTTCAGTTCGCATTTTAAGACGGAAGCGGAGATTCCGGTCACGATGATGCGCATGAATATGGTGGACGGACTCGGTCCGGTCATTCAGATCGCCGAAGGTTACACGGTCACCGTGCCGGACGACGTGCAGAACACGCTGTGGGATCGCACCGATCCGACATGGCCGAGCACGTGGTTTGCGCCGCGATTGACCGGCAAGGGCGCGTTTGCGGACGTGTACAGCGTCATGGCAAACTGGGGCGCCAATCACGGCGCGTTTACGTACGGACACATCGGCGCGGATATCATCACGCTCGCTTCGATGCTGCGCATTCCCGTCAGCATGCACAATGTGGACGAGAGCAAGATTTTCCGTCCGCACGCCTGGACGGCGTTCGGGACGCAGGATCCCGAAAGCGCGGATTACAGAGCGTGCGCCAATTACGGCGCGCTGTACCGCTGAGCCAAATAGGAGATATTTATGAATATCGGCAAACTGACGGTCAAAGAACAGGTGCTGGAAGCGATGCGGCGCGTTTATTCCAACGCGTTGACGACGACTTCGGGCGGCAATATTTCGGCGATCGACGAAAGGGGACATATCTTCATTACGCCTAGCGGCATCGATAAAGGGACGCTGACGATCGACGACATCGTCGAAGTGTTGCCGGACGGCACGCGGATCGGACGGCATGCGCCGTCGATGGAATTGCCGTTCCATTCCAACATTTACCGCACGTGCAAAGACGTCAAGGCGATCGTGCACGCGCATGCGCCGGCGGCTGTGGCATATGCCTGTATCGGGATCGTACCCGACGCGGGATGCGCGCGCGTGTATACCGACGCGCTCGGACGGATCGCCGGATCGCGTTATGCGTTGCCGGGCAGTCTCAAATTGGGCGATATCGTTCAAGAGCGCTTTGTCGAAGGGTACCGTACGGTCATGATGGACAATCACGGCGCAACGGTCGGCGCGGGCGATATGCGCGGCGCGTTGGCAATGTACGAGACGTTGGACTATCTGTGCAGGACGTTGTTCCATGCGCAGACGCTGGGCGGCGCGCAGCGCGTGACGGAGCGGATCGAGTTGCAACGCACGGAGTATGCCGTCGGGCAAATCGGCGCGGGCGACGGAGCCAAACGCGCGGAAATGGTCGCGTTTTTGCAGCGCGCGTATCGCGGACAGTTGGTCGGCAGCGGCTGGGGCACGCTTGCCGTACGCGACGGGGACGGCGTATTGTTTAACGCCGACTGCGACGCGCCCGCCGATCTGTGCGAACAAGATATCGTCCGCTACGAGCGCGGACAAGTGTCCGCGTCCAAACCGTGTCGTTATCTCGATCTGATTTTGCGCATTTTGGAGCGCACGCCCGAAGCGGGCGCGGTATTCGTATCGATGCCGGCGGCGATCATGGGATTTGCGACGGCGAACGTACGCTTCGACGCACGGCTGATTCCCGAAAGCTATCTGATGCTCAAAGACGTCGCGCGCGTTCCGTATGCGGCGTTGCGCGATTATGATGCGATCGCGAGGACATTGAAGACGACCGCTCCGGTCGCGATCGTCGATAACGAGTGCATCGTGACGATCGGCAAGAACGTGACCAAGGCGTTCGATCGTCTGGAAGTCGCGGATTATTCCGCGCGGTCGGTGTTGATGGCGCGCGCGGTTGCGGACATCCGTCCGATTCAGGCGGAAGAAGTCAAAGAGATCGACGACACGTTCAACGGTTGGTAGCGAATGGGAAAATTTGCGAGAGTTTTGGCGATCGATTTGGGCGCGAGTTCGGGACGCGGCATCGTATTCGAGTGCGACGGCGAGCGGATTCGCGAACAAACGGTGCATCGTTTTGCCAACGGCGCAATCGAGTGCGACGGCAGATTGTATTGGGATCTGGACGCGTTGCTGCGGGAAACCGTGCAGGCGATCCGCCTTGCCGACCGTACGTGCGGCAAGTTGGATTCGGTCGGGATCGATACCTGGGGCGTAGACTTCGGGTTGATCGGACGCGACGGCATGCCGATCGGGAATCCGCGCCATTATCGGGACAAAGCCCACGCGAGCACGCGCGCCCGATTGCAGGATCGCGCGGCGGAACTGTTCCGCATCGCGGGCATATGCGACAACGATTTCAATACGACGTATCAATTGATCGCGCGCAAGCGGGAAGGGACGGACTTTACCGCCGTGCGGCATCTGTTGTTTATGCCGCAATTGCTGGGCTATCTGTTGACGGGCAAGGCGGCGACCGAGCCGACGATCGCGTCTACGAGCGGATTGTATACGCGCGCGGGCGGATTCGACGAAACGTTTTGCGCGGCGCTGGGCATTCCGACGCATATCTTTCCCGAGACGGTCGAGACGTCGTCTGCGATCGGATGCGTCAAGCCGGAGATTGCGGCGCAGATCGGGATCGCGTACGATCTTCCCGTGATCGCGACCGCGGGGCACGATACCGCATGCGCGGTGCTCGGCACGCCGTCGTCGGACGCATATCCGCTCTTTTTGAGCAGCGGCACGTGGTCGCTGTTCGGCGCAATCGAAGAGCGCGCGATCTTGCGCGACGAGGCGCGCGATGCGCGCTATACCAACGAATTGGCGTTTGACGGCAAAGTGCGTTTTTTGCGCAATATCATGGGCATGTGGATCATACAGGAGTGCCGCCGTCAGTGGAACGCGCAGGGCATGGATCTGGATTATCCGCAGATCGCCGATATGGCAAGACAGGCGCGGGATTGCGGCGCGCGCATCGATCCGGACGATCCCGCGTTTGCGTTTCCGTGCGAGATGGCGGATGCGGTATCCGAATACGTGCTTGCGCATCAGGGGATCGCGTTGCAAGGCATCGGCGCGATCGCGCGATGCGTATATGAGTCGCTTGCGGACGCGTACGGACGCGCGTATCTGGAACTGTGCCGTCTGACGGGCAGGACGTACGATCGTTTGTACATCGTCGGCGGCGGATCCAACAACGACGACCTCAACGCGCGCATCGCGGACTGTTTGCGCATTCCCGTATCCGCCGGACCTGCGGAGGCGAGCGCGCTGGGCAACGCGTTGGGACAACTCGTCGGGTTGGGGAGGATCGAGCGGTCGCAGATCAAGCGTTTGGTCACGCAGAATTACGAAGTCAAAGTCTTTTTGCCGCGCGAGCATTGCGATTGACGATTGGCGAAAATCCGTTCGCTTGCGCAAAGTCGCATGTCGCGCATTTCGTATAAAAGACGTACGCCGCCTGTCAAATAACGGTTGATAGGAAAACGACGCGCAAACGATTTTTCGTTTGCGCGTTTGTATATCGTTTATCGGACGGATTTGCGTCGTACGGCAGCCTGCAAAAACAAAAGCGTCCGAATTCGGACGCTTGATCGGGATCAGAATATTTTCGGTTTGACGCCTTCGATCTTTTCGATGTCTTCGAGCAATTTTCGTCGCAGTTCGCGACGGATTGCTTTATGCGCTTTGGAGCGGATCAAATTGCGATGTTGGGCGGGGTCGGCTTGATTGTCGTAGAGCAGATCTTCTTTGTAGAATTTTCCTTTGGCTTTCAGCACGCCCAGCGACAGCGGTACTTTGACGCTGTACGTGTAGCGGTCGGTAATGATCGCCCGTCCCAGTTGGGATTCGCTGATCTGCATGAAGATATGGTCGCGCCCTTTGTCCGCGCGCAGCATTTGCAACACGCTTTCGCTTTGGTAAGATTCGGGAATTTCCGCGCCGGCGATGTCGAGTATCGTAGACGTCAGATCCAGCAGACTGACAAATCCGCCGAAGCGTTTGCCGACGTATCGGCTGGCGTCTTGCAATTTTTTCAGACCGCCGCCCGTCATGACAAACGGGATATGCGTGCTCGCGTCGTGCGCGCTGCGTTTGTATTCGAAGTTTCTGGTCTTAAAATGGCATCCGTGGTCGGACGTGTAGATGACGACGGTATCGTCCCAGATGCCTTTTTGCTTGATTTTTTCGATCATGTCGGCAAAGTTTTGATCCAGTCGTTTGCAACACGCGAGATAATGCGCGTATTCGGCAGCGTAGTCGCCTTTGAGTCCGACGCAGTCCTGCGGGTAAGGGAAGTCATCGAATTCCTTTTCGTCGCCTTCCGCGCACTGGAACGTATGCGCTTGATTCTGATGGTGCGGTTCCAGTTGCGAAATCATCAAAAAAAACGGTTTTTGCTGCGAATAACGATCTACGTAATCGATTGCAAAATCATTGATGCAGTCGCTGCGAATGCCGCGAAACTCGATCTTTTCGCCGTCTCCGTCAAACAAATATCCGCCGTGTACGTCCGACGTGAATTCCAGACAGTCCGCGGCGAGCCAATAGTCGTTGTATCCGCCGCGCAACGCTTGCGGGATCGCTTTCGTCTGCACGTCGTTTCGGGGTTTGAAGCCCATCACGTCGGACGCCAGATGCCATTTGCCGATATAAGAAGTGTTGTAACCGTTGCGGTTGAGTACTTTGGCAAGCGTATCGGGATTGTCCTTGTCCATGGAAATGCCGTTGATGAAGCAGTTGTTTTGCGTCGCGTATACGCCCGTCTGAATGCAGGCGCGCGCGGGACCGCACACGGGTTGACACGTGAAGGCGTTGTCGAACAGGATGCTCTCGTCTTCCATCGACAGAATATTGGGCGTAACCTGTGGATGGATCGTGTCGTAGCGTTGTTGATCGCTGAAATATAAAATGATGTTCATAACGTCCCCCGATCTTCGTTATTCTATTTTGATTTTAACACAGATGCCGGCAGAAATCAATTCAAATTCTCAGCGCGACCGCGTTGGTCGCGATATTGACGATGCAGATCGCGATGACTGCGATTTGCATGAGATTGAATGCGACCGCCGTAAATTTGTCGGACAGCTTTTTTGCGACCATGCTGCCCAGCAGTCCGCCGACGACGCCCGCGACGATCATATACGGCAACATCGAAAGGTCGTATCCGCCGAATCCTCCGCCGATCGCAATCGTGACGACTTTTGCGATCTGCGCGAACAGAATCGTCACGATCGACGCAAACGTCGCTTCCTTGATCTCCATCCCGAACAGCAGCATCAGCACCGCGACGTTCATCGGTCCGCCGCCGATTCCGAGAAAGGACGACAGGATCCCCAGCACAAACCCTACCAGGATATAGAATACAAAATGGTTGAGATGCAGCGGGGTAATCCTTTTTCGCAAAAGCATATAGACGAAGATGCCCGCGATCAGGCAGAGCAGAATGGAATTTTGCACGATCTTGACCGTGTGCATATCGATTCCGATTGTTGTCATTCGCTCGAACAAATATTGTCCCAGCACGCCGCCGCCTGCCGACGAGACGCCCAAAAGCAAGAGTTTGGACAGTTTGGTCTGCCGTTTTTTCGTGCACAGTCTGGCAAACGTCGTCAGCGACATCGCAAGCACCGTGATGGACGACAGCGCGCCGATCGAAGCGTTGTCGAAGTCCCCCATCAAGTCGAGTACCGGTTTGATGACCACGCCGCCGCCCATGCCGGTAATCGCGCCGGCGAACGTGCAGAGCAAAGCGATGAAGAAGTACAGAAATATTTTCACGTCAGACCATTTTTTTGTTTTATTCTATCAAAATATATATGCGTTTGTCAATTTTCTTGCGCCGATCGCGACAAAAGCATGCGGCGTTCCGAGTACCGAGACGGACGCAGATTATGCGAACGGGGCGGGAAGTCGGCGATGCGGACTTTGCCGCACGCCTGCGGAGGCATGCGATCGCGCGAGCGGCAAAATCCTTGCGTTCCGCGCGCCGCGGTGGTATAATATCGCTATGGAAATTTTGACTTCGATCTCCAATCCGACCGTGCAGGCGGCGCGGCGGCTCAAAGACAAACGGGAGCGCGACGCGCAAGGCGCGTTTGTGTTGGAAGGCGCGAATATTTTGCGCGACTTGCCCGATCGGATCAAGGTGCGTTCGGTGTTCGTACAGGCGGACAAGGCGCAGGCATACGCGGATATTTTGGCAAAACCCTGCATGCCGCGCCCGATCGCGGTGTCGGATAAGGTGATGCGCGCGCTCAGCGATACAGTGACGCCGTGCGGTATATTGGCGGTCGCGGACAAGCCCGTCTGCGACGGCGCAATCGACGGCACGCTCGTCGTGCTGGATCATATCTCCGATCCGGGCAATTTGGGGACGATTCTGCGTACGTGCGTCGCGTGCGGCGTCACGCACGTGATCGGCGTGGAGAGCGCGGACGCGTACGCGCCCAAGGTCGTTCGAGCGTCGATGGGCGCGATTTTGCGTTTGCACATGCACGAAACAGACGCGGACGGCGCGCGCGAATTGCTGTCGGGGTATCGGGTCTGCGGCATGGACATGCATGGCGCGGATTTGTATGCCGCCGCGCCGATGCCCGAGCGCAAAGCGATCGTCGTCGGCAGCGAAGCGCGCGGCGTTACGCCGCAGATGCGCGAGTTGGTGACGGATTGGATCGCGTTGCCGATGATCGGCGATATCGAGTCGCTCAACGCGGCGGTCAGTCTGTCGGTCGCGCTGTATCAGATGACTTTCGGCATGCGCGGATAAATCCGTTCCAATGCGTTGCATTTTACGCGCGGGCGGTGTAAAATAAATAAAAAATCGAGTACTTTCGGAGGGTTACGATGTCCGGACACAGCAAATGGGCGAATATCAAAAATAAGAAGGGCGCGGCGGACGCCAAACGCGCGAACATTTTTACCAAGATCGGCAGAGAGATCGCGGTAGCCGTCAAAGCGGGCGGCGCGGATCCCAATTCCAATCCGCGTTTGCGCGACGCGATCGCCAAGGCGAAAGCGAACAATATGCCCAACGACAACATTCAGCGCGGTATCAAGAAAGCGAGCGGCGAGTTGTCGGCGATCAACTATGAAGAGAACGTGTACGAAGGATATGCGGCGGGCGGCGTAGCGGTCATCGTGGAGACGCTTACCGATAACAAAAACCGTACCGCGGCGGACGTGCGCCATCATTTCGACAAGTGCGGCGGATCGATGGGAACGACGGGCTGCGTGTCCTATATGTTCGACAAAAAGGGCGTGATCGTCGTAGACGCGGCGGGCATCGACGAAGACGAGTTGATGATGCAGGCTTTGGACGCGGGCGCGGACGACGTCGTCGCGGACGAAGAAGTGTATGAGATCTATACCGATTGGAGCGTGCTGGGCAACGTGCGCGACGCGTTGGAGCAGGCGGGCAATCTGACGATTCTGTCCGCGCAGGTGGATATGATTCCGTCCAATACCGTTACGCCCGACGTGGAGACGCAGGTCAAGGTGCGCAAATTGCTCGATATGCTCGAAGAGCACGACGACGTCCAGAACGTGTATCACAACGCCGAGCTGGACGACGAGGAGGAAGAATAATGGATAGCGTGCGCGAGATCTGCTACAAGGCGCGGCAGGCGAGTTACGATCTTGCGATGTGCGACGCGCAGGCCAAAAACCGCGCGTTGCAGGCGATCGCGGATCGGATCGAAGCCGACGCGGACGAAATCTTGCGCGCCAACGCGCTCGATCTGCAACAGGCAAGCGAAATCGGCAGCGCGATGCAGGATCGTCTGCGTCTGACGCCGCAACGCATCGCGGCGATGGCGCAGGGCGTGCGCGAAGTCGCGCAACTGCCCGATCCGGTCGGCACCGTCGTGCGCGAGTTTACGCGTCCCAACGGATTGCGCATCCGCAAGGTGCGCGTGCCGTTCGGCGTGATCGGCGTGATCTATGAAGCGCGTCCCAACGTCACGGCAGACGTTGCCGCGTTGTGTCTCAAATCGGGCAACTGCGTCGTCCTGCGCGGCGGCAAAGAGGCGATACATTCCAACCGCGCTTTGGCGCGCATCGTTGCGCAAGGACTTGTGGACGGCGGTTTGCGGGCGGAGTGCGTCGGGTTTATCGACGATACGACGCGCGAGAGTTCGTACGAGTTGCTCCGACAGGGCGAGTACGTGGACGTCGTGATTCCGCGCGGCGGAGACGGGCTCAAACATTTCGTGACGGAACACGCGACGATGCCGGTCATTGCGTCGGCGGGCGGCAACTGTCATCTGTACGTCGAAAAGAGCGCGGATCCGGACATTGCCAAACGCGTGATTTACAATGCCAAGATGTCCCGTCCGTCCGTGTGCAACGCGTTGGAACAACTGTTGGTCGATCGCGAGATCGCGCCGACGTTTTTGCCGGATATGTTGGAGACGTTGCATCGCGACGGCTGCAAAGTCGCGGGATGCGAACGCACGCGGGAGATCGTCCCGTTTGTCGAGACGGCGAGCGAGCAGGATTACGCGACCGAACATCATGATTACGAACTGACGGTCAAGATCGTCGACGGTTGCGACGAGGCGATCGATCGGATCAACCGTTACAATACCAAGCACAGCGACGGTATTTTGTCGCGCGATCAGGCGCTGATCGACAAGTTTACGCGCAAGGTGGACGCGGCTTGCGTCTACGTCAACGCTTCGACGCGCTTTACGGACGGGTTCGAGTTCGGTTTCGGAGCGGAGATCGCGATTTCGACGCAGAAATTGCATGCGCGCGGACCGCTCGGATTGGAGCAGTTGACGAGCGAAAAATACGTGATCTGCGGAGACGGGCAGGTTCGGGAATGAGAATTTTGGGCATCGACCCGGGACTTGCGATCATCGGTTACGGCGTGATCGATTCCGACCGCGGCAAGCATACCGTCGTAGACGTCGGGGTCATTCAGACGCCTAAGACCGAAAACGTCCCCGCGCGATTGCATATGATCTATGACGCGATGTTGACGTTGTTGGACAAGTACCGTCCCGACCACATCGCGTTGGAAGAACTCTTTTTTACCAAGAACATCACGACCGGCATCAACGTCGCGCAGGCGCGCGGCGTGATCCTATTGGCGTGCGTCGATCGTTGCGGCAGACTGTACGAGTATACGCCGATGCAGATCAAGCAGGCGATCACCGGATACGGGCGCGCGGACAAGCATCAGATTCAGGCGATGGTCACGCGGTTGTTGCGGCTCAAAGCGATCCCGCGTCCCGACGACGCGGCGGACGCGTTGGCGGTGGCGCTGACGCACGCGCAGACGGCGCGTTTGGGCGGATTATTTTCGATTTGATCGATTGCGATCGATTTTGCGGGACGCCGGCGGGCGTCCCGTTTGCGTTCGGACGGGGCGCGGAAAAAGCGCGCGCGGCAACGGCAAATCGAGTTAATTCTCACAGGCGGCAAAAAACGCGAAAATCCATAATAAATTTGGGGCTAGTGTCGTTTACAAGAGTTTTCGTCGATAAAAAAATCGTATTTTTTTTGTGCAATCCGTTTGTATATTGCCGATCGCTGTGCTACAATAAAACCGTTAAAAAACTTTTACAAGTGAGGTGACAACCATGAATGCTTATGTACAAAGGGTTCTGCAAGATCTCAAAGATCGCAATCCCAATCAGCCCGAGTTCCATCAGGCGGCGACCGAAATTCTTTCGTCGTTGTCCGTCGTGTTCGACAAACATCCCGAATACGAGAAGAGCGGTCTGTTGGAGATGCTCGTCGAGCCCGAGCGCGTGATCATGTTCCGCGTGCCGTGGGTGGACGACAACGGCAACGTGCATGTCAACAAGGGCTACCGCGTGCAGTTCAACGGCGCGATCGGACCGTATAAAGGCGGTTTGCGTTTCCGTTCCAACGTCAACTTGTCGATCATCAAGTTTTTGGGATTCGAGCAGATTTTCAAGAACTCTTTGACCGGACTTCCGATCGGCGGAGGCAAGGGCGGAAGCGATTTCGATCCCAAGGGCAAGAGCGACAACGAGATCATGCGGTTTTGTCAGGCATTCATGTCGGAATTGTTCCGTCATATCGGACAGGATACCGACGTCCCCGCGGGCGACATCGGCGTCGGCGCGCGTGAGATCGGATATATGTTCGGTTATTACCGCAAGCTCGCCAACGAGCACGTCGGCGTGCTGACGGGCAGAGGATTGGCGTACGGCGGATCGCTCGCTCGTACCGAAGCGACCGGATACGGCTTGATCTATCTGATGGAAGAGATGCTCAAGGAGAAGAAACTTTCTTTCAAGAACAAGACTTGCGTCATCAGCGGTTCGGGCAACGTTGCGATTTTCGCCAACGAGAAGGTCACCCAACTGGGCGGCAAGGTCGTTGCGATGAGCGACAGCGACGGATACATCTATGACGCGGACGGCATTGATCTGGATTTGGTCAAGGAGATCAAACTTGCGCGTCGCGGTCGCATCAGCGAGTATGCGGACAAGCGTTCCGGCGCGAAGTACGTTGCGGGTTGCAAAGGCATCTGGTCGGTCGCTTGCGACTATGCGATGCCTTGTGCGACGCAGAACGAACTCGATCTCGACGACGCCAAGATGCTTGTAGCCAACGGCGTCAAAGCAGTCGGCGAAGGCGCCAACATGCCCAGCACGATCGAAGCGGCGGAATATTTCCAAGCCAACGGCGTATTGTTTGCGCCCGCCAAGGCTGCCAACGCCGGCGGCGTCGCATGCAGCGCGTTGGAGATGGCGCAATCCAGCATGCGTTCGTTCTGGACGTTTGAGGAAGTGGATCGCAAGCTGCAAAGCATCATGGTCAACATTTTCCGCAATATCAAAGCGGCTGCGGAGCGTTACGACATGCCCGGCAACTATATCGCCGGCGCGAATATCGCGGGCTTCGAGAAAGTCGCGACTGCGATGATGGCGCACGGCGTTTGCTAAGCGGCATCGATAGAGCGCACACATACGGACGGTCGCTGCGGCGACCGTCTTTTTTGTCGTCGAATCGTCGTTTTGTCGACGGATCGGAAGCAATCGTATTCTTATAAAAGCAGTTGAAAATCGGTTTGAAAAAAGTTCATAGAATATAGTATTCCATGAACTTT
>ERZ779626.342-NODE-342-length-29199-cov-27.013245_pt1 | contig 29199 bp, 35 predicted proteins | sample MGYA00514209_ERZ779626 | MGnify/ENA primary metagenome ERZ779626 (study PRJEB29562, sample SAMEA4376713) | mouse gut metagenome | isolation source: Cecum | study: EMG produced TPA metagenomics assembly of the A DSS colitis mouse model was used to assess the...
CCAGATATTCCTCCGACACATCAGCCGAGGACTGCTATCTGTGCGGGGGCGGCATCGAAAGCCTGGTTCCGTCATATTGGGGGCAGGACAATATTGCGCTCATCAGCTTAAATACCTTTGAGATCAAGCCGCTTGAAATCAACCGCTATGACAGACTGAACGGGCAGTTGATTGAAGAATATGCTGGCGTTGTGTCTTTCGGTGGCGGTGGCAGCACGGACGGCGGATTCTCTGCCAGTTTGATGTTAGATTATGACCGGGGGTACGCCACTGGCTCTGTGGACTTTCTCGCCGACAAAACCCTGGACGTGGACAAGGCCGCTTCTTTCTTGTGTGCTGACTGCTTGAATGAGATTTTGCCGCAGAAGGCCAGCCAGTGTTTTGGTGTTGGCGCTATCAACCTTGCTACAAAGGAAATCCAGTTGTTTGAAGAAAACCTTGCCGGGTTTGGCCTGGAAGATTTTTATATCGACTGCAATCTGGCAGAACGCAAGAACGGCGATTCTCGCCAGATGGATATTTTAATTTTTTACTGCCCAATACGGTATGAGGAAACGCCCTGAAAGGGCGTTTCCCTTCCTGCGCGGATGTGCAGGAATGAGCGACCGAAGGGAGCGCAAAGCCACGCCGTCAGGCGTGTTCGACTGGACGCAGAGCGGCCAGTCCGGGGCTTGGGGGGACCCCAACGGGCGTATTGGAAAATCCGAAAAGGATATTCCAATACATTGCTCGCCCGTGTTATAGGAACTTTCCGGCTGCCTGCGTCTCCGTTCCCGCGTTCCAACGCAAAAGGACCATCTTTTTCGCAAGAAGCGCCTTCAATCCGGTACAATATGCGTATCGAAAACAAGGAGGACCTTCCCATGCGGAAACAGAACCATCCCACGCTCACCCCCGAATTGATACGGCGGTACATAGAACATCTGCGGGAACAGGAGCGAAGCCCCGCCACCCTGCAAAAGTATGCCCACGACCTCCACGCCCTGCGGGACTTCCTGGACGGCGGCGAGCTGACCAAGACGGCGCTGATCGGCTGGAAAGCCCAGCTCATTGAGGCCCACGCCCCGGCCACGGTCAACTCCATGCTGGCAGCGGTCAACGGCTTCCTGGCCTTTATGGGTTGGCGGGAGCTGTCCGTCCGGCTGCTGAAAATCCAAAAGGCCCTGTTCCGGGACGAGGGTCGGGAGTTATCCCGCGCCGAGTACGCCCGCCTCGTCCACGCGGCGGAACAGTCCGAGAATGAGCGGCTGGCCCTGATTCTGCAAACCATCTGCGCCACAGGTATCCGGGTATCCGAATTGAAATTCATCACCGCCGAGGCGGTCCGAACGGGCAGGGCGGAGATCGTCAACAAGGGCAAGCGCCGCGTCCTGTTCCTCCCGGACCAGCTGCGGCGGCTTTTGAAAAAATATCTCCAGAAACAGAAAATCACCGCCGGGCCGGTGTTTGTCACCCGGACGGGCAAGCCCGTGGACCGCTCCAACATCTGGCGGGATATGAAAGCCCTCTGCGAGCGCGCCGGGGTGGAGCCGGGGAAGGTGTTCCCCCACAACCTCCGCCACCTGTTCGCCCGGACTTACTATTCGCTGGAGAAAGACCTGTCCCGGCTGGCGGATATTTTGGGCCACTCCAGCGTCACCACCACCCGCATTTACACCGCCGAGAGCGGCCTTGTCCACGCCCGGCAGGTTGAGCGGCTGGGCCTGATCCTTACAACATAGTTTTCGTTCTGTTGTGGTCATGCCGTTCTGAGGCATTATATACTTCCTAAATTATACATACCGAGGGCAAAAAAATCAAGTGCCAATCGGTATTTGGGCATGACAAGCAGGCGGGACAAGCCCACCGGCGAACCCTTTGAGATCATGTCCACCCGCGCCGTTATCAGCGCCTACCATCTGTTGGGCGGTGCTGGCTTCTCCCGGATGCTGGAGCTGATCGCTCAGACGTGGCGCGGAGCGCCCGGTTCTCTCAAAGCCTCCATGCTCTCCGGCATGGCCTTGTTTCTCAAAACCTATGAAGCGGAGCTGGACGACGCCGCTTTTATCAAGCGGCTGTCCCTGGCAGACGCGGATGAGATCATCCGGCGGGGCAAGATGGATTTCTCCACCAATAAAGCCGCGCTCCGCTTCGCCCGTGTCATTTGGGACAAGTACAACAGCCAGCAGCGCGGGGGCCGCAAGCTCCCCTACCGCTTCAAGGGCTGATATTACATGCCGCCGCAGACAAAAAAGTCTGCGGCGGTTGCTTTTACAAGGAGGTCAACATATGCCCGATATGTGGAACGAGCAAAAAACGGTGGTGGACAACCATGCAGAGCAAGGCTACCGTCTGAAAATTGGACGAGACATTATTCATGTGGTCAGTGTGTTCACCGGCACTAAAACCGCCAGCGAAGTCATCCATGAGGCGGCGGTCAAGAAGATTCTTTTTGAGAAAACGGCGGGATAGGTCCCGCTGAAATTTTTGAAGCAACAGGCGGCGCAGCTTGACTTTCGCACTTTAATGTGTTACACTGTTCCTGACAGTCGTACATAAACCCTGTTGTTTCTCTGGCTGATAAGGAGGCAGTTTCAATGAGAGAACAACAGAACTATCGTGCCGCCATCTATTGTAGATTATCTTCCGAGGATGGGGCCGATCACGAATCCATGAGTATTGGAAATCAGAGGGCTTTGTTGGCCGAATATGTAGCAAAACAGGGCTGGGAAGTTGTGGACACCTATATTGACGATGGTTTTTCCGGTACGAATTTCGACCGTCCTGGGTTTCAGCGGATGATTGCGGACATTGAGAAGGGCCGCATCAATCTGGTCATTACCAAGGACCTGTCTCGCCTGGGCCGCAACTATATCCTCTGCGGTCAGTACACGGAAATTTATTTCCCGGAGCGCCACGTTCGCTACATCGCCCTGAATGATGGAGTGGACACGCTGAACCAGACCAGCAGCATGGACATTACCCCTTTCAAGCACATCCTGAACGATATGTACGCCAAAGATATTTCCACCAAAATTAAGTCCACGCTCCATGCCAAGGCGCGGCGCGGCGAGTACCTGGGGGCGTTGGACCCTTACGGCTACCTGCGGCATCCTGATGATAAACACAAGCTGATTATCAATGAGGAAACTGCGCCCATCGTCCGGCGTATCTTTGAGATGAGCGCGGCGGGGATGGGGTCCCGGAGCATCTGCACGGTGCTGAATGAGGAGGGCATCCTGTCTCCTGCCGAGTACGCCCGGTTCCGCAAGCACGACCCCGCCAGGGACGGTGAATTTGTGCGGAAGCGGTTTTGGGGCCAGACGTATCTTCGCTCCATTTTGAAGAATGAGATGTATCCCACAACAAAGGAGGACAGCAGCGCGACCAGCACCGACAGCATCAGGATACCGGAGGTGAGCATGGACATATTCTCCGTCATGGCGAGAATATCCGGGGAGAACCCCAGCGCCAGGAAGGAGTACATCAACGCCGCCGTCAGGGTGAGCGTTACAAAGTAGATGATATAATCCCGCAAGCTCCTGCGGATGTTCCGAAAAGCCAGTTTAGAGTACATCATTCACTCCCCCTCCCATCATGGTGAGGACATCCAAAATCTTGTTAAAGAAAGTCCTACGAGAATCGCTGCCTTTGCGGATTTCCGTGAAAATCGCACCGTCCCGTAAAAAGAGAATACGGTTTGCATAGCTTGCGGAAAAGGCATCATGCGTTACCATAAGAATGGTCGCCCCCAAGGTTTCGTTGATGCCCTGAATAGTGGAGAGTAGCATTTGGGATGAGTGGCTGTCCAGTGCGCCGGTGGGTTCGTCCGCCAAAATCAGCTTGGGATTGTTGATGATGGCTCTGGCGCAGGCGCACCGCTGCTTCTGGCCGCCAGACACCTGATAGGGGTATTTGTCCAGAATATCTGTGATGTTCAGTTTTCCGGCCATTTCCCGCACCCGACCGTCGATCTCGCCTGCGGGGACCTTATTGATGGTCAGCGCCAGGGCGATATTTTCGGAGATGGTCAGGGTGTCCAGCAGGTTAAAATCCTGAAACACAAAGCCCAGATTCTCCCGGCGAAACCGGGCAATCTGCTTCTCGTGGATCTCGGTTACATCCGTTCCGTCCAGATAGATATGTCCCGCGCTAACCGTATCAATGGTGGAAATACAGTTGAGCAGGGTGGTCTTGCCGGAACCGGACGCGCCCATGATCCCCACGAATTCACCCTCCTGCACAGAAAAGCTGATGTCCTGAATCGCTTTTGTGACATTCCCGCCGTTCCCGTAATATTTCTGGATATGTTCCAGCTTCAATACTTCTTTCATAGCAATATCACCTCTGCTTCCTATTGTAAAATAGTGTGAGCGCCGTTTGTATCAAGTTTTCTTACAAAGTTCTAACAGAAATGTAAGAAGTGCAGGACCGTTTTCAGCCCTGCACTTCATGGATCAAACAGTTGATGTGAAACGCCAGGAAGATGGCAGTTCCTTGTCCCGACGATTCCGCAGTAATGCCGATGTCCAGCTTGTTACAGAGCCGTTTGCACAGGTACAGACCGATACCTGTGGACTGCTGGACCATGCGCCCATTCTGTCCGGTAAAGCCTTTTTCAAAAACGCGCGGCAGGTCGGCGGGGGAAATCCCGATTCCGTTGTCCTCCACCACGAGGACCACCTGATCCTGCTGCCTGCGGGCGGAAATGCGGAGAACCGGCTGCCCGGACCGATACTTGACTGCGTTGGCAATCAACTGGTTCAGAATGAACCGCACCCATTTTTCATCGGAATAAACCGTATCCTCCATTTCCTCTACTTCCAGCCGCACCCCACTCTGAAGCAGCAGGTATTTGTTGTCCGCAATCGCCTGATGCACCACTTGGGATAAGGACATTTCCCGGACTGAATAATCCTTCTCGGTGTGTTCGCTGCGGGCATAGTAAAGCGCCTGTTCGGTAAAACGGTTGGTCTTTTCCAGTTCCTGAAGCAGTTCCTTTGTCCAGACCGTTCGGTGATTTTCGCACAGCAGCTTCATGGCGGTAATGGGTGTCTTGATCTCGTGAATCCACTGCTCAATGTACTCCTTGTATTCCAGGCGCTCCCGCCGAACCTCCCCGATCTGCTCCAGCATGGACTTCCCGGCCATTTTCAAAAGCTGGTAGTACACCTGATCCTCCGCCTGCTCCGGCAGCTCCATCACTTCGGAAATGAGATAGCGTTCCGAAAGCTGTCCCGCTATATCTAAAAGTTTCTGCATCTGCCGTTTCCGCTTCCAGTAGGTGAGGAACAGTCCCGTCAGCAGGACCACCGCCCACACCACGAGAATTAGAAGCACCGCCGAGATGGAATTGCCGCACACCAGCAAAAACACGGTGAGCGCCGCCATACAGACCAGGTTGGTCAGCAGGAATGGGATTCTGTTTTTCCAATATCGCCTGCGGTTCATATTGTGTACCCCTGCCGGTGCTTGGTTTTGATAAAATCGGTCAGTCCGATTCCTGCCAGCTTCTCCCGGATGCGGTTGATGTTGACGCTCAGGGCGTTATCATCCACATAAAGCTGGTTGTCCCACAAAAACTCCACCAGATCCCCACGGGCGCAAATTTTCCCCGCATTTTTGAACAGGTAATATAGGATTTTCAGTTCGTTCTTGGTCAGTTCCACACTCTGCCCGTCATAGTCCAGGCTACTGGATTCCAGGCGCAGCACCGCGCCTCCGCAGGCCATCTGCCCGCTTTGCTGGACCGGGTACGCCCGCTTGAGCAGGGAGGCAATCTTCGCCAGCAGGATGGCCGTATGGTATGGCTTCGTAATAAAGGCGTCGCCGCCCAGCATGATACTGTTGAGTTCGTCCATATCCGTGTTGCAGCTTGTCACAAAGATGATCGGCACCTGGGAGAAGGTGCGAATTTGAGTGCAGAGGGAAAATCCGCTGGTTCCCGGCAGTTTGATGTCCAGCAAAATCAAGTGCGGCTGTTCCGCCTTGATTTGGTCAATTACATTGTCAAAATCCTCCGGCGCGGCTGTTTCATAGCCGTTACTTTGTAGCAGGGTGTCCAGTTCATTTCGTATCAACGGGTCATCTTCTATCATCAATATTTTTTGCTTCATTTTATCCCTCGTTCAAAGAGCTTCAACGCCTCTTTTCAGAATCATCCTTTTTTCTTTTTTCCTCCCGATACTTACGGATCAGCTTGTTACGGACAGGAATACCAACGCCAATCAGAAGGACTACCGCTAAAATTGTAAAATCCATATTGCTCACCTCACATTTCTTTGTTTTCCATAATCCGAATAGAGAACCAGATAGACACAGCGTACATGACAGCGACGAGTACAAGCACAAGGCCGATCAGCAGTACCGGGGAACTTACAACCGTAGCCACAATGGGATTGTCTGCGGGCATCTTGGGCAGGAAAAACAAGGTCGCCAAAAATCCAGCCACGGGAATATACATGAACACACGGCCTTTGATGGCTCCATATTTGTAATAGCCCGGAATCTGAAATACGGTATAAAGGGCGAACAGGAACAGGCCACCGATGGCTGCGCTAATCATATCAAATGCTCCAACACTTTCACCCATTACCCGCAGCACAATCGGCTGTGTGATAAGAGAAACCACCAGAGCCAGCGCGCCCAGCGCAAGAACAAAGAGATACCGTCCTGTTACCATTTCGCTTTTCTTGATTGGTAAAATCCCATACAAACGCTCCATGCTGTTTTTCTCCGTTACCGAGAAAGTGTAGCCTGTGGTCATAGCGATAAAGCACATGGCAAAGGAAACGCCTGTCAGGATCGAACGGTTAATGGCCGCAAAAGCGATAGGAAGAAGCATGGTAAACCCAATCACCTTGATATATGGCTTTACCAGCGAAAAGTCCAATTTTGTTGCTTTCAATGTGTTACTCATAATCGTCACCTTTCTTGCTCGTGAATACAACAATTTCATCAATGGTTGCCGGTTCAATGCTCAAAGAGGAAAAAGCACCCGTATCTTCGGCCTTGACCAGAGCCTCAAAGCCCGTAGGGAATGTGCGAACACCAACCGCTTTTTCTTTCAGGTCAGCAGACAGTTCTTCCGTTCCTCCCTTGACAATGCGGAACATATCGACAAATTCATCCTTGCTGCCGCTGAAAAACAATTCTCCATAGCTGATATAAGTAATATAGTCCGCAGCGCGTTCCAGATCTCCGGTAATATGGGTAGAGAACAAAACACTGTGTTCTCCATCCTCAATATACTCCGAGAGAATTTGCAGCAGTTCATCTCTAGAAACCGGATCGAGACCACTGGTAGGTTCGTCCAGGATCAGCAGCTTTGCGTCGTAAGAGAACGCACAGGCCAGCATCAACTTCATCTGCATCCCCTTTGAGAGTTCTTTCACTTTCTTGGTGGGAGCGATGTGAAACTTCCGCAGCATCTCCGCAAACCGTTCCGACTTCCAGTTGGGATAGAAAACGGAGATAGATTTTTCTACCTGTGTTACCTGCCAATCATCGCTGAAATAGTTGGTATCAAATACAACACCAAGTTCCGATTTTGCTTTCTGCTCGTCAGCGATATTATCCAGCCCCATGATTTTGATTTCGCCGCCGTTGCGCTTGAGCATATTCAGGATGAGTTTGATGGTGGTTGTCTTGCCGGAGCCGTTTGGCCCGATCAGCCCCATAATATATCCTTTCGGCAAGGTGAAGCTGATATTGTGAAGCTGGAAACTGTCAAAGGATTTCGACAGGTTTTTCACCTCTAAATAGTTAGTCATCTTTATTCGCCTCCAATAAAATATCTAAAAGACGGTGCAGTTCTTCGTTTGGAAGATCTGCGATTCTTGCCGCCTTGATTGCATCGGTCAACCCATTTTCCACTTTACAAATAAGCTGCTCTCTCATCAGTTCAGAGCCACGGCCCATGACAAAGCAGCCGCGCCCCTGAACATTTTTGACGAATCCCTCTTGCTCTAATTCTGTGTAGGCCCGTGTAACCGTTAGAACGCTGATTTTCAAATCTTTTGCCAGCGTTCTGAGAGAAGGTAAGGCTTCGTCCTCTTTCAGTTCTCCAGATAGGATCGCCGCCTTGACCTGCTGCTTAATTTGCTCATAGATGGGTATGCCTGATACATTTGAAATAATTAGTTTCAATCCATCTCACCTTCTTGCTGTTTTAAGTGTTATGCTATTATACATAACACTATAACACAAAACAAATGAAAAGACAATACGATTCAAAAAAGTTTACAAATAGCAAAAACTGGTCGGCATCGGAATCTATGATTAAGATAGGTTTCATACGACAAATCCTCCCTTATACCGTAATCCTAAAGGGGAAATGTTGCAGAAATGTCCTGAAAACAAAAAAATTGGCCGGAACAGAAATTTTCTGTCCCGGCCAGCGGTTGTTATTCCACAAGCCGCATCTGCTCAATGAGAGAATTTTGCTCCTGCTTGCGGATGGTGCAGATGGAAAGTAGCAGTTCCAGCACCACCAGGACGCCGATATACAGCAGCATTGATCCAACGGGGAACTGATAAGGCATTACCTGTCCCATCATCGCTTCACCCATCCAGCGGCAAATCCCAATCGCCACGGGGGTTCCTGCCACCATCCGAGTTTTAAGGTTTTAAAGTAATTGTAAATACTGTTGGAATGATGTATACTGTTTGCAACGGACACCCCCTTGTTGTTTGAGTATGTTGTTTGTTGGTACTTCAATGATACATCATTCAGCAGCGGGTGTCTTTATTTTGTGCAATATTTGGTATTTACTCATTTATAGTTATGAAGATTTCTCGCTTTGCTCTATCTGTAATTCACCCTTTTTCAGCCGGAACACCACATCCGCCTGTTTTGCCAGCTCACCTGAGTGGGTAACAACTATCACGCATTTCTTCATCTGATGGGCGCTTTCTTTCAAGATTTCCGTAATATCCCCAGCCGTATCCTCGTCCAGATTGCCGGTAGGCTCGTCCGCCAGAATCACCGGAGCTTCGCTTGCGAGCGCCCTTGCAATGGCTACCCGCTGCTGCTGGCCGCCGGAGAGTTTCAGCACGTTCCGTTTGGATTCCTCCCTCGTCAGCCCCAGCCGTTCCAGAAACGGGAGTGCCGGTTTCTTTGAAGTCAGCCGGACATTCTCCTGCGGGGTCATATAGTCAATCAGGTTGTAGCTCTGAAAGATAAAAGAAACATACTTTTTCCGATGGCCTGCCAATCCGGCCTGTGCAATGTCTTTCCCTTCAAACAGGATATTCCCGCTTGTGGGGCTGTCCAGACCGCCCAGCAGGGATAGAAGGGTTGTCTTGCCGCACCCGGACGGGCCGAGAATGGCATACATTTTTCCCGCCTCCATCTGCGCATTGATCCCTCTCAGCACCTTCCTCTTTTTGTCATAAGAGTATGTTAGATTTTGCAGTTCCAAAATTCCCATAGAGGCACCTCCTATTCACCTTCGGGCACAAATTCATAGTCAAAATCATAGTCCTTTACTTTATCCGGCACCTCGTAATCTATGATGGGCGAGCCGGATTGCTCCTGCGTTTCGTCTGATTTATTCTCCTTGGGGGTACACCCTGTGAACAGCAATCCCACAAAAAGGAGGACAGAAAACATTTTCCATACTTTTTTCATATCGTTACCGCCTTTCTCAGCTCATTTTCGATAGAATTTCCCGCGGTTTCAGCCGCATGACGGAAATTGAGGATATTCCAGCGGATACCGTTACAATCCCGATCCCCAGCAGGAATAGGAGGCCCATTTCCTCAAGCTGTACACGAACCTGTAATTCCGGGGTTTCGATTTCCGGCTCACCGGTATCTGTTCCGGCCTCCCCACGGGTTCCGGCAGATAAGCCGTCTTCCTGCTGCGCCTCCGTTACCGCCTGCCCGGATTGCAATACGTTTCCCATCTGGCCCGCAATGGCGCTGGCGGAGAAATAAGAGAGGGAAAATGCTAATATCGCAATCAGCAAAACCTCGGCAATATACTGCCCTAAGATGGACAGCTTGCTGATCCCAACCGAGAGCAGGACGCCGGTTTCATGGATGCGGGTTCTGGCCCACATGGTTAGAATGAGCGAGAGGATGGCGATGCTTACAATCAGCGCGATCATCAAAATGGTGGATACCAGCTCCGATAACTGTTCCAAAGAGGACGCGGCGTTTTCATAGTCCTCGTTGTCAACCAGAAAAGAAAAGCCTTTCCAGTCCACGCCGCTGATTTCCTTTACTTTAGAAATGATTTCCTCCATGTTCTGCGGGTCGTTCACCGATACCGTCAGCTCGTTAAAGCCCTGTATTGCGGGGCCGTTTTCGTAAGCCACCAAAGTGGCAAGGTCGGTGATGATAAGGTTTTGTATTTTATCGTAGGTTGTCACCTGATCGTTGATGCCTTCGATTTCTTTTGGAGAGAACAGGCCCACAATCTCAATCTCCACGCCTTTGTCCGTCTGGATTTTGTCACCAATTTTCAGGCCGTTTTTCTCAGCCAAATCCTTGCTGATCAGCCCCTTGTTTTTGTCGTCCGGCAGGATATGCCGCCCCTGCGTCAGCGTAAGCTGCCCGGAAGTAAACCGGGTAAGCTCCTCGCTTTTCCATGTGCTTAAAATCTTTGAGGATGCGCGAAATTCTTCCTCAATGGGGATATTGCCGGTAAATAGTTCCAGAGAGGGGAACGCCGCCAGCCCCTCCACGGTGGCGCTGCACTCCTTGATCCCCTCAATTTCCCGGATTTGCTCTACCAGCTCCGGGCTGATCTGCTGGGTGGAATACATCAGGGTTCCGCCCTCCACGCTTTCCACCTTCAAATAGGGGTTGTTTTCCGTGTAGTCAAAGCCAATGAGAAAACTCCCGCCAAGGCTTTGCCGCAGCTCCTGCTGGGCGGCTTTCGAAGCGTTCCCCAGTGCCAGAGCGGTCAATACAAAGGTTGCCATCACCAGCAAGATGACAAAAAGAAGGATACTCTTGCCCCTCTTGCGGACGATATACAGCCACGCTCGATTCATAAAGTTCATAGAATGACCTCCATTTCATATAGGATAAGTGTTGCAACGCTGACAGCATAGCACCCCAATATGGAACCAGTATGAAACGGATAAAAAAAGCCATCGCTTTATGGGAGATAAAGGGTAAAGCACATTCCCGGCGGGTTTTTGGTCGCCTCAAATTGATAGGGCATCCCAAGGGCCTTTGAAAGCGTATCTACAATATATAATCCCAGCCCATTCCCTCCATCTTTGCGATCTCTGGCAAAGTCTGGGCGGTAGAACGGCTCAAATACATGGGCCAGCTTATCCGGCGGGATGGGCGTACACTCATTTTCTATTTTTATCTGTCGGGCGTTCAATATAACGGTGATCTTGCATCCCGGCTTTGTGTAAGCGACCGCATTGGAGAGCAGGTTAGACAGGATCTTTTCAAGGCTTTTCTTTGACGTGTGGACAGGGCACTTTCCCTGTATGCTGAAAGAAAAGTCGAGTCCCTTTGCCTTCGCAATCAACTGATAGGGCTCGCAGATTGCCGGAAGACGCTCAGACAGGTCAAAGGTTTCCGCGTCCTGTTTCTCCTGTGTAAAATCCAGCCGGGAGGTATCCAAAATTTCTTTAATCATAAAGGATAGCTGCCCGGTAATCTCCTTACATTCCAACAGACAGCGATCCCGGTCTTTGTATTTTCCAATGCCTAAGATCATGTTTTCCAAAATCGCGTTCAGGGCAGTCACCGGCGTTTTCAGCTCATGGGAGGCGGCCCGCAGGAAATCAATTTTCAACCGTTCCGCCTCACGGACGTTTTGCTTTTCTTCCTCCAGATTTTCAATGGTGGAAAGCAGGCTGGCATACAGCTTATTGACGCGGGCGGCCAGCTCGCCAATCTCGTCCTTCGTATGCACCACGCAGGCTGCAGCCTTATCCAGCTTTTCCATCTTTTCCGTTGTAACCGCAATCTGCTTGATCGGCCTCGTCATGGCTCTGGAAAACAACAGGGAACACCCAGCGGAAATGATGGCGCAGCAAAGCAGGGATACCGGCAGTGCTTTTCCGATAGCGGATTTTATCAAAATACCAGTATTCACATCACTCTCAATAATGGCTCCTTCCACAAAACGGTTGGTGCTTACGGTCATTTGCGGCGCAAGCACATAGAGAAAAACATGAGCCATCACGGTGACAAACAGCATTACCAGAAAGGTGTATAAGAAGATTTTAGTAAAGAGCTTTAAATTTCTCATGGGTGTTCCTCATACTTGTAGCCAACGCCTTTTACCGTTACAATCCGGTTAAGACTCAGCTTTTTCCGTAAATTTTTAATGTAGGTATCAATCGTGCGGTCAATGATGGGGTAATCATATCCCCACAACTCGTCCAAGATCTGCGACCGTGTAAGCACCAGACCTTTATGCTCTATCAGCAATTTCAGCAGGTCGATCTCCTTTGGTGTCAGGTCAATAGGGCCGCCCGGCCCGGAAGCAGTATAGCCGCCAAAATCCACCGTAATATCGCCCATCTGAATTTGTTTCAGTTCCGGACTTTTCCCACACCGCCGCAGCAGGGCCGTCACCCGTTTTCCCAGCAAAAGCATGGAAAAGGGCTTTGTGATATAGTCGTCCGCCTGTTCATCAAAGCTGGCCGCCTGAGTAGGCTCATCGTCAAGGGCGGTAAGCATTAAGATAGGAATGTTGCTTGTTTGGCGCAATTCTTTTAATACCTCCAAACCGGTTCGCTTCGGCAGCATAATATCCAGAACCACTAAATCAACCGATTTCTCCCTTGCAATCTGCAAACCCTGTTCACCATCAAGGGCCGACAAGGTAATATGCCCTGCGGATCTCATATATTCACAGATTGCCTCGTTGGTGGCAGTATCATCTTCCACAATCAATAAAACAGCCATTTTTACACCTCCTCACATTATTATACCAAAGCAATATGGAAACAGTATGAAATGCTTTGTGTCAGATTGACAGTGTACTGAACTTAATGGGAAAAAGCAAGCCTTTCATAACGGATCAATCCACACAAGGCAGACTGGCTCATGTTGACAGGAAACTGGCCCGCCTTGCTGTAAGTGAAATACTTTCCCTATTTACTATTTCTATTAGATTCAGAACTATAAATGAGTAAATACCAAATATTGCACAAAATAAAGACACCCGCTGCTGAATGATGTATCATTGAAGTACCAACAAACAACATAACTCGATATAATTTTTTCGTCATATATTTTCCCTTTCTTTGTGATTTAACCCTATCAGTAACAAAATTTGATAAGGCTATTGTAAAACCCAAATGTCCGCGAAATGTTATAGCGGCCAAAAAATTTCATTGAAAATCGGGGTAAAATGTTACAACGCTCGGACATTTCAAAAAATTCTACGACGGGTAACCAGAACTGGTCGTCCGCCGCGTTCTATTTTGTCGGCAGCATAATGGAAAATTTCGAGCCCCTGCCCGGCTCCGAAACCAGTCTGATATAGCCGCCCTGCCGCGTTATGATCTCGCGGGCCAGATACAGGCCAATGCCAACGCCCTGCTGTTCGTGTACTTCTTCCTCACGATAGAAGCGCCGGAAGATGGCGGCCTGATTGCTTTCAGAAATGCCCTTGCCGGTGTCGGCCACTTTGATCTCCACATACATTTCCCACAGTACCACTGATACTGTGATTTTCCCACCTGCCGGGGTATACTTCACCGCATTGTCCAGCAGGTTAAAAAGGGCTTCGGATGTCCACTTGCTGTCATGGGAAACGGCCAAATCCTCCGGGCAGTCCACGGACACGGTGATTTCCTTTTTCTCCGCTGCATACACAATCCCACTCATAGCCTGCGCCACGGTATCAAAGAGGCGGCTCGGTTTCTTATCCAACTGGATCACGCCCGTTTCCAGCCGGGAGGTTTTCACAAGGGCCTGAAAGAGAAAGTCCAGCTTCTCGTCTATATCCCACAGCTTTTCCAGAAGCTGCCCACGGGTCAGCACTTGCCGGGGATTTTTACGGAACAGGTTCAGCATTTTGTATTCCATCGGGGATAGGGTCAGGGGCTTGCCGTTTAAGGAAGCCGTCTGCTCCGAGAAGTCCAGAAACAGCCGCCCGTCGTCGTAAATGTCCTTGGCCGGTTTGTGGTGTTCCAGCATGGCGAACATGGCTTTGATTTTCCGCTGCAAGGCCCCGATCACAAAGGGCTTTGTGATGTAGTCCACCGCGCCCACCTCATAGCCCCGTATCTGGTCGCTCTCCTGATCGTTGGCGGTCAGGAAGATTACAATGGTGTCCGGGTGCTGGGGCTTTATCAGCCTGCACAGTTCAAAACCATTCCCATCCGGCAGGTTGATGTCCAGCGGCACCAGGTCAAATTCCCGCTGGCGCAGGACATCAGCTGCGGTTCTGGCATTTAGGGCGGAAGTCACGCCGTACCCGTCTGCGGTCAGATTATAGGCCAACATCTTATTCAAAAAACTGTCGTCCTCGACAATTAAAATCTGCTTCATATCCTCACTTCCTTTGCTTTTTGCAGATAGTATAACAGGCAAATGTCCGCGAAATGTTACAGCGGACGGATTTTTTCAAAAAAATATCCACCTCTATTATAATTTGATTTGGTTAGTGATACAAGGATAGCGTTTATATCTCACTAAAAAAACAGCATAATCATACCTGTTAGTCGGCATAATAAGGTTATTCCTTTGTGTAAATCGGCACGATAGAATATATTCGAGGTGAATGATTATGCCGATTGATGATTTAACCGCTTTAGGGCAAAAAATGCGGGAAGCCCGAAAAGGAAAAAGCCTGACACAGCAGGAGCTTTCTGATTTGAGCCATGTATCTGTCAAGCAGATTGCCAAGATTGAAAAAGGGCAGATGAATCCGTCCTTTTTGATTTTGAAGGCACTGGCAAAGGTACTGCCGATTTCTCTGGATTCTTTAATCAATCCAGATGTTTCCCCGGAAGATGAGGGAGCCGGTCAGATGAAGATGCTGTATTGCAGCTGCCCGTCAGAAATGCGTGAAACCCTCTTGCACCATACGCAGGAAACCATGAAAGAACTAACCGAACTATCCGAGAAATTTGAAACGAATTGAGCCGGTGAGTGAATTTAACAAATTCCTCACCGGCTTTGTTCTTTTTCGAGAAAAAGAAGGTTATCCCGTTCCGGGATAACCGTGGCAAGCAAGCACCGCGTTTTCACCGAAGAGGAACTGACTGCCCGGAACGAGATTCATCTGGAAAACTACTGCGAGGTCATTGGTATTGAGGCCCGTACCATGATCGACATGGTGAAGAGAGACATCTTCCCCGCCGTCAGCCGGTTCTCCGGAGCTACTGCCTCCAGTGTGGCAGCAAAGAAGTCGGTGCTGGCTGATCTGGACTGCTCCGATGAGGAGAATTTGCTCAAAGACCTCTCCCGGCTCACTGCCAGGATGATGAAAGAGGTCCGCGCCTTGGAGGACGCCCTGGCCGCGCCCAAGGGCAAAGATGCCTATGAGGCCGCTCATTACTACCGCTATACTGTGTTTGACATCATGGGAAAGCTCCGCGCCATAGTGGATGAACTGGAAACCATGACTGCCGCCGAGGCCTGGCCTTATCCCAGTTATACGGATCTGCTGTTCTCTGTGAAGTGATTCCATTCAAGAGAAGCTGCAATGTTGATATTTTATCGATGGTCAATTAGCATCCATCGAACAACGGCCAGTGGGCAAGGTCTTCCCTTGCCCACTGGTTCGCGCTTATATAAAATCTACATGAAATTTCTCGATCCAGGCATCCAGCATGACGAGCCATGCAAATATCTGCGGTGTCCGCATGAGCTGACCATACCACGGTTCCGTAAGTTCATCCGGATTGGCTGCCAGCAAGTCAAGGGACTCCCTGTTCACCAACTGTGGCAGCATTCCGTTTGGCCGCTCCATTCTCTGGTGGAACAATTCCATCACCCGCCGGAAATAAGCGGGGTGGAACGTCTTGGGATAGGGACTCTTTTTCCGCCAGGCCACCTCCGGCGTCAGGATATCTTCAAACGCTGCCCGCAGTATGCCCTTCTCCCTGCCGTCCAGGCTCTTCAGTTCCCAAGGAAGATTGTAAGCGTATTCTACAATCCGCTCGTCGGCAAAGGGAACCCGCATTTCCAGACTGCACGCCATGCTCATGGTATCCTTTCGCGCCAGAAGCGTCTGCATGAACCAGTCAAAATTAAGTCGGAACATCTGCCGCATACGCACGGCGTAAGGGTCCTCTTCCGGCAGAAAATCGGTCCGTGCTATCGCCGCCCGGTAGGTTTCCCGCAGCCAGTCTTCTCCGTCTGTACCCACCGCCGCCGGACTAAGCAGGCGCTCCCGCACCGCCGTGCTGCGGCTCCAGGGGAAGCACTCCTCAAACAGAATTTCTTTCCGGTGATACCAGGGATAACCGCCAAACAGCTCGTCTGCGCACTCGCCGCTCAATCCTACAGTAAATGCCTTCCGGATGGCCCGGCAAAACAGCAGCAGACTGCTGTCTACATCCGCCATACCCGGCAGTCCCCGCTCTGCCGCAGCCAGCGGCAGGGCGTTTGCCAATTCCACATTATCAATGGTCACGGTGTGATGATTACTGCCGATATGTTCTGCCATTTGCACGACAAATGGGGCGTCTTCGCTGGGAACAAACCGCCCCGCATGAAAGTACCGGCTGCTTTCCGCATAGTCCACACTCCATGTGTGCAGAATCTCTCCACGTTTCCGGTACTCTGACGCGGCTAAGGCAGATAAGATGCTGCTGTCGAGTCCGCCGGACAACATGGTGCAGAGCGGCACATCGCTGACCAATTGCCGCCGTACAGCATCCTCCACCAAAAAGCGGACGTGATCGATCGTCTCACGGCGTCCCTCCATGTGGGGCCGGGCCTGTAAATCCCAGTACCGCCGGACCGACAGGCCGTCTGCACGATACCGCAGGCACTGTCCCGGCTCTAACTCCCGGTAACCCTTCAATACGCCGCTGCCGGGTTTCCTTCCCGGCCCCAAAAGGAACAGCTCCCGCCGTCCATCCGCATCCAGCCGTGGCCGCAGGCCATCGCACCAGGGCGCGGCTGCAGCCAATGCGGGGATGACGCTGCTAAATAGGAACCGGTGTCCGTCTTCATAAAAGAAAAATGGTTTTACACCTACCCGGTCCCGGGCGGCAAACAGCTGACGCCTTGTTTCGTCCCAAACAGCAAACGCATAAATGCCGCTAAGCCGTTCCAGACAGCCTTCCCCCCACTGGACAAATGCTGCGAGCAGTACTTCTGTATCAGAGTGCCCCCGGAATGTCCAACCCAGACTGGACAAGTCCTGGCGGAGTTCGTCCGTGTTATACAACTCCCCATTATAAACAAGAACATGGGATCCTATCCGCATAGGCTGATGTCCTCCGGCGATGTCTACTACCGACAGCCTCCGGTGAGCCAAGCCAACCGATGGCGCAAGGTACATTCCCTGATCGTCCGGGCCTCTCCGGGATAAGACTGCACTCATAACCTCCAGAGCATCCCGTTTTTCCCGCACATCTTCCTCAAAACTCACCCATCCTGCAATGCCGCACATAAACCTTCCTCCTCATTCAGATTTCTTATCAGTCTATGCAGAAATAAGCAGAATGTCCCTTCCCCATTTGCGGGGGCGGTGTCAAATGCCTGCGGGGGCGAACTCCCGTGGGGCGGCGGCTTTTTGCTTGTTCTATTTGTTTGGCTGCTGATGATGGGTAAAGCTGTTTGTATAGGGAAATATCGGGGATTGCAACTCAAACTGGAATGTCTCTCGGTCTACGATACCAAGGGCGCAGTCGCTGTCGTATAGCCGCGACAGAGATCCGGCCATCTGCGGGCTAGTGTGATAAGTACCAAAAGCCCTATCATAATCATACTGCTCCACGTTATTTGCCTTTTTACCGGACTCCAAAAACAGCGGAAATAGAAACTGTAACAAAGGAACGATGTTGGTAGTAGCAGAAAGCGATCCTGGTAGCAGCAGCAAGCAATGCGCCGGTATATACCCGGCGCGTGCTTGTTGGTGGCTGACCGCCCCCAAACCCCTGTAAAACCGGGCGCAAGTGCGCCCGGTTTTTTAAGCCGCCTCCGGCGTCTGCTGTTACCCGCAGGGAGAGAAAAATCTTCAACGCGCCTCCTGCTGGCGGTCACGATTTTTCTCTTTTCCCGTCACGCCTAAAATCCGCTCCACGTTGTTTTTGGCGGTGAGCAGTTCTATCATTTTTGCCTTTGCCTGCTTGTACTCTGGATACCGTTGTTTGTTCTCGGCCTGCAACATGGCATACTCCTGTTTCAGCGATTGCATAGACGGCAGCTTTTTCAAACCGAGAGAATCAAAGTACCGCTTCGCCGCTTGACAGGCCGTGATTTCACTGCTATGCTGTTCATAAAAATTTTCTCTTTTCCTGCCCGTCAATTTCCGATACTGTGCGTAAATCTCCCGTGTCTTACCGTAGGTTCCGATCTGTTTTTGCAGTTCAGAAATATCTTTCATTCTTGCACTGGCGGCTTTCGACTGGTCAGCTAAATCGTTGAATTTCTGAACCGCCGCATCACAGGCTTTCTCCAATTCTCCAAGGTCAGTCAGCCCGTTTTCCTGCAAGTAGATGAGTGTCTTTGCCATCTCTTTGAGGTTGAAGATTTTTGCCCACCGCTCGAATCCGGGAGAGTTGGCCTGCTGCATTTTAGCTTGAATATCAATGAGCAAATTAGGCTTGGACTTCACCGTTGACTTTGCTCTGGGTGCGACAATCCTCTTGCCGGAAATTCGCTCCATAATCGCCGCTTCGGTGTAATTGTCACCAAGAGAATCGCAGCGGATGAACCGCTTACTGTTCGGAATTTTGAACGCCAGATGTTTGCCCCGCTTAACCTCCGCTCCCGCCGTTTTCATGGCGGCGAGGAAACTGTCAAAATCCTTACAGCCTTGACCGAGGGCGGTGTCGATCATCCGCTCCAACTGTCCCCGGATGGTAGGTGGCTTACTCTCCCCCAGCCATGTACCGTAACTGCCCCGGCTGGGCTTCGGCTCCGCAATCACCGACAGCCCATTTTCCAGGCACAGCATATCGGAGATTCTCCGAACTGTGAATGAGGACCGCCAGAAGTTCCGGAATTTCCTGGTGCAGTCTATGGCGGTCGAGTTAAACACGATATGCGAGTGAATGTGGTGCTTGTCAACATGGGTGCAGACGATAAAAGCATGATTGCCCTTGGTCAGCGACATAGCGAGATCATAGCCGATCTTGTTCGCCAGTTCCGGTGTAATCTCCCCCGGCTTGAAGGACTGCCGCAGGTGGTAGGCGATCACATCATTGTCCTTCCGTTCCCTGCCGGTAATGGCGGCATACTGCCGCTTGGAAAAGAGAAACTCCTGGTCAGCGATGGACGGATTGCATTGATAGGCCGTGACCAAATCGCCGCCGTTGGTTTTCTCTGGGTTCTCCACATAGTCCGTCACCCGGCCCAGGGCCTCCGCTACCGTCCGGCCCTTGCCGCTGTGCAGGGGCATCAGTCGTGTTGTTGCCATTGTCAAAACCTCCCCTCAAAGGGAAATGGTGGTGAGCGAAAAATCTTCGCCCACCACCAGACCGTTAATTGATTTTCGATAGCTGCTCCAAAATGTTTCCGAACAGACCGCTGGCCTCCGTCAGCTTGCCACAGATTTCGTCCACCTCGTCAGGGTAGACACCGCCGCCGGAGTTGACCCGGCGGGCGATCTGCCTATCCCTTACTTAAAGACGTTAAAACGGAACACCCCCACACGGCACTTTCTAACACCAGCCCGGAGAACATGGAAAAGATGAAGAAGCAGGGAGCCAGCCCCGGTCCCCTGCTTTTTTCATGCTCTAACATCCCCGCAAAAAACCTATGCCCCGCAGGGCATCAAAGCGACGCAATCCCCACGGGGGCCAGCTTTCAGCATCCCGCAGCCTATCGGCGGGGGATTGCATGGAGCGGAACCAACCTTTGACCCCGCCTTGCGCCCAGCCACCGACAACCGCCCAGCCGCCAGCCGTGGCGGGCCACCCAGCCGCCGACACACTCACCACGCCACTTTGTCAACAACAACATCAAAAAGCCCTTGCACAATTTTCCACTATCGGCTATAATGAAGCAAGAGACAGCAAAAGCAAATAAAGGCAGGACGTGAAGTGCTGGAACACCCCACGTCCCTATGCAGGAGACCTAACCTCCCACACAGCAGATTTCTGCGCCGTCCCCATTTTATCAAATATCCATAGGTTAATCAAGCGTGAAAATGGGAATGTGTGTTTAGCTTTCGGCGGTGTAGGGATAAATTGCAAACCCTGCGCCGCTTTTGTTGTCTCGGCGGTCCCGAGCGAAGCCCACGGGGGACGGGAAGAACCCACCCCTAAGGGCCGGACCGTTGAGACAGAACGAAAAATAATGTGGAAGGAGAACACACGATGAAAAAAGCCCTCATATATGCCCTTGCGCTGGCCCTTGCGGTTTCGTTGACAGCTTGCGGCCAGTCCAAGACGGAGCAACCCACAGACCCCGCCCCCAGCACATCGGCCCCGGAGCCAATCGCAACCCCCGAACCAATCAAGGACACAACCCCGGAGCCTGAACCCGAGCAGACCCCAGCGGCCCCCGTTGAAACCGAGGACACCCAGCCCCCGGAAGAAACAGAATCCGAAGAAGTAGAATCCCAAGTGGAGGAGGTGCAGCTATTTACCGACTGCAACGAAACCGTATACGCTACGGGCACCGTCAACATCCGGGCCAGTTATACAGCAGACAGTGAAAAGCTAGGCAGCCTAAACAAAGGTAATAGCGTCACCCGCACAGGTATCGCAATAGCAGGCACTGAAGCAGAAGGCTGGAGCCGCATCCAATTAAGTGACGGCACCACAGCATATATTAGCAGTAAATACTTATCTACAACGAAACCAGTAGTCCAACAACAGCAACAACAAACGAGCAAGCCCTCAGGTGGTACTACACAAAGCAAGCCTTCAGGAACCCAGCAACAACAAACCCAACAACCAAGTGAACACCAAGGCGATGGGGATTCAGCAGCAGACATAGAAGCAAGAAGGAAGGCTTTCCTAGATAGTATGGGACAAGTGTATGAGGATCATGGATACACTCCAAATCATGCAGATCATGAAATGACCGAAGAAGAGTTCAGAGCCTTACAGAATGCAATGGGAATGTCTGGAGGCTAATTATCATTAAATCAACATATTAATTAGGGGAGTATCTTATCAATTTGGATATGATACTCCCTATTTTCTATCTAAAACACCTCAATAATATATTTATAATTAAAAGAGCAAACAAACATTCAACACATCTTGAAATGGTATTATTTTAGGCCTATTTTATTACTTACTATTAAAGAAGATAAAACTTTATAAAGTGGAGATGGGAAAAACAGCGTCAATTAAACATTCAAACACCAAATAAGTTATTACATGGAGGAATTGGAATGAACAAAAAAGTAGAAAATTATGAATTGTTATAGCTAATGCAGTAAAAGTGTGGTATTATAGAGAAGCGAGACCAACAAAACATAAAAGGAGGCAAGTCGGCGGAAAATCAACCGTTGACACAGAGAACATGGAGAAAGAGAAAAACATCTCGCCGGAGGAATCGCTTGACTTATACGCTGAATTTGCTCGTTTATGCGGAGCGCCCGCAGATATGGACCGGGACGGACAAATAGCGCTGTTCCAGCAATATCAGCAGGATTTCGACGAAATGAAAGAAGAATTGTTTAAGGATACAACTTATGAGGAGCAGGAAGAATTAGCGAATACTTTCATAGTGGATTGGATAGCGGATACTAGAGCGAAAAAGGCTGACAGGAAGGGAAAACCCACAGCCCCGCCCGAAGCATACGCCGCATTTGTTTATATTTACAAAGAGTGGGTGCTACAGGATGTAGATGAGCAAAACGCTTTGGTTGAGCAAAGTGTTGATAATGCCTTTAGACGGCACATGATTTATAAACGGAGTAAAGACTATTCACAATTTTTGTTTAGAAAAGGCTTTACAACCATGTATGGGGAATACTTTGGCGATTATGTTAATGAAGTTTGGGCCGACTTTTTGGAACGGTTCATTGATGCTGGCAAATTCGTAGAATATTTACAACAGAATTGCGATAGAAATATATCAAAGGAAGATCATATTCAACACTGTCAACTACTATTCGACAGGATGGTGGATAATTACATAAAACGTGCAGAAAAAGAGTGGAACGAAACCATAGATAAGCGTTTAGGCAAGAAGAAAGATAAGGATAAAGAAGCGGAAGAAGAGTTACCGAAAGAACTGCTGGAATATTTGGACGCTGACTGTGAGAAACGTTGTGCGGAGCTTCTGAAGATAAAAAGGAGATTTGAAGAAACAACAGCACAAGGCTATCCCTCCTTGCAGCTATTGCTCCGCAGGTCAGCTCAAAATGTGATGGCACGATTATACGAAAAACAGAAAAATGCTTCACAAGTCATTTCACTTGATGCAGATACCATTGAAGCAAGTCTTGTGCTTGAGATTGAAGATAAAACGGAACACGGCCGTATAGTTGAGGATGAGTTGGGCACATTGGACTGTATTGAGCATGCCAAAAAGAGGCTAGATGAAAGGAACAAAAAAATACTTGACGATAAAATGTTGGAATTTACTCAAACAGAAATCGCAGAAAAATTAGGTTTAACTGATGCGGCAGTATCAAAACGGGTGCAAAAAATCAAGAATGTCGTACAGAGTATAATATAATAGACGGCAAATAATCAGAGAATCAAGGAGGCTTTCGGGCCTCCTTTTTTTATAAAAAAATTTTTTAAAAATTTTTGGAAAATGGTTAAAAAAACTGTCGTTCAACCTTATTTATTAGTGAGGACAAAAAAGCAACAAGCTTGAATGTCCTTGTCTAACAAGGGCCCTGTCAGACAATTATATTAGAAAAGAGGTACATATCAAGTGAACGTTAAAAACATCAAGCCGAGCAAGGAAAGCCTGACAAACGGCGGAGGGATGATTCTAACGGATGTCCGTCCCGCCTACGAGTACAAAGACGGAAAGCGTACAGATAAGGTTGTTGGTCTCAAGGTGGTAACGGTTCTTGAGAAGAACGCCTATGACACGCTTACTGTCACCGTGGCAAACCCCGTGGACACTTTGTCCGCTGTTCTTGAAAAGGCGGAGGCACCCGTTTATGTGGACTTTGAGGGGTTCACCGCTCGAATCTACACCATCAACGGTAGAGTTGATGTATCTGCTAAGGCGGACAGTGTTCATATTGTCACCGCCGATACTATTGACCTTGTAATTGAGTAAAGATTAACAAAAACGGCCTGGGGGGCATCAGTCCCCCAGACCTATCATTAAGGAGGAATTTTGATATGAAATTGTTATTATTTTTATTTGGGTTTCTTTTCATGGTACTTGCTTTTTTGTATTGTTGCAAGAAACTGGGGGTGAACGTAGGAAATTGGACGAAAAAAACGCCAAATGAGCCACAGAGCCAATCGCTATATGTATCTGTGCCATTGTATCAACATTACAATGTGCAATATCAAATATTGGCTAATATGCTTTGGTTATGTATAAAATCGTTGAATATCAATGAATTTGATATTTCCAGCAACATAATTTCGACAATTTATTGTCGAAAACCACTCAACCGTGTGAAAGTTTACGGCAAAACCCTAGTCTTTTATTACGAAATACCACTTGCAAATTGCGGCGGTATTCGAGATGGTAAACTCAAAGGTCCTGATTTTGACTACAAAAAAATCGAGGAGATTTTGCGTGATAATTTGCCGGAATATATGCGCAACGGGTTTTATTGTTACAAGGTATATGTATACTTAGGAGAGGAAAACAACTGCATTATTGAATTATATGGGGTAGGGCGGACTGAACCACCTGTTGAGGAGGTTTAATATGCCAAGCCAACTGTTAGCGGAATATGCCGCCAACATCCTTGTGGGTTTTCTGCTGTCGTTGGGGATGCCACCCAACGACAGCGAGGAGACAATGGAGATGCGGGACCATGGTCCGCACCGTATTTTTACTCAAATGGTCCAAGTACCGCCAGCCCTAACCGGGAGTATAGACCCGACTGAGACGTTGGAAAAATTGGTGCAATATGTAACGCACCACAATGCCTTCCCGGGCGCAGTACGTTTTGAGGCGTACAACGTCCAAGCGTATGTGTGCCCCTGTGGTTGCGGAACATTCCTTTATGTATCCATCAGCCACACCGCATAGAACAAGACCCCCCAAAACGGGGGTCTTGTTTTATGCCTCCATAAAGCAAGCCATAACCCCCGTTGAGCGGCGGTCTACAGACCGCCGCCGACGGGGATCGCCAGCGGAAGCGAGAGCGAGAAGCGGAGCGAAACGCCGAGCGGAGCGGCGGCACCGTCGTATGGCTTGACCTCCACAAGTAGCTCCCCTATCTAGTAGGAGCTACTTCATGTACTATAGAACAAGGGGTGATTCAATTTCTAAAGTATCATAATTCAATCATGACTAAAGACAATTTAACATTGTCAATAGATAACATAGTGATGGACCTCTACATATCAGCACCACCAGCAAGGGACCAGCTTATGCTTCTGCTGGACAAGCTACCCATTAGCCATGCCGTAGAGGTAAATCACTGGAACAGTTTCCGTCCGGGCAGTTTCAGAGAACAGTTCACAATCCGCTTTCAGGATGGCAACAGCTTTTGGCTGGGTGCTGTTCTTAATGGCCGCAAACCCGAATGGGGACGTGTTCGGCTGGACTTCAACCCAAACAAAGTGGCGGAGCATGAGGTTTTCCAGTTGCTTTTGGATTATCTCGTCAGTAACACCCGGCCAATGCACCGGACTGTGAGGCGGTTTGACTTAGCGGTCGATATTCCGGTACAGCGTCAAGACGTGTTCTTGGTCAAGGACAACCGGGCATACATAGAGCGCCGCCACGGGCAGGAATGGACCCAATATCTAGGGGCGAAGTCCTCCACTGTGGGACGGGTCAAGCTGTATAATAAAACGGTTGAGGCTGGTTTGTGTTATCCCTTGACACGGCTGGAAATGACGCTGGACCCGTCAACCTCCTATGAGCAGACGAATTTCCCAACCGTCTACTATCTGGACAATTTGCAGATAGGTTTAGATGAACGGATTAAAACGACGGAGACCGAGCGGTTTATCTTAAATGCTATTCTGCAAGGTTGCGGCACGATTAACCAACTAGGCAGAAAGACCCGGGAAAAAATCAAAAAACTTTTAAACGAGTATGTTCAATATATCAAGGTAGGTTCTAAAGAATATCATCAAATTATATCTCAATTGAACAGCTATAAAAATAACAAGGCTCAGGCCGCCCCCACAGACCCGGACCAGCCGCCGCAAAAAAAGCCAGACCTTCCAGAGTGGGTGAAAGCGGCAGAAGAAGCGGAGCAGGAAACATTGACACTAAATTAAATAAAAGATGGAGGAAGTAAAAAAATGAATGAGCAGAAGGTAAAGCAGACCACAGCCAGCGTGGAACCTGTGGAGGAACAGACCCCCGCCAGCGCCGCGGCCAGCAAGGCCCCGGCTGAAAAGATGTTGCCAAGTGGGTATATTGAGGATGGGAGGCTGTTGGATGAAGAAGGTATAATGTGTGGCGAGTACATCGGCAGGTATGCGGAGGAGATAGCAAGCGCACTGGAAGGGTTGCCAGCATCAACATTTTATAGTAGCTTTTTGCGAGAGGGAAAGGGGTTAAGGAAGAAAAAGACACCATACGGGGCACAGAAAAATTGCGCCATGGGAATGGTAACGGCGGCGAAAAAGCTGGTATATCGAAAGAAGGACCCGGCCCCGGCGATACTGTTGGAGATAGTCACAGCGGCAACGGCAACAGTAAAAGACCCCGCCACGTTTGAGGCATTGTATATGCACTTAGACGCAATTTACAGTAATATGCTGGGATAATAGAAGTGGGGGCTCCAGAGAGGGGCCCCCAATAAATCCCACGAGTGCCCCGCAGGGCACACCTTTGAAAAAGAAAAAATTAAAGCTGGCAAAACGCCACAAAGAAACCCATTCAGCACAAGAAGCCCAAACGGGCGTAACCTCCGCCAGCGGATGGAGGTTATATGCAGGAGCAAAAGACTATAACAACAGAGAACGGAACACAGTATTTTGTCATGGGCAAGAATCGAATCAAAATTACAGAGCATTTTCCCGGCGATGGGAAACCGATAGAGGAACTAATAACGGATTTAATTATACATAAAATCAAAGGAAAAGCGGTGTAAACAGCACAAAAAGATTGAAAAGCCCCTGTATTTGTGATATAATAGCTTTGTTAGAAAGCGTATCACAAGTGCGGGGGCTGTTTCTGGAAGGAGGATAATTATCATGAAACAGCCCATATATAACGCCGCTTTGTATCTTCGTTTGTCCCGAGATGATGAAGGAGCCGGGGAAAGCAATTCTATTGCCACTCAACGCATGATGTTGCGCCGCTATGCTGAACAAAATCACCTGTTTGTGGTCGATGAATATATAGACGATGGCTATAGCGGCACGAACTTCAACCGTCCGAATTTTCAGCGTATGATAGATGATATAGAAGCCAAGCGGATAAATTGCGTGGTGGTAAAAGACCTTTCCCGGTTTGGCCGTAATTACCTTGAAATGGGAATGTATACAGAAATGCGATTCCCTGAGTTGGGCGTCCGGTTCATTGCCGTTGACAGCGGAGTGGACAGCAACAACCAGCAATCTACCGAGTTTACCCCGTTTTTGAACGTCATAAATGAATGGTACGCCCGAGACATAAGCCGAAAAGTCACCAAGGCATTACGTACCCGGAACGAGAACGGGGCACACTATGGAGCCTATGCCCCGTTAGGCTATCGGAAAGACCCGGAGCAAGTGGGCCATTTGGTGATAGATGAGGAAACAAAGTGGATAGTTGAAAAAATCTTTGCTTTAGCCATCCAAGGCAACGGGCCGTCCAAAATTGCGAATCAACTTATAGCGGCACAGATTCCTACTCCATCATGGTTCAATTTTCAGCGATACGGCACCTTCGCCCACATCTACGAGGGCCAGCCGGAGACAAAGCGGTATGGATGGTCAATCACCCAAGTGAAAAGTATTTTGCAGGATGAAAACTACATCGGCAACAGCGTTCACAATCGGCAGGCTAATGTATCATACAAGAGCAAGAAAAGAATCCACAAGCCCAAGGACGAATGGTGGACGGTGGAGGGCACACACGAGCCTATCATAAGCAAGGCGGACTTTGACCGGGTGCAGGAACACATAGCCAGCCGCCGCAGGACACAGAAGGACGGTACAACGCAGATTTTCGCCGGGCTGGTCAAGTGTGCTGATTGTGGATGGTCGCTGTCATGTGCTACGAATCGGCGAACTAAAACGCCGTACAAATATTATCATTGTAGCAAGTACAGCCAAGGTCTGCACCAGTGTACCGCTCATTACCTCCGTTATGATGTGCTGTATAGCTTCGTTCTCTCCCGTCTGCAATACTGGATTGAAGCCGTCCACCACAACGAGCAAGCCATATTGGACAGGCTTTCCAAGTCCACTATCACGGAGCAAGCCGCCGCCATGAAACGGGCCACGCAGGAAAAGAGACGGGCAGAAAAACGGCTGAATGAACTTGACAACCTGTTAGCCAAGATTTACGAAGATAGACTAAACGAGAAAATCAACGAGCGCAATTTCTCTATGCTGTCTCAGAAGTACCAGCAGGAGCAAGGTGAACTTGAAACCAAGATAGAAGCGTTGACGGCCCAACTTGCCAGCACCAAGGAGCAAGAGGACAGCGTAAACAAGTGGATTGATTTAATCAAGCAGTTTTCCAGCCCCACGGAGTTGACCGCCGAACTTCTCAATACCTTGATTGAAAAAATTCTTGTTCATGAAGCCACCAAGGACGCAGACGGCAATAAAATCCGAGAAATTGAGATTATTTACCGCTTTGTCGGTAAGATTGATTAACTTCTTTAACTATGTTACTCCTGGTTCACATTGTTGGAAGTATGTCGCAGGAGTTTCGCGCACTCGTCCAGTTCTTTGATTTGCAGTTGGACAATGTAGCCATCAATACACATTTTCCGAATGTAGGCACTCATATTGTGAACGCCCATCAACGCCATCCTTTGTTCGATTAGGCGCCGTTCCTCGTCTGTGACCTTGAAATAGATACCGCTGGTCTTTTCCTTTGCCATCTTACCTCCGTTTCTGCCATACGAGGTCATAGCCCAGCGCATCGGCCAGCTCCACCGCCTCTTTATAGCGCAGGGATTCCCGGCGCAGTTTGTCGGAGAGATTGGGGACGCTGGAACTCCACCCGTATTGCTCCGCCAGCTTTTCCACCAGCTCGCTCATGGTGAAGCCCTCCCGGACAATGTAGGCTTTGATTTCGTTCCTGATATTCATAATCGTATCTCCTTCGATAATCGTATTCGCCATCCGGCGTAGAATTTGAAAACGCTCCCAGCGGCCTGGGCAAGCTGTTCACAATGCCCAGGTCACAGGAGCGCACATCGGATTTCAGCGTTCAGCGTGAAGCCATGGGTCACCGTGAAAACCAGCAGAGGACAACGTACCGTGTTCGCTGTCCAGCGTTGCGTGTTTCCATGAAAAATCGCAATTCTGACGCTGTTTTGTTCGCTGATTTCACATGGATTGAAATTCAAGACGCAAAAAGGGCGGTCTGCTTGACGCAAACCGCCCTCCGGCATGACATATTCAACTTTGGGCCTCCGCCCGTTTCTTCTTTTCACGGGAGCGCCGGGAATATTCCCTCTGCTTCTCCCGTTTCTTCCGCAACCGCTCCTGTTCTGCCAGTTCCTCCGGCGTAGGCTCCGGGATAGGCACATCAAACTTGCCGATGAACTTCAGATAAATGTCAACCTCCTGCATCCGTTCACCGCTGGACCTGTCCGGCGCATGGACAACGATCTTATCCACGAACTCCAAAATCATCGGCGTGGTCAGCACAGAGAAATCGGTGTACCGCCTGACCAATTCCAAGAACTGATCGGCCCGGTCCGTGTCGGCGTTGAACGCATCCAGCTCCGCCTGTTCCTGCACGATTGCCGCGTCCAGTTCCTCCTGCTCCCGCTCATATCCCTCCGACAGCAGCTTGAACCGCTTCTCCGTCAGACTGCCCGTGGCAAAGGATTCATAGAGTTTCTTTATCAGCCCGTCCAACTCGGCG
>ERZ779626.344-NODE-344-length-29002-cov-9.291913_pt1 | contig 29002 bp, 23 predicted proteins | sample MGYA00514209_ERZ779626 | MGnify/ENA primary metagenome ERZ779626 (study PRJEB29562, sample SAMEA4376713) | mouse gut metagenome | isolation source: Cecum | study: EMG produced TPA metagenomics assembly of the A DSS colitis mouse model was used to assess the...
TGTTTTTTGTGGTTAAATTCCAATATTTCTTTCATTTCGTTCCTCCTGTAAATTCCGATTTGTACCTTTAACAGAATACCACAATCACACCCATATTTCTATCAAATCTTCATTAAATTTCTTCCTCCCTCTGCTTAGTCTTGCTTTGTTGTCTGTTATGCTGTCGGCTCTCATTCTGAAGCTCCCTCTCAAGGTTCTTCTTGTTATAGCCGATTACCTCGGCATACGCTAATTCTGTGGCGGTCTTGGTCTGCTCCCTGCCGATACTGACATATTCAGACTGCAAAGACTGTATCTCCGCTTTCCACTGTTTCGGCATTATCTTCTCGCCATTCTGTAAAAGGCTCTGCATACGCTCCTTTAATTCGGCGTACTTCGATAAGCTGTCCTTATGCTCCTTATCTTCAATCATCTCCATGACTTCATTCTTCACGCTGACCGCTGTACTCTTAATCTTGGCGTACTGTGCGCTGTGAAGTTCCTGCTTGGCAAGCATGAGCATTTCTTTTGCCTGTTCCAACAGCATATTGTTCTTGATGATTTCCCGATTGATGTTTCCCCTCTCGGTCTGTATGCCCTTACGCTCTAAAGCGTTGGCAACCGCCCCGATATGGATTGTTGGCTCTCTGTCAATCCCCTGTTCCTTAAAAGAGCGGTGTTCCCAATGAACCGAAATCCCCAACTGCTCATTGGTGGCATTGATTGTGTCGGCTAAATCCTTGCGCCACTTCTTGGCGTGCTCTTGGCTGTTGCGCCTATTTCAATGCTTGCAATGCCTTTTCTAAGTTTTTGCTTGTGTCATTTTTGCTCTCAATCATTTTGATACCTCATTCTTTCTGTAGTTGTGTTAATAGTTTCTGAAAATAAAAAAAGTAGCTGATTTTCCCATTAGGATAAATCGCTACCAAAAACAAGCAATATTCAGTTTTTATATCATTTTTCTGTTCTGATTTTCCCCGACAAATGGGAATTTGCCTTATTCTTTATTTCCAAAAAAATCTAAAATACTGTTCAGTCCCAAAAGTGCGTTTTCATCATCAATGGCAGGTTTTTCATTAGTATTATGGCTATATACCACCTCATGAATGTCATAGCAGTTCATATGATGCAAAAGCGTACAAGCTGTACTATAAGCAGTATCTATATGACCATCGCCTCCACCAACTTATACAATTGCACCCTTTTTAGATTTTATAATAGGTTCTTCTTTTCTAAAAAATCTGGCACAAAAATATGTTTGAAGTCTACTTCCAACATCTAATAATTTTCCAGTCAATTCCGAAAAATAAAGCGGCGAAGCAATCATAATGTTGTCACATTCTTGTATGTATTTATATATCTCTTGCATTTCATCATTTATAACACACCCACTATTTTCCCAACAATACCTACAATCAAAACAGGGCGAAATATTGCACCTATAAGCATCTACAATTCTATATTCTCCTACAATTTTTTCAGTAATTTTCTCAATAAGACTGGCAGTATCACCATTTTTTCTTGGAGAGCCATTTAATATCAAAGTTTTCACTATGATCTCCTCTATTAAATCCCGATTTGTCAAATTGTTCAATGTCATTAGTATTCGTTGATTACGTCACGAAACGGAAGGAAATCATCATCAAATCCCGAACCCGTGTCAACACCCTCGTTGACCGCAATCAGCCTTACATTTGCCCTGCGCAACTGTTCCCGTAACATTCCCATCTGCACATAGTTTCTTCCCAGCCGGCTCATGTCTTTTACAATGATAGTGCCGATATTGCCTTTTTCTACCTCCGCAAGCATAGCTTGCAATCCCTCACGCTCAAAGGTCGTGCCGGAGATTCCGTCATCAGTAAAGTGGCGTATGCCCGTAAAACCGTTCTTTTCTGCATAATCCTCTAACATTGCTTTTTGGTTAGATATGCTGTTGCTTTCGCCTTGTAATTCGTCGTCATGGCTCAACCTCTCGTATAATGCTGTTAAATCGTGACTCATAATCAATTCCCTCCTTTCCGCCAGTACCGCATAAATGCTATGCCGTGGCTGTTTTGTATTCATTTTGATTAAGAAGTCTTTTATATTTTATAACTCCCCAAGCCGAAAAAAGCTTCTTTTTCACTCCTGAGTCTTTAACAGCTGCGCTATCAAATGCTCCACCTCCTGCAGCTGCTCTCTGGAGCTTTCCTTATGGCTCTGTCTGCGGTACTGAGAGGGGGACATACCCTTCAGGGCATGAAATGCCTTGGCGAATACCAAAGCGTCATTATAGCCGCAGGACAGGGCTATGCTTTCTATGGGGTAGGAAGTGGACTCCAGAAGCTCTCTGGCCTTTGTAATGCGAAATGTAGTGAGAAACTGCTGGGGAGACATCCCCACATAATTCTGAAACAGCGTATAAAGATAGCTTCTATTGATACAGACATACTCCGCCACGTCCGTGACCTTGATGGGGTTGCAGTAGTTGCTCTGGATAAAGGACACTGCCTTTTTCACATATTGGTTGCCCTTGTCCCCCTCGTCCTTGGCCACCACCCCGGCGCTTTGGGCAAGAACGGACAGAAAGACCCCCAGCTGCCCGTTCCTGCGCAGATCGTCCGCCACGCCGAAAGTGTTGTGTTCCATCATGTCCTTCACAATGGAATACAGCTCCTGATCACGGCTGCAGGAAAAAATGGGATGCCTATCGGACAGCCCCATGGCGCTGAGATACTCTCCCGCCCTGCTGCCGCCGAAGCCCACCCATAGGTAGCTCCAGGGGTCCTTTTCGTCCGCCTGATAGAATGCCAGCTCGTTGGGCTGAATCAAAAAACCGTATCCCGCCTCCAGACGATATTCCTTGTCATGGAAACGAAACAGCCCCCTGCCGCTGAGTACATAGTGAATCAGATAATGAGGCTTGGAGGCCGGGCCGAAGCTATGAAGCCCCTCGGTCTGGGAACAACCGCAGCAGTTCACATATAGACTGCCGATCTTATCGTTTCTAAAATCCAGCTTGAACGCCTTCTCCATTCCCTGCCTCCCTCAAAGCCTCCCTTCAGGCAAAATCCTAAAACGCAAACTCCTTCTTCTCCATATCCTCCTGCACCTTGGTCAGGTCCTCCCGGATATGCAGCTTCTGGGGACAAGCCTTCTCGCACTTTCCGCACTTCACGCAGTTCTTGGCCTGCTTTGCATCCCCCAGACGATTCTCCCAGCCGCCTTTGACCATATTATAGTTCTGGTACATATGGTAGGTATTCCAGATCCTGAAATTGCCCGGAATATCCACCCCCGCAGGACAAGGCATGCAATACCCGCAGCCTGTGCAGCCGTTGCGCACCCGTCCCTTGATCAATGCCACAATCTGGTTGATCTCTTTGCTTTCCCTCTCGGAAAGAGGCCTGAACTCCTCAAAGGTCTTCAGATTGTCCTCCACCTGCCCCATGGTGGACATGCCGCTGAGGATCACCTTCACATTGGGCAGGCTGCCCACCCACCGCAGGGCGAAGGATGCCACGGAAGCCTGAGGATCAAGTTCCCTGAATCTCCCCGTAATGTCGTCCGCATACGCCGCCAGAGTGCCGCCCTTCACGGGTTCCATGATCACCAGAGGCACCTGCCTCTCCTCCGCAAGCTTATATCCCTTCATGCCCGCCTGCTGATCCGCATCCATGTAATTCAGCTGAATCTGGCAGAAATCCCACTCCCTATAGCTGAGAATCTCCTCAAAGGCATCATATCCGTCGTGGAAGGAGAAGCCCAGATATTTGATCTTCCCCTGAGCCTTCAGCTCCTCCAGCCGCTTCACGCAGCCCATCTCGGCCATTTTGCGGAAGCTGTCCCTATTCAGGGCATGCATCAGGTAGAAGTCTATGTAGTCAGTCCGCAGTCTGGACAGCTGCTCACTGAATATCCGGTCAACATCCTCCAAAGCGTTCACATGCCAGCAGGGCAGCTTCGTGGCCAGATAATAGGAATTTCTGTCATACTTGCTCATAACTTTCCCCACAAAGGGCTCGCTCTGCCCGTCATGATAGGGATATGCCGTGTCGATATAGTTCACCCCCGCCTTGATGGCACGATCCATCATCTCCTCCGCCTCCGGCTCACGGATTTTCCCCTCAGCCGTCACCGGGAAGCGCATGCATCCAAAGCCCAAAAGCGACGTCTCGATACCCAATTTTTCCAGCCTTCTCTTTTCCATTTTCACCCTTCCTTTCCAAAACGGTACTGTCAATCGTCAGGAACCCCTTCTTCCTTGTTCCTTCTGAATGCCAGTATACCACAGATTGGAATTTCGTGCAACGAACGCCCCCATATCCTCTGCCGTTATTCATAATGCAAAGCCCAACTTGGCGTCTCCTTTGTAATAATTATCCCTATTTTTTCAGTATAATCAAGTGCTCCGTCTCTATCTTCTGTGCCTCTCGGTAGTTTTCTTCAATCCATTGGAAGAACACCGGATTCTGTACAGAAAATCCCCACGACAGCGCGTATGCCGGATTCTCTCCGAAAGTCTTGTCGTACACCACCACATCGGGAACCTTTTCGGGATGCTCCTCATAATAATGCAAAAACATTTCATTGTACACCGCGGTTCCCAGACAAGAGGGCGTTGCCAAATCTGCTTCCAGACAGACATAGGTCAGGCTTTCCGCCCCGATATACAAAACCTTCTCTCCATTCTCCACGTATTTTTCTAATTCCCCATAATTGTCATTCCATATATGGGCAGTATCCGCCAACACATAGACGCCCTTTTCAGGCCCCCTCTCCATCTGCGTCAAAGACGCCCGAATTGTCACGGGCCCACATCCCGAAACCCGTATCAGCACCAGCCGGCATACCAGCATTGCGGCCAGCGCCGTTGCTGCCAAAGCATAATTCACCGCCTGCATGATTCTTTTTTGGAAAGTAGTTTTTACCGCCTCGCTCCTATACTGCTCCAATATGGCAAGGCTTCCCAGCACTCCCAGAAAGGCCTTTGCATAAGTGACGTTCACGGACATATTGGTGACAAAAAGCACGGCAACCACGGACATGATGCCGGGCAGCAAACACAAGTGAAGCCACAACGCCATTTTTTTATAACAGCAAATGCCCAAAATAAGGCCCGGCAAAATAATGGCCCCGTACCTGCCCTGCAGATAAAACTGATTCTGATCCTGAAACAGACACCCATAAACGGCTCCGACCTGCAGCAGCATAGCCGCCAGCAGCAAAACCAAAATCCCCATCCCCGCTATGGCCCTCTTCCGGCAGGCTTGTCCTTTGATACACTTCCATGTCTTTTCGACACTCCCGGGCCTCATGAGGCTGCCTAACATGAACAGAAAGGCGAAAAGCAACACAATTCCTGCCGACAGCGCAAGGCAGGACGCGTACTCTGCCCCATGCCCCAACATTTGCTCAAAATACCGTGCCCATTTTTCCCCCATGGAATAAACCCCATGGGATGTGTCCATAAAAATATAAGAAATATAGCGGGAAAACTCTTCCGGCGACATATAGCTTAACAGATATGCCAATAGCCCCGCCCCCGTCAGAAATGCCCCCAGCGTAAACACGCCGCCGCTCTCCAAAAATATTCTCAGGCGGCTTTTTTCACTGCCCTCACATTCTCCATACTGCCTCTCCGACAAATAAATCCCCAGAACATAAAAAGGGTATAGAATCACCATGGTGGGGTAGCACATCATACTGACAGTCAGCAGACAGCCTGCCCCGAAAAACAAAGCCATTCGCACAAGTCCGGCCTTTCTGCCTATTGGCTTTCCGCTTGTAAAACAAGTATATAGGAGGAGAAAAATCCCCAGAAGACACCAATAATGCATCAGCTCAAATTCCGGCATCTGCACCCATTTGGGCAGATAGTTCAGGTGCAGAATCATCATGCCAAAGGCGAAAAAGCCATGGAACCTTTTCCGGAGCAGCCGGTACAGCGCCAGCCCTAACCCCATATGAATCAGAGCGCCCACGATTCTGAGATAAATCACAAGATAATCTGTATTGCCCCCCCGGAGCAAAAGATACGGCCCCGTAAACAGCGCCGCCAGAAACCCGCTGAACTGATGCGGTTCCCACATATCTCTCACAAGCATATCCCCCCGCGCCATGCGATATCCCAGAGCAACTGCATAGGATTCGTCCATATCCAGACTGATCCAGATACTTTTTGCAAAAGCAAGAACCGTCAGCACTGCCAGCAAAACCTCTATGGCTTTTACAACGCCTTTAACTCTTTTTTCCCGCGCCATCGTCAATTCGTCCACCTTCTTCTGCGTCTCCCCCTTTGTCCGTCAGCCCTCCGGTTCTATTCCCGGCGCCCCGGCCTTTGGCTCTCCAGCCGCTTCCGGCCGCCCCTATAGGTTCTCACCAGATTTCCCGGTATATGCAAAACACCTCTCCCAGCTGCCCCTATAGGCTCTCACTCCCCGTAAATCTTCTCCTTCAGATAAGCGATGTTCGCCTGAAAATCCAGCTCCAGTACCGCCATATTCCTGATCGTGGCATTATTATAGGCGCCGGGCTGGGGAATGCTGTCCGACACAATCTCATAAGTGAGCAGCTTGCCTGCCATCAGACTGAGCCGGAAACACTCAAACTGGGTCAGGTTGGTGGTCAGATTGGACATCAGGCCGTCTATCAGCCCGCCTGCATTGGTCAGCACCGCCTTCGGCAGCTTACCGATGACCTCCGTCAGCACCTTTCTCTGACGCTCCGTTCTGCCGAAATCGGTTCCGATATAGCGGTTCCTGCTGTAGGCCAGCGCCTGAGGGCCGTTTAAATGTACCAGCCCGCTGGCGTTGACGTCCATATTGTCCGTGCCCTCAGGCCGATTGGTAAGCCTATTGTACTCCGACAGATACCCGTTGACGAACACGATCTCATCGGTGGTCAGCTCCAGATCCACCCCTCCCACCGCGTCCACCAACCCCGCAAAAGCCTCAAAATTCACCAGCATGTAACGATGGACGGGAATGTCAAAATTCTTTTCTATGGTTTTCATCAAAAGCTCCGCGCCCCCGAAGGAATATGCGGCGTTCAGCCGGTTATTGTCATAACCGGGAATCTCCACATAGATGTCCCGCAGCAGAGACGTCATGTATATCTTTTTTGTTCTGTCGCTGATGGAAAGCAGAATCATGGCGTCGCTGCGCCCGTCCTCCCCGTTTTCCCGGGAATCGTTTCCTATGAGCAGAATATTCACCACTCCCTGCTCCTTCATGGGAAGGGATGCCATGGATTCCACCTCCCGGAAGGTCATCTTTCCATAGGCAAAGCCCACCAGCTGATATAGGCCGAACCCCACCAGAGCCATGATCACTGCCACTGCTATCAGCAGCCTGCACAGCTTGGCCATAAGCTTTGAGCCTTTCTTTTTGGGCGGCTTTCCCGCCGAATTCCTCTTCGAGCCCGCCATACTTTCCTCCATGGATTCTTCCGCAGACGCTTTACCGGATACCTGCTTTACCGCGGATTTTTTTCTATCTGATTTATTTCCGCGGGGACCTTTCCCCGCCGCTTTTTTTGCACTGGGCATTCTTTCCCCGGACATTTTTTCTCTGGGCATTCTTTCTCCGGATATTCTTTCTCCGGATATTCTTTCTCCGGGCATTCCTTCTCCGGACATTCTTTCCCCGGATATTCTTTTTCTGGGCATTCCCTCTTCGGCTCTTTTTCCTTCAGGCCTTCTTCCCCGGGCCGAAGTACCGGCTCCCTGCCCCCTTGAAGCCGAGGGCCTTCTTCCACCCGGAGAGCTCTCTCCCGCAGAATATGCCCGGCCCGCCGGGTAGGACGCGCCCTCGGAGGCGGAAGCCCTTTGGGGCTGACGGATGCCGGAAGACGGCTCTCCATAGGGACGCCCTTGGCGCATGTTCCAGCCCCCCACACAATCCCAGTCCTCCGAATCCTCCTCTTCCGCATCCCATTCATCCGGCTGCAGATCTTCCGGGCCTACGAATCCATCCCCTTCCCCGGCCTCCTGCTCCTCTATATCCTCTTCCTCGTCCAAGGCTCCTCCTGACAAATCCCATTCCAGAAGCTCCCCGGCCATATTCCTATATCTCTGCTGCCGCGGCTGCCCCGACGCCTTCCCGCCCTTTTGGCCGCCCGGTCCCTTGGGCAGACTGTCCTTCCCCGGCTGTCCCCCTGCTCCCTCCGGCCTCCCTCTCCTCTGCTGCACTCCCTCAGCCGCCGGAGTGCGGCCCTTCACGTCGATGACCTCTATTTCCTTCTCCAGAAACGCCTCCAGCCCCCGCTGGATCTGTTCCATCTCGTTCCCGCTTCTGCCGCCCTTTTCATCCATACACAAAACCTTTTATCCTTTCCCAGCCATGAATCTTCTGCTCCCCGCGTCTTCTCCTTTTGTCTGTGTATTTTTGAATCCCTGACTGAAATGTAACTATACCACATATCACGGCCCCCGTCACGATAGGAAAGATTAATTTTTTTTAAAGAGTTTATTTCCTTGCATTACACCGCATTTTTGTTTATCATGGAACTAGGATCCGCTTGTCAAATCAGGTTCTGCAATTCACGCCAAAAGCGAGGAAGATCACGAGGAACATTATCATGAAAAAAATTACCCAGCAATTAACCGGAAGCCGCCGGTACAGGATCACGCTCCTGTCTCTCTGCATGGCTGCACTGTTACTGGTGCTGTCCGTCATTTCACCGGAAGCTTCAGCCTCTGAGAACGGCGCAGGAAAGCAGTTGGACATTCTATTCCTGCATGACACCCATTCCCACCTGAACAGCTTTCTCACGGTAGAAAACGGCACGGATGTCACCTTGGGAGGTTTTGCCCAGATCAAGACTCTCATCAATGAGACCAAGGAAACCAATCCCAACGCTCTGGTTCTGGATGCCGGGGACTTCTCCATGGGCACTCTGGTGCAGACCATCTTCCACACGGACGCGCCGGAGCTTCGGATGCTGGGGGCTCTGGGATGCGACGTCACCACTCTGGGCAACCACGAATTCGACTATCGCTCCTCAGGACTTGCAGGGGCACTGCAGGCGGCAGCCCAAAGCAAGGAGCCCGTTCCCGCCATGGCCCTATGCAACATCGACTGGGAAACCATGGAGGCGGAGGGCCTTACGCCGGAGCAGCAGCTTTTGAGGGATGCCTTTGACGCATACGGCATGAAGGATTATGTGGTTGTCACAAAGGGCTCTGTGCGCATTGCCGTTCTGGGTGTCTTCGGCATAGATTCTCTGGCCTGCGCCCCCACCTGCGTCCTGAAATTCAAGGACGCCTCCGAGGCTGCCTCCGCCGTAGTAGAAGAGATCAGAGCCAAGGAAGATGTGGATATGATTGTCTGTGTCTCCCACAGCGGCACCAGTGAGGATTCCAAAAAGTCCGAAGACGAGATTCTGGCAAAGGCAGTTCCGGAGATAGATCTGATCATCAGCGGCCACACCCACACGGCCCTCTCCCAGCCCATCCGGCACGGAAACACCTACATTGTATCTTGCGGGGAATACGGCAAAAATCTGGGAAGCCTTTCCATGACACAAATGTCAGATGGCCGCTGGTCCATGGATTCCTACGAACTCCTGCCCATCACCCAGTCCATCTCCCCCGACGCCCCGACGCAGGAGCTGATAGATAGCCTAATGGAAAAGGTGGATTCCGGCTACCTTGCCGGCTTCGGCTACGAAAGGACGCAGGTTCTGGCCCAAAACGACATCAAATTCGCCACCTCCTCGGATCTGTACGAAATCCATACCGAGCATAATCTGGGCAATCTTTTGGCCGATGCCTTTGCCTATACGGTGAATCACGCCGATATTCCGGACGGCGCTCCCGTGGATGTGGCCATCGTCCCCTCCGGCTGTGTCCGGGATACCTTTGCCACGGGGGACATTACGGTGGAGGATGTTTTCAACGCCTACTCTCTGGGCATCGGCGCGGACGGCATCCCCGGCTATCCCCTGATCAGCATCTATCTCACCGGGGCCGAGCTGAAAACCGGAGCGGAAATCGACGCCTCCGTATCCGACTTCATGGGCGCCGCAAGGCTGTATCTTTGCGGCTTCCACTTCACCTACAATCCTCACCGGATTCTTTTGAACAAGGTCACGGACTGTTACCTGGCCCAAGAGGCGGGAGGCCGGACGGAAATCCAGGATGATAAACTCTATCATATCGTCTGCGACCTTTACAGCGGGCAAATGCTGGGCGCTGTGACAGACGTGTCATATGGCATTCTGTCCGTCCAGCCAAAGTTCGCAGACGGCACCCCCATTGAAAATATCGAGGACGCCATCATCACAACTGCAGACGGGAAAGAGATCAAAGCATGGGCCGCCATCGCCGGATATCTGGAATCCTTTCAGGACACTGACGGGGACGGCATCCCCAACATGCCTCAGGCCTACGCCTCCCCTCAGGGGCGCAAGGTAGTGGAGGACAGCCGATCTTTGGGGGATCTGTTAAAAAACCTCAATAAATATGCCGTAATCATTATTGCGGCGGCAATTCTCCTTTTGGCTTTGGTGATTCTGCTGCTGATACTGATCATAAAGCTGGTCAGGAAGCTGCTCACAAGATCCCTTGGCAGACGGCATGCCGGATAATCCGCCCTCCCGCCCGGAAGCTCCCACAGGAAGCCATGGCGTAGGTTCCCCTAGGCATCGCTGTCTGCCTGACCGGCATCAGGCCTGCCCCAAACGTACCCAAAGGGGCAGCCCCCTTTAAAAGAGGGCTGCCCCTTCCTATGTTCTCCCATTCTATTTCATTGTCCGTCCACAGATCAGGATATCTTACTTCCCGCTATACACGCCGAATATTCCGCATACAGGATTCCCTTCCGGATCCGGCCTCTCCAGACGCCCCCGGCTGATAAGCTCCTCCGTCACATAGCTGATAATCTCGTGGGCATAGGTGCTCACCCACTGATTGATCTGATCTTCCAGACGCTGAGGAACAAATTTTGTAAAGCTCTTCCTCACCGACAGAATCCAGTCGGACAGCAGATCGTCCAAACCCTGATCCTCCGGGCACAGCAGCTCTGAGGCCTTGCGGAACTGCTCTCCGGTAAAGCAGGGGAAATTCAGCCAATATCCGTCCTTCTCTTTCCGAATCACCCTTGCCTCCAGAAACCGCAGCAGTTCATCCTCCTGCAAAAACCCCTCCGGAATCCATCCCTCAGAGCCGGTCTGCCCAATCCCCAGCTTCTTCAAGGAACCCATGATGTCAAATACCCGCTGGTTGAAGTATTTTGTGATGGGATAGTAGCATAGGTAGTACTCCGTCCCCTTCTCTTCGTTCTTGTACAGACTGCAGCCTACGCCGGAATCCGGAGCCATCTCCCTCTCGTCCTCCGTCTCCTGAATATGGAACCATCCGCATCCCCCGTCCTTTCTGGGCGGGAAATCCCCGTCGGGAAGGTTCAGCCTGCCGTTCTTCAGATCCCGGATCTTCTTCCTTATGAAATAAGGCAGGAATGCATGGCCCAGATACCCCATTCCGGCCTTGCACCCGTAGAAGCCCACACCTTCCAGAGCCTCCTCCTTCCCCCACAGCATCTCCTCATAATAGTCCGCAATCTCCTTGATCATACTTGCGCACGCGCTTTCTATCTTGGCCCGATCCTCCAGCCGGACTATGATGAAATCGGCGGCATATTTGTTGCCTATCTTTCTCACCGCATCGCCATACTCCAGTCTGGGAAGCTCGTCCTCGATGTACATAGCCGGGATCCCGGTACACTGGCTGATCTCCTCCACCGTCAGAGGCTTCTCATAGGCCGCCTGACAGATCGCTCTGGCAATCTGTGTATGAAGATACCGATCCGAATGCATCCTTCCGTTACAGCCCGTGGTGTTCCAATTGATTCTCTGATAAACCTTTTCCATTTCGCCCTCTCCTATCCATTCTCTGATTTTGCTCCGGCCCACGTTGAGGCGCCATTTCACGGTGGTTTCCGGAAGCCGGTATTTTCGGGACAACTGCTTTACTGAAAGCTCCCCGATATAGTAGTCTACGAAAATGTTTCTGTACTCGGAAGAAAGTCTGTGCAGACAGAGAAATACGGGCTGGAACTCATCCTCCACGGAAGCTTCGTCTATTTGTCTATAGTCTATGTCCGCCTCCGTCAGCTCCTGATCGGACAGCAGCTCCATCCTTTTCCTTCTGGCCTCCACAAACCGGGCATAGCGGTTGTGGGCTATGCGCCACACCCAGGCCTCAAGAGATTCGATCTTGTATCTCCCCATGCCGTCCAATATATGGCACAATATCTCGCTGGCCAGATCCTGCGCATCATAGCGGCTGTTCAGCCGCCTATAGCAGAATCGGAATATAGGCTCAATATATGGAATGATATCGTTTCCGTCCATGTCTGCTCCTTTTGCCGGTGTTTCAGCTTCCTTCCAAGCTTTTTCAATCATCGCGGTGATACCCTTATAGTGCTCCGCAAAAGCCATCGGATAGGGGAAACTTTGAAAATTTTTTAAGATTTTTCAGAAATATCAATTCGGATAACGCATGATAAATAACATACAAAAAAGGGCAGCATAAAACCGCCGGGGCATCCCCCGGCGGCTTCCCTGCCCGCATAAGCTCAGAACCGGCAAAACTCCCTCGGCGCTGCCGCCCAAAGTGCAAAGCGCCGCCTCACACGCTCCTGCTCTTCATGATCAGGCTGGCTTCATAGGCTCTGGCCGCCTGCCCTATCTGCCTCTTCCTGTTCCATTTCCTGATCATCCGGTCATGCTCTAACCATCTCTTTTCCAGCTCCCTATTGATCAGCATATCCTGTACCCGCTTTGCCTCAGCCTTCTTTTTCAGGTACTCCTTCAGCAGCTTCTTGCGCCTCTCCTTCTTTGCCCGAAGCTTGGCCTCTCTCCTTTTCCTCTCCACATACCTTGCATATCGGTCATTGTCCTGCCTTCCCATGGTATAGCCATAGCACTTCTCCCATGTGTCGTCTATGTGGATAAGGACGAACCGGGGGGCATGCCCTCCCCAGTTGGCCGCCTTGTTCTGGGCCAGAAAGTTCAGAACCTGCCTCTCATAAACAGGATCCACCCGCATCCTCTCATAGGCCGCATCCGTTATGTCCACGTACCAGAATACATTCTTCTGGGACGGATGAGTATACAGCTTGTTCACCATATCGTTAAAATATGCCTTGTATTCCCCTAGCGTCATATCTCTGGGACAAGCCTGGAACTTCTCCGCCATGCTGTCCGCAAAGCTGACCCCCGTCTTTTCCTCCGCGTTCACGGTCTGACTCCTATATTGATTTCCCGTCGAAGCCTTGAACTCTGCGCTTATCATATTGTCCATGGCATTCCCTCCCTTGCTTCCCCATTCCGCCCAAGGCGAAAATATAAGCCGCCATACTATTCCGCAACCGCTCTTATAAATAGTATCGGAAAAAATGCAGATTTTATGATAGTTCTTGCGCAAACCGTTGTCTAAATGGCATGAACAAAATAGAGCCCCGCGCCATACCCCTCCAGCTCCTGAACGCCCTGCAGAATCTCGTCGGTCCAAAGATCCCGCATTTTCGTCTTTAACTCTATCCGCGCAGGCTGAGGCTGAAAATTCAGCACGAAAAACCAGCGATCCCCGCCTTTGCCGCGAACCGCCAGCTCGCAGCCCTCCGGCAGGCCAATCAGATCCCCGTAAGGCTCCGCTGCCCCCAGCTTCTCCAGAAACACCCGCGCGGTATCGGCCCCAAAGGCTCCCCCGAAGTAATAGGCCTCGCCCTTCCCGTAGCGGTTGCCAATCAGCGCCGGGGTTCCTGCATAATAGCTGTCCTCATAGACCGCCAGCACCTTGGCTCCCGAACTGCCCTCCTTGGCCCCGGTCTCTTTTCTTCCCCAGAAAGCAGCTGCCGTTCTGCTGGCATCATGTAGTCCCACAGCCCCCTTCGGTTCCTGCGCCTCATCACCTGCAGCCCTCTCCGGCAGCGGCGCAAGCAGATCGTTGAACACGGCGGCCTCGATCTTCGTTCCCTCCCAGTCCGCCATGACTCTGTTTTGATCCGGCGCCACAAAGGAGTATTCGGGAATGTCCGTTCCGGTAAGCTTTGCCGCCAATCCCGGAAGATGCTCCATGACGCACTGCCCGTTCTCGTCCTTATAGCCCGTGCGGCAGCCCATCACCAGCTTTCCTCCCCCTGCCACATACTCCTCCAGAATCGCCATGCGCTCCTTGGTCAGTATGGATCCATGAGGATAGAACAATAGGTCATATTGTCTCAGACTTTCCGCGCCTGCAACACCTTCCATATATACATAGTCGAAAGGCACATGGGCCTGCTGCATGGCCGTAAACAGTCCCCTTTGGCTTTCGGACTCCACCCTGCCGTGCCATCTGTCTACCTGAGCGTCCCAGACATTGTCATAATCCTTCAGAATGCCTACCTTGGCCTCATAGCGGGATCCTGCCAGCTCCTGCATCTTTTTTATCTTTTCGTATATCTGCCCCACTTCCCTGAGCCTGCGGTTGTCCCTGCCGGAATAATCCAGAATCCCATGCCAGTACATCTCCGTGCCGAAAACCGCCGTCCTCCAGCGAAAATACCCGATATAGTCCGCCCCGTGGCCGATGCTCTGCATGGTCCACAGCGTCATCTGGCCCGGGCGGGGCGACGGAGCCTCCATGCGGGTATTCCAGCCGTTGGCGCCGCTCTGCTGCTCCATGATCCCGAAATTGGGGGACACGGCGCGCACCTCCGCCAGATTGCGGCTCCACCACCTATCCTTCATAGGATCCCCGGCATTGTACCCATCCAGCCCATATCCGAAATTCGGATAGGAATCATACATCAGCACGTCCAGACTTTCCCTCTTCATCCGCTGGTAATCGATGTTTCCAAACATGCCGTTGGTGGTGATGAAGTCGCCCGGCTTCAGATACTTCCGCAGAATGTCCGCCTGCATTTGCGCGAACCGGCATACGCTGCGGGAGATAAAGCGGTAATAATCCAGCTTCAAATGGGGATTGGGCGAATCGGTATTGGTCCGTCTGGGCACCCAGACCTCCTGCCAGTCCGTGTAGGTCTGATTCCAGAAAACAGTTCCCCAAGCCTTGTTCAGGGCATCCAAGGTGCCGTACTTCTCCTTCAGAAATTCCCTGAAGGCCTCCGCATCGCTCTCCGAATAAAACTCATCCTTCTCACAGTTGAATTCATTGTCCAGCTGCCATCCCACAATGGCCGGATGCTTCCCGTAATGAGAAGCTGATATCTCCACAATATTTCTGCACAGCTCCTGATATTTGGGGGAGTTGTAATTATAATGCCTTCTGGAACCGTGATGGATCAGATGCCCGTCCATGTCCGCATTCAGGGCCTCAGGATATTTTGCCGTCAGCCATGCCGGCGGAGTGGCCGTGGGGGTGCAGAAGATCACCTGCATACCCTTTTCCTGCGCCAAGTTCAGGAAATCGTCGAAAAACCCAAAGGTATATTCACCCTCTCTGGGCTCTATAAAACTCCAGGCAAACTCTGCGATGCGCACGGTTCTAAGCCCCACCGCCAGCATCCTGTCCAGATCCTCCGCCCAGAACCTTCTCTCCCAATGCTCCGGGTAATAGCAGACCCCTAAGTCTATGCTGCTTCCGCTGATCAGTTTTCTCATCTCAAGTCCTTCCCTTCCTTCATGCCATCCTATACAGCCTTAAGCTGTTCTCCCACACCGCCTGCCGCAGCCTTTCCTCGGAGACTCCCTTGAGCTGCGCCAGAGCCGCCGCCACATAAGGGAGGTTCAGCGAGCTGTTCCTTTGCCCCCTATTGGGCACCGGCGCCAGATATGGGCTGTCCGTCTCCAGGACCAGCCGATCCAAAGGGATGTACTCCACTGCCTCCTTCAGCTTTTTTGCATTCTTGAAGGTCAGCACGCCGCCGATCCCGATGTAAAATCCCATATTCAGAAAAATCTTGGCCGTCTCCTTGGTATAGGAAAAGCAGTGAACCACGCCGCCGATCTCCTTGGCCCTCTCCCCCTCCATGATATACACGGTGTCCTTGGCCGCATCTCTGGAATGAATGATCACAGGCAGACGGCACTCTGCGGCCAGATTCAGCTGCCGGGCGAACCATACCTTCTGAACCTCCCTCTCCGGCCGGTCCCAGTAATAATCCAAGCCGATCTCCCCCACGGCCACGCATTTTTTCAGCCCGCACATCTCTTTCAGTCTCTTGAATACATCCTCGTCCAGCTCTCCGGTCTCGTTGGGATGTATCCCCATTGCGCCGTATATAAATTCATATTTTGCCGTCAATTCGGCAGTGCGCCCGCAGGAAGCCATACTGGCGCCTACGTTCACCACCCTTGCGATGCCACTTTCCTGCAGGCCGGCCAAAAGCTCCTCCCTATCCTCATCAAATGCCACGTCGTCATAATGGGCATGGGTGTCAAAAATATCCGTCATCCTTCTGTATCCCTTTCTCTGCAGCCAAAAACCTTCCTGAAAGTTTTTCCTCAGGGTCTTCCATTCACCGGCCGCTCATAATATACCCTGCTCTTCTCCAGCACGGTAAACCGCCCTCCTTCCAAGGACAGAATGGTAGCCGCGCAATTGGGCAGAGACGTCTTCCAGAAATCTTCCAAAGGAATATCCCCAATGACGCCCACCAAGCTCCTATTGAAAGCCCCGTGGGCCACGATGAGCACATTTTCGCATATGCCCTCCAAGGGCACAATCTGTTCCTGCAGAAAAGAACGGGCCCTTTGGCTTGTTTCCGAAAAAGATTCCGCTCCCTGAGGCGCCTTATAACATTCCGGCTTCATTAAAAAATAATAGAGCGGATGCTCTTCATCCTTTTTCATCTCATCGAAGGCATGGCCCTCATATTCACCGAAATGAATTTCCTTCAGCCTGTCATCCCGAATCAGAGGAACCTTCCGCTCCCCCAGAATCAGCTCCGCCGTCTCCGACGCCCTGCTCAGGGGCGAGCAGAAAGCCCTGTCAAAACAGACCTCCTTCAATGCCTCCCCCGTCTCTATGGCCAGCCTCCGGCCATAGTCATTCAGAGGCACGTCGCTCTGCCCCTGCAGCCTTCTCTCCTTGTTCCAAGCCGTCTCGCCATGTCTAAAAAGATATATCTTCATCCTTATGCTCTCCCCATGTTCTCCAGCATCTATTCCGCAATAGATATACAGCTGTTACCCATCTTAGCATTTCTGAGGGGAAAAAGCAATGACCCGCCGTGCAAAGGCTCCCGGAAGGCTTGGCTTTCCGGCATACCCTCCCCATTACATACCATAGGATAATGGTTTATATCTTCAACTTCCTCAGCAGATTTATTTAATACTAATATTTTTGTGTTATGTATTTACATTTTCACAATGATGTTGTATCATAAGGTCAATCGAATATATGTTCTGTATTCGTCTGCAGGGAAGCGGAGCAACCGATACAGCGCCAGCCCTAACCCCTATTGTATACACGTCCGCCGGGACAGATTAGGAGAAAGCCATGAACTTCGGAGAGAAACTGAAAACGGCGTGGCTGGCATCTCCACCATTAAAGACCGTCACAAAGTATATGTCATCATGGCAGAGAAGGGGAAAATGACATGATCACCTATGAAGAACTATTGATGGAATCCGACAGAAACCATCTCGTCACCAAAGAAAAACCCTTGCCTATCAGCAAGGGAAGAATCAAGGGAAACCGCATAGCCATACGGCAGGATCTGACCGAAAAAGAAAAGAAATGCGTGCTGGCAGAAGAGCTGGGACACCATTATACAGCGGCCGGGGAAATATTGGATCAGTCCTCGGTCTCAAACAGAAAGCAGGAGCTGCGGGGGCGGGCTTTCGCCTATAACAAGCTGGTGGGGCTGACGGGCATTGTAGGCGCCTACAAGCACGGCTGTACCAGCATTACCGAATCGGCTGAATATCTGGATGTGACGGAAGAATTCTTGAGAGATGCCCTATCGTACTACAGGGGCAAATATGGCCATTACACATCCATGGACAATTATGTCATCTTCTTTGAACCGTCCATCTCCGTGCTGGAATTGGTGTAAGACGCTTGTCTTGCACCAATTTTTTTCAACAAAAAAGGAACCGTCCCCAAGGCTCCTTGTCCCCAAAAACAGTTCCTTAGTGCACCGCCAGGGGCTCGAACCCTGGACACCCTGATTAAGAGTCAGGTGCTCTACCAACTGAGCTAGCGGTGCATTTTTCTCTTGAACGATGCCGTTTTCTACATCTTTCGCATCAACAAAACATATTATATTATATCTCTTGCGGAAATGCAAGCACTTTTTTAAATTTTTTTAATTTTTTCTTCACTTTACCAAAATAGACCGGCTTCACGGCAGATCCGCAGATTCCGCCTATCGGAAAGCCGGCCATTTACGCAGGCAGGGATCTCTTTTTCCTTTCCTCTCACCACAGCAGTTCCGCCACAATGCCCACAGCCACCCCGATACCATAGAGCAGCCCCAGTATCATCAGATTCTCCCTCTTGTCACGGTTGGCACGAAACAGCACCAGCAGGCCCACACCCGATCCCGCCAGCAGTCCGGCCAGCGCAGATCCCATGCCCATGGCCCCCTCCAGATACAGCTGGGTAATCGCCACGGACCCGGCGCAGTTGGGTATAAGCCCCACAAGTCCCGCCAGCATAGGCCCCAGCACCGGGCGGTTCAAGAGCATGCCGGCCAGCGCATCCTCCCCTGCAAAGTGCAGCGCCAGATTCAGAACCAGTGTAACCAGCAGAATGAAAAACGCGATCCGGACCGTGTGGGAGAGGGCAGAACGGACGATCCCCTGTTCACAGTGACAATGCTCTTTTTCACATATGTCATGGATGCCCCCTTCCCGCTCCCTGCCCCGCCTGCGCACCGCGCAGTCAATGACCATTCCTGCCGCCGTGCCTATGAGGGCCTTAGACAGCAAGATTACCAATATGGTCTTGACGGGAGCCCGTTCCGAAATCAGAATAGGCAGCATCTCATCGGACGTGGAAAGGTAGACCGCAATGAGGGTTCCCAGAGAGATCACTCTCCCCGCGTATAAATTGGAAGCCGCGGCAGAAAAACCGCATTGGGGCACCGCCCCCAAAAGACCGCCGATCACGGGTCCGGCATGTATCCTGCCCCGTCCTCCCGCCCATCGGATCAATTTCCTCGTCCCGTCTCCTGCCTTGTGTTCCAGACATTCCATAGCCAGATAAGCCAAGAATAAAAAGGGAATCAGCCTGACCACATCCAGAAGCGTGTCCGTCAATACATCCAGCATTTTTTAACCTCCCGCCTGCCGCAGCAGGCTTTCTACTATCTTCTACCTTCATCTCTCCGTCCCACGCCGGAACCTCTCCCGGAATATGGCGAACATTGTAGCCAGAATTCCCAACGCCAACAGAATCATGCCCAAGGGCGCATAGATTCTGGCTGCCCCCAGCCCCCCTGCCGTATCCCGCAGCATCAGCGGCTCTCCCATAGCCTCTATCTCTTCCTGAGAATAACCGATCTCCTTCATATATTCCGAGAGCAGGTAGGGGATTCTGCCCTCCGCCTTAACCACATAGCCCTCAATGGGAATCGATGACGACGGCACCATTCCCGTATTCATATAATTGATGGTCTCTTCCAGCAGCCTATCCGCCGCATGCTGCATACCTGCAGACACCTGCAGCACTGCCATCCCCTCTCCTGCCGGAACAGCATAGTAATATGCTGTAATCTTCTTGTTCTGCGTGTTTTCCATTTCTGCAAAGCAGTCATAGACAACTGTAATTTCCCCCGATATATGCATTCCTTCCTTGGCTCCATTGGTCATGACATACTCCATGTCATAAGCCGGCTTTACTGCCACAAGGAAATTCTTCCCATGAGTCAACAGCATTATGCCGCCCGAAGCCAGCAATGCCAGAATGGCAATCACCGCCGCCTTCCTCTTCAGCTCTTGTTTCCAGTCTTCCTCCCAGACACGATCCCCATTCATAGCCTCTTCGTCCCTCCCTTGAACAAATTCCCCCGCTCTTCGCCGGCCATCCAAGTTCCCACAGCCTTTCCTCTCACAGCCCCATGGGCCATAATATCCCCACAGCTTCCTCTCACAGCCCTTGTATTATGGCGCAAAAATCTCCCTGATCCCCTTGATCACATCCCTGATTCCCTCCAGACGGTCGGCCGCCTTCTGATCCATCAGCTTATCCGGCAGCTTAATCTCTTCTCCTTCCCCCAGCACAAGCTTCCCCGAAATGCCCTCCAGCAAACCAAGCTCCTGAGGCAGCTCTATCTTCAGACGGGCAAAAAGCTCTCTCCACGCTGAAACTATCCTCTGTAACTCCTGCGCCCGAAACCGCACTGTCGCGGAACCTTCCTCCGGCAGCTCCAGCTGCAGACTCGCCCCTTCCGCCGATATCCGGTAGGCGCCGCCCTCCTCCCCCGCCTCCTTGGACATGGCCCACAACAGCAGAAAACACTTTGTTCTGGAAAGCTCCTCCGGCACCGGCAGGGCAAAATCTCTCAGACCGCTCAGATCCAGTCCGAATATCTGCTCTGCCTGCTTCAGCGTCATATAAACGGCCTCCTTTTCAGCAGGCATGACATAATCCAGCAGCCCATACCGACTCACCAGATTCTTCCGTATGGTATTATATGGAAGCGTCTCATTTATGACATCTCTGTCACTGCTTAAATACAATTCTATCAGAGGATCCTCCGAACCCATAGGATAGAACATCCCATGGATCTTGTCCTCCCGGACGCTCCCCCGCACTGTAAAGCGAAACATTGCTTCTTCCTCGAAGCCCGTCAGTCTGGCCAGCTTTTCCAGCACTTCCACCTGACCGGCCTCCATGGCCTGCCTATCCAGAGCCACCTCCAGTTCAAAGGAAAAGCACGCCGAAGTCATACCCTCCTGCAGACGCCCCGCCGCCTTCCATTTGGGATAACAATAGATGCCAACGCCCGTCACCACAGCCGCCAGCAATATCAAAATTACGGGCAAAATATACGATTTCTTTTTAGTTCCCATAACCTCTCCTCTTTCAGCCATGAAGCTGCAACGCTTTCAGTATACTACCCCCACTCTATTTTTTGCAAGCTAATCTTCCCTGCATACTAAATAGACTTTCCTCCGGATAAACTCCAGTCCGGACAAACTTCTTTTAAGAGATTCTTTTAAGAATATTCTTTTTCCTCTTGACAATCCATCCATTTTTATTTATTATTTTAATGTTAGCGGTGTTTGAATGCATATTTTGTAGATATTGTGTCGTCACAATTGGCAGAAAGGTTGTACTGACATGACATCGTTAAATCCATAGCATTGCGGCGCGTGGCTCAGTTTGGTAGAGCGCGGCGTTCGGGACGCCGAGGTCGCAGGTTCAAATCCTGTCGCGCCGATTCTTAAAAAGCTCAGGCCTTTCTCAAATCAGGACATGAATTATATTCTCCCTTTTCGGAAAAGTGTTCCTAATGCATAAATTTTGAAATATTTGGTGTTTTTCCTTATTTGGCTGATATTTTTGCCAAAACGCTTTCAATGGCAAGCGTTATTGTGATAATACCACCCACCACAGAATAATAGTCTATTCCAAATACCAAAGGCAGTAACGAAATAATTGCCGCTGCCAGTGAAAGCCAAAATACAGCCTTGCGCATTTTTTCTAACTTTATTGAAATCAATGCAAGCAGTAAAATGATGCAGGTAAGTAAAGCAGTTATAAATGGCGCAAAATTAGCATACCCAAACGGCGTTAAATTGAAATATGAAAATGTTTCCCTTACTCTTTCTGTTGGCGATGGTGCAAATACTAATACCGCTCCGCAAGGCAAAATTTGTAAAATAATTGTAATAATCGGCAATATTAGCAATCTAATTTTCTTCATAGTCAGCACCCCCGAAAAAATTTCGATTTTTATATTTAATTATAAAATATTTATCTGCCATTTACAATGTATATCGAAAAGTTATTACTCAATGGGTACACAATTCCGAAAAGGGAGATTATATTTTATCCAGAAGCAGATAATAGCGTTCATCATCTTTTGCAGAATCTTTGATGTATTGATAATATATTCTGGGATCTTTTCATTCTCCGCATTCTTCATTTTCAATACCATTCAAAGCGGACACCATCCGATGCGATTTCGCTGATGTGATTTTTCTTTATGCTATTTTCCATTAAATATTTGCAATGCATATTTTATGTACTCTATTCTTATTCTAACCATTCTACGCAAGAAAATAGGATATCTGCCTTAAGAAATTGACCTCTATACAAGCCTATCAGTACAAGAATGTCCGGCTGAAACTCCCGGCATCCTATTTTATCCGCAAACGGCCATACCTGTTGGCGAAGGCGGCGGACTGAGCAAATGAACATTTCGTGCCGCTTTTCAAATATCCGCAGCATCTGCGGAAAGAAACGCCGCCCCCATTCCCATTATCACATATAATGATGTTACATTCATGATCTGCTGGAAACTGAAAATATTATTGACCGTGTAGGCAAATAGGGCAAAGCCGCAGGCCGCCGCCATAGGATTTTTCCCTATTTGTCTCAGAAACTTCACCGCCGCACAGGCGATCATTCCAACAAAGCTCACCAGCCCCAAAATCCCTACGTCCACCAGAAGCGTCAGCCATTCATTGTGGACATTCGTCAGATATAAGGGGCCGAAGGCCGCTTTCAGGGAATCCAGCAGCCCTTGATCGGCACTATTGTACAGATATGCCACCATGGCGTCCGGACCTACTCCCACAAGTTTGTGCAAGGGATCCTGCGCCAAGAAGCACTGTATCCCCGCATTCCAAGTCTCCCCCCGATTGCTGCCCCATCCACTGGAGAAAATAAAGGCTTTGTTTTCTGACAAGCTGCCCAGACTCCCCGGACGAACCGTATTCAGAACGATCATCGCTATAAAAGCCACAAGAGAAATTGACACTATTATCATAATTACCCGTGCCACTGTCTTCACGCTTTTTTCTCGGTATGTTCCCCGCCTCTTTGCCAGACTCGTCCAAAGCAGGAATATCCCGGACAGTATGGTCATAACAATGGGCATGGCTCCCGTGGTCAGCAAATCCACGAACTCGTCCGTAAAGTCCAGTCTTTCAGGAAATACCGCTCTCACTACGGATGTGGCCAGACACACACCGCTCAGCAGCAGCGCTATGCCCCAGAACCGCTGCATACGTTCCCCCGCTCCGACGGAAAGTATGAACAAAGCCAACATCACGGCCCCCAGCGTCACGATTCCGCTGGTGCTCCCCTGCGTCACCAGAGTTCCGAAGCCCAGACCGCTGTAGAGCGCCAGCAAAATCCGGCCAGCCTTCTGTCCCCGGCCTCCGGAGCCTTTTTGCCAAAAAAAAGCCACTCCCACGAAAAGCACCGTCACCACATAGCCGCAGTACCAGTTCATATTGCCGATGGTGGAAATAAAAGAGGAATTCCTCAGCTCCATCTCTATAGGATAGACTCCGAAACGATTCAGATACCCCAATAGGAACACCACTGCCGATGCCCCAAACATCAGGTAAAAATAGAACTTCCGCGGCTTCCAGAACTTGGAGACAAGAAAATATGCAGCCAGCAGTATCAGCTGTATGTACAACCCCATGAACCAGCCTTCCGCCCCCCACTTCGCCCGCTCCTTGTATTCCGAGCAGAGATAGGATATCACAAGCGCCAGCCCGTACAGCCCTGCAAAGATATCTGCCGCGGAAAACTTCCGGCGAACCGCAGCCCACAACTCCTTGGGGATTTCTTCACGCCCTCTATTTTTCCTGCTCCAAAGATAGACTGCCCCGGAGAAGACTATGTATATGAATAACAGCAAAAGCACCGCCTTCCCCATCTGGATACTGACCCTTCGGAAAAAGAGACTTTTCTCTGTGGCAATGTAACTGTATCCGTTCTCGGAATAGAAAGGAAGCACCGCTGTAATCACAACAATATAGGCACATATGAAATAATCTATCAGAGCGCGAATCCAGCCTCTTATAGAAATCATCAGGGAATCCTTCTTCTTTTCTCCGCTCTCCAGATAACCGGACATGGCCTCTCCCTCTTTCGTCTGTAATCCCCTATCTATCATAATTCATTCTGATTTTTTCGTCAAATCCTTTCTCATGGTTCCTTCCTGCCCGCCGCACCTGCGCTTCTCCAGACTCAGAAAGCACTGGTAAATCATGATAAATCCCAGAGGCCCCTGAATGATTCCCCATATGCCGAAAAGCTGGACACCTGCATAGATGGACAGCAGAATGGCTATAGGAGATACCCCGATCTTTTTTCCGATCAGCTTCGGCTCCAGCCATTCCCTGATAAATATGCATACGATGTACACGGCGATGCACACTGCCGCTCTTACATAACTGCCGTAGAAAAGCTGCTGGATCGCAAGAGGCACCAGCACGATCCCCGTGCCGATGAAGGGCAGCGCATCCAGAATTCCCGCAAGCACCCCCCAAAGGATGCCCTGCCGTATTCCGCTGACCCCCAGCGCGCATGCGGCCAGCGCACCAATGATGCTCATGATGATGATCTGCGCCTTCACAAAGGTAGCGATATACCGAATGACTCCGCAGATAATCTCCAGATACACATGGCATTCCTCCCTGTCCAAAAGCCGATTCATGATATCGTCATAATCCTTGGCCAGCAGCACCGTGGCAATGACAAAGATCACCAGAAAGCCTCCCAGAGATGCCAGCACCTTCACATATTCCAGCGACTGGGACAGCACTCCCGGCAGCATCTGCTGCTGGAAATAGTCTATGCTCTCCTGAATTCTGGCAAAAAAGGTCTGCTCCAGATACTCGCTGTCCATCTTCAGGGCCTTCCCTACCACCTTACAGACTTCATGGAGAATGACGGAAAGCTGGGCCTCCAGAGAATCCAGCCCTTTGACCCAGTCCGGCAGACTTCCCACGATCCAGGAAAAAAGCACCCATGCCAGCGCCGCCGCAAAGGCGCAGGCCAAAAGCAAAAGCAATACCGCCCCCACCTGCCTATGAAGCCTGAGTTTTGCCTGCATTTTCTGGAGCAGCGGACCAAAAATCGTCACAAAAAGCATGGCTACCAGCACGGGCGCCGTCAGGGGAACGATCTCCTTCAAGAAAAAATAAACTGCCCCTGTCAGAAGGAGCAGCACCGCCACCCTATTGTTTTTGATCTTTTCCACCATACCCCAATCGCCCCTTTGCCCATGGATTCTTCACCGACACGCCGCCCGAAGCGCCTGCTGCAGGCAGCATAGGTGTCTCCGAGCCGCTTCCGGTTTTCTTATTGGTTAGTATGGTAGATTTTCATGAATCCATTACTGGGAAAAAAAGGAAAATGCCCTGCCTTTTGGCTTGATCTGAAATCCTATTTCCCGGCCCGTGCCGGGGTGGACGAACTCCAGACTATAGGCACAGAGCGCCACATCCGGTATGTACAGCGCCTTGGCGGAGGCCTTTGCCGACTCGCCGCCGTATTTCATGTCCCCCAGAAGAGGCATCCCCCTATGTGCCATCTGGGCACGGATCTGATGAAAACGTCCCGTGAAGATATGGATGTCTACCAGAGTCAGGGGCTGGGGCCGCTCCGTCACCTGCAGAACATGGTACTTCAGCACCGCCTTTTTCGCCGGAAAATCCCCTTCCGCTTTTCCGGAATCCTCCACGATGACGGCCCTATTCTCCTTGTTTTTGTATAGATAGTCCACCAGCTCCTCTTCCTCACGATCCGGTTTTCCACAGACAACCCCATAGTACTTTTTGTGCAGCATTCCCCTCTTACCCTGTGCTTCCGTTCCTTCCGGCCCCTGCTTTCCTATTTGTCCCTGCTTCTGCATTGCCGTTTGTCCCGACTCCTGCATTCCCGTTTGTCCCTGCTCCTGCATTGCCGTTTGTCCCGACTCCTGCACTCCCGTTTGTCCCTGCTCCTGCAGCTGCTCCGTCAGCGCTCCGGCAGCCTTTGCATTCAGGGCGAACACCAGCAGTCCCTCCACCGGCTGATCCAGACGGTGGATTACTCCCAGATAGGGCGCAGGCCGTCCAAGGGCCGCGCCGGTGATCATCCTTTTCTGCCAAAGATAGTTCTTCAGCTCACTTACCATATCCTGCTGCCCCACCCTTGCGGTCTGGGTAGCCAGTCCCGCAGGCTTGTACGCCACCAATATATCCTTATCCTCAAAGATAATCTCCGTCTTCATCTTTATCCCCATCCCCCGTTTACTCAAAATACAGCATGCGCTCAAAGCACATTTTCCCTTTCCGTTCATCGGATGTGTTCAAAAAACCAAATCTCTCCGCCACTGCTCACATGCCTCATAGGTTCCGCCGCAGCCCCTTAGGATAATGATTCTTCATTATACCCCCTGCAAGCTTTCCCCAGCCGATCCCGAAGCCGTCCGCACAGATCAGATACCACCCCTTATCGCCCTGTGCCGAAAAGGTGCCTCCCCGCAAATAGTCCCGAACTGCTCCCTCATCCGAAGGCATATCATAAATATGTACCGCATATTCCGGGGCCAGCGCCAAGGCCAAGGCATGAGAGGGTTCAAAGCGGTTCTTTTTCAGCTCTCCCACCTGCAGACCCGGCCGGAGAACCCTCAGGCCATTCAGGCACGGCATTTGCGCCGGAACCAGATAAAGATGATCTCCGAACCTAATGTAGACGGCCTCCTCCCCTACCCCCACTGCCCGCCCCAAGGACGCCCGCTGACACGCCGGAAAACGCAGAGTCTCCCCGCAGAACTTATCAAACTCCGCCAGCTCCTTCAGCTCCCTTTCCGACAGGCCTTTCACGGTGCCGTTGACGGCCTGCCGCAAGCATCGGTTCGGCAGGCCGCCCTCCTTGCGCAGCACTGCGGCGAAGTGCCCCTCCCCCTTGACACGGTGCGGCCACAGCCGCAGGATTCCCGTCAGCCGAATATCTTCCCTGCTCAATTCCTCCTGCTCTACCGGCAGCAGTAAGTCTGTCGGCAACAGCGAAAAATCCTCATGGCGTCCCAGAAATCTCTCCACACTGCCTTCGTCCTCCTCAGGGGCAAAGGTGCAGGTGGAATACACCAATCTCCCTCCGGGGCGGAGCATCCTTGCTGCACAGTCCAGAATCCCGTCCTGCCTCTCTGCACACAATGCCACGTTTTCCGGACTCCATTCCTCGCAGGCGGCCTCGTTCTTGCGGAACATCCCCTCTCCCGAGCAAGGCGCGTCCACCAATATCCTATCAAAGTATTCCGGAAAAAAATCTGCCAGACGCTCCGGGGACTCGTTTGTGACACAGGCATTGCAGATACCCATACGCTCTATGTTTTCCGACAGAATCTTCGCTCTGGCAGAATGGATCTCGTTGCAGATCAAAATCCCCTGCCCCTGCAGCTTCGCCCCTATCTGGGTGCTCTTGCCCCCCGGAGCGGCACATAAGTCCAGCACCCGCTGGCCGGGCCGCACCCCCAGCAGCTCCACCGGAGCCATGGCGCTGGGCTCCTGAATATAATACAGTCCGCCGTCATGATAAGGATGCTTTCCCGGCTGATCTCCCGGCTCATAATAATAACCCTCTTCCGTCCATGGAACCCTAGTCAAATGCGCAAAGCCCCCGAAAGCCCCCTTCTCTCCCGCTCCGTCAGGCACCTCCCGGCCTTCCCCTTCGCTTCCGCCGAGGGCCGCCACACCCAGCACCTGTGCCGCGCTTCGCCCGTCAGCCCTCACTTTCAACGGGTTCAGCCGCAGGGCCTGATACTTCTCCTGCCCTAGGGCCTCCAGAAAGGCCTCATATTCCTGCCCCAGCATCCCCTGCATTCTCTCCAAAAACTTTTCCGGCAGCATATATCCACCAGCCCCTTTCTCCCCCTGCGGCGCTTACCTGTTTCATCATTCTCCAAAATAACCCTAAGTGCGAATTTTCATAGGTATAGATATTAAATCACTGCCAGAAAACTCTTTATGTTCCAGAAACCCTATTATCTATTCCTATTATACACAGCCTTACAGCAAATTACAATAAGCAGAGAACCTGATGATTTCCGGCCCCATTGCCATACTCATTTTGCCCATAAACCGACCTTTTACGCGCCCTATGCCAAATTCATAAGCCACCCTTCCTGCGTCAGCTTTATTCTGCAGAAAAAAAGCTCCGGACCGACATATCTGTCAGCCCAGAGCAAGTCTGTCCATTTGACGGCCCCCTTTTGCAGCGCTTTACACTTTGAACCGGTAGCCTACTCCCCATATGGTTTCGATATATTGAGGCTTTGCCGTGTCCGGCTCTATCTTCTCCCGAATCTTCTTGATGTGTACTGTGACGGTGGCAATGTCCCCGATGGAATCCATGTCCCAGATTTCCCGGAACAGCTCCTCCTTGGTGAACACATGATTGGGATTCTCCGCAAGGAAGGTCAGCAGGTCAAATTCCTTGGTGGTGAACACTCGCTCCTCCCCGTTCACATACACCCGGCGGGCAGTCTTGTCGATGCGGATGCCCCGGATCTCCACAATATCGTTCTGGGGCTTCTGATTGGTGCCCACCAGACGCTCATATCTGGCCATGTGGGCCTTGACTCTCGCCACAAGCTCGCTGGGGCTGAAAGGTTTCGTCATATAATCGTCCGCACCAAGGCCAAGGCCCCGGATCTTGTCGATGTCATCCTTCTTTGCCGAGACCATCAAAATAGGGATGTTCTTTTCCTCCCTGATCTTCCTACAGACCTCAAATCCGTCAATTCCGGGCAGCATCAGATCCAGAATCACCAGATTGTACTCTCCCTCCAATGCCATGGACAGCCCCCCGTCCCCGGAATTACAGATATCCACCTGAAAGTCACTCAGCTCCAGATAGTCCTTCTCCAGATCCGCAATTGCAACCTCGTCCTCGATAATCAATATTTTGCTCACACCTACAGCCCTGCCTTTCTTCATCTCTATCTTCAGCCTTTCATTCGGCTTGTCTTTCCCATTTCAGGCCCTTTTGCCTTACGGGCTCTTCCGCCCGCCGCCTGCCTCACCATATATGAGCGCTTTTTTTGCGTTTGTTCCTGCGGCCGAAAACTCCATCTACCGGCCTGCCCTACCGCATATGGGTGCCCTTTCGGCGCCTTGACTCAAGCTATGG
>ERZ779626.347-NODE-347-length-28945-cov-5.792039_pt1 | contig 28945 bp, 26 predicted proteins | sample MGYA00514209_ERZ779626 | MGnify/ENA primary metagenome ERZ779626 (study PRJEB29562, sample SAMEA4376713) | mouse gut metagenome | isolation source: Cecum | study: EMG produced TPA metagenomics assembly of the A DSS colitis mouse model was used to assess the...
GCAATTTTTGTTTTTATGAATTAGGTGAGCGGCTGATTCTTGAAAATGGTGCTCTCAATCCTGACATGGACATTCAAAATATCAGAAATTACATATGGTATACAGAAACGAAGAAGTCCCTGCCGGATATAGAGCTGGATGATAATAAATATTTTTTGGCAGTGGATGGAGACGTCGCTTATTATTTCTGTTATGAAAAAGATACGGTTACGGCTTTGGACAGGACTTTTTTGAGAACAGTTAGGACAAAGGCGGAAAATTATATTATTTATGCTGATCAGTGCGCAATTTCAGACAAGGAATTGCAGAAGCATAATATCACTTTTAAGAAGATACCGAGGGATATCATTAGTTTGTAATTGTATTTTGGACAAACGAACTTGGAGGTACTGCATGGAACTGAAAAATTACCAGAAGAAAGTCATGGGAGATTTAGAGCGGTTTTTATCTTTGCTGACAGAAAAGCAAAATATAAAGCTGGCCTATAGCACCCTATGGGAAGAAAAAGGGGTTGAAGTCGGCATGTTCGAGACCCCTGGTACTATCCCATATTACAAAACAACGCTTCCAGGTGTTCCGCAGGTATGTATCAAGGTTCCCACAGGCGGTGGCAAGACATTTCTGGCGGCAAATGCCATAAAGCCTATTTTTGATTCCATGCCGGGCCATCACCCCAAGGCGGTTGTCTGGCTTGTGCCTTCGGATGCCATACTGAATCAGACAATAAACACATTGCAGGACAGCAATCATTTCTATAGACAGAAAATAAATGCAGACTTTTCCGGTGCGGTGGAAGTATATACGAAAGAGCAGCTTATGAATGGACAGAACTTTAATCCTACTGCGGTGATGGAACACTTGTCTATTTTTGTTCTGAGTTATGATTCTTTTCGGACGAGTAAGAAAGATGGCAGAAAATCCTTTCAGGAAAACGGCAATTTAGGTTCTTTCAGCAAATACCCTATGAATAGAATCGACTTACTGGAGGGAATAGATGAAACAGCATTAATTCAGGTGATTCGCCAGCTGAATCCGGTTGTCATTGTAGATGAAAGCCACCATGCCACATCTACGCTGAGTATTGAAATGTTGAAGAACTTTAATCCATCCTTTGTGTTGGATTTGACGGCGACACCGAAGCGGGGCAGTAATATTATATCTTTTGTGGATGCAAGACAGCTGAAAAAAGAAGAGATGGTCAAACTGCCTGTTATTGTATACAATAGAAAAAGTCAGGGGGATGTACTGCTGACAGCTATCAGCCTGCGGAAACGGCTGGAGAACGAGGCGAAGCGGCTGGAAGACATGGGCGGAAAGTATATCCGTCCCATTGTGCTGTTCCAAGCCGAGGCAAACATAAGTGAGAGCAGCACTACCTATGAGAAAATAAAAAGAGAATTAGTGGAGATGGGAATCCCAGAGGGAGAAATTGCGATTAAGACTGCGGATAAGGACGATATCAGGAATCAGGATCTGATGTCAAGAGTGTGCCCTGTCCGCTACATTGTAACCGTGAATGCGTTGAAGGAGGGCTGGGACTGTCCGTTTGCTTATATTTTGGCTACCATAGCGAATCGAAATTCCGTCGTTGATGTGGAGCAGATTATAGGAAGAATTCTTCGGCTGCCAAATACAAAGAAAAGTGAAAGCGCAGTATTAAATTTGTCCTATGTCATTACTTCTTCAGCAGATTTCTTTGCCACATGCAATAAGGTTGTGGATGGATTGAAGGTCGCCGGCTTCAGCGATAAGGATTATCGAGCAGAAGATTCTTCTATAGCAGAGGAAACCTCGGAAGCTCCACAGATGGAGCCAGAGCAGTTAACGTTTTTCATAGAAGAGATGCAAACCGAGCCAGAACATGACAAGGAATCGGAACGGGCAGCAATTCCAGCAGAGGGCTCTCTTCTTTGTACGGAGATATTAAAGGATCAGATTACCCGCGCGCTGTGTGAGGACACAGTTTTTGAAGCGAGTAATAAAGGGGCTGATTTCGGAATTTCTTCCGAGGTGGATAGTATTCTCCAGACAGCTGAAAAAGAGGATAGAGCTTGTTGGGAAGATATTGCCGTAAATGTGAAGGATTCTATGGAGGATATTCCGCCAGAGGTGAGAGATACAATGAAAACATATCCGATTAGGACAGAGTTCAGGGACGAGGTGCTTGCTCTCAGGCTGCCCCAGTTTGCGCTGCCTGACGCGCCGAGTCTGTTTAGTACGGAAGAATATTGTCTGTTGCAGAAAGAGGACTTGTATGTCGGTTTCACACTCTTGGACAAAGACACGAAGATTGATTTCTCCATGCTGGATGTGGAGATGGCCCGGGTGGACATAGAAGAGGGACATTCTATAGAAGAAGGGCATTCTATGGAGGAAGGCGAGAATGTTAATCCCAAGGCGTGGCAGCTGCAAGGGTTTGACAGCACCTATATGAAGGAGTGGTTTGATTCTCAGCCTTCGGAGAAAAAAAGGAGAATCTGCAAGGATAAGATAATAAAACGTATTTCCAGAATTAATGCGGTGAATGATGCCGAATTGGACGAATATGTTTCCAGAATCATGCAGAATATGACGGAGGATCAACTGACGGATTTGGAGCAGTCGCATTATTTATATACGCAGAAAATATATGATAAGGTGAGGCAATTACTGAATGTCCATGCGAAGGATACATTCTATAAATGGATTGAGCAGGACATGATTTCATGCAGGCCATTGTATTCTTTTCCCACTGGTATTACAGCTGCAAAGGTGAATGATGTCATACCAAAGTCTCTATATACAGCGGAGGAGGACGTGAATGGATACGAGAGCAGGGTTGCATGGGAATTATCTGCCTTGCCCAATATCAGATGGTGGCATAGGAATATATCCAGAAGAGGCTTTGCCATAAATGGGGCTGTAACAGCGTATCCTGACTTAATCGTTATGACTGAAAGCGGAAAACTGCTTTTGGTGGAAACAAAAGGGGATCACTTAAAGAATGATGAGTCAAGGGAAAAGGCAGAAATAGGTGCAATCTGGGCGGCAAAGGCTTCTCAGCTGGGCAGGATATATAAGTACTTTATGGTATATGAGACGAAGAAGCCGGAGTATGCAGGGGCGTACTCACATGAGAGATTTATGGAGATTGTAAGAGGGTTGTAGATGTAATATAAATTATTGTTATGAGAAAGACATGGCAAAAGACAAAAGAGAGGTAAACAAAGTTTTATATGATGCAGGATAAACAAATGACTTCATTTTTGAAATGGCCAGGGGGGAAAAGATGGTTAGCAAATAAATATCAAGATTTTTTCCCGAAAGAATATAATAGATATATTGAACCATTCTTAGGTGGAGGATCAGTTTTTTTTTCATTACAACCCAAGGTGGCTACTTTGGCAGATATAAATAGGGAATTAATAAATCTTTATATGATAATGCGTGATGAACCAGATAAATTGAAAAATCAAATGATTGACCATCAGAAAAAACATACTAAGGAATATTATTATGAATTAAGAGACGCAATTCCAACCAATGATGTAGAATGCGCAAGTAGATTTCTTTATTTAAATCGTGCTTGTTATAATGGAATGTATAGAGTCAATAAGCAGGGTAGGTTTAATGTGCCAATAGGAACAAAAAATAATTTTATATATGACATCAACCAGTTTGAAGAATATGCCTATTGTTTAAAACGAGCAGTAATAAGATGTGATGATTTTTCTGTAACTATAAATGAAACAAAAAAGAATGATTTAATTTTCGCGGATCCTCCGTATGCAACAACCAGAGAATCTAATTTTGTAAAATATAATGATGATCTTTTTGTATGGGAGGATCAATTGAGGCTACATGAGGTTTTGGTTAATGCAAAATCACGAGGAGTTAAGGTTATAATGACAAATGTATATTGTAAGGAAATAATAGAGATGTACAAGAAAGAAGGTTTTTTTGTGCATATTCTTCAGCGCTCAAGTAATATAGCTGGAAAATCAGAGAAAAGAGGAAAGATTAAGGAACTAATGATTACCTCATATAGGAAACCGAGAAAGAGGAAAGAGAAGTATGAGTAGAATAGCTATTCTCAGCGACATACATTTTGGAAAATTTTGCAGAGCATCAAGTTTTCATGTACCCGGGGAAGAAAACCAAGATAGATGTAAAGGAGTATATCCATTAGAGCAAGGCTTAATTGAATTATGTAATAAAATGGAGCCTCAATATTTTTTTGTGGCAGGGGATCTAACTTCGTTAGGAAACCCACAAGAATTTTTTTACTGTGAACAAAAAATACTTGAAATTGCGAAAAGAACAGGGGTAAACATTAATAATGTTTTTTGTGTACTGGGAAACCACGATATTGACTGGAATATTTCAAAAATTGGAACCAATACTCAAAGCACAAATAAGGAAATAGATAACCTAGTAAAAGGAAAGTATCAAATGATGGCGGCGAATTGTGCTAAAATTAGTATGGAATATCTATGGAAAAACTACCGAGATTATGGTCCCGCACCGTTTTCGGGTACCGTTGAAAAGGATGATTTTGTTTTGACTGTATTAAATACAGGACAATTTTGTACTCATGATCAAAAGTTTTCTCATGGAAAGTTGGAACAAAAACAAATGCAATGGTTTGAAAAAGCAAGTGAAAAATATAAAAATGATGTTCGAACCAAGATTTTGTTGATGCATCATCACCCCTTTAATTATTCATATCCTATTCCAGGAATAGACATTTCAACAATTGAAGAAGGTGCAGAACTAATGGATCTTGCCGCACAAAATGGAATAGATATTATAATACATGGGCATAGACATCATCCATATATTAAAACTCTCCAAATCGGAAGTGGGAAGAAACCGTTAACTATGATATGTGCTGGTAGTTTGTCTGTAAATGCAGAGCATAGAAATAATGGAGAAATACCTAATACGGTACATTTTTTGGATATAGATAAAGAAAAAGATTATTATATAGTGTATAACTATAAATTTACAGATGCGGAAGGCTGGGAAAAAATAGATAGAAATTGCAAAGAGACTCCAATAGATACGGTAATGAAAGTCGGAAAAATTTTCTCAAAGAATGAAATTCGAGGTGCCATAGAAAAGTATAGGAGTTTTGAGAATGCTCCTTTATCTTGGGAAAATTTAGAGGAATGTTTACAATTTATGTCATATGAACAACTTAATAAGCTTTTTGATGAAATTTTGCGTCCAACACATAATATAGTTGGAAAGTTTCCGGAACAAGTGGTACTGTTGAAAAAATAGTAGGGAGGGAATCATGTCTTTTTCTAAACAAATTAAAGGCTATACGGGACAGAACCCCTTTAGTGATAGCCAGTCTCGCAATTTTTCAGACGATAAAATTGCAAACGAGTTTTTGCCAATTTCATTATTTTGGACATTATTTAATGATCAGCACGAAATCCTTTTAGGTTCAAGAGGGTGTGGGAAAACTTTTCTATTAAAAATGATGAGATATTCCATGATTAAAACGATGGAAGATTGTCGGGCGAAGGAATTGGTAAAATGTAAAGATTTTATTGCATTATATGTTCCAATGCATTTAGAGTTTGTTTCTTCTTTGAATGGCATGGATTCTGAAGGAAAGCGTATCCTACTATTTCAGGTTCTATTTAATTGCTTACTGGCCAATTCCATTATGATTGAATTAGATGCATTATTGGAAGAAGTGGATAATGTGGTCGAAAGAGCGAAAAAGAAAGTAGACTTAGTAAGAAAATTGGATGAAATGTGGTTTGGTGAGAGATTATCCGAAATATGTGCATTCGAAGATCTTAAAGAAAAAATTGACAAAATATATTATCAGATTGATTGGCAAAATTTTAATGATACATTAATACCAACGGTTTTCCGAAGACAAATATGCTCTTCATTGTTGTCTGTGAAAAATAGTATTTGTCACATTTTGGGCTTAAAAAAGGAGCCAACATGGATAATATGTATTGATGAAGCAGAATTTCTAAATGTATCGTGCCAAAAGTGTATAAATAATGTATTTAGATCGGACTCAAATAGAATTGCGTTAAAAGTAGCAACTTTACCATTTTACCATAAGACCTTAGAAACTTTAGAGATAGGGATAAGCGTTTCGGATGGAAATGATTTTTCATATAAAATAGTGGATATGGATTATAAAAGTAATGATTTTGTGGAATTGACGGATAAGTTATGTAGACATAGAATAAAAAGTAGATATGACAAAGACAGTGCTTGTGATACATTAGAAGATTTTGTTGGCAAAATTGGAAATGACGATTATGTTGATTATTATAAGGAAATTGTAGGGGAGAGTAAAGCTTCTTATGAAATAATTATGGAAAATATAATAGACAATTTTGGAGCCGAAAAAAAGGGAAACATATCTAAGTATTCGAATTTAAGAAAAACGGTGTATGATAAATATGCGCCTATTTTTTTCCTGAGAGAGGTATACAAAATTTCTTGCAAAGGCAATAACAAACCAGGATGGTATGCAGGAGCAAAGACAATTAGAAAAGTGAGTCAGGGCAATCCTCGAATGTTTATACAAATTATGTGTAACTTATTTGATATAGCGCGTGAAAGGATATTAACACCAAAAGCACAGCATGATGTCATCTATAAATTCTCGTGCGATATATGTGATTCTACAAAAGCACTACAAAATAATGGACCAGAGGCATTTAAGTATTTAAATGCGATATCAGAAAAAATAAATAAAAAAGTACATGAGGGCAGTCTTGTTACTGGAGGCTTGAATTTTAAGATATCCAAAGATGAATGTAGGTGGATAGAAACTGCTATTGCATATTCTAGGATAATGGCGGATGATGAAACAAAGCGTAGAGGAATTTCACAGTCTTCTGAATTACTGTTATCATTTGCATATGCTGTAAAATATTGGTTACCTATGCGTAGAGATGAACCGATTGCTATTCCAGAATTAGCAGAAAAAAGTCTTAACTCATATAGGGTGAAAACTGGAACTAAAAAGAAATCAGCTATTGATCCAAATCAAATTACTATTTTTGAGGTATAAAAAATGAGACAGTTAAAGAATGAAAAATATAAAAACGGTGTTATTATGCATGATGATATTTTTATTTGTGCGATTGGCTATGAAACAAGATCAACTTATTTGTTTGAAAAAATAAAACAAGATATAAAAAATGAGAATATGCTGATATTTTTTATAAATAGCAATAATAAAGTTTATAAAATAAATGAATTGGAAAAAAGTGGAGCAGTTTGTATAGAAACTGACTACGTTTCGGGACAATTTGTTCAGAAAAAGATAAGTGATTTTTTGAATGAAAAAAAAGAGAAAAATTTTGAATTTAGAGTACATGTAGATTATTCGTCTATGCCAAGAAACTGGTATTATAATTTGCCTAAATTATTCGAAGATTTAGAAGTAAAGATGTATTTTTGGTATGTAGTGGGAAATTATCCAGTTGATTATACTGCATATCCTACAGCAGGAACAGATACCTATAAGGTAATTGGGAAACCGTTATTAAGAATAGAAAAAGGGAGAGTACATGTATTTGGTTTAGGCTATGATTTTATAAGAACTAAAGCGATTATTTCGGAAATTGATCCTGATTCTTATATTGTTTGCAATGCATTTAACCATAGGAATTGTGAACGAAGAGAGAATGTAGATAGGCTAAATCAGCAAATAATATCAAAAGCAATTTGTGAACAAGATTTTTATTATGATGATTTTTCGTTTATGTTTTCGAAACTATGTGAAATAGCTATTGAATATTCTGGGGATAAGAGCGTAATTTTTGTGCCTGACGGTCCTAAACCATTAATATTTGCGATGTCATTAGTACCTTTATATTTGGACAAGGAGGGGATATCATGTATACACATATATAGAAATGTTCAGATTAAAGAGTATGTTGATGTTACTCCTACTGATGAAATATTAGGTTTTTCACTATAGGAAATTGACATAGAAAATTTGATATGTACTTTCGGTAGTTTATGAGATGTGCATAGTAAATCTATATGTCATGTGTTCTATAGGGAAAGCTGATTAAAGACAATATAAAAAGAAAATATTGTGTGTGTTGGGTGTTTTCTGCCTAAATATACGGGAGGTAAGATTATCGCATGGAGCAACCAAACTTTAAAAATATAGACGCAATAAAAGATTGGATGATAAATATCCATGAGAAAGATATTATTGAGATGAAGAAAGCTCAGGAACTACCAGCGTCTTTCTGGGAGACATATTCTGCATTCTGTAATACATCAGGAGGTTGGATTCTGCTTGGTGTTATTGAAGGCAACCCTACGAATATGATTCAGGGAGTCGGTAATATAGCAAAAGCATAGATGAATTTGTGGGATATGTTGTCAAATCCGAACAATTATGCCAATGCCTGTTTCAAAAATGCGAGAGGAGACGGGGTTGTCAGATTATAAAGTTAGAAAGTGGCTGGAGATATTAGATGAAAAAAAGCTGGTGCAGAGGATAGGAAGTGGACCGGCAACGAAGTATGCAATTAGGGAAACGGCGGATGAGAAAATAACACAGCTTCAAATTGCGTTAGACAACCTTAAAACGAAAGAATAGAAGTTCTATGTTTTGATTATCTTTTGAATATAGTAAAAAGATAGAAAAAAGATAGAGAGAATGATGATTTTAGGGGATTTCTATCTTTTGATTATCTTTTGAATATAGGAATGCTAAGGCACAAAATTTGTTTGATAGGCATTTGACGCATTGGCTATAGGAAACATTGCGTGGCTACAAATTGGCTACAGAAATTCTGAAAATACAGAGAAAATGTGTGTTTTCTCCTAAAAGTAATGATAGGCTCTGCATGACGATAGACGGAGGGGAGGAACGGGGCTGTGGAATATAGGAAGGGTACTTATGTCATTACCGGCGTCACCGGTATGATAGGAGGTTTTCTTGCCGCAACCCTGCTGGATTCTCAGGAATGCCGGCAGGGAGATATTCAGGTCGTCGGACTGGTTCGGGACGGCAGCAGGCTGGGCAGGAAGCTGCGGACGGCGCCGCAGTGCTTTCGGTTCATAGAATGTGATTTCTGCGCGGCGGATTTCCGGTGGGACAGTCTTTTGGACCAGCTGCCCTCGTCCGCCGATTACCTCATTCACTGCGCCGCTCCCACCGCATCCTCCTATATGGTGTCGCATCCCGTGGAGACGGCGGACAGCATCCTCTTTGGCACTCGGAACATGCTGGAGCTTGCAAGGAGGATCCGGGCAAAAAGCATGGTATATTTATCTTCTATGGAGGTCTATGGAAGGACGGCAGATAGGGGGGAGCCGCTGGAGGAAGCGGAATTAGGCTATGTCCCTCTGGACTCCGTAAGGAGCTGTTATCCTCTGGGGAAAACCATGGGGGAGCATTACTGCCATATTTATCAGCAGGAATACGGGGTGCCGGTGAAGATTGCCCGTCTGGCGCAGGTTTTCGGGAAGGGTGTGAGGCCGGAGGACAACCGTGTATATATGCAGTTTGCCAAGGCAGTTCTGGGAAAGCGGAATATTGTTCTGCGGACGGAAGGCTCGTCCATGGGCAATTATTGCGCGTCGGAAGATGCCGCCGCCGCCGTGTTTTCCATTCTGGACAGAGGGGAGGACGGTGAAGTCTACAATGTGGTAAATGAAGGCAATGCCATGACGATCCGTGAAATGGCGGAATTGGTTGCAGGTGAAGTGGCCAATGGAGCCATAGGGGTGGAGATTCGTGCAGAAGACGCCAGAGCTTATGGGTACGCCCCCGCCACACAGCTGAGAATGTCCGGGAAAAAGCTGCGGGAACTGGGGTGGCGGCCCACGAAAGGTCTTGCGGAAATGTATCTGGATGTGATATACGAGCTGGAAAAGGCAGGCTATGCCGCCGGGGACTTAAGATGAGGGCGCTGAATCCGGCTCTGCCGGAGTCCTATGAGGAGCGACTCCGGCGGAGGGCGGACTTATGGGGAATCCGGTCCAGTATCCATGTGCCTAAAAGAAGCAAACATGCCGTGGCGGCGTAGACGGCATGGGCCGGAACTGTCGGGCAGGCAATCAGGACAACCATGGGCGCCAGGGCCGAGAGGCTTGTGGCAAGGAGGGTCAAGAGGGATGCTGCCCCCTGCTTCACGGGCCGGACTTCGTTCTCCCAGTCGAAGATAGGAAATTTTTCATTGATGGCCAATCCGGTTCTTGCGCTGAAAAGAATGTAGGCCATGGGTATGATCAGCAGCCATGCTAGGTCTATAGGATCAGGTCTCAGGGCTATAAATAGGAGCAATTCCGACAAGAGATAGAAGGGAAGGCTCACCAGCAGGTTTGCGCCCACTTTGCTCCAGATCATCTGGGTTCTGGTGATGGGCAGGGTCTGCAGCATCCACCACTGCTTTCCCTCCATGGAGATGGAACAAGCGGTCATGGGCAGCATGGCCGGCAGAAGGCCCATGAAGACGGGCAGGGTCTTTCCCACGATGCCGGACATGCCCAGCATGGATTCCACAGGCTCCACTCCCATGAACAGAATCGCTGCCGCCATCAGCAGCATCAACAGAGGGCCCATAAGGGTGTTGGTCACGTACACGGTGGAAGAAAAGTAGCGCCGAAGCTCCCTCTCTGTCAGGCTTTTCAGGACGGAATTTGCCTTCAACTGTGCCATGCGGTAATTACCCTTGGCCTCTCTTGCGCTCAGGAGGCTGCAGATTTTGCCGTAGAAGGGCCGCAGGGCCTCCAGAAACAGAAGGAAGGCTCCTATGGATACTCCCAGAAATAAGAACATGGCGCCGGCATTTCCTTGTACCATTGCATCCGCCACCCAGAGGGCGGGGGGATAGGATCTGCCCACCCGGGTTTCCAGCATCAGGGCAATCTCCTGCAGGGCAGTCACCAGCTGTTCCTCCTCAAGCTGTCCCATCAGGAGGCTGCCCGCCATAATTGCGGATACCAGCAGCAAAGTCAGCAGAATGGCCACCAGATTTTTGCGCCTCCATCGGCTGCTGATGCCTGCGATCAAGGCTCCCAGCATGGAGGCCAGAGTCAGGGGCAGCAGGGGAAGGAACAGCACGGAAAGGACACCGTACAGATAAAAGGTAAGCCCCGGGTGCTGCAGAATCCCATAGACGGCCATTCCCGGCAGCATCACCAGCATTCCCAGCAATAGGTTGGTGAAGTACATGGAGAGGAAACGGCTGACGATGATGGAGCGGATGGTGACAGGGAGAGCGATCAGACTCTCATAGGAGCTTTTGTGGAAAAGAACCGGCTCTGCCTTGATCATGGTGAATAGGAACGAGACTAGGCTGACGCACATGACTAAAACGGCGGGCACCAGATTTCCCATATCCATGTAAATCAGACCATAGCTCAAGGCGCAGATGTAGCCGCCCATCATGGCAAGCAGCAGGAGCCATAGCAGCGCAAAGAGATAATATCTTGTTTTTTTCTTGGAATCTTTGGTGAAACGGAACTCGTTCAGCCCGAAGAAATTGTATAAGGATAGCTTCGTCAGAAGCCTAATCTGCCTTGTCATGTCCGGTTACCTCCATAAACACATCTTCAAGAGATTTGTCCTGAGTCAGTTCTCGGGTATCGCCCTCCGCTGCAAGCCTGCCGCCGGAGATCACGGCGATGCGGGTGCAGAGCTTTTCAGCTACCTCCAGCACATGGGTGGAGAAAAAGATGGCGCTTCCTCTGTCGCATAGGGAGCGCATTTTCTTTTTCAGAAGCAGAGAGGCCTCCGGATCAAGTCCCACGAACGGCTCGTCCAATACGAGGAGTCTGGGCTCGTGGATCAGCGCTCCGATCAGCACCAGCTTTTGGCGCATTCCGTGGGAATAGGTGGAGACCAGATCCCCAAGGACAGAATAGATCCCGAATTCCTCCGATTCCCGGCGGATACGCTCTTCCCTATCCTTCTTTGAAACCTTATAGATATCAGCGATGAAGTTCAGGTACTGAATTCCGGTGAGATATTCGTAGATATCCGGATTGTCGGGGATGTAGGCCAGAACCTGCTTGCAGGCAAGGGGCTGGGTGAGGACACTTTTGCCGTCAACCAGTATTTCGCCCTTGTCGAAATCATGGATGCCCACAATGCTCTTTATGGTGGTGGTCTTTCCCGCTCCGTTGTGGCCGATGAAGCCGTAAATATCGCCTGAATGTACCGTGAGGGACAGATCTGCCACGGCGGTCTTCCCTCCCTTGTAGGTCTTTGTCAGATTTCTGATCTCAAGCATGTTTTCTGCCTCCGTTTGCGTTTTGTTTTCTGATATCACAATGATATCAGAATAATTTGATTTTGACAATAGTTTTTTGGGATTTATTCTGTTTTTTAACAATGCGGATGGATACGCGGGGAAATTTTTGCTGTTGACAAAGGCGGGAAAGTCTGCTAGAGTAAGAGCAACAATATAGGAAAAGCGACGACGGAAACAGTAGTTCATGGGGAACCATCCAGAGAGAACGGCGTATGGTGAGAGCCGTTTATGGGTTAAGCATGGACGAAAACCATTCCTGAGCCGCAATGCTGAAAAAGCCAGAAATGGTATGCCAAGGTGCAGGGCATGCCGGAAACCGGAAGCTTCCGGGGGAAGTAAGCGTTGCCGTATGCCTGCGTTAAAGGATAGGATTTGTTGGAATCCGAAGTGAAAAGTTAAGGTGGAACCGTGCAAATGCACCCTTAAGACCCTATTGGGAGGTCTTTTGGGTGCTTTTCTTATGTTGTTGCAATAATCTTCGCATAATAATCAATCGTGTGACGAAAGGAGCGGCAATTATGAAGGTTTTACTGAGAGACGGAAAATGCTATGAGGCAGGTTTTGACCAGCCGGAGGGGAGGCAGGCGTTTTGGCACACCAGCGCGCATATCTTGGCTCAGGCGGTGAAACGCTTGTATCCGGAGACAAAATGTGCCATAGGCCCGGCCATTGAGAACGGATTTTATTATGATTTCGATTTTGGATTCTCTTTTTCGGAGGAGAATCTGAGGGCCGTGGAGGCGGAGATGAAGGCCATTGTGAAGGAGTCCCTTTCCCTGCAGGTCTATGAGCTTGATAGGAAGGAAGCACGGGCCTATCTGGAAGAGCGGGGAGAGGACTATAAGCTGGAACTGATACGGGAGCTGCCGGCCGGGGAGAGCAGCAGCCTGTATCGGCAGAACGAGGACGCCGAACTCTGTTCCGGCCCCCATATCTCCAATACATGTCATGTGAAGGCTGTGAAGCTGCTGAATGTGGCCGGGGCTTATTGGCGGGGAGACGAGCAGGGCAGGATGCTGACCCGTATCTACGGGGTCTCGTTTCCGTCGCAGGCTTTGCTGGAGGAGCACCTGCACATGCTGGAGGAGGCAAAGGCCAGAGATCATCGGAAGCTGGGGAAACAGCTGGGGCTTTTCATGCTGTCGGAGGAGGGGACGGGCCTTCCCTTTTTCCTGCCTAAGGGCATGGTGCTGAAGAACATTTTGCTTGACTATTGGAGGGCCCTCCATAAGAAGGCTGGGTATCAGGAGATTTCCACGCCTATCATGTTAGACAGGAGGCTGTGGGAGCTGTCGGGACACTGGGAGCATTATCGGGAGAAGATGTACACTACTCTTATGGATGGCGCGGAATATGCTATCAAACCCATGAGCTGTCCGGGGGCGATGCTGGTGTATAAGCAGGAGCCACGTTCCTACCGCAGCCTGCCTCTTCGTCTGGCTGAACTGGGGCTGATCCACCGCAATGAGAAGTCCGGGGAGTTGCACGGCCTCATGCGGGTAAGGGAGTGTACTCAAGACGATGCCCATATATTCATGACCCCTGATCAGGTGATGGACGAGATCAAGAATGTGGCCGGTCTCATCGACACCGTGTATGCAAAGTTCGGGTTTGCGTACCATGTGGAGCTGTCCACACAGCCTGAGGACAGCATCGGAAGCGCGCAGGACTGGGAGCTTGCCACTCAGGCCCTGCGCAGCGCCATGGATGCCTGCGGAATTCCCTATTTGATCAATGAGGGCGATGGGGCGTTCTACGGGCCCAAGCTGGACTTTCACCTGAAGGATTCCATGGGACGCACATGGCAGTGCGGTACGATTCAGCTGGACTTCCAGCTGCCCGGCCGGTTCGGGGCAGAGTATATCGGGACGGACGGGGAGAGGCATAGGCCGATTATGCTCCATCGGGTGATATTTGGCTCCGTTGAGCGCTTCATAGGCATATTGATCGAGCATTATGGGGGTAAGTTTCCTGTATGGCTCTCGCCCGTGCAGGTAAAGCTTTTGCCGGTTTCGGACAAATGCCTGCCCTATGCCCGCAGGGTTCTGGAGATGCTGGAGGAGGCGGGAGTCCGGGCGGAACTGGATACGAGGGACGAGAAGCTGGGATATAAGATCAGGGAGGCGCGGCTGGACAAAGTGCCCTACATGGCCGTCATAGGGGAGAAGGAACAAGCGGCTGGCACAGTGTCGGTGAGGCGGCGTGACGGCGAGGGCTGTGCCAAGGACGGAGGATCAGCAGGAAAGTCGAAAAGGATGCCTCAGGAAAATGGAGCGCTGAAGTCTGATGACGCGTTGGGGTCCAAGGATGTCTTGCGGTCTGATGAAATGCCCGTAAGCGAGCTGATAGAAATGGTACTCCTTTCGGATAAATGAAGGCTCCAGAAAGTCATAAGCAGAGATAAGTAATTGGATTTATTGTCACAAAAAGCGCACCTGCGCTGACGGATTGCAGGTGCGCTTTAAATGGTTTTGTGGAAGCAGAGGTATTTTCCGATACATTGAAAGCCAAGCTCCAAGGCTATGGGAAGGTGCATTTCATCGCAAAAATAAGTCATATGCTTTGCTCCGGAGTGTTTCCCTTCATTCAGGGCCTCCACCAGAAGTCCGCGGTATGCCGTCTCGTTGAAGATGCCTTCTGGATAATCGATGCCGTAGATCTCCGGCATAGGACCGCCGCTGCGGAAATAGATGGCGCCGGCAGGCGGCTGCTCCCGACTGACGGAGGAGGCAGGGGTCTGGCCATAGCAGATATAAACATGCCAGTTAGAAAGATCGGCCAGAATGCGGTGACTGTCCCAATACATGTCGCTCTCATAAAAAGCATGGAGACTTTGGAAATCCTGAAAGTTTTTCCGAGTGACGGGTCGCACATCGCTCTTCTGGGGCAAGGGGCTGTAAGCGTCAAAGAAGAAGGTGTTATTGAAGGATTCCTCGCAGCAGGCAAAGCCGCGCTTCAAAAGGGTTTCTGCCGCCTCCTGATTTTCTTCGGGAAAACCGAGATAGGCGTGGTGTTCGGGAAACCTATCCCCTATATAGTCCAAAAATTCTTCCACCGCGGCGGCAATACCGTTTTGGATGTTGAAAACGCAGGTCTGCAGGTAGCGATCCTCCGGTTCCCGGAAATAATGGATCCAGCCCTCTGTGCGTCCGTTTTGGCGAAAAAGCAGGATCTCGTCGTTTTCGCTTTCTAGTCCCTGCCGGGCTGTGCGGATGAAGTCAGCGCTTGTCTTGATTTGGTCTGTATAGGTAGGGTATCCGGATTTTGACGGATCCATTGCAAGGCGATAGGCAAAGTCCAGATATTGGTCGAATTCTTTTGCGGTTATTTTAGACAGCATAGAGCGTGCCCTCTTTTCTGAATTTTTTATTTGAGTAATTATACTTAATGGAATTTGGATAATAGAATCATGTCTTAGATTCTATTACAATATCTAGTACTATCTGCCACTACTTGTTAAAATATTATACTAACTATTTTCTGAAGGCGTGTCAACACGAATCGGGAACATTCTAGTTGACTTATTGTTTTTTTGATGCTACAATCTAATCTGTTATCACATTAGCAAGATAAAGTGGAAAAGTGAGGCGGGAGATGAGCGGCTGGCAAAATGAGCAGACTGAGGGGCTGTGTGAAGCGCTTCTGGCTCTGAGGAGCAAAGGAGAGTGCTACGCTTTTTTGGAGGATGTCTGCACCATAAAGGAAATTTTGGACATATCCCAGCGGCTGGCGGTGGCAAAGCTGTTGGACAAGGGGCTGAGCTATTCCGCTGTCAGCCGGGAAACCGGTGCCAGCACCGCTACAATCAGCAGAGTCAGCCGTTGTTATGAGTATGGCAGCGGAGGGTATAGAACCGTGATCGAAAGGTGCGGGCCATCTTTGAAGGCGGGGGAAGAGGAAGTGCGGAAGGCGAGCCCTCAGAAGGATTTGGGGTCTGAGGAAGTGCAGAAGGCGGAATCTCAGGAGGATTTGGGGTCTGAGGAAGTGCAGAAGGCGGAATCTCATGAAGATATGAAGCCTGAGAAAGTGCACAGCTATGGGAGTCAAGATCTAAGAAGCCAGACTCTAAGTGGCATAAAAAGGCCGGGGGGCAGGAAGAGGAGGGCAAAAGAGGATGGATGAGAGTCTTTTGAAAAGCGAGGAGAAGGCAGTGCTTGCCCTGCGGGCTCTTTACCGAAAGTACGGTTATCTTCCCTTCAGAATGAGCAAGTTTGAGGAATATGAGCTTTATATGCGGAACAAGGATTTTTTGGTCAGCGACCGAATCATTGCGTTCAACGATACCAACGGAAGGCTTCTGGCTCTGAAGCCGGACGTGACGCTCTCAATCATCAAGAGCGGGGAGGATAGGCCGGGCTTCAAGCAGAAAGTGTACTATAATGAAAATGTCTATCGGGTGTCTGAAAGCACGAGACAATATAAGGAGATTCTGCAGGCGGGGCTGGAATGTATCGGGGATATAGACTTATATGATATTTATGAGGTGACCGCTCTTGCGGCGGAGAGCCTTTCTCTGATTTCAGAGGCCTTTGTTTTGGAAATATCCCATCTAGGATTGCTTTCCGCTGCCTTTGACAAGATATGTCCTGACAAGGCGTTTGCAGACAAGGCCCTCCGTTTCATCTCGGAAAAAAACCTCCATGATCTGAGGGAGCTGTGCAGGCAGCATGGAATCGGGGAAAGGCAGTGCTCTATGCTGGAGGTCTTTGTCACGGCCTACGGTGAGCGGGAAAAAGTGATGGCCGCGTTGGATGCGGCATGGGCGCATGACCTTGGCGCCGGAACAGAGGAAGGGCCGTTTGAGGAGCTGAGGGCGCTGTCCCGCCTGCTGGACGCGTTGCCCTTCAGCGACCGGATTCGCTTTGACTTTTCCGTGGTCAATAATATGAATTATTACAATGGATTTGTATTCAAGGGCTTTCTGGAAGGCATCAGTGGAGGGATTCTGGCGGGAGGCCAGTATGACAAGATGATGGCGAGGATGGAACGGAGTTCGGGAGCCGTAGGATTTGCCATCTATCTGGACCTGCTGGAGCAGTTAAGACAGGAGCGTTCGGAGTATGATGTGGATGTGCTTCTGGTCTATGACAGCGGTACGGCCAGTGAGGCGGTGGCGGAAAAGGTGCGGGAACTGGTAGCAGCCGGAAGGACAGTGACTGCCCAGAGGATGAGACCGGAGAAGCCCCGGTACAAGGATCTTCTTGATCTGCGCAGCGAGGGCGCACCGGAATGAGAAGGGAAAGGAGCGGGGCTGGAGGGATGTGTCCTTTGCAGGGGAAAAGAGAAATCAGGAGGGAGATAGGCGAGCTATGCTGAACATTGCACTGCCTAAGGGCAGGCTGGGGGAAAGGGTCTACGCCATGTTCGAGGCCGCCGGATACGAATGTCCGGCCATCAAGGAAAACAGCCGAAAGCTGATTTTTGAAAACGAGGTGAAGGGTCTGCGGTATTTTTGGGTGAAGCCCTCGGATGTATCCATCTATGTGGAGCGCGGCGCTGCCGATATGGGAGTGGCCGGAAAAGATATTCTGCTGGAGTATGAGCCGGATGTGTATGAACTGCTGGATCTGGGCTTGGGAAAATGCCGCATGGCGGTGGCCGGGCCCAAGGACTTCTATGATGACGGCAGCCGCACGCTCCGGGTCGCTACCAAATTCACAAATATTGCCTCCGGTTACTATGGGGGAATCGGCAGAGATATTGATGTAATTAAACTTAACGGATCCATTGAGATCGCCCCTATTCTGGGGCTCTCCGATGTGATCGTGGACATTGTGGAGACAGGAAGCACCCTGAAAGAGAACAATCTGGAAGTGAAAACGGAAATCCTGCCCATCAGCGCCAGACTGATCGCCAACAAGGCGGCGTTCAAGTTCAAGACCGGCCGGATAGAGTCCATTGCCGAAGGGCTGCGGAGGCAGTTGGTATTTTAACACACATAGGGAAAGGGAAGGGGATCGGAATGATTAAGATATATAATTACGGAGAGTTTTCCAATGATGAGATTTTTGCCAGAGGAAATATGGCCTCCAACGTAGAGGGGGTGGTGGCGGAAATCATTCGGGAGGTAGCCGTAAGAGGCGATGAGGCGCTGCTGGAATATGGGCGGAGGTTTGACAAGGCAGATCTGCAAACTCTGGAAGTGAGTCCTCAGGAGATGGAGGAGGCTTTTGGCGCGGTGGAGCCGGAATTCATCGCCATATTGGAAGAGGCGGCGGTGAACATCAGGAGCTTTCATGAAAAGCAGGTGAGGAACAGCTTTGTCATAAGCGAGCAGGACGGCGTTGTGCTGGGCCAGAAGGTGATGCCCATCGAAAGAGTGGGGGTGTACGTTCCGGGAGGAACCGCCGCATATCCCTCCACGGTGCTGATGGACAGCATCCCTGCCAAAATTGCAGGCTGTAAGGAGATCGTGATGGTGACTCCCCCGGATGAGGAGGGGAAAGTCAGTCCCGTGATACTGGCGGCGGCAAGGATCGCAGGCATTGATAGGATATTCAAAATAGGCGGCGCTCAGGCGGTGGCGGCTCTGGCTCTGGGAACGGAGAGCGTCCCCAAGGTGGACAAGATCGTTGGCCCCGGAAACGCTTATGTGGCGGAGGCGAAAAGGCAGGTCTTCGGGAGAGTGGCCATTGATATGATCGCAGGTCCCAGCGAGATTCTGGTGGTGGCGGATGGAACCTGCAATCCGGAATTTGTGGCTGCCGACTTGTTATCTCAGGCGGAACATGATAAAATGGCTAGTGCGGTACTGGTTACGGACAGCCGGAAATTGGCGGCAGAGGTGAGTCTTGCGCTGGAAAGGCAGATCCCCAAGCTGCCTCGGGCCGATATTGCCAGAGCTTCCATCGACAATAACGGCAAGATCATTGTGGCGGAAAACGATTTGATGCTCGCCATAGATATTGCCAATGAGATCGCTCCGGAACATCTGGAGCTTTGCGTGGACAATCCCTTTGACTATCTGGACAAGATAAGGCATGCAGGATCTATATTTATGGGAAAATACTGCCCGGAGGCGCTGGGGGACTATTTCGCAGGTCCCAACCATACCTTGCCTACCAGCGGCACAGCCAGATTCTCGTCTCCTCTTTCCGTGGATGATTTTGTGAAGAAGTCGCAATTTACTTATTTTACGGCGGAGGCGCTGTCCAAAGTGGCGGAGAAAGTGGCGTATTTTGCGCACAAGGAAGGGCTGGACGCCCACGCAAGAAGTGCCGTTCTGCGCAATGCAGTTCAGGATACCAATGTAACTGATGATACCGGTGGGATCTAAGGTGCCGATATATTCGGATATGGCGATGGAATTTGAAGTGCTGATATGTCCGGAGATACCGATGGAATCTAAGGTGCCGATATATCTGGAGATGTCGATGGAATCTGAGGTGCCGATGTATCCAGATATGGTGATGGACTCGGGGACGTCTATATGTCCGGAGACACATGACAAAGTAGAGATAAAGATGATAATATGAGCAGATTTTTTTCAGAAAAGTACGCAAGGCTTGAGCCGTATGTACCGGGGGAGCAGCCCAGAGACAAGAAGTACATAAAATTAAATACCAATGAATCTCCTTTTCCGCCCTCTCCGCTGGTGGAAAAGGCGGTGTCGGAGGAGAGCCGCATGCTGCAGCTTTATTCTGACCCGGAGTGCCGGGAGCTGCGGGAAAAGATGTCAGAGGTGTTTTGCATCGCTCCGGATCGCATGATTATGACCAACGGCTCGGACGAAGTGCTGCAGTTTGCTTTCATGGCATTTGGGGACCAGAGGCATTCTTTTGCTTTTGCAGATATCACCTACGGCTTTTATCCGGTCTTTGCCCGGCTGAACCATGTTCCCTATGAGACAATACGGCTGAAGGAGGATTTTTCCCTTGATCCGCAGGACTATATGGGAATCGGAAAGAATATAGTGATTGCCAATCCCAATGCCCCCACGGGCCTTTGTCTGCCGCTTTCGGCCATAGAGGAGATTGTGGAGAGCAATCCGGACAATGTGGTCATTGTGGACGAGGCCTATGTGGATTTCGGCGGGGAGAGCGCCCGAAGGCTTATCGGCCAATATGAGAATCTTCTGGTGGTGGGGACCTTTTCCAAGTCACGCTCAATGGCAGGAGCTCGATTGGGATTCGGCTTCGGAAACCAAGGACTGATCGAAGACCTGAATAAGATTCGGTATTCCACCAATCCCTACAATGTGAACCGTCTTACCGCTGCAGCTGGTATTGCCGCCCTGAAGGAAAATGAATATTATATGCATAAATGTCAGATCATTCAGGCGAACCGCCAGTGGACTGCCGGAAGGCTGGAGGAGCTGGGCTTTTGGGTACTGCCCTCCAAGACAAATTTCCTCTTTGCGTCTTCGGGCCGGATTGGGGGAGCGGGGCTGTACCGGAAGCTGAGAGATAGGGGGATTCTGGTTCGGCATTTCAATCAGGAGAGAATAAAGGAATATGTTAGGATTACAATCGGTACTATGGAGGAAATGAAGGCGCTGGTAAATGCCGTCGAGGACATATTTGCAGATTCGGAATGAGATGAACCGGCGGGAATAGGACACTGGCTTATGATGAGATATGCCGGCCTGATATCAGGTGCCATCAGGTGCCGATTCAGGGCTAGGACACCGGCGGCGCTGGCGCAGACAGGGAGGCAGGCTAATGAGATATGCTGAGATTAAGAGGAACACTACGGAGACGGAGATAGCGCTGAAATTCGGGCTGGACGGGACGGGCCAGTCGGAAATAGATACCGGCTGCGGGTTTCTGGATCATATGCTGACGCTTTTTGCACGGCATGGCAGGTTTGACCTGCTGCTGACCTGCAGAGGAGACGTGGAGGTTGACTATCATCATACGGTAGAGGATGTGGGGATCTGCCTTGGAAAGGCCTTTGCCAGAGCCATGGGGGACAAGAAGGGGATTTTTCGCTATGGGGACACGGTTCTGCCCATGGACGAGGCTTTGATTCTGTCGGCTGTGGATGTGTCAGGCAGGGGGGAGTGCTATTATGATCTTTCCATACCGGCCCAGAAGGTGGGGGATTTTGACACGGAGCTTTGTCAGGAATTCTGGATCGCCTTCGCAAGAAATGCGGGAGTCACGCTGCATATCCGTCAGCTTTCGGGAACCAATTCCCATCACATCATGGAAGGGGCTTTCAAGTCCGTGGCAAGGAGTCTTGCAGAGGCGCTTGCGGTGGACGGAGAATATGCCAATGAAGTTCCGTCTTCAAAGGGGGTCTTGTGATGATTGGGATTATCGACTATGGTGTGGGAAATCTGTTTTCCCTCTGCTCTTCCTTGAAAAGTATCGGTGCCGAGGTGGCGGTGACCTCTGATCCGGCGGTCATTGAGGCGGCGGACAAGCTGATTCTTCCGGGGGTAGGGGCATTCGGGGACGCGGTGAAAAAGCTGCGGGACAGCGGGCTGTACGGTATTTTGCGCATGCAGGCCGCCGCAGGCAAGGATATCATGGGCATTTGTCTGGGTATGCAGCTTTTGTTTGAGAAAAGCTACGAATATGGGGAGCATCAGGGGCTGGGTCTGCTGAAGGGCAAGGTGGTTCCCATGGAGGGAAGGATACCTCAGGGGCTGAAGATACCCCACATCGGCTGGAACAGCCTACATTTCCGGCGGGAAAGCAGGCTGTTTAAATATGTGAAGGAGAACGAATGCGTTTATTTCGTCCATTCCTTTTATGCGGAGGATTGCAGCGACAGCATTATTGCCACTGCGGAATACGGCAGGGAGCTTACTGCCGCCGTGGAGTGCGGCAATGTGATGGGCTGTCAGTTTCACCCCGAAAAGAGCGGCAGGGTGGGGCTGGCGATCCTGCAGGCCTTCTGTGAGTGAGTCCGGTGCGGGGGCAGAGGAGAGGGCTTTTGGTAGGTGTCCTAAGATGAAAGAAGGCGGAGGGGATCCATATGATTTTGTTTCCGGCGATTGATTTATATGAAAAAAAGGCGGTTCGTCTGCTGAAGGGAAATTATGATAATATGGTAATCTACAATGAGCATCCTTTGGAGGTTGCCAGAGACTTTGAGGGCTGCGGGGCCACCCATGTCCATGTGGTGGATCTGGAAGGCGCCAAGGAGGGGACTACCCCGAACCTTTCCACAGTGGAGGAGATCGCGGGGAAGACGTCTCTTTTTGTGGAGGTGGGCGGAGGCATTCGGAGCATGGAGACGGTGGAGAGATATTTTTCCGCAGGGGTGTCCCGTGTGATTCTGGGAACCGCAGCAGTGAAAGATGAAGTCTTTCTGAGGGAGGCTGTGGATAGGTATGGGGAAAAAATCGCCGTGGGAGCGGACGTGAGGAACGGCTTGATCGCCATAAAGGGCTGGCTGGAGGAATCCTCTGTGACGCTGGACGGATTTCTGGAGCGGATGCAGGGCATTGGCATACGGAATGTGATCTGTACGGATATCTCCAGAGACGGGGCTATGGAGGGCGCGAACCTTGAGCTGTACCGTGAGCTTTCTCTTAAGTATTCCATGGATATTACCGCGTCGGGAGGGGTGTCTTCGCTGGAGGACGTGGAGGCATTGAGCAGGATGGGGCTGTACGGAGCCATTATCGGCAAGGCATATTACACGGGGGCGGTGGATTTGAGGGAGGCTGTCAAGGCAGCATGCGGGAGGGAATACGCATGCGGGAGGGAATACGCATGCGGGAAGGAATACGCATGCGGGAAGGAATACGCATGCGGGAAAGACTGTGCGTGCGGAGAGGAACGCGCATGTGAAACGGAACGCATAAGCGGGAAGGGACGGGCAGGATGATAACAAAGAGAATCATTCCCTGCCTTGACGTGAAAGACGGCAGGGTGGTAAAGGGTGTAAACTTTAAAGGCTTGTGGGATGTTTCTTCCCCGGTGGAGCTGGGAAAGTTTTATTCCGACTGCGGGGCAGACGAGCTGGTATTTTATGATATTACTGCTTCCTATGAGGGAAGGCGCCTGTTTACGGACATTCTCCGGGAAGTGGCCAGTCAGATCTTCATACCGCTGACGGTGGGCGGCGGAATCAATGCCATTGAGGATTTTGACCGGGTTCAGAAGTGCGGGGCGGACAAGGTCAGCGTGAATTCCGGGGCCATCAGGAATCCGGAGCTGATCAGGGAGGCAGCCAGAAGATACGGGAATCAATGTGTTGTCTTGTCGGCGGATGTGAAGCGTGTGGAGGGGGAATTTCGGGTGTTCGCCAAGGGCGGCAGGGAGGATACGGGGATGGAGGCCATTTCTTGGATTTCCAGATGCGTGGAGCTGGGGGCAGGGGAAGTGGTAGTAAATTACATCGATACCGACGGTGTGAAGCGGGGCTTCGACCTTCCTATGCTGACGGCGGTGTGTGAGGCGGTGAAGGTGCCCGTGATCGCTTCAGGGGGTGCTGGAGGCATTGGGCACTTTGTGGATTTGTTTCATGAAATTCCCGATATAGACGCGGGGCTTGCAGCCTCCATTTTCCACTTTGGAGAGGTGTCCATACCGGAGTTGAAGAAGGTGCTTAAGGAGAATGACGTTGTAGTGAGGCTGTGAAAACGGTTGCGGGGGCCGCTGCAATGAGAAAGGGACGGAGAAAAAAGACTTGTATGTAAGCTGGCACCGGAAATGATGAAGATTACAAGAGGAAATGAGATGACAAAAAATGGAGCAGGAAATGTTGCGCATCGAGGAACTGAGATTTGACGAGAACAGTCTGATTCCAGCCGTGGTGGTGGATGCGATCACCAAAAAGGTGTTGACCGTAGCCTATATGAACAAAGAAAGTCTGAAAATTTCCATGGAGAAGGGGCTGACCTGCTTCTGGAGCCGCTCCAGACAAGAATTATGGCTCAAGGGTGAGACCAGCGGAAATGTTCAGCATATCGTCAGTATCACTGCTGACTGCGACAAGGACGCATTGGTGGTGACAGTGGAGAAGGATGGCCCCGCATGCCATACAGGCAGTGATTCCTGCTTCACCAAGCCGGTCTGGCGCAGCGGGGAATTGAGGGAATTCAGTTTTGAGGAGCTTTATGGTCTGCTGCAGGGCAGAAAGAAGGATATGCCGGAAGGTTCCTACACCACTTATCTATTTGAGAAGGGAATGGACAAGATCCTGAAAAAGGTGGGGGAGGAATGCACGGAGGTGATCATCGCGGGCAAGGGTGAGGACAAAAAGGAGACCGTATATGAGCTTGCCGATCTTGCTTATCATGCTATGGTACTGATGGTGGAGATGGGCATTTCTCTTGAGGATGTACATCGGGAGCTTGCTGCAAGACATATCATTGACCATAATGTGAAGCAGGAGAAAATGACGAAATGATTCCTTCAAACTATCACACCCATACTATATTTTGCGATGGAAAGGACACCCCGGAGGAGCTGGTACAAGAGGCCATTCGTCTTGGCTGTCCGGCAATCGGCTTTTCAGGACAATCTTATACCGCATTCGACGAGAGCTGGTGCATGTCGAAGGAAGGAACCAAGGAATACAAAGCCTGCGTCCGCAGCCTGCAGAAAAAGTATGCCGGACAGATCCGGATACTGCTGGGAGTGGAGCAGGATTTGTATTCGGAGGAACCCACGGATGAATATGACTACATAATAGGCTCGGTTCACTATGTTAAAAAGGGAGAGGTCTATCTTCCCGTGGATGAGAGCGCAGAAAAGCAGCGTGAGATAGTGAACCGTTATTATGGGGGAGATTTCTATGAGTTTGCCGAGGATTACTTTGTGAACGTGGCAGGACTGTACCAAAAAACAAGATGCAATATTGTGGGACACTTTGACCTGATCACGAAGTTTAATGAGAAGGGAGTCCTTTTCGACACGGCGAACCCCAGATACCGAATCGCCGCAGAGGCAGCGCTGATGAAATTGATGATGTGGCCGGTGGCTTTTGAGATCAACACGGGGGCCATGGCCAGAGGATACCGCACGGAACCTTACCCAGAGCGATGGGTCTTGCAGATGCTTTTGCGCGGGCGTGTAGCGGTCATAAAAAACTCTGACGCACATTGCAAAGAGAATTTGTTATATGGGCTGTGAAACGGTTTTCCGGCAAAGAGGGCTCTGCCCTATGTATCCTATGCCAGCTTCTGCAGCTTTTCGCTATGTTCCGTCACGATCTTTTTCAAGACGGTTATGTCTTGCTTCATGGAATCATAATCTTCAACACTGTCCTTGTATCTGTCATAAGTTGACGTATAACAAGCTTCAATAGTGTTTAGACGAGGGAGTATTACGTTTTCTTGTGTCAATTCAATATTTGTGACTCGTTTTTTGATATCGCTGATATCAGCTTTCATGCCATTGATATCAGCTTTCATGCTGTCGATATCGGCTTTCATGCCATTGATGTCGGCTTTCATGCTGTCGATATCGGCTTTCATGTGATCGATATCGTTGCTCATATCATTGATCTTTTCTCTTATGGGATTCAGCATTAATGAAATTTCAAATAACAATTCTCGATCAGACATATATTTTCACCTCCTTTTCACTTAGTATATCATAGGTAAGATGCCGTGTCTATCCATTAATGTTTGGTTTTCGTTTTTATTCATGACAATAGAAGACTCGCGAAGCGTGGATTCTATTGTTTGGCGTGGGGGATTCCGCCGGACGAGCTCCCTCCGGGAAAGCTCTGGCGAGGTTTCTGGAGGGGAGCATTGTATGGCGGCTGGTTAAGGAGGCCATGACATGTCAAAAGGCGTATCCGGCTTCATTTGGCTGAGAGCATATCGGCAAACATGTCAATGGTTCTTGATATATGTCAGCGTGAGGAATTCCCCGTCATGGCTGTCTACAGGCTTGTAGAGCAGGCCGTCGTGGAAGGCGAAGAGACTGGTCAGGTAGCTCAGGTCGTGGAGGGCGAGGGCCACGGAAGAATGGTAATAGTGGTTTAGGTGCCGGGGCAGCTGGTTCCCGCAGCATTTCTCCAGCTCCGCCGTCAGGAGAGGGATGGCAGGCTCCAGTTTTTTTGCTATGGGGGTGAAGACCCTTTCCCGAAGCTCTGCGTACTGTTCGGCAGTGAAGATGCAGAAATTGGGAAATGCTTGATTATCCCGGACAGTGACGAAGCCCTTTTGGGCCAGCTGGGCCAGAGTATAGCGTTTCTTTTCATCATAACCGTCCACGGGGGTCTGGGTTTGAATCAGTTCCACCAGCAACTGGTGCAGTTCCTTTCCGTGAGGCGTGTAGTTGTCAAGCATCTCCTCTATCTCCGAGCGGCCGAAGTTGTATAGGCCCATCCAGCAGAAACCGTTGTTCTGCATGCTGCCGTTGTAGGCCCAGCCTCTGTTGTCCACAGCCAACGGCGCGTCCCCGGCCGTCTCTCTGTCGAAGCCCAGAGGAAGATAATTTCCGCCGTCCATACGGACGGATGTCTGGATGTGGGGGTAGGGGATATGCAGGCTGCCGCAGAACTGGTAGATCAGCAGCCACAGCAGCTTGTTCATGGGCGCTTTGCAGCCGTAGAAGCCGATGCCTCGGATGGTGTCTTCGGCGGAGGTCAGCCCTTCTATGATGACGTCCGACAGAACCTTCCTATGCTTCGCAAAGATGGCGAACTGCTCCTGCTCCTCTGCGGACGTAATGATCGGGAATGAGGTGGCGTAGCCGGAACCGGTCATTTCCATAAATTCCCGTTCCGTGAGCCATTCCAGATCGGCCTCCACATAGGCCATGGGAATTCCCAGCTGTCCGGCCAGCTCCTGTGGAGTCTTGGGCTGGCGGTAGCATGCCAGACAGAGGTTCTGCTTGGTGAGGCTGTTTTCGAGCATGACAATGTCTGAGCTGCCCATGGAGTCCACGGTTCCGCTGATGGCCATGTGAAGCTTTCTGGGACGATATACATATTCTTGGTTTTCCATATCTGTAATCTCCTTTTTCAGTTTTTTTCTTGTCTGGCAAAGATGCCATTTGACTGCGGACTGGGTCATCTGGTGTTTTTCTGCAATTTCCCGAACTGAGAGCCCGTCGATGTAGAAGGATATCATAATCTCCCGCTGGAGACGGTTCAGCAGGGAGATCTGTCTGCGCATACGCAGGGTCTGTTCCCGCCGAAGCTCCTCTTGGGCATAGTCCTCCGCAAAATCCCGGGGATCCTCCAGCTGCAGGTTTTCCATGGAAACACACAGCTTCCGGCGCTGGCTGCCCCTTAGGTAGCTGCACCAGGTGTAGTGGGCGATCTTCCACAAGAAATGCTCCTGATCCGTGATGGGAGAGGGACTTTTCCTGATCGCGGAGAAGACCTGCAGCAGAACCTCCTGAGTCAGATCCTCCGCCTTTTCTCTGTCTCCTAACTTCTTGTAGGCCCAGTTCAAAAGCATCGGCATGTAGTCGCGGGCAATCTGTTCAAACATAGTTTCCATGATGATTTTTCCTCTCTTATGGGTTTCGCGTCCACGATTTCGGATATCCGTTCCGCAATCGCCTTTGGCGCTGATTCCTTGGGGGTGAATTCTTGATTCGGCCGTTTCAAGCTTTCACATATATAGTAACGGAAAGGGAAAAAGGTTAGTGATTTTTGAAAAATATTTTTAAGAACATCATAGCCGAAAATTAGGAAAATGTTAAGGGAGGGACAAGAGAAAAGAACTACAATGCAAATAAAAGATCATAAGGCGGTTTGTAAATTTGTTTCACAGTTGTTTCCGTTGAATTAAATTTGCTGTACAGCCTTGACACACTGGTCTACAAGTAGTAGACTTGATATAGGTTTACAATATGTAGACTCACGGCGGAAGGATATTGAGCGACGACGTTGAATTCAGAACTGGAGAAAAGCTCGTAAGGCGGGAGTCGATTACGGCAGCCCGGGGTGTAGGGCGGGGAATACGGAAGGGCAGGTGGCAGGGCATGGGAGTGCGAAGGAGGCTGGCTGTATTTTGTGCAAAGCTTACGGACCGGTTGATCAGGAGGCTGAAAATGGGGAACGGAGGATCGTTTCCGGGATATGTGGCCAGACTGGTTGATCCACAAATTTTGTCCCGTCTGGCGGATATGGTGCGGGAGAAGGTCATTGTGGTGGTGGGGACCAATGGGAAGACTACCACTACATCTATTCTCTGCCATGTACTGGAAGCGGAAGGAAAAAAGGTGGTGACCAATAGGATGGGAGCCAACATGCTAAACGGAATCGTGACCGGATTTGTGCTTGCTGCAGATAAAAGCGGGAATCTGGATGCGGATTATGCCTGCATCGAGGTGGATGAATTTGCATCCGGATATGTGTTTTCACGGCTGAAGCCCCATTGCGTGGTATTCACGAATCTTTTCAGGGACCAGCTTGACCGGTTCGGGGAAGTGGATGCCGTTCTGGATAGGCTTAAGGAGGCGGTGATGCTGGTACCGGACGCGGCGCTGGTGCTGAACGGGGATGATGCCGTCTCCTATTCTCTATCCTATGGATGCGGCAATCCGGTGGTTTCCTACGGCATCGGCAAGGAATTTCTGAGGGATGCTCCGGGGGACAATACATGGGAAAGCGTCAGGGAGAGCGCCTTCTGCCGTCTCTGTGGGGAGCCTCTGGAGTATGATTATTATCACTACGGACAATTAGGGGGGTGGCATTGCCCGAAGTGCGGGGCCCGGCGTCCGAGGCCGGACTATTCTGCGGAAGATGTGGAGCGGGGGAAGGGGGAATTCGCTTTTCGTGTGGTGAGCTGCGGCGCAGAAAATGCCGGCAGGAAAGGCTTGGGC
>ERZ779626.348-NODE-348-length-28889-cov-24.538774_pt1 | contig 28889 bp, 26 predicted proteins | sample MGYA00514209_ERZ779626 | MGnify/ENA primary metagenome ERZ779626 (study PRJEB29562, sample SAMEA4376713) | mouse gut metagenome | isolation source: Cecum | study: EMG produced TPA metagenomics assembly of the A DSS colitis mouse model was used to assess the...
CTGCCAGAATTTTTCTGACGGATCACCATCGCCGCTCAGCAGTTCTATGTATTCACCGCATAGTCTGCCCATATAGGCCTCCTGCCAGTCGCCAATTTTACTTCGGAAAAGTGTCCAATCCCGTTTTGTAAACCGTTGTTCCTGCAAGGCCTCATTCCTCCAGTCAACAAATGAGATATGCGATCTGGCAAATTGCTTGCTTTCACATCTTACAGCAATTCCTTCAAGATGTTCCTCAGACCCGGAATATCTCCACTGATAATCTCCCACACGAGTCGAAGGTTTACTCCCTCATAATCGTGGACGATGCGATTTCGAAGGCCGTTCATTTCACGCCAGGGTATTTCAGGATGACCCTCTGCAAAAGCAGCATCCACAATTCGGCACAATTCTCCCATCTGACTGAGATTAAAAACACAGGCCTCCACCAGCTTTGTATCCTCAGAAAAGCTCTCATAGGTATAGCCCTGACAATAGTTCATCAGCTTTTCGGAATAACTATACAGCTTTTGAAGGATGACTTCATTTCTCATAAATTGTTACCCCAGTAGAACAAATTTCACGGTCGATTTTTGAGTCCTTCTCAATATGCCGCACATCAAAAATGTCCACAGGCATTCCCACCGCTTGACGGACGGCCTCCATAAAGCCCACAAACTTCAGCCCCTGTAATTTGCTGTCCACCAATAAGTCCAGGTCGCTCTTCTCTGTAGCAGTTCCTTTGGCTACAGAACCGAACAGGACGGCGCGCGAGATGCCATAAGCGGCGAAAACAGGCGCAAGCACCATCTGTATATCCGTTAAGCTTTGAGGCATACCAGCACCCCCTTCTGCCTCTTAGTATACACCATAATTTCAGAAGAGAAAATAGGAAAATAAAATTATAATGACAGAATCAAAATCTCTCTGTGCTCTGTTAGAATTGTCTGCATAAGCTCCTTTTATAGGAGGACAGCGAATCGTTTTCGGTTTACTGTCCTATCTTTGTATTTGGCGGCTCAATGTCTGAAGGGCGCCCCTGCCGCCTGCGCTGCTTTCAGCTCCGCCAGCTCCCGCTTCATCTGGACGATCAGCGCCGCCAGTTTCGCCTCGCATTCCTCGCGGGTGTGGGCGTAGATGTTGCGGACGTGTTTTTTGCCGTCGATCCACTTGGGGGAGTAGCGGCCCTCCCACAGGTGGTCATTGATTTGGCTGATGCAGCCCGTCCCCGGCCTGCGGTGGGGCGGACGGTAGGGGGTGAACTGTACTGGAGGAGCAGTTTCCTCCCGCTCCGTTTCATCCTGCTCCTGTACCTCCACCCCGGCGATGCCCTGGTCAATATTTCGAGCCGCGTTCCGCTGCATCTCGCCGGTGATATGGGTATAGATGTTCAGCGTGGTGGCGGAGGAGACATGCCCGATGATGGTGGACAGGGTTTTCACATCCATACCGTTCTCCAGGGACATGGTAGCGAAGGTGTGCCCTTATGGCATAATAAGGACAAATCGGAAAACCCTTGCGTTGCAGGGAGTTGGCGGTTTGTCCTTATTCTTTTTCCACTAAAAAACGGCCTTGAAATGGGGTCTGCGGGAGGGGGTGAAAAATTAAGGCTGCACTTAAAGGACAAATTTTCGGGACCTGAAATATAAGGTAACATGGGGTTATTGGTAATTACTATTTAGGAAATGCAACTTAAAATCTCAGCTGGTGTTGTCCATCCAAAGTATATATCTTTAAAAAGGCATTATGGCACGGCCAACTATAGTTTAGGACGTTTTGTCAACGTCAACCTGAAGATGTCATTTTTCGTCGGTTAGCACAGAGGTGTTCTCTTGCCGGCTTGTAGCCCGTCAAGCCCTGATTTGTCAGTCTGCATTAGGCTTGACGGGCAAAACAGAAAGTATAGTTATTTAGACCATATGTGTTTATATTTACATTCTATGCTCAGCAAAAAATGAAAAAGCGCTTCGGAGTCAACAGTAGCTAGGCATTCAATGGTGAGCCGTTACCATTTTTATCCCGCATATAACTCAAAATTGTCAGATCCTTGGTAAGTTCAGTTGCAATAATTGATGCATTTGGGTGTTCGGACAGGAGATGTTTCAGACGTACAATGGTAACTTGCGCCTCCTGTTCACCCTGCTTAATAATCAAATTGAGCAGGCCTTTGGCGAATACGATTGCAATATCTGGCATCTCTGGATGTTTAGCAATAAGACATTCTAGGCGTGCAATGGTATCTCGTGCACCCTGCTCATTCTGCTTAATACTCAAATTGAATAGATTTATGGCAAGTGCAATTACAATATTCGGCACCCCCGGGTATTCACCGGCAAGTCTTTCCAAACGTGCAATTGTAACCTGCGAATCTTGTTCATCCTGCTTGTAGCTCAAATTAACCAGACCCTCAGCCAATAAAATCGCAATATCTTGCACCCTTGGGTGTTTCGCAGCAAAGTTCTCCAAGCGTGCAATGGTATCCTGTGCACCCTGTTCATCCTGCACGTTACTCAAGTTAAATAGACCCTCAGCAAACAAAATCGCAATGTCCAGCACCTCCGGGGATTCCGCAACAAGGCGCTCTAAGCGTGCAATGGTATCCTGTGCACCCTGTTCATCCTGTTTGGAACTCAAATTGACCAAACCCTCAGCAAACAAAATCGCAATGTCTGACACCTCTGGGTGCTCCGCAGCAAGGCGCTCTAAGCGTGCGATAGTAATCTGCGCCCCTTGTTCATCCTGCTTGTAGCTCAAATTAACCAAACCCTCAGCGAACAAAATTGCAATATCTGGCATCTTTGGGTGTTCCGTAGCAAGGCGTTCCAAGCGTGTAATGGTATCCAGCGCCCCCTGCTCATCCTGTTTGTCGCTCAAATTAAACAGGCCTGTGGCAAGCTTGATTACTATATATGGAACCTCTGAGTGCTCCGTAGCAAGGCGTTCCAAGTGTGTAATGGTATCCAGCGCTCTCTGTTCATCCTGTTTATAACTCAAATTGACCAAGCCCTCGGAAAGCGCAAATACAAACTTTAAGTTTGTGGGGTAATCAGAAGCAAGTTTTTTTAGCAGATTAGTTTGTTGTTTACGCCCATCGACTATACAACAATAATGTGTTGCGCTTGCTAGAAGCATTGCATATAACCATGCGGCATCCTCTGACATAGGGATATTGCTTGGAAAAATCAATTCCCAATGCTTTGCATTTTCGTTCAACATATTGCCATAGTCGTGAAACATCCGATTAAAAAACACAGCTGTGGGAACAGGCCTCTGCCAGACAGCATAAAGAAACCGCTGTGCTTTGTCTGGGTGCCGAACTAGCCAAGTATATACAAAATACTCGCCGATCAAGTCTGGCCGTAAAGCAAAAATGGTACCTTTCACTACAAGCCCAGCCTGTTCCAGCATATTTGCTGGTGAGTCGAAAGAATCCGCTTTCCTCTGGATGATAGCCCACGTATCTGGACAAAGCAACTGCAATTCTTCCCAAGACACATCTTGAAGTACGGTAGCCATACTGTATAAGTACAGACAGGCGGAATAAAGTTTCTCATCGCGCCATCCAAGCGTTTGATGTAGATTGAATTTTAACCGTTTCTGCTCCCGTTCGGTTACATACTCCAAAATATCATTGCGTTCCCACTGCTCTGGGTTATTACCCGTTACAAATGCATCTGTTAAAAACAGGGCATACAGTGGACGATGCAATTGCGGATCGATGGATTTTAGCTTTTGTAACAACAGTCGCTTTACCGTGTCAGGCAACATACAATCAGCATACTCGCTATTCTGACCGAGGGCCAATGCGTAATTCCCGATGATGTCCAGCAAATCATGATCATCCAGCGGTGATAGAACCAAGAAATCCCTACGGTAGCAGGCGCTTTTCAACCTTTGCTCATGACGAACATCTGCGTACAGCTGCCTCGCCCAACCCCAATTGTTTTCGTTCGTGCTGAAATCCCGTTCCACTAATAAGACCCGTATGGGCAGGCTACGGTTCCTTTCGTTGATTTGTTCCATCCATTTGCCAATCGCCTTTGCGTTTTCCTGCACATAGTCAGCAATCAGCAATGTCTTCTGCGTCAACTTTTTTGTTAGCAAGGACAGGTCTGCATAATCGCCCGAGTCCAGGTAGTGTACAGCCCAATCTGGAGGTAATTGCTTTTGAAACTCATACGCCAGCCTGCTTTTCCCGCTGCCGCCCGGACCTGTGATGGCCCACCAGCGGAACGCGATATGTGCATCGCCCAAAAAAGTATTCAACGCCTGTAGCTCGTTCGCACGACCTGCAAACGGCACAATTTCAGCTTTAGAGGAAAACCGCGCCGACAAGTCAATAGATTTCAGCGCCCCTGCATGGACAGGAAGTGCATCGTAAGATTCCGGATCTATTTCCTCTAAAAGGTGCTCCAATATCACACGGACGGCCTCGTGATGATCCTTTTCGTACAGGATCGCGCGGATATGCTTCTCCCCAAGCTGCCTGACCTTTTCATCACGCTCTGAAGGTTCACAGCTGACAACGCTATAATAGCTGTCACCGGGTTGGATTACTTCCTGCAAAAGCTCCATTGTGCGGTCGCTTTCGAGACTGCACCCTAAAAAGAGCATCATGCGGTTTTTAAAACAATCCTTCAATTCGCGGGTCAATGGGCTGTCCTTCCCATAGTGCCGGTCATACTGGGCTTGGGTAAACACAATTTTTTCGTACTCGATCAGTCCTCCAGTCACAGTACCATGTAGCTTAAACAAGCTGCGGACGCCTCCCTGCCGCGTAAGCTGCCTGAGCAATTCCGGATGTCCTGGGAGAAAGACGGTCTGAAATGGATAGCCACCCTCCCTGTATACGGTTTCCAAGGTCTCGTCAAAGTTTGTGGTTAGTACAAGTTCGGGGAACAGGTACGGCAGTAAAGAAATTGGCTCTTTGGGCAATTGTTCCCGCTTCTGTTCCAGCTTGTCCGCTGTAAAGATACCAGCGAGATCACGAGCAAGATTTACAGGTGCGCGAAAATCTTCCAGTAGCTGCGCTGCTTTCAGATAGTGTTTAGAGTTGATAAGATCGGCGACCCTCTGCGCATTTGCACCGTTTGTCAGTTTGTTGGAAAGCGTCTCAAGCGCTTTGGACCAAGAACAGTAGGCAAACTGTGTGAGACCTGCCCCAATAAACGGTACCAATCTGGGCAAGGATTGCTTGATTTCCCGATATACATCTGCATTATCAGGATGATATGCCATAATTTCGTCAAAAGAATATGCCAAGAAAATCACCACCCTATGAATGTTTCTTTATTCTACCATAGAGTGCAGATTACTTCAACGGGTTGGGTAGTTTGCAGTCGAAATATCGCAGTTTAAATGGATAGGGCTATCCTTGATTTCATGATTTGCACATTGCGCTATCCCCTTATGAAAAGCCAGAGACAAAACACTAATTTTATTACAGAAACAAGTAAATGTGCACATAACATCCGTTTAAAAACTGTGCATTATACACAGAAGGAAAGGCGGTAATTGCATAAAAAGTGAGGGAAATAGCTCGAAATTTGTCGCATACGTATGCCCTTATGGCATAATAAGGACAAATCGGAAAACCCTTGTGTTGCAAGGTTTAATAGTGACAAGTAACTATTTGCCGCAGAGGGCGGCGTGACCGAGTGTCACGCCGTCTTTCTGCGTCCATAGGTAGTTTCAGTAATAACAGGTTCGCTGATTTCCGGTACTTCCACTTCCTCCAGGAAGTTGAAAACGATTTTGACCTTCTGCGTCCGCTTGCCGCTGGACTTGTCCGGGGCGTAGACGATGATCTGCTTGATGAACTCGTTCACGATGGTGGTTGTCAGCTCCGGGATGTCCACGTACTTTTCCAGCAGGGCAAGGAACTGGTCAACATTGTCCTCCATTTCCTCGCGGGTCGCAACCCAGTCCTCAAGACCGATGACCTCGTTATTGAGCGCCGCCTGCTCCGCCTCATAGCCCTCCAGCATCTTCTGGTAACGCTCCTGGCTTAGATCGCCGAGTACCATGTCCTCATAGATACGGGTGATGAGCTTGTCGATGTCCGCCAGCCGCTTCTTTGCTTTCTCCAGCCGCCGCTTGTCCTCCCGGATGGACTTCTCCTGTTCCTCCCTCCGGCACATCAGCCATTCCTCTTGAAAACCCTCCACATCGGCCCGGATATACTCTGTCACGGCCCGGATACGCTCCAGAACCACATCCCGCAGAACGTCCTCCCGGATATAGTGCGCCGAACAGGTTCCCCGCCCGCTTTTGTACTTGGCACAGACGTAGTGATCCTGTCTACCCTCAAAGTTCTTACAGGTGGCGAAGTGGAGCTTGTTCCCGCAGTCGGCGCAGACCACCAAACCGGAGAACAGTCCCTGCCGCTCCGCCTTGGTCATGCGGCGCTTGTGCTGGCGAAGCTCCTGCACCCTGTCCCACTGTTCTTTCGGCACGATGGCCTCCTGGGTATCCGGCAGGATGAACATATCCTCCAGGGCGTTGGGGATACGCTTCTTGAGCTTATAGGACTTGGAGTAGGTTTTGAAATTACAGGTGCAGCCGGTGTACTCCATCCGTTCCAGGATGTTGACCACGGACTGCTCAATCCAGTGGCAGGGGCGTTCCGGCAGGGGCTTTCCCTTCTGCTGGGCATAGAGGGCTTTGACCGTCAACACCCCGTCCGCCTCCAAGATGCGGGCTATCCGGGACGGGCCTACTCCAGCGATGGTCAGGTCAAAAATACGTTTGACTATCGGGGCAGCATCCTCGTCCAATATCCAGTGGTTTTTGTCCTGCGGGTCGGCGCGGTAGCCGTAGGGCGGACCGCCTAAGTGCTTGCCACTGGTTCCCTTGGCTTTCATAACGGCGCGGACCTTTTTGCTGGTATCTTTGGCATACCGAACAGTACGATTTTAGCACCAAATAATTTTTTAGTTAGTACGTTTGCTGGTACTCATACCAGATAAAAAGGTAAATGGGGAAATCACTCGAAAATGGCTTGACCGGCTTGGGCAAGTCATTTTTCTATCCTACGCACTCCGCAAGGGCCAGAATTTCCCCGGTTCTCTTGCGCTTGCGGCCCTTTTCCTCCGGCTCCAGATAGAGCGATTGAAATTCCTCGAAAGATACGTTGAACTCAATATCCAGCTCATATCCCCGTTTGACGTGGACAGCTTTCACAAACTGCGCCACAATCATCTTCTTCGCCTCGAACGTGCAGTTATCATACAATTCGGCCCAATTCATCAGTTGGGTGTATTCCTTCTTCACCTGCTCGGCACCGGACACGGTTTCCCGCAATTCCAATTCTGCCGACTGCATCTGGCGCTCCAGTTCTTTCAGTTGGGCGGTGGTCTCGTCCATCAGGCTGTTCAGCAGATCGGCGCTGAATTGGCTGTTCCCCTGAATAACTTTCAGCGTTTCAGCCCGCAAGTCCTGATAGTCCCTCTGCTTCTGCTGATACTCGCCTTGCAGACGCTTTACCTTTGCTCTGGCGAGGTCAGCCTCCCGGCCTCGCTGTTTCTCAAGCAGCGCCTGGGGCGGGGCCTTCTGGATTTGCGTCAGTTGGATGCGGATGATTTGATCTACAAGGTTGTCCAGCTTTTCAACACTGAAAGAGCTTTGACCTTCGCATTTTCCGGGAACATTCGTCCTGTTGTAGCATTTATAACTGGATATGATACTTGTGGCTTCTGTCCCATCTTTCCTGCGATACCTATGCCCGGAAGTTGTCAGCATCAGACGGGCTCCACAGCAGCCGCAATAGACATTCCCAACTAAAAGCGAGTGGCCCCTGGTGGTAAGCGGCACTTCCCTCTGCTGGACTTTTCGGGCGCTTGCAATCTCCTGTGCCCTCAAAAACAATTCCTCATCAATGATTTGCAAGTCTGGCAGCACTTCGGATTTACTGTCGCCCCTGTGGATTACACCGATGTAAATGGAGTTTCTAACAGCCCTGTTCACCATGCCTACGGTTATTTCGCCGCCGTCCTTCCTCCGTATGCCCTGTTCTTTGAAATAGCGGCAAAGGCGGAGCGCCCCGTAACCTTCGTGGACGTACTTCTGAAAAATCAGCTTGACGGTCTCCGCGTCCTCCGGGTCAATCACAAGGTCACGCACATCCTGATTTTTCTTATTCATGCGGCCTGTCCGTTCCAACTGATAGCCAAAAGGCGCCCGTCCGCCGGTGTAGTGGCCCTCCTGGGTCAACTGTTCGATCCGGGTCTTGACGCGCATAGAGGTTTTGATGCTTTCCCCGGACGCCTGCCAGTATCGTATGTAGTTCAGCAGTTTGTCAACATGATTATCAAACCTCTGCTGGCCCTCCATGGCGCTCCATACCTCGATGTTCTGCTTGACAAACCACTCCACCACAAAGGGCGTTTCGTCATCCTTGCGGCCCAGCCGGTCAAACATGAATACCAGCAGAATATCAAACCCGCCTTGCAGGGCTAACTTCTGGATTTCCTGAATGGCGTCCCTGTCTTTCGCAGACTTCTTGAAACCGGATACGCCCTTCTCGGCAAATTCCTTGATGATTTCCCAACCAAGGTGCTGTTTGCAAAACTCCCGGCAATACTGCTTCTGCATGGGAATGTCGTCCTTCTCCACCTGTCCCACGGTAGACACCCGGTACAGGCAGACAACGCGCCTTGCGCCGGACTGTGCTGCTCCATCTGTGATACTGCTGATTGTCTGAATAATTTGCTCTGCCATATATACTCCTCACTTTCCGGGTGGACGGTGTATATATGGCGGCCAGAAATATTCTGTTTTCAAGGTGCCATCTACTACACCATTATTATCTCATATTTCTACAAAAAATGCAAAAAATCAGCTTTTCCGAATGGTTCCGCTGGAAATTAAAGTATCTTTGATATTCTTGGCTGCTGCCGGATTTTTCTCGCCGCTGTATCTGACAGTGATTTTACAGCCATCAACATAGAACACCTGGGGCTGTTCTGCGGGCTGGTCTGCCCTTGTTGATAAAGTTACCCCTTCCATCGCATTTCCTCCTCGTAAAAATGACAGAACCGCCCCCGGCTGTCGGACGCGGTTCTGATATGTCAGCCGGGCCGGAGATACTGCGTCTGCGTAATGCGGCAATATCCCGGCCCGGCTGTTTCGCTTGGAATAGGGGAAATGATGATCCGTTATTTTTCACCCCCTGTTTTGATAGATTGCCGTTTTATCCAAAGTCGTTCCTGCCCCTGGTTCGTCAGCGGCGTGTGATCCCCCCAGGCACGCGGACAGCATACTCAAAAGGGTACATATCCTCTTTGGTCGGTCATTCCGTTGTCAAGGTGCATGGGCCGGACCGTCGCCAGTCCGCACAGACGCGCCGTGGCCGGTACGCCTGTGCCGCTTGGCGGCTTGTCGAAATGTGTCTCAACTTGAGACGCATTTGGGGGTGGCCCGGCTGGACGGCTCCAGCCGGGCCGAATAAGATTGCTTACAGCCAGTCGGCCACCACATCCATCAAGCAGGCTGGCGTGACGCAGTTCCGGGAAAGTTTCTCCACCAGCTCACAAATTCGATGTGCCTTTGTGGTCAAATCAAAGGCCATGGCCTGCTCTCCGCTGTTCTTCTCGATGATCTTCACCCCGTAGTGCCCAGGCTCACCGTCATTCGCCACGATGTAGTAGTCGAGGGCAAGCGGTTTCCCGTCCTCGGCATGGGTCAGCTTTGATGTGTAGGAAATGTCTTGCATAGAGTTTTCCTCCCCGTTATATTGAAATGCTGTTGTTACAGGCGGTCATGCCGCCTTGAACGCCAGCAGGCCGGAAATCAGCTTGATTTCCAGACGGCGGCGCAGGGCTTCGTCCACGCAGAGATAGGTGTTGCCGTATTCATCGAACAGACAGCGGGTGGACAGTTTGGCGATGTAGCCCTCGTAGTGGCGCAGGACGGCGGTAACGGCGTCAGGCTCGCCCTGCATGGCGGCCTGGATGGTATCGCGGGGCAGGAGCTTATAGCGGGGTTTACTGCGGCTGTTCTTTCTGCTCATGTTCATTCCTCCAATATCTTTCGCAGCATATCCAGGGTGCTTGTCCGGCGGCGCTGGACGGCAGGCCGGGACAGTCCCAGCTTGGCCCCAATTTCTTCATCCCGCATTTCGAGAAAATAGAACAGCAGAATAATTGTCCGGCGGTCAGTGGGGAGCATGGACAGCGCCCGCACAAGATCGGCGTCAAGCACTTCAATTTCCATTCCCAGCAGCGGGAACACCCGCCGGTCCGGGGCATACTGGTCTATGTACTGGAGCTGGCCCCTCTCGGCCCTGGTCAAATCGGAGAAGGCCACTTCCCGCTGGCCCATTCGCTTTTCTCCCCGGATAGCGTCAATGACCTCGTTTTTCAACAGGCGTTTGCAATAGGCATCAAAGCGGCAGGCCAGATGTTCGCTGTCCCTGTTCATGCGGCCACCTCCTGGATTATGGAGGGCTTGCGTTTTTGTCCCTCTGTCAATACAACGTCGGCAAAGGGGGTCTCTGCTCGGTTCAGGCGAAAGTAGTGCTTTTCCGGCAAAAGGTTATAAAAAACGATGGGTTTCCCTCTCTGTGCCTGTTGCTGGGAAATAGAGAAATACCGCAAACTTTCCTCTAAAAGCAATATTCCTGTCGAACAGAAAAAGGCCGCCGCCCCTTGGTTCGGGGCGACGGCCTGTGTCGGTTCTTGGTCTGTTCGTAATGTGATGCACCGTTTCAGCATGGCGCCATCCTCCTTTCATAGATGGGAAGATGGTAACAGACAGTTCTCCTATTACTCTCCTGAAAATCTCCTATTTCTCTCCTATCGTTCGCAAGTTTCGCTGGAATACGACGTAAATTTATAGCCTACGCGGTGAACCGTCTGGATGTAGCAGGGTTGGCGTGGATTCGTCTCAATTTGCCTTCGGAGTTCATGTATGGCGCGGTCTATGGGTTGGATGTACTCCATACCCCAGGCGTTCTCACATATCTGTTGGGCAGTCAATACGATACCGGGATTTCGCATGAAATAGAGCAGCAAGGAAAATTCCCGGTGGCGCAGGCTTACAGGCTGTCCGCACACTTTCACCGTCTGACGGGCCGGATCTATATAAATATCCCCACTCCGAAAAGGGGCAGTTTCCGCGCTGGCGGGATTGTCATAATAGTTGTATTCAGTGTATCGCCGCAGTTGGGCAAAGGACAATTCCGCAATCATGGAATATGAGTGCTTGCCGGAAATGCACATATCCACGCCCAACTGAACCATGCCGCGCACATCTTCCTCTGGGGTATTTGACAAGACGATCATTGGCACAAAACTAATGCGCCGTACTTCTGCCAGCCAATCGGTTTGCCGCACACTCCGCAGATACTCTAAATCCACAATCAGCAGGTGGAATATTTGGCTACACAGCAGACGGGTTGCCTCGTATACCGTGGCACATACGGTACATGACAGGTCATATTGAGCGATTCGTGTTTGCAGGTCTGTAAGAAGATTATCGGCAAGCCCTATTGCCAACGAGTTATATGCCATAGATATTCCCCCTTTCTGAAATGTGTCTCGATTTGAGACGCATTTTCGACATATTTCGCATAATAAAGCACAGAGAACGCGGGGCGGCTGTCCCGCCCCGCATTTCAGCACCTTGTTTTTCAATTTTTAATCATTCACGCTCTTGCGAAAACTGCGGTGACGGTGATAATGTCACCGTCGATCTCCGCAAAAATCTCGCCGTTCATCCTGCGCATAAGCTGTCTGCAAATGTAAAGTCCCAGCCCGCTTCCGCGAATGTTTTTCGCATTTGCACCGCGCCAAAAGCTCTCAAAAATATGTGGCAAATCGTCTTTAGCGAGCGTACAACCGCCGTTCCTGATTGCAATTTGGACGCATTCATCCTCCCCAGGGAAAATCAGTTCCACGCATTTGCCATCGCCGTATTTGAGGGAGTTTTCCATAACGTTTTGCAACACTTCAACACTCCTGCTCAAATCCCCCAAAAGCAGGCAATTTTTATATTCTCCGATCCTAAAATCCGTTTTCATAAGCGTCAGTTTTTCCCTATAATGTCCCGTGATTTTTTCGATAAGTTCCGAAAGATAAAATTCACCCATATTCACTTCAAAACTAAGGAAATCTTCTCTTAATGCCGTCATGATCTGCGAAACATAGCCCTCGATCTCGTCCGCTTTTTCGTTGATGCCTTCAGCGATTTTGCGCTGCTTTTCCGTATCCGAATACAAATTTTTCGACAGCGCTGCCGAGTACAATTTTATTGCGGAAAGCGGTGTTTTAATATCGTGCGAGAGCGATAACAGCAGGGTTTTCTTTTCTTTCTGCATTTCCAGTTCGCGCTGCTTTTGCTCTTCGATATTTTCACGGAGAATATCGATCCCCCACAGAAATTTTCCGAAATAGCGATTTTTCGTTTCCTTTACTGGCGCGGTAAGATCACCCTTTGAAAGCTCATAAGGAATATCGCTCAAACGTTCAAAGGGCGCAAGAATTGCGAACTTTATATAAACCATAACCGTGATGAATAAAGCCGCCATAACACAGAGAGCGGCATTTACAATTCCCGTAAGATATGTTTCGTTGGAGCCGCCGTTTGTATTGTAATCAAAACGATAAAGTTCTCCGTCTATTTCACAGATTACATAGTCGCTGTCCGTACTGTAAAATTCTTCTCCGTATCGCTCAATATTTGTTACATACGCACATTCGGAAATGTCGGCAGAACCGTTCGCTTCTATTTCGCGAGCAAGACGGCTTATCTCCACTCGATATGGCCTGCTCCTATCGGTTTTGCCGGCGGCAAGAACCATATTCACCACAGCAAACAATAGGATTATGGCAGCCGCAACTGCCGAGAAAATTCTGTTAAACGCCTTCATATTTATAACCCACCCCCCATACAGTCACTATTTTTTTAGGATTTTTGGGGATGTCCTCTATTTTCTGCCGCAGCCATTTTATGTGTACCGTCAGTGTCTGCTGTTCCGAAAAGCTGTCGCTGCCCCAGACCTGCCCGAAAATGTATTCCTTACTTAAAGCCCTGCCCATATTCTCCATCAAAAGCAGGAGCAGTTCAAATTCCTTCGTGGTCATTTCCAGCTCTTTTCCGTTTTTGTAAACGGTACGGCTCGCCTTATTTATGCGTATATTGCCATCAGTAATTTCATCAAGAGCGTAACGGCGTTTAAAAATTCCGCTTATTTTTGCGAGCATGATATCAATATCATAGGGCTTTTCAATGTAGTCGTCTGCGCCGAGATTCAGTCCGTTCAGCTTGTCCTCTTTTTCCGTTTTCGCACTTACAATCAGTACGGGCGTGTTGCTTTCTGTACGGATTTTTTCCAGAACATAAAACCCGTCCCTGTCGGGCAGCATGATATCAAGCACGACAAGCCTTGCGCCGTATCTTTCGTACAGCAGCAAGGCTTCTTCGGCTGTTTGAACCGCCGATACTGTGTAATTTTCCGCACGGAGAAAATCATACAGCAGATCGGCAAGCTCCTTGTTGTCCTCAACAATGAGAATATCCATATTACCACCCTAATTCCAGAAGCCAGTTATTTAATGCGCGCTCCCGCTCTCTTATCTGTGTGGAACAGCCGCTTAAGTCGTACTCTCCCTTTATGTTCCCGTCAACAATGTACATGACCCTTGTACATTTTGCCGCAACCTTAACATCGTGGGTAACGAGCATGATTGTTGTTCCCTCAGAATTTAATTTTACAAGTTCCTCCATTACCTCGTCGGAGTAAGTGCGGTTCAAAGCCCCTGTCGGCTCGTCGGCAAAAATCATTTTCGGATTGTTCATCATACTGCGGCAGATACACGCCCGTTGAAGCTGGCCGCCCGAAACCTCGTTGATGTCGTTATCGGCAATGTCGATAATGCCGAGCCTGCGCATGAAATCCTGGCCGCGCCGCGCCGTTTCCCTGCGGGGTTCACGCTGCTTTTTGGATTGCGTTGCAGGAAGTATGATATTATCCAATATGGTGAGGTTTTTCAGCATATACATTTGCTGAAAGATAAAACCCATTTCGTCAAGGCGCAGGTCTGCAAGTTCTCTTTCGCTCATCCCTGCGATATTTTTTCCACAGAAGTTCACCTCCCCTGCGGTAAGATCATCCATGCCCGAAACTGCGTACAGCAGCGTGGATTTTCCAGAGCCTGACGGCCCCATAACGGCGACCATTTCTCCCTCATCAATCATAAAATTTACGTTTTTCAGTACATTATTCTGCCGTTTGTTTACGATATATGTTTTGCAGAGATCTTTTACTTCGAGAATATTCATATCAGATTTCCTTTCTTATTCTATATTAGCCGTGTCTAAGGCCGTTATCGTTTTGGTATACAGCGAGGCGAAGAACGCGCTTGCCGCTGTAGCGGCAAGAATAACCAGCGGGAAAACAAGGATCATTTCAAACGGGTTTATCACATAATCAACAGCAAGCGCCATACCCATCATCTTGAAAAACGGATCAATGAAGAGATGCGTAAGCGGCAGGGCAAAAAGTTCCGCTGCGATTACCGTCATACATCCGACGAAAACAAATCGCAGGGTATGGTAAGCATAGATTTTTCCGTTTCGTGTGCCGATTGCTTTCATAAACGCAATTTCGCCCAACTCCTTAGCGATAAAGGAACGCTCCATAAGCACAGTAATCAGCACCGCTAAAATGAACGTGAGAACAACGACCATTTGCTTTGTCGTATCAAAAGTATCCACAACTTTGAACAGATCCGATATAGTTTCGCCGCGATTTTTGACCTCGTCGAGTTCGGGATAAAGCTTCTGGATTTTTTCCATACGGCGGGCTGTTTCCGTTTCATCGGGTTCATCGGTGAATTTGATCTGTGTGAAGAGTGCTTTCTGCGCTTGTATGTAATTAATCTTCTCGTCCTCGTGAACCCGCACGCTCTCGCCTATATTGTTCATGGACTGAAAAATTGCTGTTATTATCAATTCCTTGTCGCCATCGATGGTCTTTATTGTAATCGTATCACCGATATCCGCTTTCAGTTTGTCCGCAGAAAGATGGGACAGCGCAGCCTCACCGACAGACTGCGGCGGCGTGCCCTCAATGTACTCATACATATCCGCAGTCGTTCCTGTGCCCTGATATATTGTAATGCTGCTCTCGTTTTCATCGTGTGACACAGGTAGCTTGAACATCATTTCCTGCATACAGCGCGCGGGCATACCGTTTTGGGCGAGATTTTCCTCCATATCCGAAAGGTATTCTTCCAGCTTTTCGTGGCCGTTCTCCGTCATAAACTCCGTTACCTCGCCTTTGGCGGATATGTCGAAGTCCGCAAGGTCGAAAAGGTTGAAGAGCGCACCGCTTTTCGCCGTGGAAACCGTTGTCGAAAGGACAAGCAGAAGCGACAGGCAGAGGAAGAATGCGAAGGTTATGATACTGAAGCGTTTCGGACTGCTTACGATATCGTTCAGTGCGAGAAACACTGTTTCGGGAAGCCTAGATCTCCCAAGGCTCATCATGCTCTTTTTGCGGAAGCGCTCGCCCGTCTGACCGTTTCGCACAGCGTCAATGGGGGACATTTTCCCGACCTTGCCCGTACAGCCGTAGCAGAACAGCATGATGACGCCAACCATGCACACCGCGCAAATGACGTTGGAAAGCGCCGCGTTCTGATTGTTTATGATAATGGAGCTAGGGACAACGCTCATCAGCATTTCACCGAAAGGAAAGCTGAGCGCAAGGCCGGCCACCGCGCCGATAACGGAAAGGGCCGCGTATTTCACAAGGTACAGACTCCTAATCTTCAGATTGCGGATACCGATTGCTTTCATAACGCCAATCTCGCGGAACTCCTCGGAAAGCGTGAACGCAATGGTAAACCGCAGGATCACAAACGCGACGGCTACAAAAATAAGGCTCACCATAAGGAGGGTCTCGACCGCCAGCATATCAAAAGCATAAGAAAGTTTGATAGTCGCCTTGTCCCCTGCCAAAAGGGCATCGTTGATAAGCGGTTTGACTTCAGAGAGCATTTTTTCCATATCCGAGGTACGTATGTAAACCAGCTCGCCGCCGTAAAATTTCTCAACATTTTCCGCAGATATGAATTTTTCAAAATCCTCGGTGCTTATGATATAACGCTGTATTGATATTCCCTTTGAGCCAAGAACCGCATCCTTGACACCACCCGCGAACGTAAATATACAGCTTATGCCGCCGAGCTTTACAGTCATTTTATCTCCGACCTCAAGTCCAATATCCTCCGCCATGCCCGCCGTCGTATAAAACTCGCCTCTCTTTACCGATTTCAGAATGCTGCCGTCGTCAAGAATATAATTCATGGACATATCCTCGTCACTCTGAAGAAAAATATAGCTTAAGTTTGATGCAGTTTTGCTTTCATCCTCAAAGGTGACATTGGCGGACTCCATATACAGTATTTTTTCCTTGCCGAAACTTTCCACCGAAGCGGCAGAATTTAAAATCCCGTCAACATCGACCGCACCTGATTTGTTCCTTGTCATCGCAATGTAGTCGGGTGCGTCCGCCATTTCAAAATAATCGTCCAGCGCCGTTGTAACGCTTATGAAGTTATTCACGCCCGACGACACGAACATTGACGCAAGTATGATAAATACAAGCAAGATCACGTTCATTGCCTTTTTCCGTTTCAGGTCTTTTTTCAGTATTCGTAAATACATTTCTATTGCTCCCTTCGCTTTGTGATTCTATTGTAGCATAGAAGTTATTAAATAATCCTTAAATCGCTTTGCGGCAAGCAAATGATAGCGTGAGGAGAAAAATCGTTTTACCCATTACCAATGTCCCGATCATACCAAACCGTTCACTGTGCTTTGAACTCCCTCTATAATGAAGATACTATTTCCAAGGGGGTGGCGGGGTAGTCGATTACAGTCCGCTATGGGACATAATGAAAAAGAAGGGCGTGACACAATACGCTCTTATTCAGGCCGGAGTGGACCGCCGCACTCTGGATTGGTTGAAAAAGAACAAAAACATTACCATGCTTACCCTGGAAAAGCTGTGTACGATATTGGACTGCTCCCCCAGCGATGTTGTGCGTTTTGTGAAGGATGACAGCCAACCGTGATTTAATGCGTCTCAACTTGAGACGCATTTTTCGACGGTATTTGCAGACAGTCAAAAACCGTTCCATACTGGCGTCTGGAAGTATAGAAAGGTCTGTTTGTCCTGGCAGTCCTCCGCAGTCAAATCCCGTAGTCGTTTTCTGGATTTGGACAGAAACAGCTTGCTTTTCAGCGGAGGCCGGGCCTGATGGGTCTCCACCAGCGTGTCCACCTGGAGGGCACAGGCATAGCAGCCCGGCTCATATTCCCGGATATAGCGATAGAAATAGTTGGTGTGGTAGGGACAGAACAGGCAGCAGCTCGCCCTGGTTGCTAATCCCCATACGTTCTTGTTGTAGGCGTAGCAGTCAGCCCGTGTCCAGCCCATTTCCACCAGCGGATAGCGGTTGACGAATAAAGTCTGCCTGCTTTCCCTGGCCCGCCGCCGTTCCTCCCACATAATACCCATGTGCAGGGAATGGGCGTGTACGTCCAGCGGCAGGGTCCGCTCCCTGGGCTTGTAGCGCAGCAGTTCATAGCGCACGAATTTCTCAATGACTTTGATCTTATAATCATAGGTGCATTGACGGGGCATCTTCCCCTTTTTTCCATCGTCCCCCAGCGTCCAGAATGGGATGCAGGCAGTACGGGCGCGGCCAAAGTTACGGGTGAAGTCTCCATATAAATCAGCGTCCAGGCGGTAGAACGGGATACCCGCCTCCCGGCAGGCGGCAGCGGCGAAAGCGGCCTGCTCATATACCCAGCCCGGTTCACTGTGCAGGTCGCAGAAAATCACCGCATCATAGACCGGCACCAGCGGATAAGGATAGGGCGGGCCGCGCTGGGCGTTCTGGCAGGACATGAGCGCCAGCGTCGTGCTGGGTGTCCCCGCCCCACAGCTTAAAATGTCAAGTGTATTCCAGGTCAGCATAGAAAAAGCACCTCCCCGGAAATGCTAACATTTTTCGCCGGAAAACACAAAAAATCGGCCCTATACCGCCGCAAATGGCAGTATAGGGCCTAGATGGAAATGCGTCTCAAGTTGAGACACATTTCGACAGTATCAGGGGTCAAAAATATCCGGCCTGCCCACAACGGTAAAGCCGGACGCGCCAAACTCAGTCACAACAACATTATTCTGTCCGCTGGAACAGTGGCAGACCAGCAGCTTCCCGGCCTCGTTCCGGCCTACGATGATCCCGATGTGGCTGTCGTCCGGGTAAAAGGCCAGGTCTCCCGGCTGGGCCTCGGCCTGGGAGATATTGGTGCAGTAGCGGTGCTGCATGATAACGCCCCCGCCGTGGCCTATGATATAGCCCTGGCTGTTGTTGAATATCCAATCCACAAAGCCGGAACAGTCAAGGCCGAAGGGCCGGTAAGTGCCGGTAGAGGAACTGCCAGCGGCCCAAACCTTTGTAAGCTGGCCCCAGCGGGAGTCCCAGCCAATGGCCCGGCTCTTGCCGCCCCAAAAGTAGTTGACTTTCCCCACCAGCTGGAGGGCCGTCTGTACGGCCTCCCGGCGGGCCGGGTCCAGACCGTCCGGCAGGGCATCCAGCACTTCCCGCACATCGGCGCTGGTGATGGCAAGGCTCCCGGCCAGGGCGGTCAATGCAGCCCGGTCGGACAGCAGCTCGTCAAGGGCGCTGTTTTGGTAGTCGGAGAAGCCGTAGGAGACACGCATATCGTCCGCAGTTTTGGGTGTAATGGTGATACGCAGGACCGTCTCCGTCCATGCCGCCGTAGTGCCGCTGGCAGGGTGGTCAACGGTATCTTCCGATACGGTGATCCCGGTCATATCCCAAAATACGGCGGTCAGCTTGGCGGTCCTATCCTGGTCCAGAGTGGCCACATCCAGCCCGTCCACATCGGCCCCGGCCGTCTTGACGGCGAACACCGCCAGCACGTCCGCCCAATCCGGGGCCTGCCCGTCCAGGGTGATGGTGTCATAGTCCCCGGCTTGCAGCAGCTCCAAACGGCTGTTGTAGGCCATGTTCACCGTTCCTACCGCCTGGGCAACGGATACAGCACCCGGGGCGTTCGGCTCCTGGGCGAAGAACAGGCCGAAAGGAGAATTGGCAATGGCGGCAATTACCACGACTACCACCAGGGCCAGCAGCAGGATACTGCCGCCGATGATGCTTGCCAGGGCACTGATAAGAGCGGAAGCCGCCTTTGTCACGGCAACCGCCGCTTTTTTCAGGACCACGGCTGCGGTTTTGGCCGCTTTCCCCGCCTGTTGTACGGCCCGCTGGGTCATACGTCGCTGGACGTTCTGCCGGATGCCCCGGACAGGCCGGGAGACGGCGGACTTGATTGGGGCGCGTGCGGCTTTGGGAGCGGAAACGCCCTTTCGGTAGAGGGCTCCCCGGATTTTGGGGGCGTTGCCCTTGGCGCTGGCTCCTGTGCGCGGGAGCATACCCCGGCCCGTACTGCGGATAGAGTTCAAAGCGCCGGGGGCCTTGCCCTGGGCGGGGGTTCCCGGCTGTTGTGACAGGCTGCGCCGGGGCTTTCCAACTGCCTGACGGCGGGCCTCCCGCTTCAATCGGGCGGAACTGCCGGGGGCTGCCGGGGAGCTGGCTGGCTTGGCGGCGGCGCTGCTATTCCTGCGGATGGAGCGCGGCCCCACGCCTGGCTGTTTTCCAGCCGGGTGGTTGGAAGAACCTGCTGCTGTTGGCACTGGTTTCCCGTTGGAGGATGGAATGGATCGGATTGATTTGATGGATGGGATAGATTGATTCGGGAGAGAAGAAGGTTTTTCTTTGATACTGCGAGCGGTGGCCCCGGCCCGCTGCTCTTTCAGCCTGACGGCGGGGCGCTCCTTGATCCGCATGGTGCGGGTGGGCGCATCTGCTGGCGCGGCGGCAGTTGGCGCGGAGTGCTCCGCAGGGGGCGCTGGCGGACGCTGTCCCTTCACCTGGGCAGCCCGTTCCTTTGGTGAGGGGTCCGCAGGCTGGCGGGGACTGGCCTTGATTTGGCGGGGCGGCGGGCTTTCGCCCTCTGGGGCGGGTGCCGGGGCATCCACGGGGGCCGGGGCCTCCGGCACATCCCTGGGCCGCTCCTTGATCCGCCGGTCCGGCTGGCGGTCGGAACGGGGCCGCTCGTGGGTCAGCAGCTCGTCCACGGCCCAGCTCCCGGCCCCCTCCATCTGATCGACGGCCTGGGCCTCGGCGCTGCCGCTCTCCGGCTGGCGCTGGTCGAGCTGCTGGACGTATTTATCCTTCAGGAGCTTGGCCGCCTGCTTCGCGGAAATAGCGGGCTGGGACCGGGCGGCAGCTTTCCCGGCGCTCTTTTTCGTTTTTGCCCCTTTGGGCTTTTCCTTGGGTAACGGCATGATATTCCCCCTTTTTACAAAATAACACTCCCGGTATGAAAATTGAGATATACAAAACGGTGCGGCCATGGTAGAATGTGGACAATGGGGGTGATTCTGTTGGGCCTTACTCTTGAAATGATGGTGTCGGAAACTTCCTTTGCCCACAGGCTGGAAAAACAGATGGACTTTGACTGGCTGATAAACCAGGTAAAGCCCTATTTCCCGGATGCCCAGGACAGGACCGCCGCGCCGGTCCGTGCGCTCTGCCTTATTCTGCTGGAGCACCTGGAACCCTACGGCCTGCGCTGTGCGGACAAGCCCTTCCTGGCCTCGGTCTACGACAACTGGCGGGACAACAACGCCTATATGTGGCTGCTGCAAGGGGTCCCCAGGGATATTCCGGCCTATCAAGCACTCTCTGATTTCGAGGATATTCCAGCCTTTGCGGATATTGTATATCCCGTCGCTGATATGCTCCCGCCGGAAGTGCTGCGGGAAATGCTGGCCCATGTCCTAACCAACTGCGCGGCCAGCCGTATCGCGGCGGAATATCCAGACCAGCCGCTATATTACATGAACAGCTTCTCGAACAAGGAGCAGGCCGTTGAAGTAGAACGGCTGGCCTGTGAATATGCAGAGCAGTTTTATCAGGAGATAACTGCGTGCCGGGAGTTGGCAGACCAATAGAAAATCAGCCCTCCACCAGCAGCGGTGAAGGGCTGATAATGCGTCTCAAATTGAGACGCATTTCGACAGGATTTTTACTTGTCTCCAGGAGTGGTGGTCATCAATCGGTAAAGCTCAGTGTCCCTGGGGAACTCGTTGGCGAAGGGGACAATGGAGCCGCCCACGCGGATCAGGCCGTGGCCCGCATCGGCGCTGGTGATGTAGGACATTTGATTGGTGGAGATATTCAGCAGCTTGGCAAGCTCGGCCCTGTCGGTAGCCGCCTGGTTCAGCAGCACCAAAAACTCGCTGTTGGCGAACATAAGCCGGGCGGTGTCGGAGCGCAGACATTCCTCCACATTCTGCGTGGCGGCGGTCATGGCGGCGGCGTACTTCCTGAACCGTTTCCAGCACTTATACAGGAATTGCGCGGAGTAGTAGTAGCGGAAGAACAAATACACCTCATCCACGAATACCCATGTGTACTTTCCGGCCAGCCGGTTTGCGGCCACGCGGTTCTGAATGGTCTCCAGGGTGACGTTCAGCGCCGTGGGTTTGAGCTGCTCCCCCATTTCATAGAGGTCAAAGGAAATGATGCGGTTGGCAATATCCACATTGGTCTCATGGGCGAACATATTCAAGCTGCCCTCCACGAACAGCTCGGAGGCCAGGGCAAGCTCCTCCGCCTCCCGTTCCGGCTGACGCTTCAACTCGTTGCGCCAGTCGGAGAGGATCGGCTGCCGGGACTTGCCGCCGCTGGCAATCAGCTCATGGTAGACGCTGGCGGTACAACGGTCAATGATAGACTTGTGGAAGGCCCCTAACTGGCCCGCGCCCATCTGCTGTTCGCAGATGCTCATAAGCAGCTCGGACTTCATAGCAACGGGGTTTTCGCCTGTGCCGTAGCCCCTGGTGATTTCCAGAGGGTTGATGTGGTGGGGGCTGTTAGGGGAAATCTCGATCACGGCCCCGCCCAGGGCGCGGGTCAGGTCCCCATATTCTCGCTCGGCGTCGATGATAATAATATCGTCGCTGGTGGACAGGGCGATGAAGGTAATGGCCTCCTTCATGCTGAAGGACTTGCCGGAGCCAGACACGCCCAGGATAAAACCATGGGGGTTCAGCAACCGCTTTCGGTTGCAGATCAGGAGGTTTTTGCTGACAGCGTTCACGCCGTAGTAGATGCCCCCGGCGTCCTGTATCTCCTGGACGCGGAAGGGCATGAGGACGGCGGCGCTCTCGGTAGTGAGAGTGCGGGTGGTCCTGACCCGGCGCAGGCCGTAGGGCAGGGCGGTGTTCAGCCCGTCCTCCTGCTGGTAGCGCAGGACGGAGAACTGGCAAAGGCTCTCGTTGCCGATGGCCTGTAAAGTTTCCGTGTCCGCGTCCAACTGCTCCAACGTGTCGGCCATGTGGACCAGGGTGACATTGGCGAAGATCATGCGCTGGTCGCGGGTGCTGAGGTCGTCCAGAAATTCCTTGTTCTCCGCCCGGAGCTGTTCCAGCTCATAGGGGACGGTAGCGGTGAAGTTGTTGTTGGCGTTCTGCTTCTGCTGCCAGCGGGTGATGTCGCTCTCCACGCCCAGGATACGGGCCTGCATTTCCTTCACGGCCTCGTTGGTGGGGATGGGGAGAATGTCGATAGACAGCATAAGGTTCCGGGAGAAGTCGGACAGGTCGGTAATCATACGGTCCTTGATATAGCTGGCGTACTCCCGGAGGAACAGGACCCGGCCCACCTTGCCGCCCAGCTCGAAGTGGTCAGCCTTGAATTGCATCCCGTCCGGGGCGATGGCGTCCTTGAAATGGTGGCCCCGGCGCATGGCGGCGGAGAGGTCGAACTGAAAATCCCGTTCCTCGCTGGGCCTGAAGAAGTCATGGAAGATCCGCAGGCGCTCATGGTTGTCCAGGGGCTTGGCTCCGCTGTCCAGCTTGCCGAAGCTCTTGGACAGGTCAATGTCCACCCGCTTGAAAAAGGTCCGGGCCTCGTCGATGTTCTTCCGGGCAACGGAGATCGTGATGTACTTATCCTGAATAAGATTGTTGCTCTCCAGCGCCTTCTCGGTGAGGATGCCGTTGTACTCCTGGCGGTAGCGGTCCAGCTCGTCCCCCTTCATACGCATAAGGACACTATGCTGGAAGTCCGTACCGTTGAGACGGCGGTTATTGATGGTGATTTTAGCGGTGGCCCCGGTGGGCAGGCTGTTGAGTACGCCGCAGTAGGCCAGAAACATTTCCTGCTGGTCCTCATGGGACGCCACGGAGTAGTTGATGTCCGCAAAACGCCACGTCCGGCTGTATCTGCTGCGGCCCGTCTGCCAGATGCCGTCCCGGAACACCCGCTGGATGGGAATGGACTGTTGTACGCTGCGGGGGATTTTGAACGGTTCCCGTTCGCTCTTGTTGGCGGCGGCCAGCGTTTTAATCATAGTCTTGTACCCCCTTTTTCGCCAGCGCCGCGCAGTAGAGGTTTTCCGATTGGAAAGCCCTAGGCCCGGCGCAGAGGAATTGAGATTTCAGATAGGCCCATACGAATTGCTCAAAGGTCATGCCGTTGTACTGGAAAAAGCCGGTGACGGCCACGGGAGCCGCCGCTACAATGCAGGCCCAGCTTGCGGTCTCCGGGCCGGTGATGGTTTTCAGAAGGAAGTACACGCCCACGGCCATGCCGACGGCCAGCACCGCGCAAACGAACTGCCGGACAGACAGGCCGAAGAAGATGGTCTCCTTATGCTGGCGTACTTCCTTGGGGATTTTGATTTCCATATAGTCGCTCCTTTTCTGAAATGCGTCTCAACTTGAGACACATTTCGACATTACTGCATATCATTTCGCTTGTGAGGAAGGATTTACTATGGCTGCCAGGGGAAATTGTTACATCTGCGGGAAAGAACTCAGCAAAGCCGGAGTGAAAAAGCATTTGGCTGTGCATCAGCACAATGGCTCGGAAGCCAGTGAGGAATGTGTCCTGCTCAAAATTGAAGGGGCTTATTATAAGGATTATTGGCTGTTCCTTGATATTCCTTCAACGGCGACACTGGACAGCCTCGACCGCTTTCTGCGTGAAATATGGCTGGAGTGCTGTGGGCACATGAGCGCCTTTTTCGGAAAAGGCCATCAGGAGATTAAGAACAGCCGGAAATTCAGCACGTTTGAGCCGGGAGAACAATTCCTGCATGAGTATGATTTTGGGGATACAACGGAGACGCTTATCACGGTGGCGGGCCATACACGCCGGGAGCCGCAAAAGGCGGCCGTCCGGCTTCTTGCCCGGAATATCCCGCCGTTGATCTCATGCTCAAGGTGCGGGGCGCCTGCGGCCTATGTCAGTACGGATAATAACATCTATAAGCATAAGGAGCCGTTTCTCTGCAAAGCCTGTGCCCGTGAGAGTGAAATTGAGGATTTTTCTCTGCCTGTAACAAATTCCCCCCGGATAGGGATATGCGGCTACTGCGGCGATTTGGATGTCTATGCATTTGACTCGGAAAAATTCGCGCATAGAGAAAAATGATGCTTTTACAGGCCGAACATTTCCTTCACGATCCGCTCCGCGCCCTTCACCAGTCCCACCAGCACCATCATGTTAAAAATGGTTTCCCCGATGTACTGCCAACTCATGGTGACGGCGGACAGAGAGGTGTCCACCACGGGGGTGCCGCTTGACATAAAGGCGGAGAAGATCAGGCAGGCCAGTACGATAATGGCCCCCTCCAGGCACACGCCTACATAGCTTTTGAGAAAAGCGGTCCCGGCAAAGCTGGTCCCCTCCCCGGCGAAGGAGGCCAGGGGCAGCGGGGCCAGGGCGGTATAGAAGTACAGCCGGAAGAAGCGGCCATATACGGTGAGGATCAGGATAAAGGACATGACGGTGATAAACAGGCTGCCCAGCAGGGACACCAGCCACAAAGGGATACTGGCGAGAAAGCCCACGCCCTCGATGGCGTCCACGATCTCCTGGGGGACAGTAATGCTGGCGGCGGCCATACCGCCGATACCGCCCATGACGGTCTGCACAATGCCGCCGCAGACGGAGAAAATGCCTGTCATGATCTCCATAGCGGAGCCGACAGCCAGCTTTGCCAGCACAAAGCGGATAAAATGCCGCAGTACAAATTCCGGGCGCTGGAAGTCCCGAAAGCTGGCGGCGGTCTGGAAAATGCTCATAGCGAAGAACAGCACCAGCAGGCCGTAGCCCACGGCCTTCATCGCGTCGTTGATGGTAACGATGGTGCCCCATACGGTGCCGCCCCGGAAGGTCTCCGGCGTGGTGGTGATAAGGGACCATATCTCTGTCAGCTTTCCATTCCAAGTGTTGAAAGCCGATTGCAGGTTCCCTACGATCCAGTTATCGCTCAAAAGAAAGTCACCTCCCAAAATGCGGCTCAAATTGAGACGCATTTCGACAATATATTATAAGGTAGGGGCGGGCGCTGGGGCCCGCCCCCTTGGGCGGCTTACAGCGCGCCGATGGTGGTCAAAATTTCCTTTGCAAAGGCTATCATAAGGCCACCGAACAGGCACAGGAAGCCCTGGGTGCGCTGGCTGGCGTCGTGGGACTGGATGGACATACCCACCTGGACGATACCCCAGCCCAGCACGATCACACCCACGGCCTTGATGATGGAGAAGATAAAATCACTCAGGTTATTTACGATGGTAAGCGGGTCGCCGCCGGCGGCGAAGGCCGGACAGGTCATGGCGGCGCAGAGAGCCAGGGCCAGCACAGCGGTGAAGTAGCGGCGCTTGGCCCGGCGCTGGCGGGCGGTGATGGTTTCAGTGGTCTTTTTCATTGGATAGTTCCTCCTCGTCAATGATTAGAATATTGTCCAGGCCGTCAAACGGCAGGCTCAGATCCTCCTGCGCGAAGGTCAGGCCGGGATGATGGATGTAGGGGGCGGCCCCGCCGTCCTCGGTCAGCTTGATATTGGGATGCTTGAGAATGTCGTACTTCTTGTCAATGACCGGCCTCTCGCCCCGGATAAAGACGATGGCGTAGGCGTTGTCCATGGCCCGTACTTCATCGGGCGTAAGTAATTCGCGGCCCGTCTGCTGGTACGATGTGGAGCTGGAGCCGTGGGAGCCCTTGGAAATACTGCGGTTCCGGGTGTCCAGTGTCTCCTTGCCCAGCATTTCGGAAATGTACTTGTGTGTGCTTTGCTCGTTCCCGCCCAAATAGATCAATGTGTCCGCGTTACCCATCAGGCCCTCCCAATCGTCTTTGAACAGGGCTTTGAGGGCGGAAATGTTTTGCAGGACGATGGTGGACATGATATTGCGGGAGCGCATGGTGGCCTGGAGCTTGCCAAAATCGTCCGGCAGGGAGACGTTGCAGAACTCGTCCATCATCAGCCGGACTGGAACAGGCAGCGCCCCCTGGTGTACCTTGTCCGCCTGATAGTAGAGGGCCTGAAACGCGCAGGTGTAGAGCATCCCCACAAGGTAGTTGAATGTACCGTCATTATCGGGGATGATGGCAAAGACGGCCTGCTTGCGGTCCCCCATCAGGCCCAGTTCCATATCGTCCCGCGTGGTGATGCCCACGATCTCCGGGATGATGAACGCGGACAGCCGGACGGCGGCGGACAGAAGAATACTTTTCGCGGTTTTGCCGGCGGCTTGCTTAAAAATTTTGTACTCCCGCACAGCGATATGCGCCGGGTCCTCCTCCTCCAGCGCCTCAAAGAGCAGGTCCAGGGGGGATTGGAAGTCGTCGCTGTCCTCCCTGGCCCCGCCGTTCTCGATCATATACATGACCATTTCAAAGTTTTGCTCCTCCGGGGGCGCTTCATGGAGCAGGTAGAGGATCAGGGCGGTGTCCAGGGCAATTTCGCTTTTCTCCCAAAACGGGTCATTGTTGCTGGCGTTCTTGGGGGTGGTGTTGCGGATCAGGTTATGCACCAGCTTCATGGCGTCCTTGTCGTCCCGGATATAGGGGAAGGGGTTAAAGGCGTCGGAGTTGGCCGGGTCGATCAGGTCAAACACTTTAATGATATAACCCTTTTGAATGAGCAGCGGAGCCACGGCCCGCAGCATTTCTCCCTTGGGATCAGTCACAAGAAAACTGCAATTCGCCTGCATGAGATTGGGCTTGCAAAAAAAGCGGGTCTTGCCCGCGCCGGAGCCGCCGATCACGATTTGCAGGAGATTTCGCCGGTGCTTTTTCCCGTTGAGCCCCATGCGGACATTCTGCGTGAGGATGGTATTTTTCATGGGGTCTTTATCCCGGTACTTGGCGCAGAGCTGCCGGGGGCTGCCCCAGCGGGCGGAGCCGTGCTCCTCGCCGGGGCGCCGGTTCTCCTTGGTGGAGAGGTACAGCGCGGCGGCCCCGCCATACAGGAACAGTCCGATCAACATGAATTTCGGGGTATGGGCCGTCCAGCCGATGGCAAAGGGGCGCTCCACCAAAACGGTGAAACGCCCCAGCAGGTCAAACAGGTTCATGCCGTCCTCATAGGCGTAGGCCATAATTGCCGCCGCCCACAGGACCGGGACCGCCAGCAGCGCCCACGGGAGGATGCCGCCCTCTTGCTGTTTCTTCATAAGCTCGCCCTACCTTTCCGGGACGCACGGCCGCTCCTGTCGGGCAGGCCGGGGCCGCTGCCTGACCGGGAGCATGGGCACGGCCAGCTCATGGAAAACGGACGCCCGCAGACGTTCCGCCTCCTCCTGTGTCGCGCCGCCCTGGGTAATGGTGGCGCTGGGGAGATTCTGGATGCCGCTGGCAGCTACCCTGCCGTAGCTGCTGCCGTCCAGCACAGCCCCCAGGAAGTCCACGCGGTCCAGCGTGCAGTCCAGCGTCAGGCAGGATTTCAGCCGGGCCTCCTGGAAGGAGACGGAGACAAGGGTACTGTCCCGGAAATGGGAGTGTGCGATGCTGGCCCCGGTGAAGTTGACCATCCGGAGCAGTGCGGAGTGAAAATCGGTATCATCAAGGGTGGCGTTGTCAAAGACCGCGCCCCGGATGCCGCAGACGGAAAACTGGCAGCTCTGAAATTGTGAAAAAGAGCAGTCCACATTGTCGGGCATACAGTAGATGGTCACATGGTCAAAGTAGGACTCTGTGAAAAAGTCCGGGGGAAAACCATGCTCCGCCGCATGGTCGAACAGGGGCTGGCTGATGATCTTCAAGGGCCGCTTGGGGTCATAGTCCCATGTTTCGTAGTTGTATTTCTGTGCGCCAACCATGGCATAAGGTTGTGCCCGGTGTGATTTTTGAACCTGAAACGTCCCTACGTCCCGTTTGATTTTTTCAACCTTCCCACCTTCACCACCGAACTTTTGCTCCAGTATCGAATAGAGCATATCAAGCGACAAATCAGAGCGGCCCTGTAAAATATCGTTGACTTCCCGGATAGTATGTGTACGGTTCGCGCCGTTGTAGTGCTTTGGGTCAGCCTGTTCCAGCATATCAGCGATACTTTGACTGATCGCAAGGCCGCTGCGGACCGCCTGGAAATGCGCCATAAAATTCCCTCCTTTCTGGCATATCAGTCATGCCGTCGGGTTTGCGAAAAAGGTCGGAAAATGCGTCTCAAGTTGAGACGCATTTTCCGACAAAGAAATTATTAGTAGCCGGTCTTGGGCAGGGGCGTGGGCTTGCCGTACACCGTCGTTACCCAGCGGGTCACGGCCTGCACCCATACGCCGTCATAGGTGCCGCCCACGTCGGCCACGTTCACAAAGCTGCTGCCGGGGGTCAGGCCGGACACAGCCTTGCAGTAGAGCATGGGGGCCTCCACTTGGCTAAAGCCTCCGGGGACCTGCCCGAACACGAACATGATTTCGGTGACGTGCTCATTGGCCGCAAGGCCCAGGGCTGTGGGGGACGCCGCCAGTGTGTAATTCCGGCTGGTGCTGAGACTGTCGGCCAGGG
>ERZ779626.350-NODE-350-length-28719-cov-16.438773_pt1 | contig 28719 bp, 46 predicted proteins | sample MGYA00514209_ERZ779626 | MGnify/ENA primary metagenome ERZ779626 (study PRJEB29562, sample SAMEA4376713) | mouse gut metagenome | isolation source: Cecum | study: EMG produced TPA metagenomics assembly of the A DSS colitis mouse model was used to assess the...
CTGTTGGTGAACCAGTCCTTTACAGAAGTGGCCCATGTGACGACGCTGGTCTTGACGGTGTTATAGGTGCTGCTTACCTTTTCCCGGAACGAAGTGACGATATTGGTAGCGGCGTTCCTGAACTTCTCGAAGATCGTGCCGTTGCCGTCGCCGCCCGTGAACCAGTTGTAGACAGCGGTCGCCCAATCCTTAATCGTCGAAATACCGCTCTTAAACCAGTTCTTGATACCCTCGTACAGACCGAGAACAACATCTTTGCCGATCTCGGCGAACACAGTGGACGGGCTGTGAATACCCAAGAGGTCTTTAACCCAATTTATCACCGGGTCAACGAAGTTCTCTTTCAGCCACTTCCCGGCGTCATGCAGAGCGTCACGAATACCATAGAAGAACCCGGCGATACTGTCCAAGCCCAGCTCCTTGAAACTATCGCCAATGAACTCGGCAATCCCTTCCAGCGCACCGATCACGATACTCGGAATGTTCACGATCACGGAGGTTGCGAGGTAGGCAATCGCTTTCAGAAGCTCCGTGACCTCGACGCCCCTGATTGCCTCGCTGAAAAAGTGAACGACGGTGTAAGCGACCTCGTGCCAATCCAAAGCACTAATAACATCAGCGGCAGACTTGATGATATTCTTCGCCAAGCGGCTGATACTCTTGGTCACGGACGCAACATCGAAGCCCTCAATAAACTTCTTAATGCTGTCCCACGCTTTCGTTGCCACCTTTTTCCAGTCGTACTTTTCAATCCACTCGCTCGCTTCATCGAAAGCACCCCTGAAAAAGTCCCCGATAGACTTGCCGACCAGCTTCCAGTCCAGATTTTCCAAGAAGCCGATCACAAAATCGAACATAGCCGTAATGCTCCGGGTGAGCAGACGACCGGCAGTATTGAAGTCGATCTCCCGCAGAGCGGCGTTGACCATATCGGCGACATGGTTGCCGAGCTTGCGGAAGTCCGTGTTGCTCAGGAAGGAGTAGGCGGTCTTGATTGCGGCGTTGATACCCTTACCGATCTTGGAGCCTAACCCGCTCCAATCAATCTTGTCCATGGCCTCGTTCACCTTATCGGCGAGGATTTTGCCAAGGCCGTCCCAATCTCCCGTGTCAAACGCTTCTTTCAGCCGGTCAACGAAGTTGCCAAGATCACCGTCAACCTCCGCTTCCTCGAACATGGACTTGAAATCCGGGAGGTCGCTGCCGCTGCCGCCCTTGTTCGGGTCGAAGACATTCAGCTCGTCGAAGTCAGCGAGGAAATCCTTGGTCTTGCTCGCCGCCTTGCTGATCGAGTCGCTGTACTCCGTCTGCGTCTTGACCGCTTTGGTGTAAACGCTCTTACCACTCAGCTTTGCGAAGAGCTGCGCCAAGAGGTTCAGCACCGAAGCGATCTTGTCAGCCAGAAAGTCAAGGGCGGGAGCGAGAGCGTCCACAATCGGGGCGACCGCCGTAGCCAGAGACGCTTTCAGATAGAGAGCGTCTGTTGCGAGGGTGTTCAAGGACTTGTGAAATTGCGTACCCGCATACTTGCTGTAAAGGTTCAGGTAGCCGATACCCTCCTTCAACCCCTGCGTGATAGCGGCGATTGCCGCACGAACCGCACGATACATAGCAATTCGACCAAGCGAAGACAGAAAGCCCTTGATCGAGCTACCGGCCTTTTTGATCGTGCTGCCAAGGTTCTTGAACGGAGCGGAGAAAGCGTTGCCGATACCCCTCGCCCCGCTACCGGCGATCTTACGCCACAGCGGGGTAATTCCTTTCAGTTGCGCTTTGAGCTTCTGGATGGAAAGAGCCGTGGACGCAATACGCTTGTCGTCCCACTTGCCGGAAGCGATACCGTTTTGCAGCTCCCGCTTCATGGCGGCGATCTCCGCTTTGAGCAATTTTGTCTGAGACATAGCCAGAACGGATTTCGCCTTGATATTCTTAAAGAAATTCGCCGCAGAATTGTCGGCTTCCTGAAACGCTTTTCCCGCCCGGTCTGCGGCTTGCGCTGTACCGTCTACACGCTCGGCAGTTGCTTCGTCTCCTGCGGGGATAACCGGCTGGGCGGGTGTAGGTGCGTCCGCTCGGTTAGCGTTTCCACGCCCGGTAATTCCAAGGCGGGAAATAGCGTCTGCGGCCTGTGTCAGATTGGAGAAGTCCAGCTCCGACATAGCCTGTAAATGCCCCCGGACGGTCGTCAAGCTGCGGGAAGAGCTGCTGATCGTCTGCAAGGCGTTGGCGAGCGAGGTCACATTGGTCGGGTCAAGCTCACCGACAACCTCCTGCACTTCCCGCAGCTCACGCATGACGGAGGATAAACCAAGACCTTTTTCGCCGATCTTTTTGAGCCGGGTCAGTGTGGAAACAAAACTTTTCAAGCCCTGCTCGGCCTGTTCGGTTTGCCCCGCAATCTGAAATTCCAAGCCCTGAATTTCGATGTTGCCAGCCATGATTTACCCTCCCTTCTTCTCTTCAAATTGCTTGTTAAAGCTCATAGCGAACATTTCCATAAAGGCTTTCGCCTGTTTGTCGCTCTTCTTCTCCCGGTCTTCTCTGCGCTCAGGCGGCTCATGCTTCGCTTGAAGCGGAATAGGCTCAGAGCGGTACGGCTTCGGCTTTTGCGGCTTTATCATCCGCAGAGCGGGAGCGACACAGCACAACGCCTCATAGAAGTACGCACCTTGCAGCCATAGCCGCTGATTCTCCTGTTCCTGTCTCAGCTCATACGCCCTGCGGAACATCACCACCATACAGGCGTCTTCGTTCCAATACTGGTCGTAGGTCATGCCGATAGACATATAGAACGGACACAGCTCTTCAAACTTCTGCGTGTAAGTGAAAGGGACGGGTGGACGGTGCTGACCGCCGCCCGTCCCCGATTGTGAGGACTCCGAGCCACTTACCAACTCGGCGTCCACTCCAAGTTTCCCTCTTCGGGTTCATCCAGCATGGCCTTGATCGGCTCGTTATACATTTCCGCAAGCCGCTCGATCAGGCTCATTTTGTCCTTCATTTTGGAGTAGATTTCCTCGATCACCGACTGCTTCTCGAAGCGGTGATGGGCGAGGAACGCACCGGCAAACAGGGCAGGAAGGACAGTCATGGGCTTGGTGTCAATGTCGTCAGCGACGAAGCCGCTGCCCTCCATCTGACGCACCGTGTTTCTGGTAAATTCCAGAGTGTAGTCCTTGCCGTTGTAGGTGAAAGTAAGCTGTTTAGCCATGATCGTTTCTCCTTATCTGCGAGGATTAGTCCTCGTCTACAAAGTTAATGGGAGTGGACGGGGCGACGGTGATGTTCATATCCACGACCTCGTTCACGCCGCCGCCCACAGGGTAGACGGAGAGCTGACCGTCGAACTCGAACTTGCCCTCACTGCCGTCAGGGGTGAGAACCCCGGCAGACTCCGTACCGCCGAACCACACCGCATACTTCTCGGTCTTGCCCTCCAAGGCTTTGAGCTTCTTGAAGTCGGCCTTGGTGTAGTTGGCGTTGAAACTCAGCCCTTCGAGGGACTGAATACCGGCGATATAGGTCTGCATTTTGTCGCTGAGGGTCGTGGTTTCCAGCATTTCGGGTTCGCCGCCGAGATCAGGAAACTCCTTAATATCGACCAGCTTTTCCCACGCCTCGGCGGTCTGCTTCATCAGAAAGACCTTGTAGGTAGAAATAGCCATATCCTTTACCTCCTGTAAAGATTTGTTCCGTCTGTTTCAGCCCGATACCGGGCTGTCATACGGTAGATAGTAGGTTTGCTCAGGTTGGGGACGGGAGCAAGAGCAATCCGGGTGAAGTTCATGCGGTACATGATCTCGTCAATGACCTGCATGATCGCCTTGCACTCGCTCTTCTTCCCCTCGCCCCTGTTGGAATACACATTGATCTCGTACATGAGCGTGGCGAACTTCTCAGAGTCCCCGGTGTCCAGCCGGTTCGTCGAAGTGAAGTTGTCCGCTTCGACCATGCTCACGAACGGGAAGACGGAGGGAATTTTGCTGTAATCGCCGGAAACCTCAATCCCTTGGAAAGCGGCCCGGAGAGCGGCAGCGACCGGCGTATAGATTTTCGCTTCTACATCAATCACTGTTGAATACCTCCCTCACAAGCTCCGGCAACCGGCGTTCAAGGTGCTTGACGGCCTCGTACATGGGCTTGTTGGCGAGGTTGCCGTGGGTTGTGACCAGCGTCCCCCTCGCGCCCTCTTTCCGAACCTGACCGTTCGTGCCGGGGTCGCCGTAGTAGCCCCAAGTCGATTGACTGCCATGCCCTTTTCCGTAGCCGCCCCGCACCATGCCGTGTTTTCCGGCTTCGGGGTGGTCGTCCGGGTAGGTAACACCTGTTCCGAACTCGATAAAGAGGACAGCGGAACCAGCCGCTACAACCGCCTTGATCTTGTCACCCCGCTCTTCCACAGAAACAGCGGAGTCGTTTGTGCCGTCGTACTGAGCCTTTTGGAACCCTGCCGCCGCAACCTCATAGCCCTCGTCGGCGAGCCGCTGAATCAGGGTTTTGGTACAGCGTTCCAGCCACTTCTTGTACTCTTCAATGCCCTTGATAAACTCGTCAACGCCGCTGCCGTCCAACCCGATCACATATTTGCGCTTCACGATACCGTCACCTTGCTCACGGCAATCGAGATCGAGTTGAGCGACCTCGCCACACGCTTCACCGTGTAGTCGTAGAGCGGATTACCGCTCGTGTCGAACTCAGGTTCTTTGTCCAGAAAGAGAACCGAGTTCTCGTCGATAGGGCAGCTCATGTCGTCCGTCACAATCACCTTGTCATAAGTGATGAAGTTACCGAACTGCTCTGTCTGAGCGTAGCCGGTCGCCGCAGACACATTCGCCCTCATGGGAACCGGCTCGGAGTAGAAGACTTTCGTCTCGCCCGTCTCATAGCCGTCGCCGTTGGTCGCCTGTTCCCGGCTCTGGTAGAGCAGATAATAGAACTGCGACTTGTTGCGTTCCATAATTCTCACGAGCTGTCACCGTCCTCTCTCGGAGACAAGACCGCCGAGAACGGGGTAATGTCCCGCAAAAGGGAGGCCGGAACATCACCGTTCTCATAGCTCCGGGAGATACCGTTTTCGCTGTGAGCGGTTTCACCCTCGGCCCCTCTCTTGTTGAGAAGGTAGGCGGCAACCTCGATCTGAATGATCTCGTACTGCGGCGGGACAACGGTCTGCGATGGGTCGAACGGGTAAGCCTTGCGGCACACCTTGTTCCCGGCGATAGAAAGATAGGTGGAAAGCACCGTCTCATTCGTTTCCCCGGTCATTGCCGATAGCATTACGGTTTTCTCAGAGTCAGTCATGCTTTCCACCTTCTTTCAATTAGCCGTTGCCGCCCTCACTTGCGGCTGCGGTCGTGGTCAGATTACCGCCAGCGATAAACACGCTGCGGCTATACTCAGGCTTGGTAAAGCTCTGAGCAATCCCGGTGAACTTGCCGTGATACCACTCCGGCCCATGGTCAAGGCCGATCTGACCGAAGAGCTGATACTTCTCACCGGCCCCGGTCTTCGCCAACTGCTCCAAGAAGAAGTTGCCCTTGCCGGGAACAGGCTGGTACACGGGAGCCAGGACACTCAGGTTCAGCAACAGAGCCGTACCAGCGGGAAGGAACTCGCCGAGGTACAGATACACCTTGCCGATGGGCGTGACCACGCTGGACAGGGCGATACCGTTGATCGTGCGGTCGGCGGGAACGACGGTCAAACCATTCTGAACAGCGTCGGCATTGATCTGGAACAGGGTCACAGCGTCGCACCACAGAACAAGGCCGTCAGTGGGAGCGTTGGCCCCGTAGATTTTCTTCACCATGTCGGCAATATCCCACAGGCCGAGGGGCTTGCTCCCCATAGCCTTGGTGTTGCTGGTGACGGCGGGAACCAAGCCACGGGTCTTGTTGGCCTCGCTGTCCTTGGTGGCCTTCTGGTACACGCCGTTAATGAAGGTGTACTCAATGTCCCGGTTGATCTTCTGGATTTTCGCCGCCACCTGAAAGTCCAGTTCCTTGATCGGGTTGGCTTGCTGGTTGGCGATATTGATACCGCTCAGAGTCCCCATGTTGCTCTGCTTGGCGTAGGACACGCCAACAGCCTCCATGAAAATCTGAGTGACATTGGTCTTCTGCTCACGGGTGACAACGCTGGCGTCGGGAGCGGTCAGGGAAGCGGTTTCACTGATCTCAGGCTGCTCACCGCCGCCGCTGGTGTACTCCTGCCCGGTCACGAACTCGACATGGTTCGTGGTCTTGGCTCTGCCGCCGATGATAGAACTCAGGGGAGTACGAGTGTTGCCCTTATTGAAGAGCATACCGGAGTAGTTCAGCACTCCAAAGCTGGTAGCTACAACATCAGCCATCTTGTTAATCTCCTTTTCAAATTATTTGCTCGCTTCGGCCTCCTGCTGGCCCTGCAAGCGGGTGTAGTAAGCGACCGCCGCCATATCGCCGTTCGCCTGAGCTTCCTCGATCTTCTTGGCATAGTCGCCGCCCTCGCTGCCGCTTCCAGCAGGGGGCCTCGGTGTACCTTTCAGGTTCTCGGCTTTCACGGTCTTGGTGTATTCGTCAAGGAATTTCTGCTGGTTGGCAAAGACGGTAGCCGTATCGCCGTCAGCCAGAGCCGCAGCGGTCGCCGCCGCCAGCTCTTCGGAGTAGCCCTGCGCCAAGAACTTCGCCTTGTACTCGGACACGGTTTTGTCCTTGCGGAGAGACGCCAGCTCGGTTTCCATCTGAGCCAGCTTTTCGGCACTCTCTTGTTTCTTCCGCTCTTCCTCGGAAAGCTGCTCTCTGGTTTTCTTCTTCAAAGCAGCCAGCTCCGAAGAGGTAGCGTCGAAGGTTTCCTTCTTCACATACCCCGTATAATCGGGGTCAGGGTGGTCGAACGCTTCCAGAGCGGCGATCTTCTGTTCGGGGGTCATTTTGTCGTAACCCTCGATCTTACTGGTGTCGATCTTTGCCATAAGATATTCCTCCTTGCGTTTTTGTGTCTTCTCTGACATAAATTGTGCGTTTTATAGTCTTCTCTGACTTTTGCGGTTTAAGGTCTTCTCTGACCGTTCAACGCCTGTCGGCGATAAAACCATGCTTACTCGGTCTGCTCAGTATCGCCGAGGGTACTCGGCGTGACCTCGCTGGGAGCCGGGGCTTCTTTGAGCGTGATAGTGACAGAAATCGCACTCTTGGCGGCGATTTCAATGTCGTCGATCTCGCTGGTCAGAATCTTGTCGGCGATCACCTTGTAGGAATTGCGGTTGAACTCCGCAATCTGCGTGTTGTCGGACTCCTTGATAACAATGCTCGCATTGTTGTTCAGGGCTTCCAGAAATGCCTTTACCGTCATTGTCAACGCCCTCCAATTCAAATTTTGATTAAAACAAAAACGGACTACCGGCAGCGGATTTCTCCGTTACCGATAGCCCGTAATGGCTGTCCCTATCGCCTATGCGACAGGCTGTTCATATTTCTTTTTGCTGCTGTTCGCCCAAACGACGATTTTGCCGTTCCTGACGGCGATCTCCACGGTCTTCCCGCCGTTCAGAATTTCTTCGATTGCCCTGATAAGCTCAGGGACAAGTTTAATCATAAAGCGGCCCTCCCTACAACGACCGTCCAGCACCGGCAATTCGGGTGTGGCTTCGGCGGCACAGCGTCGGCCCGGAACACCTGACCGTTCAACTTCCAACAGTGGTCGCATACCTTACCGTCATGCTCCGAACGCCACATAACCTCGTCCACACCAGTATCTTCTCTTGCCTGTGCCACCGCCTGATCTGCGACCTCCACGGCGAACCAGCCGGTCATTTGCGTCCAGTAGCGCATAGCCTTGTCGATCTCAGCCACAGAGCCTTTCTTAGCGATCAGGGCTTCCAGAAGCCGGTCACGCTTGCGAACGGCCTCCCCGCTGTAAGCGTACTTCATTACCTCGCTCGGCGTGATAAGCACTTCTTCGAGCCATGCCCGGTCAAGTGTTTCCGTGGTCATGGACTCTGAGCGGTAATAATAATTCGCTATCAGGGTATAGGCTTCGACATTGATACTTTCCAGCTCGGAGTATAGGTCTTGCAATTCGCTGACGACATGAAGCTCGTCAAAGCGGAGGCGGCGAAAACGGGAAAAAGCGTCGTAAATCCGAACGACCACCCTTTTCAGAACTTCGTCAAGGTAATCATACATCGTCCTCACCCTTACCGCCGTTCTTATCCCCGCTGCCCTTATCGTCGCCAGTCTTTACCCCGGCAATAGCGGTAAGCTGCTCGATCTGCTTTTTCTCCTGTTCCTCGGCGTAAGCCTTACTCACAAGGTAAGCACTCTCAGCGTCCACGAACATACCACAATGCTGAAAAGCGAGCTGCGGAGCAATCTTCTGATTGTTCAACATGGTCGTCAGGACATTCGCCTTTTCCGTGATGTTCTCATAGTTCCGGCGAGTGAACCTGATCTCGATGTTGGAGAGCTTCAATTCCAGCTCGCTCAGATCACGGCAGATACGCAGAACGAGCTTCAAGAACTCCTTTTCGGACTTCTTAAACACCAGCTCAGAGTCTTTCGCTCTCGCCTCGGCAGACGACCAGCCATCCCGATATACGACCGCCGTTCCCGTATCGCTGGTGGAGCTGCCGCCGTTGCGGTTCGGCATACCAACGATGGTCAGAACGGTTTCGTACAGGTGATCGACGAGGGTCTGCGTCTGGCCTTGGTTCAACTCTTCCACCAGATACTTGATCTCGCCTTTGAGCTGTGCGTCAATATCCTTGTACTTCAAGGCCCCGTCTTTCTTCAAGTCGGCGAAGTCCTTGGCAGAAATATCAACATTGTGGAAGAGCAAGAGAGCCTGAATGAACTGCTCCACGCCGTCAAGCCGGTTACTGTCCACATTGTTGATTGCGTCCAGCAGCGGCAGCACGACCTCAAACGCACCAAGACGAGCTTTGTTGACGGGATATTCGATGATTGGAAGACCGAAGACTTGCGGCTCGTCCTTGACTACCGTAGACAGATCAGAAATCTCGAAATAGTGGTCAGCGGTGTAAACGCTGTAAATCGTCGTCCCATCCTCACGATTTACATACTTCACATTCATCACTGGCTTTTCGCCAAGACTGTTGTGATAGACCACGAAAGCATAACGAGGGTCGAGTACATAAATCTCGAACGGGGCTTCGTCCGGGTCAACACCGGCATTTTCGTCAGGAAGTACCATGCGGTAGGAAGTCCCACAGATGTGCGACCAATCGGCAAGCTCTTTGTCCTTGGAAGCCTTATCCTCGGCTTTCATATAGGCGTTAAGCTGATTGATACGGTCGGTCAAAGTTTCATCGTCGCCCCGGCTGACATACTGGATAGGCTCGCCCATCAGATAGCCGACCTTGAAGCTGACAATCTCGTTGGCTCGGTTTTCCACGATGATGTTGCAGATTTCCGGGCGCACATCTTTCGTGCGGTGAATGATAGGCTGCTCGCCCTTGTAGTAGCGATAGAGGTAGTCAATCTCCGTCTTGTTCTGGTTATGAACGAAGAGAGCCTTTTGAAGCACTTCGACTACATTTTCCTTGGTGATCGTGTCAACATCGGTGAAAATCTTGCGCCGACCATAGTAGCCCATGTGTCTCAGCCTCCCTCCCGCAACGAAATTTACTATCGACTACAAGTTTAGCACTCGCTAATGGTATTGTCAAGCGGAGATTTAACAAACCATAGGCGATTTTATTTATATAGGCCGCTTAATGACCTCGATCTTGCTCCCGACCAGATAGCGGATTTCATTTTCCAACAGAGCAAGAGAGTCAGGGGCGTCGTCGTGAGGAACTTTGCCGGTTCTGGTGTAGGTCGTCAGCTCCCGCATAAACGACCAATATTGACTGCCTCGCTCGTAGGTGGTCGGGTCTTTGAAGAAAAAGTGCTTCTTGATATTGTCGGCGGCGAACTCAATCCGGGTCTGCTTGTTGCTGACCGTCCGCTTGGTACGAATACCAATCATGTACCCCTGATCTTCGCACAGCTTCGCCACATCACGGGCAAAGTACATACCGGCGTTGTTACTCTCGAAAGTCGCCTCACCGACCTTGTTCTCGATCAGAGCTTTCGCACACTCAGGCTTGGTCACTTCGGCGGGAGCGTCGTCAAACACCACATCGACAATATACACTTCGGAGCCGTAGATAGCGGCGACCGGCATGGAGGTCGAGTCGGAACCGCTCTCAGCGGTGTCGGCGACCGCAATAATCGTATCAGGGTCACGATCAACCGGCAGAGACATGAAGTAGTTTAGCTCTTTCTTGTTGAAGAGCAGACCCTTGGCCTCGAAAGGCTGCTGCTGGAACTCGCTCTCAAACTGCTCTGCGCTCAAAAGCTCCCGCTGCTCCCGGAAGTAGCCGGTCGTGAACACCTTTTTGCCCTCACGCTCATACTCGTAATTGCTTTCGTCCGTCACAGGGTCGAGAGCCGGTATCTCAATGGCCCTCCACGCCCAACCCTCCCGCTGGGCGTACTCCTGAATACGACCGATGGGGTCATATAGAGAGTAGCGAGTGCCGGTGAACACCATAGGCGTACCCTCAATGGCTCGGCCCATAATATCGCCGGAGATCACTTCCCATTTGTCGTCGAGCCGCTGCCGGTTCTTGGCTTCCTCCCGGCCCTCCACACAGTCGTCAAGGTACAGCACATTCGTCGCCTCAGATAGACCTACCTGACGGGAGTCGATAGACCGGCACATAATCGTCGGGAACCGGGAGCGGCTTTTCAGGTTGATTGTCTTCATGTCAGCGTTGGTCTGCACCAGACGGGCGTCGGGGAACACATCATAGAACAGATACTCGTTGGGGAGCTGCACATACTCCAAACACCCGTTGTAGAAGCTCTTCACCAGATCGTCGCCCGTCCCCTCCATCAGACTCGACCTGTCGGGGAACCGCCCGGAGAGCATATTGATAAAATTGATACCGAGCTGGCTCTTCCCGGCTCGCTTCGGCAGCGAACAGGTCAAAAGCCGCAGCTTCCCGTCAAGAATGTCCTGATACCCCTGCACAATGGGGCGTAGATAGTGCCGCCGAGGGGAGTAAAACCGCTTTTCCGGCTTCCTGTCCAGCTCCATATAGAGCAAAAAGCTGTCAAAGAAATGCGGAGCGTCGAACAACATCGACCGCTTGTAAGTCTCATAGAAGAAATCTGCGTCGGCGGCGGGACATACTCGCAGACTCTTCGCAGCCAGCTCCCGGAGCTGACCGTTGACCTTATGCGCCGTCTGGAAATCCTCTCCCGCCCACTGTCGGACAGCGGACAAGAGATCGGTGTACGCTCCATGATCGAGCGGTTTATTTTCGATAAAGCGCAGGATTGCGCCCGTAACTGCTTGATAATCCATGTCTTACCTCCAAAACAAAAGACGAGCTACCCGAAGGTAGCCCGTCATGGCTGTCACTCTCGTCTATACGAGAGCCTTATCACTCTTTCAGATAATCTCCGTACTGGTCTTTGAACCGGCCTCTGGCGATCTTCCACACATCAAACCACCAGCCGATCATAAACAGATTGAATGTGACCATAGACAGAAATCCCCGTCCCCACCGACCCACATAGAAGTAATGCAGACCGAACCAGCCGCCGAACACACACAGCCAAAAGGCTTTCTTTTTGCTCTTCTTGCTGGTCACATAGACACCGCTCGCCATAAAAGAACCTCCCTCAGACCAATTTTATTTTACCGCTCTCTGTGAGAAGCGGATTGCGAACCGGCTTGGCGGAGGACAAGATAGGCTCATGAACGCCCTGTACCCATTTCATGTCCTTGCCGTATTTATACATACCCTCATAGAGAGGCCGGTTTTTCAGAACGCTCTTGACGCTCGCTGCCTGAAAGGTTGTCCCTTTCCGGGTGCGGCAACCACGAGCGTTGAGATTTTCGGCAATAGTCAGCATGGGCGTTCCCTTGTCGTACTCGTAGAACATATACTCGACGATAGGGCGTTCGTCCTCGTTGATAACCAGCCGGTGATCGACCACTTTGTACCCATACGGACAGCGACCGCCGCTGTACCCACCGCAGGAAGCCTTGATCGACCGTCCCTTGCCGGTACGCAGAGCAATATTCTTTCGCTCTTGCTCGGCGACGAACTGCAATAGCGCACGATAGATATTGGCGAACTCGCTGCCCTCGTCGAACTCTTCATTGATGGTGAGCAACTTGATATTGCGCCGTTCGAGGGTGTAGAGGTAGTAGAAATAGAGCTTGGTGTCTCTCGCCATACGGTCGTTCTTGAAGGTAATCACCGCTTCAATGGGCGGGTTAGTTACTTCGTCGCCGTAGAGAATTTCATTCAGGGCAGGGCGGTCGTCTTTTGCCCCACTATATTTGTCGATCTTCCAGTCGGCGATATAATACCCGTTGGCGTCGGCATAGTTCAAAATGGCCTGACGCTGGATTTCAATGCCGTACTTATCATCATCGGCTTGCTGCTTGGTCGAAACTCTGATATAGCCGATTGCTTTCTTCAAGTCTGTCATAGCGTGTCCCTCCTGTTTGAATTTACTATACTCCGATTTTAATTTAATGTCAAGAGGATTATTAAAATTTAAGTGATTTATTTTAAGCACTTTCGTATAAGTTCTTTATAGTATGCTCTCTATAAGGAGTTTATAGGAAAGTGATTACAATTTATCACTGTACTTATGCGAAATCGAGAAATAGTAAATGTAAATGCAAGACCTCGAAAGGGGTCTTTTTATATTTTGCGGTATTTTTCGCCCTCACTCCGGCCCCGTCCCCGCTGGCATATCCCCCGGCCCCGTCCAGATCGGCAGGAGAACCGGCAGCAGGGCGCAAGCCCTGAACCATGCACAGGACAGGCCAGGGAAGCCCACAGAGCGCAAGGAAAGCGGCCCCGGCTATACTCCTACCAGATCGGCGGGACAGGCCACAGGCAAGCCCACAGACGGCAGCAGGGCGCAAGGCGTTTTAATAAAATCTTGATTATCTTTTTAATTTATTATTGACAGGTAAATTAAACTGTGTTATTATATGACATAGAAAGCCCGTTGCAACCGTCCTTTTTATCGAGTCACGGCGGCAGGGCTTAACATTAGCCTATCATTTTAATTTACCTTGTATTTGTTTATTAAAGAAAGGAGCTTGACCAATGTTAAAAACCAACAGCAAGAAAGCCCGTGAAAATATCCGGCTTTATATCGTGGATAACTTCACGCCGGAAAACTACACGGACAACCCGCCGCAGGAATGGCCGCAGATCGCCGCCTTTATTCTTGACATCTTCCAGAGCGAAAAGCCGCCCATTGGAAGCTATACCAGAATGAGCGAACAAGAACGCTTTACCGATTGGGCGCAGGGCTTACCGTCTGTCCTTGATTGCTGCTATTACTACAACCGTTCAGCCGTTGACGATTTAGCCGCAATTCTGGAAGAGACAGACAGCGAAAAAGCCCAGTACAGTGAACAGCAGGCCGAAAGCCTCTTGACCTATTTACTTTATAGGGAGCTTGTGAAAGGAGCGGCGACAAAATGAGAAAGTACACACAAAAGGAATTGAAAAACCTTGCGAAGATCGGAGCGGCGCAAGATTTGACCGGGTACAGCTTCCAGCAGATGAACGACTTTTTACACGCTCACAAGCTGGACAAGATCGGCTATTCTTCCGGGGTCTATGGTATCAATGGGGGACTTTTGCAAGACACGGAAAACGGCAGCTTGTACGTTATCACCGCCAGAAATACCGCTCTTTGCATGGCGTTCTAATTCAATCACCGGGGCGGCGTCGCCCCGCTCTAATGCAGCCGTAGCCCGTCCCAAGCCGGGAGAAATGCAGAGGGGAGCAAGAGACGCTAAACCTATAAATCATTACAGGAGGTTTTATATTATGTTGTACGCTAAACAGGTAGCCCCGGAATATCAGGAAAGCCCGCTTTTCCTTTGTGATGATTGTTTCCCGGAAAATATCATCTTGACCGGTAACCGGGACTATAAGAGCCACACAACCCCGGAATTTGACCAGATCGCCGCTTGCTTTGATGATATGGCGGGAGCGTGGGAGAATGACCGCTATTTCTTCCGCTGGAATGGCGCAGGGTATGACAAAATCCCGCAGAAGCCAGAATACACCTTGCAAGAGCTTTTGACGGAATACGGCTTTACAAGGCCGGACGGGAAGCCCTGGACAACAAAGCAACGACACGCATGGCGGGAGCTGCTGGAAGGGGAAGAGGGCGCAGACAGTGAAAGCGTTGTTATAGCCGCTCTTTTCCTCTTGACCGGGGAACGCTGGAAAGCCTTTGAAATCCGGGGTTGTTGTCAAAGTGACTGGCAGCGGGGATATTGCCCGGAAGCATGGAGCCGGGAAGAGCTGGAAGCCTTTGAAACGGAGTATTTCAACACGGGTTCAGAGTGGATTATACACGATGAAGACGGGGAGCCGGAAAGCCCGGAAGAGATCAACGGCTATTCTGTCTATTGCCACGGCTGGAACAGTGACCAGATCAGAAAAGAGATCGCAGACGCAGCCGGGGAGACAGACCCCGCCGCCGTTGTCCTCTATGAGTTTACCGGCTGGAGCCGCAGCCCTGAATATAAAAAGGCAGTCTAATAAACCCGTGGCGGCGGGTATAAATAGCCAGTTAAGCCGCCAGCGTCCCGGCCTTGTGCCGGGGGTCTGGACAACACCAGAGAAAATATAATATAGGGGGTCTATCGTGTGAAAATCCGTTGTAATGACTGTATGGCAGTCTTTGACGAACAGGAAATTATTGTCAAGGGGGAAATCGAATATTGTCCCCGTTGCGGAAAGTCTGGTTGTTTAATGGATATGGAAGACGCCAGCGAAAGCACAAGCGTTTTTACTGACATTTTAACAGCCCTTGCGGGTTACTCCGCAGCCGTGGACACCGGCGCAGCGTCCCATAATGATTTTACAGACTTTCAAAAGCTGGAAGCCCGGATAATCAACGCATACCAAACCGGCTATTTTAAGCATACAGAATATAGAACGCTTTATAATGCGTACAGCTATATTAAAGCCGGTTTTCGTGTTGTGTTAGGTCTGGACAAATAACCCGCAGCCCCGGACGGCTTGACAGCTTGCCGGGGTTGTTTCACAGGAGGAAAAAGCCATTGACAAATATATATAATAGCCCAAGCGGTGAACGCTATACGCTCTATAAAAGTATGTTAGATCAGCCGCATTTACTCATAGCAGGAGCGACGGGAAGCGGGAAAAGCGTTGTTATAAATGCCCTGATATATACCGCCCTTTATAACCATCCAACGGACGGCGACGGCGGCAGCCGGTTTATACTGATAGACCCGAAACGGGTTGAATTGGTACAATATAAAGGCTTGCCGCATACGCTCTATTATGGCAGCGAACCGGACACAATGCGACAGGCTTTATATAACGCTATGCAGCTATGCGAAAACCGCTATAAATCCATGCAGAAAGCCGGATTAAAGAAGTATGACGGCGGGGAAGTCTATATAATAATAGATGAATTTGCCGACTTAATGACCACACAAAAACGGCTGATAATGCCAACAATACAACGGCTTGCACAGATCGGACGGGCGGCAAGAGTGCATATAATTTTAGCCACACAAACGCCAATAGCTAAAGTTTTACCGACTGAAATTAAATGCAATTTTGATTCCCGGCTTGCGTTGCGTACCAGATCGGCACAGGATAGCCGGAATATAACAGGGGTTGCCGGTTGTGAAAAATTGCCCCGTGTTGGTTATGGGTATTATATGACGCCAGAGGAAGAAAGCTATAAAGTCTTGCCAATGATACCAGATCAAGAGCTTTTCGCCCGTGTCAAGTGGTGGACAGATCAAGAAAAGCCCTTGCAACAGATCAGAAATAAAATTGACTGGATGAAAAGCCGCCTTGCCCGATAAAGGGCAGGGCGGTTATTTTGTCCCCGGCGCAAGTTGCTATATTTGCCGGTTGCCCTGTATGCCATTTTAACGCCCCTGTATGAGCTTTTGCGCCGGGGTGCTATCCCTATACTACCACAGGCAGAAACGCCGCACAGGGGCGCACAGAGGGCGACAGGGACAGCCCCGGAGAAGCCCCACGGGAACCGGCGCAGGGACGGCGGCAGCAGTCCGGGCGGCAGGGTGGCCCCTCTTTTGGAGATCGGCGGGGAGCATGAAGCGGCGACCGGCTCAAAATTTGAAAATCCGCAAAAAGCCCCGTTCTGCGACTTTCTGCGGATTTTCGTTTTATTCGGTTTCTGTCCCTGAGCCGCTTTCTGCCTCGATTGCGTCAAGGTATTTCTGTTGCAGCTCTTCGGGCGGCGTCTCTTCCCCGAACGGACTGGCAGGAGCAAGCGTGATCTCTTTCTTGTCCTCATAGTCCATATTGTTCTTCATCAGGAAGATACCGGCGACGGGATTGATCTTCCCGTTCTGCATATAGTTCGCCATTTGCACCGTCAAAATCTCGTAGGCCCGTTTAATGAGATCACGCACAGCGTCAGGCATACGGGGACTGTCGATGTTGTTGGCCCACGCCCACAGGGTCTTTCTGTGAACACCAAAGGCAAAGGCCAGCCCCTCCACAGAGGGCTTCATGTCGTCGTTAATGCAGAGCTGGAAGTATTCTTTAATGCGGTTGCTGACCGCCACGGGGTCGGTCATGTCCGGCTTCTGCCAATCCCACATAGCGAGAGCGTTGGTGAGATACTTGGTGTTGTCACCGGCCTCAACCTGTACGCTCATTTGCTGAGACTTCCGGGGGCGTCGCTGCTTGGGCTTGGGCGGCTCTCCGGCTTTCACAAGTTCTTCACTCACTGTCGTCCGGCTCCTTTCTGTCGATTTCTGCGGCAAGCATTTCCGAAACGCCGTTTGCGATACCGATAACCGCTTCCCGGAACCTCACGCTGAAACGGTAAAGGGTAAACTCGACGCTGTTGGCAATATTCGGATGGTTCTGCCGCACATACTCGGCGAGAATATCATTCTCACTCATGATTCCCCTGCTCCTTCCCGTTGTAGTTCATGGACACGGCTTTTTCCCGCACCAACTTATCGACCACACGACCGAGATTGTTATACCCGCTCATAGCGGCGAGCTTGTTCAAGTGGTAGAGGGTCTGTGCCGTCACGACCAGCGACACCCGGCGCAGATTCTTCTTGCTGCTCATTTTGTCATATCCTCCCGTTTTCAATAGTTCGTGGCACAAAAGGCCGTCCACAAGGCACAACATGATTACCAGATACCACGGGTTCATGTTCATCCATCCTCCCATACTGCTTTGATTTCGCCCTTGAACTTGTTGGCTCGTCCGAGCAAGCACCACAGCCCTTCACGCTGTTCCCCGCAGGACGGGCAGCTCATACCGGCAATCCGTTCCAGCTTCTCAGGATAACCGACTTCTCCCACGAAAAGCCGGTGGTCACACTTTCTGCACTCGAATACTGTGTATTTCATAGTCAGGCTCCTTTCAAAGCAATATCACGGTAGCAAGGGTAGCCGTCCCGTGTGACGCTGCCGCCATGCCATTCGGGGTGTGTCTCCATGTCAGCGTTGAACCGCTTGGCAGAGCAAGCGAAGTAGCCGTTGGACTTGCACCAGATTTTGAAGCTATCATAGAGAGACTTCTTTCTGGTGCGGACTTTCTTTTCCGGCTCAACCTTTTCACACTTCTCTTCAAGGAACTGCAAGACGAGATCGTTGTCTTTCTCGTACTGCTTTACCACATACCTCATGCTCTCAGGCATGGTCAGCCCAAAGCGGATATACTTGAAATACCCGGCGACGAGCCAAGTGAAGATACCCTGCATAGCCGCTTTCTGCTGAAATTCATGCTTCAAGTTCTTGTCCTGTTCCTGTTCTGTGAAGTGCCGGTTGAACTCGACTACACGCACACGATCAGAGGCGAAGAGGGACTTGTCGCTGACGGCGGGGAGATCGTTGCAGGACAGCCAGAGCGTGAATTGAGGAAGCCATGTCGTCGAAGTCTCATAGAGATTTCTGGTCTTGATCTCTTCGCCGCCCGTGAGCTGCTTGATCGCTTCCTCGTCCAGCTTGCCGTACTGGTTACTCTCTGCCATCGTGACAAACCGCTTGCCTTTCAGGGACGCAAGGGCGGGAGTAGCCGCTTCTGCGTTCTTGGCCCGGTCGGACTTGCAAATGATCGACACCGGGGAGACAGAGGCATAGTCGCCGAGCAAGTGGTGAATAGCCGAGAGCATGGTAGACTTCCCGTTCCGGGTGGTCTTGCCATGGAGGATAAACATACATTCCTCGTTGGCAAGGCCCAGCATGGAGTAGCCCAAGGCTTTTTGCAGATACTCGGCCTTGTCGCTGTCGTCCATGGTGACTTCCCGGATAAACTCTTCCCATCGGGGACAGCGAATGTCCTGTACCGTGTACTCAAAATTGGTCTGCATGGTCAGGAAGTCCCGCCAGTCATGCTCCCGAAACTCCATGCTTCGCAGATCATAAGTGCCATTCAAGCAGTTAATGAGATAGGGGTCGGAGTCAAACTGGCTCGCTCGGATTACCAGCAGATCGTTGTCGGAAGCGTCTTTGAGCATACGGTCACGGAAACGCCGGTCGCCCAGCTTGACGACGAACTTCATGTAGAGCGTTCTGCGCTCTTCGTTGGCGATCTCCCCGCAGTAGAGCGAAATGAGCTGGTAGAACTCCTTGATCTTCGCAGAGACGAGCAAGGCCCCTATATCCTTACGCCATGCGCCCTCGGAGTAGGTGAACCAGCTCTTCGCTTCTGGGCAGTAGCGGGTATCTTCCTCATAGAGTTCAGCGAAGAGCTGCGCCATGCCGCTTTCATCCCATGAGTAGCCCGTCCCGCTGATCTGGTGACTGCGTTCGGGGGCTTTGTCAATGAGCTTCATCATCTTCCTTGACGCCGCAACATTCTGAATGGTTCTGCCGTTGCTCAGAATGAAACAGCCCTCAGCGTCAAACCGTGTCTTTTCGCTTTCTGCCATATCAATTTACCTCTTCATAGGGACTTGGCAGCGACCAGTCCCAAGTTTCGTCTGATCTATACTCGTTGCGGAAATGGTTGTGTCTCCCGTCGCCGGTAAACCACAGGTAGTCTTTAGGAAGAACTCTGCCGACGCCGCCCACGCACTCTTTCTCGATCTCCCATCGGATAAGTACATCTTTCACCAGAGCAGCAATCTCCGGGCTGACCGGGTTGGAGCTGTCGTAGCCTTGAAACTGGTTCGGAGCGAGCAGGACAGAGAGAATATCGCCATAGCCGTCGTCTACTCTGTTCAATACGCACCAGACCGTCGCCGCTTGCTCGGTCTTGGAGCAGCCACGGGCTTCGCCCCATACCATCTTTGCCAGAGCCTCTATAACATCGGTATCATACTCGGTGGGGGTCAGGTCAGGGACTTCCAGAGCGACCGGCCCTTGGTTGGTAGGCTCAGGCTCTCTTTCTGCGCCGTTTCCCGCTTGCCTTGCAAACGAAAATATAACAAGCAGCACGACCGCCACGCCGAGAAAGATTTTCGCAAAGTAGGTACGCAATCAGCCCACCCCCCCCCACATCTTTCGTGTAGAAGAACGCATTGAGAAGAGCTTTGTCGATATGCTCCATGATCTCAGGCGGCAGGGTGACAATATACTTCCAGTCGTCCCGCACATCGACAACCCGCACTTGTTCACACTGGACGACGCTCGGCAAGAGCTTATCCCATGCAATCGCAATATGCGTCGGCATATCCATCTTCTTGAATTGGGTCGTCAGAGGGCAGACAATCGAGGTCGGCGAGAACTGGTTGCCGGTGTTGTTCTGCACAATGACCCACGGGCGAACGCCGCCCAAAACATGACTGTTCTTGGGGAGTGGCATATCAATCAATACCACATCACCACGCATATACGGTTTCACAGTTACCCCTTCTTTCTCGCCGCTTTCGCCAGCGTCAGCATAGCGCAGGATTGAGCGTCCTCGTTCCACCAAGCGCACTTCTCTTCACAGCAGCGAACAAGGTCGCAGTCGCCGGGTGCGCTCATGGACAGGGGACAAATTTTCTTGTCTTCGTTCACGGTGTTACCTCCTATATCTCGTCACGCTATTCACGATCAGCTCAACCTCGGAGCGGTCGAGCGGCGGCTTACAGGCCACGGAGTTAGCATACAACAGCTCCTTGAAAATCTGCGCCTTGGAATAGCCTTGCGTATGAAGCTGCCCTGCGAGGGAAGTCAGGCTGATATTCCTTGACCCCGGCGTGATTTCGGGATATTCAGGTTTCAGACTGATCTTCCCTCCTTCGGGCTTGCGATAGATCGGTGTGTAAATGCGCTGAGTTCCCGTGTTGCTCCCCTCTTTCGGAGCGTCCGGGAAGTAGGTAGCCACAACATAATCTACCGCTTCCTGATTGACAATGATCTCAGGATAGAGAAGCGTGTTGCCGGTCATAATGAAATACCGACCGCTCTTGTAAATCTCCACGCCCTGACGGTTGTTCCGACCGTTGAACGGCAAGTCGCCCTTGACCAGAATGTGAACGCCACGACCGCTTCTGCTCCATTCGGTGTACGAGCCACAGTGACGAATAATGTCAACCGCCAGCGGAGATAAAAAGCCGTCCTCGTCCCGCCCTGCGTCAATGTCAATACCGATTAGGCCGGTAGAGTGGAAGACATACCCGATACCGTCATACACGCCCTTCTCGACATTCTCTGCGGCGGTCTGGAAGTCGCCCCATGTCTCCGGCAGCACAGACGACGCCCCTTTACGGACAGCGGTTCTCATGGGTATCTTCGAGCCGTTCCAGACATTTACCCAGGCGATCTCATTTTTCAATTCAGACGGGAGATTTTCATACATACTGCTTACCTCTTCTGTCTCGCCCTTTTCTGCCGGGTGGCGACCTTGGGCGGTTCGGGGACTTCGGGGAAATAGAACTTACCGTTGACGCAGAGCGGGAAGCCTTTGTGATCGTCGGTGATTTCCTTGGTGGTGGCCTGTTCGATCATGCGCCGGACATTCCCCTCCAAAGTGCGGCTTCTGACAATGCCGCTCCCGGCTTTCATCAGGTATTCCACTTGACCGTCAGGCGAAACGACCAATTTCATTTAGCTGCCTCCTTACTTCTTCTTGTTTCCGCTGAAAATACTTCATTCTTTCAGCTTGTTCTATCGGGTCAAGGGCGATAGGAAACGAGAAAGAGAAGCTATATTCCTCACAGGTCTTACCGTGAGGATTGACCCAACAACTCCACCGCTTACACCGTATCTTCTCGCCCTGCTTACGCTCTCGATCAGCGTGGCTACAATCCGCACAACCGCCGAAGCAACTCATAGGCTCACCATCTTCCTTTGCTGTAATGGATAATTCGGAAATCGTAGCCGACAGATCAATCCGCTCACCTGTTTCTTCGTTCATAAGGTAAAGCTGGACAGGAGAGGAATTATCAGGCCCCATTACCATCGGCCTCCTTGTTCCATTCTTCAATGTCAAGCCCATACTCTTTGAGCTTATGGGTACAGAGCCAAACGGCGTCGCCCTCGTCTATTTCGTACCGCTTCACCAGAGCGTCGATCTCGGTACGAAACAGGTCGTAGAACAGCCGGAGCCGCTTCATGCCGAAGCCAAACCGCTCATGCAGGAGCCAGAGAATGAGAGCGTTCATTTCGTTCAAGTTCTTCTGGTCGAACTCCGCACACTGGCGTTGGATTTCCTTGTCGAGTGCGGCTTTCTCCTTGGCATTGAACTGTACCCCGTAAATATGGCTACCGGCTCTTTTGAAAATCGGCATTACAATTATGCCTCCTCACAATGCTCTGTGCCATGCAAAGCGCAATCCTCACAACCCTTGTAGAGCCAGCAATCTTTACAGCTACCAATTACAGGAATACAACGCTCTTCGTATTCTTTTCTGTTAGCCATAGGGCAACTACCGTCTACACAGGCCAGTCCGACATAGCTTTTACACTGTTTCATACTTACCTCTTCCTCAGCGATCAGACCGGGGCAATGTCCTCGAAGAATACGGGATAGCGGTCTTTTAGATAGGCCAGCAGGAGCAGAGCGACTTCCCGCATTTGCGGGTGTGCCGCCGTCGAGCAGCGAAGTTTCAGGAAGTGCCGCCACTCCCGGAGGTTGGCGGTCATAACGACCTCCGTCTTCAAGCTGTTCGGCAGGACGGAACGAGCTTCTTGCGGTGAGCAGCCGAACTCCAACAGGCCGAAGTAGGCGTTCTCACTCGCTTCACAAGCGTTTTTCCAGAGATCATAGCCGGTCGTACCCTCAACCAGAAAGAGCGGTTTGATAACTGTAATCTCCTTGCCGAACTTATCCCCGCCATAGTTACAGTAGCGAGTAGACTCTTGGCAGTAGGAGGCCAGCCGGTGACGGACGATCTCGTGGGACACGCCCCGGTCACAGGTGAAGCGAACCGAGAGAGAGCCGTGTTCAATGACGGCCTCATGTCCCCGCTTCAAAATGTTGCGGATAAAAGCCTCTGCGCTGCCGTCCTTGATCTTGTCCTCGGACTTGTAACAGGTACGACCGGCCTGTTCCACCAAGGCCAGCAGATCGGCATAGGCCGGAGCGTTCAGCAGCTCCACAGTCGGACTAACGATTTTCATTTTCTCTTTTCCTTTCTGCCGCATGATAAAAGGCAGACAAGATACTCTTTGCGGCGAGAATACCTTCCTTATAACCCGTTTCGTATTTCGTACAGCCGGTATGAGAATAGGGATTGTTTTTCAGCTTTTTGGAAAGCTGCTCTTGCAAGTTTTCATACTCAAACGGAGTCACATCACGCCTCCATTCTCAGCCGGTCAGCCAGTCTATTGACTTTCTTCTGCCGCCAGTCCTCGACCTCTGCGGCACAGCCGAAGATAGCTTTCATCTGCGCCAACATGATTTCCACATCGGCAATCTCTTCGGCGATCTCAGGCACATTATCTTTGCCCCGAAGGTGCTTGCACAGCTCCTTTTGCAGCTCAGACATTTCCTCGAAGACCATGTTCACTTGTGCGACCATGCCATACCGCTGAATAGCCTGAGACAGCACTTCATTCTCGTTTCTCACCGGCGACCTCCATTTCCAGCACCGTCATAATGGCGTAGTTGGCGAGGTCAATCAGTGTGTCCCTGATACTCTCGTCGGTGACTTTCTTCTCGGTGGCCCTGCTGAGGGTCTTGAAGCGATTGAACTTGTCGCCCAGCCTGATACGGCTCATAGCCAGTCCCTCTTCGACGAAGCTCTGGTGAAAGCTGTCGCCGTAGTCGTGATTCTTCCGAGCATAGAGGTCATTCAGCTCTTTGCACAGGTCGGCATGATGTTCCACCTTGGAGGGATATTTCTTTCCCAGCACAGTATCTTATCCTCACTTTCCACATGATTTTCAACAACCATTGGCGAGGGAGAGCAACGACCGCCGCCCTCCCTCTGCCAACAGCAGGGTATCAACCGAGCAGGGCTTTCAGATCAACCTTGGGCTTGCCGTTCGAGCCAGTGGTCGTAGCAGCCGGTTTCTGAGTAGCCTTGGGCTTGGGAGCAGGAGCCGGAGCGGGAGCTTCGCTTTCGTCCCAGCCGTCAGAAGCCCTCTTGTCGGCGAGACGGGCGAAAGTGACGGTCTTGTTCGGGTCTTTGTTGGACGGCTGGGTGTCATGCTCAACATCACACTCAATGAAGCAGCCGAGAAGGTCTTCATGGTCGATCTCCGTCAGAGAGAAGTCGTTGAGTGCAACCTTGGCGAAGTAAGAGAACGCATTAAGCGCACCCTCGTTCGGCTCACCGTCGCTTTTCAGCAGGGAGAAGCGTTCGGTGTGCTTCAAGCCGCTCTGCGTCTGCATGACGACTTCCATCTTGCCGAAGTCCTCCTTGTAGTTGACCGTGATGATCTTGAACACATGAGTTCCTTCGGGAACGAGGGAAAAGCCCTCAGAGAGTCCAATTTTTGCCATAGTCTTTAACCTCCAAAATCAGTAGTGTCAGGGAAGATAATTCCCACAAGCTCGTCCTCGTCGTCCGGGACAGCCGGATAGACCCGCACCAGCAGGGCTTTCGCCACATTCCTCGTCTCGTCGAGATCGTAGGAATACTTGATATAGGTCATGTCCGACTTGTCGAGCAGCGACCAATCATCGTTGGAGATCACACAGCGGATAGAACCGTCACGGGTTTCAAAGACCCTCAGACAATCCCTGATTGCCCCGTTGGGGATAGGCATGACCGCCTTAACCAGAAGAGCTTCCTCGGCGTGACCGATCTGGTCAATGATCTTCTCGATGTTCTCCGGCATGGGGTGAATACCGACGCCGGTAATGCTCTTGGTGTTCGGGGGAATGAGCATGAACGCCGTGGGAGAGGCCAGCCAGCGGTCGCCGTTGGGACGCTCGTAGATCGTCCCGGTGGACGCAAGGGACTTGACGAATTTCTCAAATTTCATCGAATATACCCTCCTTTTCTTCGGGGACAGGACGGGTATTCCAGAGTCCCGTCGCCGTCTCGTAGCCGTTTACGATAAACTTGGGATAACCGTTTTCCAAGACAAATCGGCTCTCCCGGAGAAAATAAATCTGGCATTTCTCGCAACCGACCTTATAGCTTGCAGTAAACTCCCCGTTGCCCTTGTGACCATTGGAGTATTCACGCATGGTTGCTTTGCCACCGCAAAACGGGCAAGGTTTCAGTTTTATGGGAGTTGGCATAAGTCAGTCCTCCTTTACCTCTTTCGGCAGCAGCCGGTAGGTTTCCTCGGTGGTGCTGTACTTCTCCAACAGCCCATCGGCTTTCAGAGCGTTCTTATCAATCTTGGTCGTGGACGACCGGCTGACCTCCCAAGAGTAGCGGGAGCCAGTCAGAGCAACCTTCTTGTCGCCATCCCGGAACTGCTTGATCGCTGACTGCTTGATAAGGTCGGTCACGACCTTGTACCGCTTCTCGTCGTCGGCAACCTCGGCAGCATGAGCGTCCAGCTTGGCTTTCAACTCTTCGGCCTCCCTGACCAGCTCCGCAAGGTCAGTCTCCGGGGAGAGATTGTTCGTCCGCAGGACTTTCAGGATTTCAGCGTCCCGCTTCTCGTCGTAGACCGGGGACACACCGCTCTCCACATGGTCTTTCCACCACTTCAAGGCCGGTTTCACATAGTCCCTCTCGAAGTGCGGGTAGCGTTCGGACACCTTGAACGGGCGAGTGATCGTGTTGCCGACATTACAGATGAACTTATCAGGGCTGGCGTAGTCCTTTTCGGACAGGAATGAGGCCACCATGATTACATCGTCCACGCCGAGCAGATAGGCATAGAGGGCGGCTTGCAGGGCGTAGTATTCGGGAATGTCCTCAGACCAGTCCTCGGCCCTCTTGGTGGTCTTCATTTCGAGGACGGCGGTCGGGTTGCCGCTCGTCATTCTCAGGTAGTCCCACATACCGCCGAGAACAGCGGTATCGGAGAAGAAGTCGCCCCTCGTCTTCCTGAAATAGTCCGAGCCGTAGAGATCGGTCGGGCTGACCAGATCGGTCATGAAGTAGGAGTTCTTCATGTACGCCGCCTGTTTCGGCTCGATAGCCTTGCCAGCAGCGGTGTAAATGGTTTCCTCGAAGGGTTTGGCGTAGGTGCGAGTGACCTCACACCAAACCTCGAAGGGAGTAGACCACGGGTTCAGACCGAGGATGGTAGCGAACCGGGTCGCCGTGAGCTTCTTGGGATTCTTCGGAGGGATGATCTTAATGCGGTTGTTCAGCCATTCCATATCTTAATCGTCCTTTCTCATAGACTTCATGCGATTTGCCAGATTTTCACGCTGTTCGTCCGATAATTTACGGGGCGGTCTGACTTTCAGCCAGCTCTTCGGGAATAGATACTCTTTCCATCCGTCCCCCTCTCGGCTCACGGTAATTGCTTCACCCTTTTCAATCAGCCGGTCGAGCTTGCGAATGAGTGCGGCGTCGCAAGTGTAGCAAGAAGCGGTCTTTTCCTCCTGATTGTAGTTGAAGATCGTCTCCTGCTCGTACTTGGTGTACTTCGCCACATCACTCACCCTCTCCGTAGGCGGCGATCATTTCCTTTACTCCCTCGATCAGAGCCTCGCAGTTGGCCTTGGTGATGTTGGTGAAGCTCTCCGTCTTCACAGCGACCTCCTGCACGAAGTTCTCCTGATCGGGGTCACGCTCCATGAGGGCTTTCAGAGCGTTTTTCAACGCCTGAATTTGCAGCTCGTCGGCCTGACCGTCAGTGTCTGTCAGGTTGCCCTTGATAGCCTCACGCTCGGCTGCGGACACGGGCTTGCTGGCTTTCTTGGGAGCAGCCGGAGCAGGAGAGCCACCGTCCTCACCCTTGGGCTTCTGGTTGTCGATACCGTCAGACTCAACCAGATCGAGAACGACCATGTAGAGATAGCGGCGGTAGTAGGTGACGACGGCCCCGACGCCCTGAACCTCGTTCATGCGGAACTTGGCGGGTTCGGCGATAAACTGCAAGGGGATGATGAAGCAGATCGTCTCTTCCGGGTCGTCGATGTTGACCACCTTGGCGACGGCGTTGCCCTCCACGAAAGTCGGAATGAGCAGCAGTCCATACTTGGCGAAAATGGGGGCGGCGACCGGCACAATGTCTTCCAGCTCAAAGTATTTGAACTCGGCATGAAGGTTCTTGCCGGTCTTCTTTGCTCCCTCTGCGTAGAACTCGGAGCGGACTTTCAGGAGCTTCGCCCACACATTCAGCGTGGAAGTGTCCACGGGAGCCGGGGTCTTGTCAGCGTTTTTAGCAGCCATTGTCATTAGCCCTCCTTGTGATTTTTCTGCGCCATGCGCTTCATGTAGCTGTCGTGGAGCTTGGCCCTCTTCTTGCCGACCGCACGACGGTTCTGGAACATCAGACGGCGACGCTCCTTGCGTCCGGGATTTTTCTTCATGTCTCCATACCTCCTAAATGATATTGTTTGTGCATATCCATTAGATGTTTTTGGGGTTCTAATTGAACCACTTCACGATTGTCTCGCCCTGATAGCCCTTTTTCCAGATATACCAGCCATAGGCAACAGCGGAGCCGCCGCCCTCCCGCATTTTCTGAAACTCGCCGTTTTTAGCGCACAAAAGCCGGGAGCTGGACACATAGATCGTCATGGGGGGGGGTCTTCTGGAAAAGCTCTTTTCGTCCCTTACCCTCCATAAAGGTGAGTTTCAGGAACATAGCTACATAGTGGCCCTCACTCACCAGCGACAGGGCTTTTTCGACGAACTGTTGGGCGTACTTGTAGGGCGGGTTCGTGATAATGTCCCCGGCGAACGGCTTGGTGCATTGTAGAAAATCTACGCCGCCCTCGCCATAGCCCCGGTCAACAAGATCGGTGGACTTGACCAGATACCCACGCCGCTCAAAGACCTCCGACAAATGGCCCTCGCCACAGGCGCACTCCCAGATATAGGGAGAGAATTTGAACAGGTCACACAACAGCTCTGCCGCTTGGGGTTCTGTCGCATAATAGTCATTGGTTTCCCGCTCTTTCTCGGTGTGATTAGAAGCCCCGATGGTCTTGAAAGTGGAAGTCCCTGTACCTGTCCAGTCTTTCACTCTCCCACCCCCAGCATAGCCAGCAGCTCTTTCTTCTTTTTGTTGATCTTCCGAGTGACTGCACCGTTGCGCCGAACCTTTTTGCCAAGGAAATCCTTGACATACCGCTTGGCGAGGCGAATATACCAGTCACGGTCGATTGCTTCCAGCGAAAGCCGGTTCTCGTTGTCCACCACACAATGAGCGGGGAGTCCTGAGACTTTCCGAAGAGAGCCGGTCGCCGGGTCTACCATATACAGCGTCCCGAACTCGTAGCTCTCGACGGCGTAGACACGATTGACACGCTGGACTTCGACCATTTGCCCGTATTCCTCATGCACCGCCCGTCCGCATTTCTGCCATGTCTTCGCTATGAGCTGGAAGTCGAGAATGTTGGTGCTTCCCATGATGGTTTCTTCCACCGGCGTACCGTAGGCGATACAGTCCACCACGGCCTTTGAGACGATCACGGCATTGTTGTTGATCTTAAACGCCCCGCCAAACAGGTTTTCCCACTTCGGGAAGCCGAGAGCTTCAAAATCCACATTACCGTTCGTGACCACGCCACGCACCAGCACCCCGCCTTTAATCTTCGGACTGCCCTTGAACGGGACTTCGACATAGTTGTTCACATCTTTCTGACAGATCATCTTGATAAGGTCTTCTTCAAGCGTGAACTTGGTGCGCTCCTGCCACTCTTTCAGAATAGCGTCCCACATGGGAGCGTCGCAGTCGTCGAAGCTGCACATGATACCGTCCGTGTTGAGCTGAATGACTTTCAGCGTCGGACACTCGGCGAGAAGATGGTTCGCCAGCTCCAAAAGCCTGAGCTGCCCCGTAATGCACACCGACCGGCCCTGCAAGGGGTCATAGAGGTCATTGTACTGGTTCAGCATAGCCCCGTAGGTGGTATTGGCGACCAGCTTCAAGGCGTTCGCCAGAGCGGTATCGCCGGACTTCTTCGCCGCCATGCGCCGGTTCAGCATAGCTTCGTAGACCTCGACCGAGGGAATGTTGCGGCTATAATAGCCGTCGATGGTCATAAGGTGTGGATAGTAGCTTCCCACATCGGCGTTCTTGATCTGGCGACCGTCCTTGGTTTCCTCCCGGTAGTGAGGAATTGCGCCGTGAATACCGCCCCACGCCAACCGGGTCTTACACTCGCCCACCATAATATCGAGCATTTGCTTGAACAGGACTTCGGAGGGGATTGACATATCGTGAATACGGTCGAAAAA
>ERZ779626.351-NODE-351-length-28719-cov-6.809622_pt1 | contig 28719 bp, 27 predicted proteins | sample MGYA00514209_ERZ779626 | MGnify/ENA primary metagenome ERZ779626 (study PRJEB29562, sample SAMEA4376713) | mouse gut metagenome | isolation source: Cecum | study: EMG produced TPA metagenomics assembly of the A DSS colitis mouse model was used to assess the...
ATGAAATTTTCCAGTATCTAGGTCATGCAGATAAGCCATGCATCGTGGCGATCGACGAGTTCCAGCAAATCGCCAAGTACCCGGAGAAAAATATCGAGGCGCAGCTGCGAACACACATTCAAAAGTTGCGTAACTGCAACTTCATCTTCGCCGGAAGCGAGCGCCACATGATGCAGGAGATGTTCACGTCGGCGGTACGTCCGTTCTACCATAGCGCGGATATGCTGGAATTGAAAGCGATTGTTCCGGAAATTTATATTCCGTTCATCGTCGGCCATTTTGAGAAACGTAACCGACGAATTGCTTCCGACGATGCAGAGCGAATTTACAATCTGTTCAAAGGTCATACCTATTACGTTCAGAAGACGTTCAACGAGGCATTCGCCGACACTCCCGAAGGCGAGGTGTGTACGCTCGAAACTCTCCGAGCGGCGATCGACAACATGATTTCCTCGAACGATACGATTTTTCGAGAAATACTGTCGAACATCCCCGAAAAACAGAAAGAGTTGCTCTATGCCATCGCCAAAGACGGCGAAGCGGAGCGGATTACCTCGGCAGCATTCATCAAACGGCATAGCCTGACATCGGCGAGTTCCGTTCAGTCGGCAATGAAAAAACTGCTCGAAAAAGACATTATTACGGAAATCAATAAGGTCTTTTCCGTGACGGACAAGTTGTTTGCCATGTGGATGAACCGATTGTATGGAAATAATGATTATTTGAGTTGATTATCAATCCTTGTTGTCAATATTGCGACATCAGCCGGAACCATACTCATCAATATTTGTTCGCCACAGAACCTAAATAGGGTAGGAATCATAATTGCAAACATGCCATATTTTGTAATGGTGGGTGTGTTCATATGGCAGAAACCAATTTCTGTATTTAAAATATAGGGCAGGAGGTTGTTCCTCCTGCCCGTTGCATTATCTCAGAGCTCTGACGTAGCGACTTTCCAACAGTTTATAAATTGCCGATTGGGGATATAGGATTTTGCCGCCGATGGAAGTGTAGGGTATCTGGCGGTTGTCGCGGTAGTTTTGCAAGGATCGCTTACTCAAACCGAAGATACTGCGAACTTCCTCGCTGGTGAGGTAGACCTCTTTCCCGATAGACGGACGGTGTGTGTCGATCAATATATCTACGGTTTGAATAGCCCGAACGATGTTGCGGCGCAGCTCTTTGAATTCGCTGCTGTCACGTGTGATGATGTCTTCGTACATGGTTCTATTCAGTTTTTATCAGATTCTTTTCCAGCAAGCGGCGGATATCTTCTTCCCGGAATACTACTTTGTTGCCGATGGTAGTGTAGGGTATTATGCCACAGGAACGATAATATTGCAGGGCTCGTTTGGTTATGCTTAAAGCCTTGCAAACATTGTCTGTCGTCAGCCAGCGGGCGTTTTGTGATTTTTCAGACAGCGCGTGCAAATTGGAGATACGTTCCAATAGCCGTTGTATATGCGCTTGAAGATCGTTATAAGCGCTCGTTTCAATAAGCATGCAATCCATAATGATATATTTAAGCGGGTGATTATGAAAGCCGCAAGTTAATATCACATGGAATTTTCCGATATCGATGTCCGTCCCTGACCGCTCCAGTCCGCTCGGTGGACTTTTGAGACTGTGCCCCAAGAGTCTATGCTGTCAGAACCTTTCCTATTCTTTGCATTTCCCGGCTAATATTGGCTTCTGAAATTTTTGCATAGTGCCGAGTCATATTCGTATTTGTATGCCCGAGGATTTTGGCAATGATGTCGATCGGCATGCCATATTCGATAGCCAATGTGGCGAAAGTGTGGCGAGCGCAGTGCGTCGTCAGATTTTTATGGATGTTGCATATTGTTCCGATTTCCTTGAGATACGAGTTCATTTTTTGGTTGCTGGGGATAGGTAATAATTTTCCTTTGAGTTGTAATTCAGGATTATGTTCATATTTTTGTAATATTTTGAGCGGGTAGGGTAGAAGTGGCACACGACTTATTACAGAGGTCTTTTCGCGTGGTTTATGTATCCACGTTGTTCCGCTGTCATCCGTTGTAATGTGTCGTTTTCGTAAGTTGTCTGCGTCCGTAAAGGCCAGTCCCGTTAATGCACAGAAGCAAAATACGTCTCGGATACATTCCAGCCGTTCATTAGGCATTTCCTTGCTTATCAATATGTCCAGCTCTTCTTTTGTCAATGGAACCTTGACGTTTGTTTTGTCTATTTTCATCTTGTAATACTGAAACGGATTTTTTTCAATCCATTCGTTCCGTATCGCGAATAAGATGAAATTTTTGAGACAGCAAAGTAAATTTACGGCACCATTGTTTCTGCATTGGTGGGCTGTTTGCATGAAGGTATTTAGGCCGTCTATATATTCATAGGAAACCATATCCAGCGGCAGGTCATCTTTCCGGTATTGCTGTTTGGTATATTCGGTCATGTATCGGAGTAAACGATGGTATTTGTTACACGTTACCTGTGTGATACGTGTCCCGACCTCCTGTTGCCGTTTATCGCAGTATTTCGAAAACTCGACGAGGAACATTCTTGAACCGGATACATTGCTCAGTCGTTGTTTGATGGAAAAGCAGTCCGGAGTTTTACTCTCTTTGAGAAGCAGGTCGTAAGCCGCAAGGATATTTGCCCGATAACTGGCGACGATGCTGTTAATTTGCTGATCCACTTCGTCTTTGTAAAGGGAGCGTTCGAGGCGCTGGTTCCATCGTTCCGGTTCGATTTGACATTGGGTATAGATCTCTGTTGTTTGGCCGGATGTGGTGATACGGGCATAAATAGGCGCCTTTCCTTTTTTAGAGATTTTGGTCTTTTTGCAGAAAAAGACTACGTTGAATGTTGTGCGTTGGTACATAGCTGCATGGGTTTGAAATAGTTAAACGTGTGCAGCATAGGGATATTGTGGCGTAAAACGGTGCAATACAGTGTGTTATGTGTAATTCGTGACCAATTTTTGACCGAAATAAAATAGGTCACGAATTGGGTCATAAAAACCTGCTTCAGAATACATTTTATGCGATTGTTTCAAAAACGAAAAAACCTTATATATCGTTGATATACAAGGTTTTTACTCTTTATTGCAGTGATTTTCAACTGCTTCTAAGGGTGGAAGATGGGGCTCGAACCCACGACCTTCGGAACCACAATCCGACGCTCTAACCGACTGAGCTACATCCACCGTGTGACCGTTGTCCGGTCGTATCGGGATGCAAATGTAATATACTTTTTCGGTCCGTGCAAAAAAATCGCCCGAAAAATTGCGCCGCGTGACAAAATGACAGTCCGGCATGTACCTTTGTCACCCCGTATCTGCCAAAAACCGGTTGGCACATCAATTGAAGGAAAGGAGATTGCAAATGCTAACTAATACATCATTATAAACCAAAAACAACAAAAGCTATGAATGTAAAACCATTATCGGACCGTGTGCTGATTCTGCCGAATCCTGCGGAGGAGAAGACGGCGGGCGGATTGATCATCCCCGACACGGCGAAGGAGAAACCGCTGGCAGGTAAAGTAGTCGCAGCTGGCCCCGGCACCTCGGAGGTCAAGATGGAGGTCAAGGCCGGCGATCAGGTGCTTTACGGCAAGTATGCAGGTCAGGAGATTCAGATCGACGGCGTCGATTACCTGATCATGAAACAGAGTGATATTTTAGCGATCATCTAATAAAGGAAAAACATCATGGCAAAGGATATCAAATACAATGTTGAGGCGCGCGAGCTGCTCAAGGAGGGTGTCGATGCGCTGTCGAACGCCGTAAAGGTCACGCTCGGTCCCAAAGGCCGCAACGTGATTATCGACAAGAAATTCGGTGCGCCGCAGATCACCAAGGACGGTGTGACGGTAGCCAAGGAGGTGGAGCTGGAAGACGCTTTCGCCAACATGGGCGCCCAGATGGTCAAGGAGGTAGCTTCGAAAACCAACGACGACGCGGGTGACGGTACGACCACCGCGACGGTGCTGGCACAGTCGATCATCGGCGTAGGTCTGAAGAACGTGACGGCGGGTGCCAACCCGATGGACCTGAAGCGCGGTATCGACAAGGCGGTGCTGAAGGTCGTGGAGTCGCTGCGCAAGCAGAGTCAGGAGGTCGGCACGGACTTCGCCAAGATCGAGCAGGTCGCCACCATTTCGGCCAACAACGACGAGACGATCGGCAAGCTGATCGCCGAGGCGATGGGCAAGGTGAACAAGGAGGGCGTCATCACCGTCGAGGAGGCCAAAGGCACCGAGACCCACGTGGAGGTGGTCGAGGGTATGCAGTTCGACCGCGGTTATATCTCGGCCTACTTCATGACCGATCCCGAAAAGATGGAGGCGCAGCTCGAAAAGCCTTACATCCTGATTACCGACAAGAAGGTTTCGACGATGAAAGAGCTGATGGGCGTGCTGGAGCCGGTGGCTCAGAGCGGCCGTTCGCTGCTGATCATCGCCGAGGACGTGGACGGCGAGGCTCTTTCGGCGCTTGTTGTCAACAAGCTGCGCGGCACGCTGAAAATCGCGGCCTGCAAGGCTCCGGGCTTCGGCGACCGCCGCAAGGAGATGCTCGAAGACATCGCCATCCTGACGGGCGCTACCGTGATCTCGACCGACAAGGGTATGAAGATCGAGGATGCCGACCTTTCGATGCTCGGAACGGCCGACAAGGTGACGCTCAACAAGGAGAACACCACGATCGTCGACGGCGCCGGCAAGAAGGAGGAGATCGCGGCCCGTGTGGCTCAGATCCGCGCTTCGATCGAGAAAGCCACGTCGGACTACGACAAGGAGAAGCTGCAGGAGCGTCTTGCCAAGCTCGCCGGAGGTGTCGCCGTGCTGTATGTGGGCGCCGCTACCGAGGTGGAGATGAAAGAGAAGAAAGACCGTGTGGACGACGCGCTGGCCGCAACCCGCGCCGCAGTCGAAGAGGGTATCGTTCCGGGCGGCGGTGTGGCATACATCCGCGCTACGGCGGCTCTCGAAGGCATGAAGGGCGACAACGAGGACCAGACGACGGGTATCCAGATCGTGAAACGTGCGATCGAGGAGCCGCTGCGTCAGATCGTCGCCAATGCCGGCGGCGAAGGCTCGGTTGTCGTCAACAAGGTGAAAGAGGGCAAGGACGCCTTCGGTTACAACGCCCGCGACGACAAGTACGAGGACCTGCTGAAGGCCGGTATCATCGACCCGACCAAGGTGTCGCGTGTCGCGCTGGAGAATGCCGCTTCGATCGCTTCGATGTTCCTGACGACCGAGTGCGTGCTGGCCGAGAAGAAGTCCGACGCTCCCGCCATGCCGGCAATGCCCGCAGGCGGTATGGGCGGCATGATGTAATCATCGGTTGTCATATGAAAACCGGAGACCTCATGGTCTCCGGTTTTTTTGTTGTCGGGAGCCGTCTCCGGCCGTCACAGCCCGCCGGTCCCGTGACCGGGAGGGGTGGCTCACGGCATCCACTCCAGCACGCCGGTGACGGGGTTTGCGGCGCGCCATGCCTCGAATTCGGCGTAGGTGCGGACTCCGTCGCGCAGCACGGCCTGATAATATTCGATACCCATGATTTTCTCGGTCTCCGGAGTTTCGTATTTGAGCCGGAGGATGGTTTCGCGCGTTTGGTCGGTCAGCACGGCGGCGATCCGGTCGGCCACCCGTTCGAAATAGCCGTCGTAGGCCGAGCCTTTCGGCATGTGGATCATGTCGATCTGCCAAAGCTGGTCGTCGGCGTCGGCATACCATGCGTGCCATTCGAGGCACTCCTCGCTCGTGTCGAGCAGGTTGCCGTATTCGATGCGGCGGATGCGGCTGTTTTCGGCCAGCCGGGCCATGGCGGCGAAGCTGTCCGCTACGCGCAGGGGCGATGAGTAGATGTGGAAGTCGATGTCGCGGTGCGTCATCAGCAGTCCCGTGCGGAGCGAGCCGACCAGATGCGGTTCGGCGCCCACGGAACGCCAGATGCTTTCGATGCCGCTGTCGCGGATGACCTCTTGGGCGCGCTGCTGGTTCGCGGCGGCGAGGGTGCTGAGTTTGTCCATTGTGCGATGCTATGAAGGGTTAAAAGGACTTGCCGGAGCGAATTCGTTCCGGCAGGCTTGCGGTTTGTCGGGGTGTTATTTGCCGAGCAGGATGCGGGCCTGCGCGACTGCGGCGTCGGTTATCCGGCTGCCGGAGAGCATTTTGGCGATCTCGGTGATGCGTTCTTCGGCCGTCAGACGCCGGATGCCGGTGCGTCCGTCCTGCTTGTAGACCACGAAGTGGGCCGAGCCTTTCGAGGCGACCTGCGGCAGGTGGGTGATGTCCACGACCTGCATCGTCGCCGAGAGCGACTCGATGATCTCTCCCATGGCGTCGGCGATGCGGCCCGAAACGCCCGTGTCGATTTCGTCGAAGATGACCGTCGGCAGCTGCATGCACCGGGCCAGCAGGGCTTTGAGGGCCAGCATGACGCGGGAAAGCTCGCCGCCCGAAGCGATCCGCTCGACGGGCTGGGGCGTTGCGCTGCGGTTGGCCGTAAAGAGGAAAACCACATTGTCGCGGCCCGTGCGGCCCAGTTCGGCGAGCGGCGTCAGCGCCACTTCGAACACCGTGTCGGGCATGCCCAGTTGCGTCAGCGTCGCAAGGATCTGTTTCGCGAAGCCTGCGGCGGCTTTTTCGCGGGCCTTGTGCAGGCGGTCGGCCAGTGCGGCCGCTTTCTGCTCGGTTTCGTGCAGCGCTTTTTCGGTCGCAGCGATCTCCTCGTCGCCGTGGACGATGGCCGCCAGCCGGGCGGCGTAACCGTCGCGTGCGGCGATCAGTTCGGCTTCGGAGACGGCGCGGTGCTTCTGCTGGAGCGCATAGAGGGTGTCGAGACGCGCCGAGAGCTTCGCCAGCCGTTCGGGGTCGGCGTCGATCCGTTCGCAGTCGGCGGCCGCGGCGTTGTCGATGTCTTTCAGCTCTTCGAGCACCGAGTGGATGCGCTCGGCGTACTCCCCGGCGGCGGGGTAGTGTTCGCGGATGCGTACGAGGTCGTTTTCCGAGTTTTTGAGCAGGGTGAGAATTCCTGTTTCGTCGGCGTCGAATGCGTTGCGGAGCGTGGTGAGGACTTCGCCGATGCGGTCGGCGTTTTCCAGTACGGCAAGTTCCGCTTCGGTCGCGGCCTGCTCGCCTTCGCGGAGGTTGGCGGCGGTCAGCTCTTCGCACTGGAAACGCAGCCACTCCTCGTCGCGGCGGCCGTCGGCGGCCGCTTCGCGCAGGGCTGCGAGTTGACGCCGCAGTTCGGAAAGCCGGGCGTACTGCGCCGTGTACTGCGCGAGCAGCCCGCCGTTTCCGGCCACGGTGTCGAGCGCCGAGGTGCGGAACTCCTCCGAGGAGAGAATCAGGTTCTGGTGCTGGGAGTGTATGTCGATCAGGCGGGTGCCGAATTCGCGCAGCTGCGCGAGCTGGACCGGAATGTCGTTGATGAAGGCGCGGCTCTTGCCGGCCGGGGTTATCATGCGCGTAACGTGCGTTTCGGGAGCATAGTCGAGGTCGTTCTCGTCGAAGAACGACTCCATGCCGCGGCCCGAAAGGTCGAAAGTCCCTTCGACCACGCAGTTGCGCGCCGCGTCTTTCATGGCCGAGCCGTCGTTCTTGGCTCCGAGCAGCAGGCCCAAAGCACCGAGCAGGATGGATTTGCCGGCTCCCGTCTCACCCGTGATGATGTTCAGGTGCGGGTCCAGCTCCATTTCGAGCTTTTCGATAAGCGCGTAATTCTCAACCGACAGACGACGTAACATGGCGGCCTATTTTAACAGTGATTCGATTTTATCGGCGATGCGTTCCGCGACTTCGGACTTCGGCATCAGGGGCAGTTCCTCCCGGCCGCTGCGGTCGATGAAGGTGACTTTGTTGGTGTCGCCGCGGAATCCGGCCCCGGCGTCGCGCAGCGAGTTGAGGACGATGAAGTCGAAGTTTTTCTTGGCGAGCTTGGCTTCGGCGTTGGCCTGTTCGTCGTGGGTTTCGAGCGCGAAGCCCACCAGCAGGCGGCTGCCTTTGCGTGCGCCCAGTTCGGCGGCGATGTCGCGCGTACGGCGCAGGGTGATGCACATTTCGCTGCCGCATTTTTTGATTTTCGTCTCCGAAACGGCATCGGGCGTGTAGTCCGCGACGGCCGCGCACATGACGGCTCCGTCGGCTCGGTCGAAAGCCGCGGTGGCGGCGTCGTACATCTCGGCGGCCGAGAGCACGTCCGTACGCCGGACTCCGGCGGGCGTCGGCAGGGCCGTGCGGCCGCTGACGAGCGTTACGTCGGCGCCGCGGGCGGCCAATGCGCCCGCAATGGCGTAGCCCATCTTGCCCGACGAGTGGTTCGAGATGAACCGCACGGGGTCGATGGCTTCGATCGTGGCGCCTGCCGTTACGACGAAGCGTCTACCTTGCAGGCTCTTTTTTTTTTCGGGATTTTCTCCGCCGAGCAGTTGGCCGACGAAGGCGGCGATGTCGGCAGGTTCGGCCATGCGGCCCTTGCCCGTCAGTCCGCTGGCCAGCTCGCCTTCGGCGGGCTGGACGATCCGCACGCCCCGTTCGGCCAGACGGCGCAGGTTCTCCTGCGTCGCGGGATGGGCGTACATGTCGAGGTCCATGGCCGGCGACACGACGACCGGGCAGCGGGCCGAGAGATAGGTCGTCAGCAGCAGGTTGTCGGCGATGCCGCAGGCCATTTTGGCCAGCGTATTGGCCGTGGCGGGGGCTATCAGGTAACAGTCGGCCCACTCGCCGAGCGAGACGTGCGAATTCCACGCTCCGTTTTCCGGGTCGAAGAATTCCACGAGAATCGGGTTTTTCGAGAGGGTGGCCATCGTCAGGGGCGTGATGAACTGCTTGGCCAGCGGCGTCATGACGACGCGCACTTCGGCGCCCGCGCACTTCAATAAACGACAGAGCACAGCCGCCTTGTAGGCCGCTATGCTTCCCGTAATGCCCAGCAGTATGCGCCGTCCCGCGAGTCCTTCGACCGTGCGGTGGGCGCCGGGGCTTTGTATGTCGTGTCCCTGCGAGTCCATGCCGGCGGGCTGTTACGCCTCCTTGACCTCTTTGTTCTCCTTGAAGAAAAGCTCGTCGTCGAGGAACTCCTCGGTGGCGATGATCGCGGGCTTGGGAAGACGCTCGTAATAGCGCGAAATCTCGATCTGCTCGCGGTTCTCGAAGGTCTCCTCCATGGTGTCCGTGGGCGATGAGAAGTCGGCGAGCTTGCGGTTCAGCTCGGTCTTCAGCTCGGTTGCGATCTGGTTGGCGCGGCGGGCGATGATATTTATCGACTCGTAGACATTGCCGGTCTCCCGGTCCAGATCGACCAGTTTACGCGTAATGGTGTTGTTGGGAATGTTCTTCTTGATTTCCATTGCTATATGTTGTTGTCTTCTTGCTTGTTGCGGTCCAGATAATCGCGGGCGTGCTGGGCCATGCGGTCCACCTCCTTGATGTGCTTCGATTCGGGGAACTCCTCTTTGAACGAGAGGTACGAGTCGAGCATCGCCAGATAGCGGTCGGTCTGCTTCTCGGCGACCGAGTTGCTGGCGAAGCGGTAGCTGGCGTCCACGATCAGGTACATGATCTCCTCGCGGTGCGAACTTTCGGGGTATTGCTTGAGCGCGTTCTTGAGCGATACGATGGCCGACTTGTAGCGGCCTATCTTATAATAAGTGTATGCGTTGAGGTAGGCCTTGTCGTGCAGGCGCTGCGTCAGCTCGGTGTTGATGGTCTTGAAATTCTCGATCTGCTCGCTGTGCGGATAGCGCGACATGAATTCGTTGATGGCGATCAGTGCCTGTCCGGTCATCGTCTGGTCGCGCGAAGGGCCGGGCGAAAGATAGTAGAAGCAGAGTGCGTACATGCCTTCGGCGTCCTCAATGAAGGCGCTGCGGCCGAACTTGCGGCGGAAATCGTCGAGAAGCGTCGCCGCCGTGTCGTAATCGCGGTTCTTGTATTTGCAGCGGGCGTTGAAGAACGAAATGCTGTCTTCGCGGGGCGTGCCGGAGTAGTAGTGCTGGACGCCTTCGAAGAGCGTCGAGGCCCGCGACCACTTCTCCTTCTGGTAGTACTCCAGCGCCTTGCTGTAAATCAGGTCGGGTTGTCCGCTTTTGAGCAGGGCGTTGATTCCTGCGCATCCGCTAAATGCAGTGATCAGGATCACTCCGCACACGGCGTATAAAAAAGTCTGCTTCATCGATAAATCTTTTACGGCGCTTTATCGCGCAAAGTTACGCATAAATTAACGATTTGCAAAATTATTTATTGTGCAAAAAAAGAGTGCGTCGCCGCACCCTTTGTTTTCGCTCAGAAGAAGAACCCGACCGAACCTCCGTAAACGAGGTTGCGCGGGACCCTGACCCGCTGCGACACGCCGTCGGAGACGAAGGTGTTCCAGACGTGCGAACGGGCGTAACCAGACAGGCGGAAGTCGAAAAAGAATTTGCGGATGTTGAATCCCACGCCGCCCATGATGCCGACGTCGTCGTTGAAATTCACCTTCAGCAGTTTCGGGGCGCTGTCCCGCTCGGAGTCGGCCACGCGGAACTGGGCGCCGCCGAAGAGCCGCAGAGGCCCGAACTGGAGGCCCAGCTGCAGCGGGATTTCGAACCGCTCCGAACGCAGCGAGACGCTGCGGGTGCGGGGACCTTCGGCGCGGATCGAGTAATTGACGAAAGCGAAATTTAGCTCCGACTGCAGATGCAGGCGGCGGGTGAGGTTGAACCGCAGGACCAAGCCCGCCTGATAGCCCGCCTTGGCGGGACCGGGCCGGAATCGGTTTTCTCCGATTTCCACACGGGAAAAGGTGTAGCTGGTGGTGGTGACGCCGCCGCGGACGCCGACCTGAAAGCGGCGCTGGGCCGAAGCTGCACCGGTGAGCAGCAGCGCGCAGAGCAGGAGCGGGAAGAGATGTTTCATGCCGAAATTAGCTGGTTTTAAGGTTGCTGCGGAGGTTACATCAGGGGTGACACGAGCCGCAGCACATCGCCCAGCGTGCGCCGCCATGCCGCCGGCCGCCACTCGTCCCGCACGATCCGCCGGCACGAGGCCAGATCGCCGTCGAAGGTGGCGGACAGCTCCCGGACGACCTCCCGGTCGCGGATGAAGGCCGTGACTTCGAGGTTGTCCTGCAGACTGCGGTAATCCATGTTCGCGGTTCCGACCGAAGCCGTGTCGTCGTCCACGATCAGCAGTTTGGCGTGCAGAAAGCCGTTGTCGTAGCGGTAGAGTTCGATTCCCGCGTCGAGCAGGTCTCCGGCGTAGGAGTCGGATATCAGGTCCGTGAACGGCGAGTCGCTGCACGTCGGGATCATCACCTGCACCCTCACGCCGCTCCGGGCCGCCAGCCGCAGGGCGTCGAGCAGCATTGCGGGCGGCAGGAAGTAGGGCGAGGATATGCGCACCCTGCGCTGCGCCCGGACGATGGCCGCGGCGAACGCCTCGGCGATGGTCAGCCGCGAGGGACCCTCCTCGGCCCATGCGAGCTGAATCGGCAGCCGCTGCCGGATGTCGTGCGGCGCGATATGGCGGCGGATGTCGAGACATTCGCCGCGTACGCGCGCCCAGTCGGCGATGAAGAGCTTCTGCAGGTCGGCGACGGCGTCGCCTTCGATGCGAAGGTGCTCGTCGCGCCACTTGCCCATGTAATCTCCGTCGAGGTAGTATTTCGCAATATTTATGCCACCCAAGTAGGCGACCTTTCCGTCCGTAACGACTATTTTGCGGTGGTTGCGGCGGGTGACGCGCGTGGTGAACCACGGGAAACGCACCGGTTCGAAAGCCGCCGTCTCGACGCCCGCCTCGTGCATGCGGCGCAGCATTGTGCGGCTGAGCCGCCACGAGCCGACGGCGTCGTAGATGACGCGCACTTCGAGTCCCGCGCGGGCTTTGCGGATCAGGATTTCGGCGATGGTCCGGCCGATGCGGTCGTCGCGGATGATGTAGTACTCCATGTGGATCGAGCGCACGGCCCGCTGGAGCGAGGCGATCAGCGCCGTGAAGGCGTTGTTGCCGTTGTGGAGCAGTTCGACGCTGTTGTGGCGGGTGATGCGCGTGCCGCAGCCCCGTGCGATGATCTGTCCGAGACGGTCGCCGCGGTATGCGCGGCGTTCCGCCGCCGGGAGGTGCGGCCGGTAACCCGCCAGTATGTAGAGCAGCGTGCCGGCCACGGGAAGCAGCAGGATCAGCGCCAGCCACGCCGCAGCCGACGCGGGCAGGCGTTTCTGGCGGGTGACGAGCGGGACGGCTCCGAGCGTCCATGCGATGTGAATTGCAAGCAGCAGATACATAACCCGTGCGTGAGGGCATACTCCGTGCCATGCAGGTTGAAAAAAGATTTGGAAATTCGGAATATACTTTCTATCTTTGCTGTATAATGAAAATCAGGGTTCTGGCCTTCACCGGTCAGGATTCTTATTTTTTTACGTTGTTTAATTCGAAATTTCTCCTCTGAGGAGGGGGGATTCAGGAAGGTTTTAGATGCGGGGCGGGCGTTTTCGGATGCCTAAAGTGAGTTCGACGGGTTCCGGATTTGAAATCTTTCGCGGTGTTATGAAACTGAATACGTCGGACTCGTATAAAATTATGGCAAAAGAGATTATCTATCTGACGGCGGAGGGGTACAAGAAACTCAGGGACGAGCTTGATCACATGCGTTCCGTCGAGCGTCCTGCAATTTCGGCGGCGATCGCCGAAGCGCGCGACAAGGGCGACCTTTCGGAGAACGCAGAGTACGACGCTGCGCGCGAAGCGCAGGGTATGCTGGAGATGCGTATAGCCAAGCTGGAGGATTCGCTTGCCAACGCACGGGTGATCGACGAGTCGAAGATCGACAAGAGCAAGGTGCAGATTCTGAGCAAAGTGACGCTGCTGAATCACAACACCAAGAAGGAGATGGTCTACACCATCGTCGCCGAACACGAAGCCAACCTGCGCGAGGGCAAGCTGGCGATCGGCACGCCGATCGCCAAGGCGCTGCTGGGCCACAAGAAGGGCGACCGGGTCGACGTGGAGGTTCCCGCCGGAACGCTCCACTTAGAGATCCTCGACATCAGCATTTAGGCGCCCGTTCCCGCAGGGCAGCGGCGCCGCATCGTCCGCTCCCGGCCGGGTGCAGGACACGACATACATCCCCATTTGTGGGTATTTTTGCAGGACCGTTTTGTGCGGTCCTTTTTTTGTGCTACTTTTGGCAGCAGAAAGATGATACGCAAAGCACCCAAACGGATATACGCCGCTCTGCTGCTGCTGATTCTGGTCGCAGCGTACGCAGGACACAAGGTCCACATCTATAAGGAGGACCCTGCGCATTTCGCCGCGCTCTGCGGCGATCTGCTGCCCGACAACGGCGCGCATCAGATCATGGTGGAACGCTGTATCGTCGATGACTTCTATTTCTTCCCCTATCTCGACGCCGTCCGGCCCGCGCACTCGTTCTATTGCGGGATGCTGGCCGTCCTGATGCCCGAAGCCACGCAGTGCAGACGCTGCATGCCGGTTCCGGGCGTTTCGCTGCGCGCGCCTCCCGCGGCGTAACCCGCAATCCCCTTCCCATCCTGTTTTTTGCCGGGCCGTGCGGTCCGGCGGGTTACGTATGTCATTCAAACAATCCGATAAGCAATGAAAAAATTTCTGTTGCCGGCACTCTTCATGTGCCTGTATGCCGGTGCGTCGGCCGCGGAGACGCCGAAGAAGAGCACCGACGCCAATCTTTTCGGCCACGTCGTGGACCGTGAAACCCATGAACATCTTCCCTATGCGACCGTCGCCGTGACGGGCACGGCATTCGGCGCCACGACCGACGCGTCGGGACACTATTTTCTGAAAAACCTGCCCGAAGGCGAGCTGACGCTCGAAGTCCGTGTGCTGGGTTACGCCGTGCTGGCGAAAAAGGTGACGCTCGAACGGGGACAGACCCTCGAACTGAATTTCGAGGTGGTGCAGAGCGGCATTTCGATGGACGAAGTGGTCGTCTCGGCCAGCCGCTCGGCCACGCTGCGGCGCGAAGCCCCTGCGCTGGTGAGCGTGCTGGACGCCGCGCTGTTCGAGAAAACGAACGCTTCGTGTCTGGCGCAGGGGCTTTCGTTCCAGCCCGGCGTGCGGGTCGAGGACGACTGTCAGAACTGCGGCTTCGCGCAGGTGCGCATCAACGGACTCGACGGCCATTATTCGCAGATTCTCGTCGATTCGCATCCGGTCTTTTCGGCCCTGACGGGCGTCTACGGACTGGAGCAGATTCCGGCCAACATGATCGAGCGGGTCGAGGTGCTGCGCGGCGGCGGTTCGGCGCTGTACGGTTCGTCGGCCATCGGCGGCACGATCAACGTCATCACCAAGGAACCTTCGCGCAATTCGGCGCAGCTGGCGCATACGCTGACCTCGCTCGGCGGCAGCAGCTCCTATGACAACAACACGATGCTCAACGCGTCGCTCGTGACCGAGAGCGGCCGTGCGGGGCTTTGCGTCTTCGCTCAGAACCGCCACCGTTCGGGGTACGACCACGACGGCGACGGATTTACCGAGCTGCCCCTGATCAACAGCCGGTCGGCCGGCATGCGGTCGTTCTTCCGCACGGGCGCCTATTCGCGCATCACGGCGCAGTACCACCACATCGACGAATACCGCCGCGGCGGCGACCTGCTGGACCTGCCGCCCCACGAGGCGATGGTGGCCGAGCAGACCGACCACTCGATCGACGGCGGAAGCCTTTCGTTCGACATCTCGTCGGCCGACCGCCGCAACCGTTTCAACGCCTATGCGTCGTTCCAGAATACGGCCCGCAAGAGCTACTACGGCAGCAAGCAGGACCCCGACGCATACGGTACGACGCACGACCTTACGGTCGCGGCGGGCGTGCAGTACGTCCATGCGTTCCGGAAACTGCTTTTCATGCCCGCCGAACTCACGCTCGGCAGCGAATACAGCTACGACGACCTGAACGACCGTTCGATCGGCTACGACATCAACACCGCCCAGACGGTGCATATCGTGGGCGGCTACCTGCAGAACGAATGGAAAACGAAGAGATGGTCGCTGCTGATCGGGGGCCGCTTCGACAAGCATAATCTGGTGGACCACGTGATTTTCAGTCCCCGCGCCAACATTCGTTTCAACCCTTCGGAGGCTGTGAACCTGCGCGTGAGCTATGCGGGCGGCTACCGGGCGCCGCAGGCCTTCGACGAGGACATGCATATCGCCGTGGTGGGCGGCGAGCGGGTCCGCATCCGGCTCGCCGACGACCTCAAGGAGGAGCGTTCGCACAGCGTGAGCCTTTCGGCCGACCTTTATCACAACTTCGGCCGGGTGCAGACCAACCTGCTGGTCGAGGGGTTCTATACGATTCTCGACGACGTCTTCGCCCTGCGCGATCTGGAAGATACGGACGACGGAGGCAAGATCAAGGAGCGTTACAACGGTTCGGGCGCCGCTGTGCGCGGCTTCAACGTCGAGGGGCGGGCGATTTTCACCCGCTGGTTCGAACTGCAGGCGGGCGTCACCCTCCAGCAGAGCCGTTACAGGAAGCCTGAGCGGTGGAGCGAGGACGCCGACGTGCCGCCCGTGCGCCGCATGTTCCGTACCCCCGACGCCTACGGCTACTTCACCGCCGCGTTCAGGCCCGTCCGGAACTTCACGGCCGACCTGACGGGAACCTGCACCGGCTCGATGCTCGTGCAGCACATGGCCGGATCGGGCGTCGCGCAGGATGCGGCCGTCTCGACGCCGTCGTTCTTCGACATGAACGTCCGCCTGTCGTACGACCTGCGCATCTACAAGGAGATAACCTTGCAGCTTTACGGCGGCGTGCAGAACCTCTTCAATGCCTACCAGAAGGATTTCGACAAGGGTGCCGACCGCGATTCGGGCTATATCTACGGTCCGTCGCTGCCCCGCAGCTGGTTCGTCGGCGCGAAGGTCAGTTTCTGAGTCCGCGCTGCTGCGTCCGACGGCAAAGGCTGCCCCTCAAAGGGGCAGCCTTTCTTGTGAGGCAGAGGTTTCTGCGGATTGTTTCGGATGCGCGCTGCGGTCCGGAATCCTTTGCCGGGTTTTGCCGGGGATAGGTTGTGACGCCCGCGCAAAGTCGCCGGAATGTCCGGTCGGATGCGGAGAATTTCATCCGGGAAGCAAAAAGCCGCCCCGGATTCCGGGGCGGCTTTGCCGTATATCTTGGCGCGGAATTAGATCGCCTTGATTTCGTGGAGTACGTTGTTGGTCTTGCGGACCGCGTCGGCCGAAGCTGCGAACTTCTCGGCCTCTTCTTTCGAAAGGTCGATCTTCACGATCTTCTCGATGCCCTTGCGGCCGATGATCGCGGGAACGCCGATGCAGATGTCCGACTGGCCGTATTCGCCTTCGAGCAGGCACGAGCAGGGAATCATCTTTTTCTGGTCGTTGAGGATCGCCTCCACCATCATGGCCGAAGCGGCGCCCGGAGCGTACCATGCCGACGTGCCGATGAGCTTGGTCAGCGTCGCGCCGCCCACCATCGTGTTGGCTACGGCCTCTTCGAGCTTCTTCTTCGATGCGAACTGCGATACGGGAACGCCGTTTACGGTAGCCTTCGAGACGAGCGGAATCATCGTCGTGTCGCCGTGGCCGCCGATGACCATGCCGTCGACGTTGTTGATGTTGGCGCCGGTGGCTTTGGCCAGATAGCACTTGAAGCGCGACGAGTCGAGCGCGCCGCCCATGCCGATGATGCGGTTCTTCGGAAGTCCCGAAGCCTTGAGCGCCAGATAGGTCAGCGTGTCCATCGGGTTGGCGACGACGATGATGATGGCGCGCGGCGAGTATTTAACTACGTTTTCGATTACGCCCTTCATGATGTTGGCGTTGGTGCCGATCAGCTCTTCGCGGGTCATGCCCGGCTTGCGGGGAATGCCCGAAGTGATGACGACGACGTCCGAATTGGCGGTCTTCTTGTAATCGTTGGTGACGCCTACGAGTTTGGTGTCGAAGTCCATCAGCGTCGAGCACTGGTACATGTCCAGCATCTTGCCCTCCGAAAGACCCTCCTTGATGTCGATCAGGACTACTTCGCTTGCGACCTCGCGGCAAGCCATTACATTCGCGCAGGTGGCGCCTACGGCACCTGCACCTACTACTGTAACTTTTGACATAACTGTTGATATTTAAGTTTGTTGTGCGTTTCTTTCCGGCGGGGCGTCGTTCGCGGCCGGCCCTGTCATGGAGCAAACCCCTCTCGGAAGAGGGGCTTGAACGGGTCGGGGATCAGCCGATCAGCTTTTCGTAATCCGCGGCGCTCAGCAGCGCGTCGTATTCCGCGGGATCGGACATTTTGACCTTGACGATCCAGCCTTCGCCGTAGGCGTCCTTGTTGACGATTGCAGGGTCGGCGTCTACCGCGTCGTTGAATTCGACGATTTCACCGCCGACGGGCAGGAAAGCGTCGCTGACGGTCTTCACGGCTTCGATCGAGCCGAACACCTCGCCTGCGGCGAGCGTCTCGCCGACGGTCGGCACGTCTACGAAAACGATGTCGCCGAGCTGGCTCTGCGCGAAGTCGGTAATGCCGATAACGGCCGTGTCGCCCTCGATACGGCACCATTCGTGGTCGTTCGAGTATTTCAGATTTGCAGGTACGTTCATAATTTGGTTATCGTTTTAAATTTTGAATGTGCTTTTTCTGATGCAAATATAACTGTTATTTCCGTAACAGCAAGGGGATGCCGTTATTTTTTAATGCGATTTTGCGCCGCGAATCCGTTGCAGATTTGCAGAATAGCTTGCACAAAATATTTGTATGTATTATTTTTGCGGCAAAATCAAGCTTGCGTTACAGGTATGACAGGGGAAGAGACGTCCGAATCCCGGAAATTCGCGATCATAGGCGTTGCGGGGTACATAGCTCCGAGACATTTGAACGCCATGCGGTCGCTTGGGTGCGATCTGGTGGCGGCGCACGACGTGTTCGACAGCGTGGGGATGATCGACGGGTATTTTCCCCGTGCCTATTTCACCACCGATCCGGATGATTTCAGAAAGCGCATGGTCGCCGACCGTGCGGAATTTCTGACGGTCTGCACCCCGAATTACCTCCATTGCACCCATACCGTAACGGGCTTGGAGGCGGGACTTGACGTGATTTGTGAAAAGCCGCTGGCCCTGACTCCGGACGAGTTGGACCGGATGGAGACCTGCAGCCGGGCCGCGGGCAGGCGCGTATTCCCCGTATTGCAGCTGCGCCTTCATCCGGAAATAGAGCGGCTGAAACGGATGGTCGACGGCGACCCCCCCCCGACGATTTATGACATAGACCTTACGTACATCACTCCCAGAGGGAGCTGGTATGCCGCTTCGTGGAAAGGCGACCCGTGCAAGAGCGGCGGCGTGACGGCCAATATCGGCATCCATTTTATCGACATGCTGCACTGGATATTCGGGCCGGCCGAGAAGGTGGTGCTGCACCATTCGTCGCCGGAGTGTTCGGCCGGCTTTTTGCAGTTGAAGAGAGCCCGCGTCAGGTATTTTCTGAGCGTCAACGCCGCCCATCGCCCATCGCCGAACGATAATCCCATGTCTCCGTACAGACATCTCGTTATCAACGGCGAGGAGTTCGACTTTACGAACGGGTTTACGGACCTCCACACGTTGAGCTACGAGCGGATACTTGCCGGCCGGGGTTTTGCGGTCGAAGATACGGCGTGTGCCGTCCATACGCTCGATATGCTGCGGAAGAGTGCGGCGGTCGGCCTGACGGGCGACTATCATCCGCTGCTGCGGAATTTGCAGGGGTGATGCGAAAAAAGAACGGGAGCGATGAAAATGGTGGATCTACATAGGCAGTATCTCGGCATCCGCGATGAGGTGGACCGCGCCATCGGCGATGTCATTGCCGAGACCGCCTTCATCAAGGGTCCTGCGGTCGGGCTGTTCGAAGAGGAGCTGGCCCGGCGGCTCGAAGTGCGGCACTGCATCGCCTGCGGCAACGGTACGGACGCGCTTCAGCTGTCACTGCTGGCCGTGGGGCTGCAGCGGGGCGACGAAGTCATCGTCCCGGCCTTTGCATTCGCGGCCGTGGCCGAAACGGTGCTGCTGCTGGGCGGTGTGCCGGTCTTTGCCGACGTCGATCCCCGCACTTTCAATATCGACCCGGCGAGCGTTGCCCGGCTGGTGTCGGAGCGTACCCGTGTCGTCATCCCCGTCCATCTGTTCGGGCAGCCGTGCGATATGGCTGCGCTCACGGCCGTTGCGAAGGAGCACGGCTTGAAGGTGATCGAGGACAACGCCCAGTCGCTGGGAGCCGTATGCCGCATGTCCGACGGCGCGCGCCGTTATGCGGGTACGATCGGGGAGATCGGGTGCACGTCGTTCTTTCCCTCCAAGGTACTGGGCTGTTACGGCGACGGCGGCGCGGTGTTCACCGACGACGACGGGCTGGCGGCCCGCATCCGGGCGCTGGGCAGTCACGGTTGGTTCACCAAATATGACAGCCGGCTGGTCGGAATGAATTCGCGGCTCGACACGCTGCAGGCCGCCGTACTGCGGGTCAAGTTGCCGCACCTCGACACATGGATCGCCGCCCGCCGGAGCGTGGCAGCGCGCTATACGGAGCGTTTGGGCGGTCTGACGCCGGTCGTGACCCCGGCCGAGACGCCTTACGCCACCCACGTCTACCACCAGTACACCGTCAAGGTGCCTCCGGCCTGCCGCGACGGACTCCGGGCCGCACTCGCCAAGGAGGGCATACCCTCCATGGTCTATTATCCCGGAACCCTGTACGAACAGCCCGCATACCGCGACGCCTGCATCTGCGACCCCGCGATGCGCCATGCCGCGACGCTGCCGGCGGCGGTGCTGTCGCTTCCGATGGACAGCGAACTGACCGACGCCGAGGTGGAGCGTGTGGCGGATACCGTATGCCGCTATTTTGCCGATAACGAAAGCAGATACCATGAGTGAAACGTTCATCCACCCCTCTTCGTTCGTAGACGACGGGGCGGTCATAGGGCCGGGTTGCAGGATCTGGCATTTCTCGCATATAATGGCCGGGGCCGTGCTGGGACCGGCGTGCAATATCGGACAGAATGTCATGGTCGCCGCGGACGTGAAACTGGGCCGTCAGGTAAAGGTGCAGAACAACGTGTCGATCTATTCGGGCGTGATCTGCGAGGATTATGTTTTTCTGGGGCCTTCGTGCGTATTCACCAACGTCAAGAATCCCCGAAGCGAGATCCCGCGCAGGGATCAGTATAAAACCACCCGCGTGCGCCGGGGCGCCACCGTCGGGGCCAATGCCACCGTCGTATGCGGGGTCGAGATCGGCCGGTACGCCTTCGTGGGCGCGGGGGCGGTCGTTACGCGCTCGGTCCCCGATCATGCCCTCGTTGAGGGGGTGCCCGCACGCGTGGTCGGATGGATGAGCCGCTTGGGGCACAAACTGGAATTCGACGAAGCCGGCAGGGCCGTGTGTCCGGAGTCGGGACGCAGTTATCGCAAGGTTAATGAATGTGTTTATGAAGAAGATATATGATCGGCTGACCGGTCGGGAAACGTCGCTGGCCGTGATCGGGCTGGGATATGTAGGCGTGCCCGTGGCGCTGAGGTTTGCCCGGCGTTTCGATGTGGTGGGGTACGATATGGATGCCGGCTGTATCGAAAAACTGCGTGAAAAGTACGGCGCCGGCGGCGAAAGCATCCGTTTCACCTCTTCGGAAGAGGAGTTGTCGCGGGCCGCATTTTATATCGTCACGGTGCCCACGCCGGTCGATGAGCGCAAGAATCCCGATCTGACCTGTCTTGTCGAGGCCACGCGTACCGTGGCGCGCTATCTGAAGCGGGGCGATTATGTCGTGTATGAATCCACGGTCTATCCCGGATGCACCGAGGAGGAGTGCGTGCCGCTGCTCGAAAAAGGTTCCGGGCTGAAACTCGGTGCGGATTTCAAGGTGGGCTATTCGCCCGAACGCATCAATCCCAACGATTCGGAGCATACCTTCTCGAACACCGCCAAAATCGTGTCGGCGAACGACGGGCAGGCGCTGGACGAGGTCGCGCGCGTATACGCCGAAGTCGTGTCGGCCGATCTCTGTCGGGCGTCGGGCATCCGGGTGGCCGAGGCGGCCAAAATGGCGGAGAACGTGCAGCGCAGTGTCAACATCGCCCTGATGAACGAATTGCAGCGGCTGTTCTCGCGCATGGGAATAGATATGGACGAGGTCATCGATATGGCTTCGTCCAAATGGAATTTCGTAAAGTACAGACCGGGACTGGTCGGCGGCCATTGCATTCCGGTCGATCCGCTCTATCTTGTTTCTGTCGCTTCAAAGCTGGGCGTCGAGATGCCCGTCACGAGTTCGGGCTGCGCCGTGAACGACGGCATGGCGGCGTACGTGGTGCGGTCGCTGCTTGGGGCCATGGGAAGCGACGGCCGCGGCGCAAGGGCTTTGCTGATGGGCGTCACCTACAAGGAAAACATCGACGACATACGCAACTCCCGGATCGCCGAGATGGTCGGCCTGCTGGAGCGTGAGGGGATGAGCGTGGATGTGACCGATCCCCATGCCGATCCCGATAAGGTTTATGCCATGTACGGAATTCGGCCGGTGCCGGCCCTCCGGCCGCCTTACGACCTGATTGTCGTGGCCGTGGCGCACGACGAGTACTGCGGACTCGACGACGCTTATTTCCGCTCCATCTCCCGTGGGGCGGCCCTGTTGGGCGACATTCGCGGACTCTATAAGGGCCGGATCAAATCGCTCGGATACTGGAGCCTGTAAAACGGGCGGCCGGGCCATACGGTACGAGGCATGAAACAGCACTCCACCCCTCAGATCGGAAATGCAGGCAGGAGCCGCACGCTGCAGGCCTTGTGGCTGGCGCTGGCCAATCTGTTGTCGCTGAGCGTGACGCTGGTCATGCAGGCGGTGCTCTGCCGTTACATGACCACGTCGGAGTACGGTACTTACAGTCAGGTGCTGTACGTCTACAACACCCTGCTGGCCGTCTTTTCGCTGGGACTTCCCAAAGCGTACTCCTATTACCTCGCCCGCGTGTCGCCGGAGGAGGGGAGGGATATCGTCCGCAAACTGAACGGACTGTTTCTGCTTCTTGCGTCTGTTTTTTCGTGCATTTTGCTTTGGCAGGCTGCCGCCATAGCCGGAGTGCTCGGCAATCCGCTGCTGGCCGAGCCTTTGAGGCTGTTTGCCGCGGCGCCCATGCTGCTGATGCCGGTCTTGGGGGTGGAGAATATTCTGGTCGTCTACGGCAAGGCGCACCTCGTGGCCGTCTATGTGCTGATAAGCCGCGCCTTCATGATCGCATGCGTCGTGCTTCCGGTCGTGGTTTTCGACGCAGGGGTGTCGGGTGCGGTCGCCGGTTTCGTCCTCGCGTCGCTGGTCACATGCGTTGCCGGGCTGAAGTTGTCGTCCGTCCCGTTCCGCAATGTATCTCCGGTGAAGAGCCGGCTGACGGTCCGGGAGCTGCTCCGGTTTTCGATGCCGGTGTTTGCTTCGAGTATGTACGGATTCGTGATCGGTTCGGCGAGCCAGTTCTTCGTAAGCCGCTATTTGGGCGTCGAGGATTTCGCCCTGTTCGCCAACGGATACCGCGAACTTCCGCTGGCCGGAATGATTATCGGTGCCGCGGCCGGCGTGCTGCTGCCGGAATTTTCGAGGATGTCGGGGGAAGGGGCCGACGGCGGGCAGTTTGTCCGGTTGTGGCAGGCGGCTGTCCTCAAGTCCTCGGCGATCATTTATCCGTTGTCCGTATTCTGCTGCGTTTTCGCTCCTGAGATCATCTGCCTGCTGTATGGGGAGGGGTATCGGGAAGCGGCCGGTCTGTTCCGGATCGTCACCGTCGTCAATCTGGCGCGTATCATGCCCTACGCCCCCGTCCTGTTTGCACTGGGGCGGGGAAAAGCCTTTGCCCGTGCGCACCTTGTCACCGCTCTGCTCATCGTCGGTCTCGACCTGTTGTGCGTCATGGCGTTTCCGTCCCTTTGGGCCATTGCGGCCATTGCCACGGGCTGTACGCTTTTCTGTCTGTTCCTGCTGATGACGACCACCGCCCGCGTGCTGGGCACTTCGCTTGCGGGGCTGATGCCGTGGAGGATGCTGACGACCGTGCTGCTCGTATCGGCCGCGGCCTGCACGGCGGCCCGGCTGGCCGTCTTGCTGACCGGAATGACGCATCGTCTTGCCGTCGTGTCGGTAGGCTTCGCTGTCTATCTGTCGTTGTATCTGCCGTTTGCGCAGCGGGCCGGAATCCGCTATATGGAGTTGTTCGGACCGGTGCTCGCGAAATTGCGGCCGAACCGGACGTAAGGGCTTCGCGGCTTCCCGTTTTCGGCCGCCGGAGCGGAGCGCCGGACTTCGGTTAGGGGCGGAGGTTCCGATGCCGGGCGGTCCCGGCCGGGGCGTCAGTGCTGTTTCAGGGCTTCCTGCCCTGCCAGATATTCGAGCAGCCGGCCGACCTGATTCTTCCGGCTGTACTGCCGTATCTTGGCCCAGTCGCGGGGCAGCACCTCCTTGTTCTTCCAGATGGAATAGCAGCGCAGGATCATCCGCTTGACCTCTTCGTTGTCCGTTTCGTCCGCGGTGAAACCCGCGCGCGTCTCCTCCAGCAGGTCGGCGATGACGTCGTCGGGATCGCAGATGGCGAGGATCGGTTTGTTGGTGGCGAGGTAGTCGAACAGCTTGCCCGTGTAGACGCCTTTCCGTCCCTTGGGATGCACGACGACCAGCGTGTCGGTCTCCAGCGATTTCCTGATGGCTTCGTCGTGATCGACCTGCCGGATCTGGAATACGTTCTGGCTGATGTTTTCGGGAATGGCCAGCGACGAGGTGTTTCCTATGATGAGGATGCGGCTGTCGGAGGGAAGCGCTCCCTCGGCGACCAGTTCGGAGAAGGCTCCGAACCATTTGTCCGGAGTGATCGAATTGTAAAAATGGCCGATGAACGCCATGGTATAGACGGGCTGAAAAGAGACGTCGTGCACCTCTTCGTAATCGTACCCGTTCGTTATCTCGATAACCTTGTAGATCCCTCCGCCGATTTGTTTGAAATCTTCGACAAGGGGTGCGGATACTGACAGGATCAGGTCCGCATCCTTGAGGATTCTGCGCTCGTAGAAGAGGAGCCTCCGGCTGTTTATCGGCAGGAGCCAAGGCCACTTCGACATCTCGTCGCGCATGTCGGCGATCCAGTAAAACGGCGTTTTTCTGTGCAGCCTGTATGCGATCCGGTGTGAAGAGAGATGGCCGTATGAACTTAATACGACATCGAACCGCCGGCTTTTTGCGAGTTTTTGCGCCTTCTTGCTGGCTTTGAACTGCCATATCCGTTTGTAATCGAGGAACAGCCGGAACTGCAGGGCCGACAATATGCGTCTGAAAGCCCATTTCTTTCTGCGCTGCAGGAGGGAGTCCTGTTTCGACGAGGTTATCACCGGGTCTTTTACGTAGTGGACCTCGCAGCCGTTCCACATCGCCGTTTCATCGCGGTCCCCTTCGGTTATGACGGTCACCGAATGCCCCGCCTCCCGGAAATACCGGGCGAAGGCGTTGAGCCTGAATGCGGCGATGCGGTTGTGGGGATAGAAGTGATTGCAAACGATTAGTATATTCATCTTCAATTAAAAACATATTCCGTCGTCGGGGCGGAAATTCATTTCTCTGCGGAGCCGGCGTTCCCTTGTTTCCCGGCGATCACGAATTCGATTTCGCGGAACAGGTATTCGTGCCGCGTGCCGTCCGCATGGCGCAGGATCAGTTCGCCGGAGGGAAGCACGCCTTCGATCGCGGCCTGAAACAGCGTGCCGTCGGGCAGCCGGTAGGGGTGCTGTTCGCCCAGCCGGTACATCCGTTCGCGGTAGGCGTGCTGGAGGGCCTCCTTTTCGCCCCGTTCGAGCTGGGCGTAACGCCGCAGGCAGCGGACCAGAAAGGTTTCGAGCAGCCGGCTGCGGTTGAACTTGCGGCCTCCGGCCTGCGCGAGGGAGACGGGGTTGGGCAGCGCGGGGTCGAACGCCGTCTGGTTGACGTTGATGCCGATGCCGGCGATCGTGCGGGAGAGGGAGGCTCCCGCATGGTTGTGTTCGATCAGGATGCCGACCAGTTTCCTGTCTCCGACGTAGATGTCGTTGGTCCACTTGATGCGGGTGTCGATGCCGTAGGCGGCGAAGGTGTCCGTCAGGGCCAGCGTCACGGCTTCGGAGAGCAGGAACTGCTCCCCGACGGGAAGGAACCGGGGTTCGAGCACCATCGAGAAGGTGAGGTTTTCACCTTCGGGGCTGGTCCACGTATGTCCCCGCTGGCCGCGTCCGGCGGTCTGCCGTTCGGCCCAGACGATGTCGCCGTGGCGGTATTTCGCGTCGCGGGCCTCGTCGTTGGTCGAGGTGGTTTCGTCGATACGGTAAATCATGAATTATTCATTTTGTCGTGGGTGGGATTTTCGGGAGGGCGACGCGATCAGACGGACACGCCGAAGTCGCGCAGGGCGTCGTTCAGCGAGGTCTTCTTGTCGGTCGATTCCTTGCGCTGGCCGATGATCAGGGCGCAGGTGATGCTGTATTCGCCCGCCGGGAACTGCTTGCGGTAGCTGCCGGGAACGACCACCGAGCGCGGCGGAACGTAGCCTTTGTAGGTGACAGGCTCCGGTCCGGTGACGTCGATGATGTGGGTCGAACCCGTGATGACGGTGTTCGAGCCGAGCACCGCCTCGCGGCAGACGTGCGCGCCTTCGACCACGATCGAACGCGAACCGATGAAGCAGTTGTCCTCGATGATTACGGGTGCGGCCTGTACGGGTTCCAGCACTCCGCCGATGCCCACGCCGCCCGAAAGGTGGACGTGTCTGCCGATCTGCGCGCAGGAGCCGACCGTGGCCCACGTGTCGACCATCGTGCCCGTGTCCACGTAGGCGCCGATATTGACGTACGAGGGCATGAGGATCGCTCCCGGAGCGATGTAGGCGCCGTAACGCGCTACGGCGTGGGGCACGGCGCGCACGCCCAGTTGTTCGTAGCCGTGCTTAAGCTCCATCTTGTCGTACCACTCCAGCTCGCCCGCTTCCATTTTGCGCATGGGCTGGATCGGGAAATAGAGGATGATGGCCTTCTTGACCCATTCGTTCACCTGCCACTGGCTTTTCTCCGGATCTACGGGCTGCGCCGTGCGCAGCTCCCCCTTGTCCACCAGTTCGACGGTTTGCCGCACGGCCTGCCGCACGGACTCCTCCTTGAGCAGCTCGCGGTTTTCCCAAGCCTGCCCGATTATCTCTTTCAGTTCGCTGTACATAATTTTCCGGGTGTTTTTGCAAGCCAAAGTTACGCAAAATCTCTGGAATAACCGAGAAAAACGGGAGAAATGGCACTAAATGGCTTAATGTCAATACAGTTAGGGTGTCAGATGATGCCAAGCCGAAAATGCTTAAAAAGCAAAGAAAAGCAGAACTAAGCAGGAGAACGGTTTGCAAATCATTACCCGCTGAAAGGTGATTTTTAACACATGGCACTGATATTTACTTCGTATGGCTTTGATTGGCTTACATGGTCTAACTCGTTGATATTTAACTTTGCAAACAAAAAACGAGTATGGCAAGAAGTACATTCAAAGTGCTGTTCTATGTGAACGGCAGCAAGGAGAAAGACGGCATTGTCCCCATCATGGGACGGGTCACAATCAACGGGACTGTGGCGCAGTTCAGTTGCAAACGGAACATTCTGAAAACGCTTTGGGATGCGAAAGGTAACCGAGCCAAAGGCAAGAGTGTTGAAGCACGGAACATCAACCACGCTTTGGACAATATCAAGGCGCAAATCATCAAGCACTACCAGCGCATTTCAGACCGTGAGGCATACGTTACGGCTGAAATGGTACGCAACGCCTATCAGGGCATCGGCAGCGAGTATGAAACCCTGCTGAAAGCGTTTGACAAAGAGAACGAGACATTCAAGAAGCGTGTGGGCAAAGACAGGGTGCTGGCAACCTATCAATCACGAGTTCGGGCAAGAAACCATGTAGCCGCCTTTATCAAGTCCTTTTACAGACGGACGGATATGTCGATGTTGGAACTTACCCCTGACTTCATCAAGGAGTTTGCCGCATATCTCTCAACGGAAGCAGGATTGCAGAACGGTTCGATATGGTCAAACTGCATGTGGCTGAAAGGTGTGGTCATGAAAGCGCATTACAACGGGCTGATACCACGCAACCCTTTCGCACAGTTCCACATCAGCCCGAATGTAAAGGAACGGGAATATCTGACGGAAGATGAGCTGAAAGCGGTAATGACACACGAGTTTGCTGACAGCAAACTCGCATATATCCGTGACATTTTCGTCTTTGCCAGTTTCACCGCCCTCTCGTTCGTGGATATTCAAGAACTGTCCTATGATGATATTGTGGAGGTAAACGGTGAAAAATGGATATTGTCAAAACGGCACAAGACCAAAGTACCGTTCCAAGTGAAGCTGCTGGATATTCCGTTGCAGATTATAGAGCGTTACAGACCGCAGCAGGAAAACAACCTTGTGTTTCCCAATCTCAACTATTGGTCGGTGTGCAAACCGCTGAAAAAGATGATAAAGGAATGTGGTATAACCAAGTCAATATCATTTCATTGCAGTCGGCATGGCTTCGCAACGCTGGCTCTGAGTAAGGGTATGCCCATCGAAAGCGTAAGTCGTGTATTGGGGCATACGAATATTGTCACAACCCAGCTCTACGCAAAGATTACCATACAGAAGATAGATGACGACCTCACTAAATTCGGGAACAAACTAAATCAGTCGTTTAACAACATATCAATGGGATGAGCATGAAAAGAAGCATCATAACAATGGATGAATCCGGCTATATCATCATGCCGGAGAATGTCACTGACATTTGGATGAGCGAACCGGAACTTGTGGAACTGTTCGGGGTTATAGCCCCGACACTTCGTGCAGCCGTCAGAGCCGTGTATAAAAGCGGTGTCTTGAAAGAATACGAGGTACAGAAGTATGTCCGATTGGAGAACGGTTATCATGCCGATGTGTTTGGTTTCCCGATGGTGGTCGCACTCGCTTTCCGTATCAATACTTTTGGCGCGGAACAAGTGCGCAATACCATTCTTGAAAGGGTGTACTTGCGAAAAGAGAAAATAAATATCTTCTTTTCGCTGGGTGTGAACAGTATGGAAATATCTAATTATCAAGCATGAAACCTATCAATGTGACGACATGAAGTAATGACCCCATTGCGTATTTACATTGCCAACAATCTATTTATATGGATAAATAAATGGGTGTATTGCCCTTCATATGAATGAATACGATAAGTCCGAAGAAACAGCCATTGGAGTGGCGCTTCTTCGGGCTTTGTCTATATGTCTCCGAGCCAAATACAAGAAAAATTATACGTGAGTCATACATGAGTCATATATCCGTCTTGTACGAATTGCCGAGTTTTGCACTGATTAAACTAAAATGAAGTGTTTATGAAACAAGAAAACATCGCAAAGGAGGAGTTTATCCGAGTGGGTATTACCCTCTACAAGTTGGTGAACCAGCCCCGTCTGAACGGAGGGTATGTAAGGAAACGCATCGTGTGGAACAACGAGACGCTTCGGCAGGATTACGGCAAGCACTATCTTGCCACCGTACCCAAGTATGACGGCTTCTGCACCGTACCTGAACATGTGGACTATCAGTCCGTGGTCGGCACGTTCCTCAACCTATACGAGCCGATAGACCACCAACCGCATGAGGGCGATTTCTCCTCTATCCGCTCGTTGGTGGAACACATCTTCGGG
>ERZ779626.355-NODE-355-length-28361-cov-15.399456_pt1 | contig 28361 bp, 36 predicted proteins | sample MGYA00514209_ERZ779626 | MGnify/ENA primary metagenome ERZ779626 (study PRJEB29562, sample SAMEA4376713) | mouse gut metagenome | isolation source: Cecum | study: EMG produced TPA metagenomics assembly of the A DSS colitis mouse model was used to assess the...
CATACCGGGAGGCTAATAAAGACAAGCTGGTGGCCTATCAGAGGGCGTACCGGGAAGCCAATAAGGACAAGGTGGCGGCCCGGCAGAGGGCGTACTATGAGGCCAATAAGGACAAGGAGGCGGCCCGGCAGCGGGCGTACCGGGAGGCCAATAAGGACAAGGAGGCGGCCCGGCAGAGGGCATACCGGGAGGCTAATAAAGACAAGCTGGTGGCCTATCAGAGGGCGTACCGGGAGGCCAATAAGGACAAGCTGGCGGCGCAGCGGCGGGCGCGCCGAAGCGTCAATGCGCAGGCATAAAAATCCCCCAGCAGGGTGGAGGCCCTGCTGGGGTCAGGTAAGCGGGGTGCTTACCATGAGAACACAAATATTATACCACGATAGGATACAGTTTGCAAGGGGGTGTTTTGATGGCGACGGCGCTGACCCAGATTAACGGCTATGCCCATGTGGCGGAGCGGTACGGGTTTGAGGAGGCGGTGTTTCTGCACTCGCTCATGTTCTGGTATCGAACCAACCGGGGGAATGACCGCAATTTTCACGATGGCCGCTGGTGGACGTATAACAGCGTCAAAGCGTTTGAAGAAGTGTTCCCCTGGTGGAATGGCGGGCAGATTCGCCGCATTATTATTCGCTGCCGGGAGAAAGGTGCGCTGCTGGACGGAAACTATAGCGAGGACCGCCGGGACCGAACGGCTTGGTACAGTCCAAGCGACGAATTGCTGGAGCTTTACGGTGATCTCGAAATCGCAAATTGCATTTGCCGAAAACGACAAATGCAATTGCCGGAATCGTCAAGCTCATCTGACGAAAACGGCAAATGTAATATAAGGAATACATGTAGCAACCATGGGGAAACAGACAGTGCCCCCTATAGTCCCCCGGCGGGGGGCGGCGCTGCGCCGGCTGACGCCCATTCGGAGGACAAGCCACAGCCGAGGCGCCGACGCGCCCGCCAGAAGAAGTCCATACCCACCTATGCCCCGGAGCGGTTTGAGCAGTTTTGGAAAAAATACCCGGTGAGCGGATCGCGGCTGAAGGCGGTGGAGGAGTGGGACGCGCTGGCCCCGGACGACGCTCTCATCGACAAGATGGCCCGGGCGCTGGCGCAGCAGATGCACTCCAAGATGTGGCGGGATGGAATCGGTATCCCCCACGCCTGCCGGTGGCTGAGGGATCAGCGGTGGACAGACAAGCCGCCGGAGATACCGCAGGCCGGGGAATCACGAATCGGGGATTCCAGACGATGGGACCCTCTGCCGGAGGTGGACGAATGAGGCACTGCAAAATACCTGTGGGCTGTACGCGGGAGGACAAGCCATGCTGCGCGGATTGCGGGGACAAGACCTGTGAGGCCCGGTGCTGGAACAGTCCGAAGCGCTGCAGCTGCTGGGCGGAGGGGCCTTTGACAAAGCGAGAACGGGTTCGTAAGATAGACGATCTTCAGGTGGCTCTGCTGTATGGAAAGGGCTTGACCCAGGGCGAGATCGCGCGGCAGCTGGGCTGTGGCAGAAGCACGGTATATGCGTCGCTGAAAAGGATGGGGGTGGGCAAATATGGCGGTTCTTGACCGGGCCTATCAGGCGCAGGTTTCGGTAATCGGCTCCATGCTCATCGACGAGCGGTGTATTCCGCTGGTGCTGTCCAAGCTGACCCCAGATGATTTTACTGACGGCACCTGCAAAGAAACCTTTCGGGCTGTCCGCAAGCTGGCCATGGCGGGAAAATCTGCCGACCCGGTAACGGTGGTGGACGCCATGCAGGGTGGAGATCGGTATATCGCCTGGTGCCGCGAGGCCATGGAGATCACCCCCACCGCAGCCAATGTGGAGGCGTACATACCCATGGTGCGCAGGGCCGCCGTGCGGCGGCGGGTGCTGGAGCTGTCGGAAAAGCTGGCCGAAGCGGACGATGATGAGTTAGACGCGCTGGTGCGGAAGATGGCGGCGGCGCTGTCTGTCGCGGATCGGATGCCCCGGATGACAGCGGCGGAGCGGGCGGCAGACTTTCACCGCCGGATGACCAGCAAGGAAAAGCCGAAATATCTGCCCTGGGGCATTCCAACCGCAGACAAATGCGTGTATGCCGAATTAGGCGATATGATTTTGTTGGGCGGCTATGCATCATCGGGTAAAACGCTGCTGTCCATCCTAATGGCCACAACCCAGGCCAAGGCGGGATACCGGGTGGGGTACTACAGCGTGGAAACCAGTCCAGAAAAAATGACGGACCGGCAGATAGCGGCTCTTTCTGGGATTCCGTTGTGGAAAATCAAGCTCAGGCGGTTTAGCGAGAAGGAATGGCAAAAGTTTTCCGCTGCGGAGAACTTCCTGGCGACGGAGGCCCCCTTTGATGTGATTGATGTGTCGGGCCTCACCGTGGACGACATTGCGGCGGATGCAATCGGGAACAAATATCAGGTGATTTACGTGGACTATGTCCAGAATCTGACGATTTCGGGCGTTCGAGCATCGGATGGCTACGCCCGGGTGACTGCCATCAGTCAAAAGCTTAAGACCTTCTCCCGGAGCACGAGGACCGCGGTGGTGGCTCTTGCCCAACTGTCCAGGCCGTCGAAAGAGGAGGCGAGATCAAAAGATCCGACCATGAACTCCTTTAAGGAGTCGGGACAGCTGGAGCAGGACGCGGATGTGGCGTTTCTAGTTTATCCTATCGACAGAGAAGATACCAGGTCCAACCGCAGGTTTTGCATTGCGAAAAACAAGGAGGGCGCCCGCCCGAATCCTGTGGAGTTGGTGTTCCATGGCGATACGCAGACTATGGCGGAGCTGGATTCGGGGCCGGATTGTTCTGTGGCGCAGGAGATGTCGGCTCGGGGAAACGCAGTGAAGCGGGCCAACCATGCGGCGGCACAGTTCCGGGAACTAAAGGACGGGGATAGCCCGTTTGAGGATGCGTGAGGGAACGGCTGTGGGAAAATACATTTGTGATGAGGTGTGAAGATGAGACTTTCAATAAAAACAGCAAGAAAAATGATGGAGGCCGCTGACGGCAACCTGGATCTGCGCGGCACCGGGATCACGTCTCTGCCGGAAGGTCTGACGGTGGGCGGATGGCTGGACCTGAGCGACACCGGGATTACGTGCGATGAGCTCATAAAAGTAAAAAAGTTGCATGATGGCGACTATTCCCCCGGAAAATGGATTTATGCAGACGGAATTTTGACTCACGTAAAAAAAAGAGAAGCACATCAATAAGTATACTTTTTATGTGGGCCGTATTTTGGGCAAGAACGTCATTTCCGATGGGAAATATTATGCGCACTGCGCCAAACTGCGAGACGGGATTTCTGATCTGCTCTTTAAGTCTGCGTCTGATCGCGGGGCGGATCAATATAAAGGACTTTCTTTGGACACGGAGATGGACGTTGATGCTGCTGTGTCTATGTACAGGGTTATTACGGGGGCTTGCGCTCAAGGGTCCCGGGATTTTGTAGACGGCCTTGGAGACAAGCGAAAGGATCGGTATACAATACGGGAGATGCTGGAATTAACGAAAGGACACTATGGGGCAGAGAAATTTGCAATGTTTTTTGACTGTTGACATCTGAGCGAGGTGATCAAGCTGGCGGCGGACGGAATTGAGGAGATATTGGACGAGAAGCTGGCGATGGTGGCCTCGTTGGCGCACAGGCCAGACACAAAAAGAGGGGGCCGGGCAGGATGAACCGCTGCAAATACTGCGGCGCTCAGATTGATTGGATTCACGATTCTAGACAGTGGGTGCCGGTGCAGTACCGGCCGGTGGTGGTGATGCCGGAGCGGGGCGCGGAGGATTTTATCACGGATGAGGGCGAGTGGATCAAAGGAGAGCGGACGCTGGGCGGCCCTGTGGGTGGGAATCTGGTTGCCTTTGCGCCACACTGGGGGCGCTGTCCCATGCGGGGAAGAAAGGAGCACTGGACATGACAAATCAAGAAGGGGCGGCCAGATGGGAGGAGCTTCGCACAGTGTGGGGAAAGCTCCCAGACAGTATAGACATTATATCTGTGTACCTGAGTGACACATATACTGGCTGCATTCACGCGGAGTTGAATCTGAATGCTGGGATTATGGAAGCTGCGGCGGCGCTGGGCGTGCAGAATCTGGATATCCAAACTTTTAAAAATGGCGGAACCAAGCAGTATTTCACCTATAATGGCGTGAGCATTGTGCAATATGGGTGAAAATGAACGGTGGACAAGCCTTGGGGCGTTTTCCCTGGTGCTTTTGTTCGCCGCGGCATCGGACGGGCTGATGGAGATGCTGGGACCGGGCGGGTTTCTAGTGGCGGGGACGGTGGTGCTTGCGCTGGCATGGCGGCTGTGCCGGCCTTAATGAAGATTGATTGCGGGGTGGGGTAATTATGGAAAACAATCAGAACAGCTGTAAGACAGCGGCGGTGATAAATTTACTGGGAAAGGGAGCTGTGGAAAAGCCAGTTCAGGCCGGCCTGGAGGCGCAGGTGCGGGACATTGAGGTTATCACCTGCGAAATTCTGGCGGCGAAGCGCGCGAGGGGCGAGGCCATCCTCACCATCGGGAGGGGGCTGATAGAGGCAAAGGCGCTGCTTTCTCATGGGGAGTGGCTGCCGTGGCTGGAGGAGCGCGTGGAATTTTCGGAAAAGGCGGCGCAAAGGTTTATGCTTTTGGCGCGAAAATATTCAAATCCGACAGCGCTGTCGGATTTGGGCGCGACAAAAGCGTTGATGCTGCTGGCGCTTCCTGATGATGCGAGAGATGAATTTATTTCTGGGCCTCATTTAGTGGACGGCGAAGGGAAGACGGTCATTGACATGACTTCCCGGGAGCTGGAGCGGGCCATCAAGGACCGCAACGCGGCTCTTTTGCAGGCGGAGCAGGCCAAGGCTGACCGGGCCGCCGCAGAGCAGGCCCGGGTAAAAATGGCGGCGGACATGGTACTGGCCAACGAGCGGATCGCAGGGCTGAATGCGGAGGTGGAGGCGCAGTCTGCCAAGGCTATGGAGGCCCGTGACGCCGCCGCCCGGCTGGAGGAAGAGCTGAGGGAGCTGCGCTCCCTCCCGATAGAGGTGGCGGTGGAGGCGGATCCCGCCGCCATCGAGGCCGCCCGGAAGGAGGCGGAGGCGGCCATGCAGGACAAGCTGAATCAGGCTAAGGCCGCCCAGAAAAGAGCCCAAAAGGATTTAATGGACCTGAACAGCGCGTACCAGCGGGCCAAGCTGGAGCGGGAGCAGATGGAGGCCGAGCTTCGGAAGCAGCTGGCCCAGGCGGAGAAAAAGGCGTCCCTGGCCGCCAACGAGGACTTTGTGCTGTTCCGCACCCTGTTCGATCAAGCTCAGGATCTCGTGAACAAGATGGTTGGGGCGATGATGAAGCTGCGCAATAAGTCCCCGGAGCTGGCCGAAAAGATGTCTAAGGCCCTGCTGGCGCTCAGCGACAAGATCAGGGAGGCGGCGTCATGATCGAAAAAGCCATTGAAAAAATCAACGCCGAAATGCAGAAAGATCCCTCCGACCGCTACATGGAAATCATCGGGCATTACATCATTGACCGCTGCGACGAGGCGCTGGCGGTCAAAATAGCGGAAGGCAAGACGCTGAAGGACGCCATGACGGCGGTGGAGCGGAAGGCCAAGTCGGTTAGAAATGGGAGGTCCGTGGTGCCGATGACGCCGGATGAATTGTTCGGCGAGGTGGACAAGTATTTTGGCCTGAGCACCGACACCGCCGCACAATGGAAGGCCATAGGCTTGCAGCCGGCCCGGCCTGATCCGCCGGCGGAGCGCGGCGGCGGGGACATCAACCTGGACGACTTTTTCTGAGGGGGCGCGGACGTGAAGGTCAGCAGAGAGATACGCGCCATGCCTTGGCCGGAGCCGTATCAGGGAGGGCGGCAGGATTTTAATGTCACCCTGGCTTGGCCGGTGGTGGACGGAGAACGGCTGCTGGTGGCCTGCTTCGTCCGCAACCGGGCGAAACGGGGCTTTGCGAAAGACTATGGGCCGGATTTTCGGCTGGTGTGCTCCAAACGGCAGAACCGGGCGGCAGCGCTGTGCCGGGACAAAGGTGGTGTTTCCCGGCACGATCTCCACCGGGCTCTGAAAGGCTTTTACACAGATCCGGCGTACTGCTTCCCGGAAATCAGCGAAAGGGATGAACGGGCGCTGCTGCGGTGGCTTGGGATTCGGAAGAGTAAGAACCACGGTATGCCGGAACTGGCGGATTGGACGCTCAACGCGGTGAGGGCGGAGCAGCAGGCGGCGCGGGACGCCCGGGGAGAGCTGCGGAACGAGGATGTGGGGCTGTGCCCGGAGGAGCTGCCCCCGGGGCTGGAGGAGTTCATCCGGCGCACAGTGCTTCCCGAGGACCGGGTGCTGCTGTATGAAAGAGGCAGTGTCCGCGGCGTATGCTTCCAGTGCCGCAGGCCGGTCCGGGCGGCCGGGCAGCGGTTCCACCATTGTGAGCTCACCCATTGCCCTGCCTGCGGGGCTGAGGTTTATGCCGTTTTGGCGGGGTCGAGCTGCTTCGCGGCAGAGTTTGTGGAAAACGTGGTCACGCTGCAAAAGGGGGCGGATGGGAGCACGGTATTTCTGCGGCAGTGGCTGCTGCGCCGGGATCCCGCCGCCCTGTGGGAGGATATCCCTGGGCGGCTGAAGGAAACGGCCCGGTATGCTGTCCGGGGGAACCGGGCCGCCAAGTGGCAGAGGGAGGCAAAGGAAAGCTCATACTACCACGCATGGCGGTATGATCTGAAGGAGTGGACCCGGATGAAGAATGTCAGCCATGTGTATGATGGGCGCTATTATTTCTATCTTCCGCCTGATTGGAGGGAGCAGACGGCGAATACCAGCCTGCGGTATATAGACCTGGAGGGCTATGTCAACAGTCCGGGGGATGGCCGCCGGGAGCTGAATCCCATCCGCTTTCTGCTGGACTGGGCCCGGTACCCGGCGGTGGAAAAGCTGTGGAAAGCGGGCTATACCGCGGCGGTGCGCCAGCACATCCATGCGCCGGATAAAAGGTGCCGGAACGCGGTGAACTGGCGGAAAGGCTCTATTGGGGAGGCCGTCTGTTTTCCCCGCAGATTGCTGAAAATCTGGCCGCCGAAGCAGTGGACCATGGAGCGGTTCCAGCGGGGAAGGGACGTGTGGGCGCTGGTGGAAAAGGGCCGGCTGCGGGAGCGCGAGGCGGAGGTCCTGCTCACCTCCGGCGCCGATCTGGAGCACATCAAGGGCGCTGCCGGCCACGCCTCACTGTACAAGATCCTGCGTTACCTCAGTGAGGGGCGGGACGCCCAGACATGGCGGGATTATCTGGCGGACTGCGTGACCTTGGGGCTGGATCTGGACGACCACGCGGTGTTGTTTCCCGGGAACCTTGAGGCTGCGCACCAGGGGACGATATCCCAGATTGAGTACAAAAAGGATTCGGCCCGATGTGCGGCGTTTGCAAAGCGCCTGGCCGGACTGAAAAAGCTGTCCTGGGCGGCAGACGGGCTGTTGATCCGCCCGCCGGCGGACGCCGGGGAGCTGGTTGCGGAGGGTAAGGCGCTGAACCACTGCGTGGGCCGGTATGTGGACGGGATGGCAAGGGGAGAAACGGTAATTCTGCTCATCCGCCGCGCGTCGGAGCCGGACCGGCCGTACTATACGCTGGAATGGCGCGGCGGCCGGGTAATCCAGTGCCGGACAAAAAACAACAGCTCCTACGAGCGCAGCACGGAAGTGCGGGGGTTTGTGGAACGCTGGGCGGAGAGGATGGCGGCGAAGGGGACACAGAAAAGCCGCCCCGAAGCCGGGGCGGCAGATCAGGGCTGATCGTCCCGGTTTTCCGGGTGGGGCTGGGTGTGGTACGCCTTATGAAAAGACTGGCAATGGAGGATTTTGTATGAGCCGTCTGATGGTAACGCTGGCTGTTGACAACGCCGTGCCGGGAAAGGCCATCGGCATCAAAGAGGCCATCGCCATGGATCTGGAGAAGTACGGGGATGTGAAGGTGCTGCGGGTGGAGGTCCGGGAGGCGGAGCAAATAAGACTGGAGGAGGAGTAAAATGGAAATCGTTGTGAAAATGGATGACAGCGAATTCGGGGACTTCATGCAATACCGCGCTAACAGGGAAATGTATGCGGCGAGATTGAGGCAGATTGAAAAGGTGCCCTCTGTGATTGCAAGGTCTCTGCTGAACGCAGTGGAGCTGGCGGGACAAAAGACTCGAAAGTGGAAAATCGCCGACCAGGAGCATATGGGTGACGCTGTAAGGTTTGCGGAAGAACTTCTTGATGAGCTGGGGGAGTGATTGAATGGCTCGGGCAATCAAGCACATCAAGGCGGGGCTGCTCAATTTGGAGATCATCGGGACGGTGCCGGAGCCGGGGAAGGGCCAGCGGCGGGGCAGCAGTCACTGCCCCACCTGCTCCGCCCAGCAGTTTTACAATGATAAATGCTCCTGGCGGGAGCTGGCGCTGATCCTGGGGGCAAACTTCGGCCGGAATGACTACGTGGCCACGCCGACTTATGGAGACAAAAACCTGCCGCCGGGGCGGCAGGAAGCGAACCGATGCTTTCAGCGGTTGATCCGCAGCCTCCGGGCGATGCGGAAGAAACGGGGACAGGAGCTGCGCTATGTCTACGTCACGGAGGGGCTGCATGGGAAATCGGAGGATGAGTATTTTGGAGGGGACGGCAGGCTGGAGGACCGCCGTCTTCACCACCATGCGGTGTTCAACGGGGTGGGGCCCGACGATCTGGAGGAGATTCAGAGCCTTTGGCAGGGTGGCGGATATGTGCGCATTGAGCCGGTGGACGTACACTACTACCGGGAGCTGGCCAAGTACCTGACCAAGGAGCCCCGGGAGTTTGGGCGGGCCCGGCCGGGGGAGCACGCGTGGCGGGCGTCCCGGAACCTCAAGAAATATGAAACTGAGTACATTGATATTCCGTCCGACAGCGTGGTGCTGGCCCCGCCGCCCGGGGCGGTGGACTACGTGCAGTTCTCCGAGCGCAACCCCTACGGCTTTGCGGACTGCGTAGGGGCATGGTATCTGCTGTTTGAGGATGAACCGTCCCCGAAGTACAGCTATGCCAGGGGCAGAAAAAAAGAATGCTCTTAATAATTTTTGAGCTTGAAACCACTCTTGAAAAATGGAGAAGGGGATAGAAAAGGAGGAAAAGGTATTGCAAGAGTGCGGGAAACGTGGTAAACTGACAGTGACAGCAGGCGGAAGGGTGCGCTGTCCCGTGTGCACGACACCCACGACGCTGATGGTCACGCCGAAGAGCAGTGGGAAAAACATCCCGGCCTATTGCCGGAAATGCAAAACCACGACGTTTGTGAATATCGAACATGGCCAGTGCTCTAGTAGCCCGTGCTGAGAACAACCCGAGAGGGTCGTTGTCGGCGCGGGCTTTTTGTTTTGCCCGGAGGTGATAGCCCGATGGCACAAAAGCCCCTGCGCCCCTGCCGGCGGCCCGGTTGTCCTGAGCTGACCCGAGATGGCTGGTGCCCCAAGCACAAGCCCAAACAGGCATCCCGGCGGAAGTCCGTCGCCTGGCACGGCTGGTACAGCCTGTCGGTGTGGACGGACGACCTTCGCCCCGGCCAGCTGCTGGAAGAGCCGTTCTGCCGGGAATGTGCCCGGCGTGGATGGCGCACTCCGGCCACCGACGTAGATCATGTCCGGGATCACAAGGGCGACTGGACGCTGTTCACCGACCGGGGAAATCTGCAAAGCCTGTGCCACTCCTGCCACTCCCGCAAAACCATGGCGGAACTGTGGCAAAAGCGGCAGAAAAACAGGCCTGATTTTGGCTGAAGGCTACGCCCGCCTGCCTGCGGGGGTGCGTGCCTTCCCCTATGCCCTCGGCGGTCTGGCGGCGTCCGGGCCCCGGTCCCTACGGGACCGTCCCCCACCCTGAGAATGCTTCAGGACCGAAAGCGGATGACCGCGAGCACCTTCGTCTGTGAGAAAATTTCCCCGATCAGTGTTTTGGGCTGCCTGGGAGGTGAGATCATGCCGTCGGCGGCAAAGCCAACTGAAAACATGTCCAAGCACCTGACCAAGAAAGAGCGGGAGCTGCGGGAGCAGGCCGAGGACGGCGTGCTCCCAGACCGGGGCCGGGAAGCCAAGTTAAAAAAGCCGGCCATTGTCAGTTCAAATAAGCGGGCCAACGCGTACTGGAACCAGATCCTGAAGCAGATGCAAGGGCTTGCGCTGCTGGACGATCTGGACGCCACTGTGTTTGCCGGGTACTGCTCCATGCTGGCCCGGCGGGACCAGACCGTGCTTCTCATCGGCCAGCTCATGGACCGGCTGGGCGTCCAGGGGGCAGTAGAGGACGGGACAAAGCGGCGCAAAAAGGACACCTCCCTGTCTGATACGGAATGGGAGAACTCCGCCATGGGCACACCCATTATGACCCCGGACGAGCTGGTGGAGGCGGCGGCCAAGCTGGACGCCCTCACCGGCAAGCTCCAGGCCCTGGAGCGGAACATCCTCCAGTACGCTGAGAAGCTGGGGCTGACCCCCTCTGGGCGGGTGCGGCTGGCTCAAAAGCGGGCCCAGGCCGCCGAGGCCGGCCCGGACGACGACCTGTTTGGTGATTGATGTGGCGGAGCGCTGGAAGTCCGGGCTGCATCATCCAGTAAGCGTCTATGCCAAGCAGGTAACCCAGGGAAGGCTGCGGGATCAGTGTTGTAAGTACGAGATACTGGCCTGCCAGCGGCACCTGGATGACCTGCGGCGGCAGGGCACGGATGAATTCCTTTACATTTTCGACACCACCCGCGCGGACCGGGTAATCCGCTTTTTCACCCACTGCATCCAGACCCGGGGGGTGGAGGCGGGCCAGCCTATTCAGCTCCAGCCCTGGCAGGTATTTGACCTGGGCTGCACATATGGATGGGTCGACCGGGACACAGGGGCCCGTCGGTTCTCCAGAACCTATAATAAGCGGGCCCGGGGTAACTTTAAGTCCACAGAAAAGTCCGGCCAGGCACTGCACCACATGTGCGCCGACGCTATGTACCCGCCCTACCGCCCGGAGCTGGCGGTGTTCGAGGCGGAGCCGGAGGTGGAATGCGCCGCCGTGGACCGGGGCCAGGCAATGCGGGTGTTCGGCGACGCGAAAAAGATCGCCCTGGCCAGCCCGGACATTGCCAAGCGGCTCATCGTCCCCCGCTCCAACCCGGTGACCCACCGCAAGCGGGGCGGATACATGCGGGCCCTGTCCAAGGACACAAAAAACAAGGATTCCGGGGCCCCGTCCTATTTCGTGGTGGATGAGTACCATGCCCATCCCACCTCCATGATCTACGACCTGGGGCTGAACAGCTTCGGCAAGCGGCCCCAGGCCCTGCTGGACGTGATTACCACCGCCGGGGACGATGCCCAGTCCAAGCCCTGCTACACCGAGGAGAGCTACGCCAAGCACATTCTAGAGGGCGTGGAGCGGGACGAGAGCTACTTCGTCATGATCCGGGAGCTGGACCAGGAGGACAACCCCCACGACGAGGGGGTGTGGCTCAAGGCCAACCCCTGTCTGCGCTATCCCAACGACTACAGCCGGTATCTGCTGAAGGAGATCCGGGACGAGCACCGGGCAGCCTACGGCTCCCGGGATCCCCACAAAATCCGGGCCTTCCTGACCCGCCGGATGTGCCTGTGGCAGACGGGCAGCGTCAACCGATACTTAGACGAGCACTGCATGGCGCTGGCCAAGGCCGCCCAGGTGCCCCGGGAGGAATTCGCCGCCCTGACGGACGGGCTCCACTGCCACTGCGGGTTCGATTTGGGCAAGCGCATCGACCTGTCCGGCTCTGGCGCGGTGTTTCCCCTACCGGACGGGCGCTTTGCCATCAAGGCCCACGGCTTCATGCCGGATGGCGGGGCAGCCCGGCATGAGAAAACAGACCGGGTTCCCTATCTGGCCTGGGCCAGGGATGGATACTGCACCCTTACCCCCGGAGATGTGACGGACAACAGCTATGTGGACAATTGGATCTGCGCCGGCGAGCGGGATCACGGCTGGCAGGTGGACGAGGTGGACTACGACGGCCACAACGCCACCGATCTGGCCATCAAGATGAACCAAGACCGCAACAACGAGGATTTCTGCGTGGAGGTGTCTCAGACCTGCGCAGGGCAGAATCTGGCGGTGAAGAGCTTCCGGGAACTACTGCTCCAGGGAAAGATCGTGCTGGAGGAATCCCCCCTGCTGATGTGGTGCCTGGCCAACGCCATTGAGATCCAGAACAACTATGGGGACATCAAGCTGTCCAAGAAGCACAAGGATGACACCGAGCGCATTGACCCTGTGGCGGCGGTGATGAACGCCCTGGCCCGGGTTCTGGTGCGGCGGGAGGCAAAGCCAGACCTTGCCCAGGCCGTGCAGACAGGAAGCTATCATTTATAACGGGAGGTCGCTATGAAGAAATTAGTCAACGGCGTGATGAGACACCTGGGCGAGCTGGTATTGCTGGCGGGGTCCGCCGCCGTGTCGGCGGGATGTGGGCTGATCTATCCGCCCGCCGGGCTGATCGCCGGGGGCGTGCTGGCCATGGCCGGGGCGGTGCTGTCTATCTGGGGAGATGGTGAAAAATGAGCCTGCGGGCCGGAGTGATCCGAGCGGGCCAGAGCAGGACCGGCCCCCGGAAATCCGTTGGAATGTCCTCCGCAGTTCTTGCCCTGGACAACGCCAAGGGCTGGCCCGGCTTAGAAAGCGGGCAGATGGCCATGAGCCGGGACCGGGCCATGAAAATTTCCACGGTGAACCGATGTGTGGAGTTGCTGTCCACGTCTATGGCGGTGCTGCCGGTGTACATCATGGACGAAAACACCAAAGAGCGTCTAAAGCGTCACTGGCTGGGACGGGTGCTGTGGGGGCGGGCCAACGAGGCTATGAGCACCTTCGATTATGAGCGGCTGATGATGTGCAACGAGCTGCTGCGGGGAAACGCATACGCCTGGATTTCCCGGGATCGGGCCACCGGCCATCCGCAGGAGCTGATTCCCCTCCCACCGGATCATGTAGAGCCGTGGATCGACCGGGATGGGCGGCTGTGGTACCGCTTCTGCCATCCCCTCACCGGGGCGCTGTACGACCTTCGGCCGGAGGATGTGCTCCACTATAAGGCATACAGCGAAGACGGCATACGAGGCATCAGCGTACTGCGCAGGGCTGCCCTCACCCTGGATACGGCCCAGGCCGCCCAGGCATATGAGAACAGCACCTGGCGCAGCGGCGGCCAACCCTCCGGCGTCCTCACCACCGAGGCCGATCTGAGCGGCCCCATAAAAATTGTCCAGGCAGACGGAACGGTCAAGCAGGTGGACGCCAAGGAGCATCTGCGCCGGTCCTGGGAGAAAATCCACCGTGGCCCGGACAACGCCATGCGTTTGGCAGTGCTGGATCTGGGACTGAAATATCAGCCCATCTCCATGAACAACACCGACGCCCAGTTTGTAGAAAGCAACGAGGTGCGGGTGGCGGACATATGCCGCTTCTTCGGCGTGCCCCTCCACCTGGCCTATGCGGGCAAGCAGAGCTACCAGAGCAATGAGCAGAACGGCATTGAGTATGTGAACTACACCCTGCTGGGCTATGAGACCCAGTGGGGCCAGGAGGACAGCTATAAGCTGCTTATGTTTGGCGCGCAGGCACACAACCTGCGCATTAAGCGGGAGCTGAAGGTGTTCCTCCGGGGAGACACCGCGGCCCAGGGCGCCTGGTACAAGGCCATGCGGGAGGTATCCGCCCTGAGCGCGGATGAAATCCGGGGGCTTGAGGACATGGGCACCATTCCCGGCGGCGATTCCTACTACGCCAGCTGGAATTACGGCCCGCTGGACCAGTGGGCGCACTTGAGCGTCCTCCGGGCCATGGGCAAGACGGGCGCCGGACCATTACAGGAAGGAGGAGATGAAGACGGATAGGATTTTGAAGGCCGCCACTGTGGTCAAGCAGCCGGCAGGCGAGGCGGAGCTTTCCCTTATCAACGCCCAGACCCTGCGGCCGTTGTCGGCGGAGGAGGTGTTCACCTTCCGGCTGGCGGCGTGCGACGACCAGGTGGACCGGGACTACGAGCGGTTTACCGCCGAAACGCTGGAGGGGCTGGCCGCCCTCTTTGTGGGCAAAAGCGTGCTGATGGACCACACCTGGCGGGCGGGGAGCCAGACAGCCCGGGTGTATGCCGCCGGGGTAGAGGATTCCGGCGGGGTGAAACGGCTGATCCTGCGGTGCTACATGCCCAGGACGGACCAAACCGCCGGGACCATCACAGCCATTGAAGCAGGCATACTTCGGGAGTGCAGCGTGGGCTGCGCGGTGCGTCGGGCCGTGTGCTCGGTGTGCGGCGCGGATCAGAGCAAAGCCTGCTGCCCCCACATCCCCGGCCGGGAGTATGACGGCCAGCTGTGCGTGATGGCGCTGGACGGGGCCAGGGACGCCTACGAGGTAAGCCTTGTGGCAGTTCCAGCCCAACCCGAGGCGGGCGTTATCAAAACGAAACGCTATGGCGGCGCGGAAGCGCCGGAAGCGCAGAATCCCCAGGAACCGCAGGCTCCTGACAATACCCTGCTGCTGGCCAAGGCGGCCCAGGAGCTGGAGGAAAAACGATATGGAGGGAATTTTACATGTTGACGTATCAGAAACTGCTGGAGCTGAAGCACAAACGGGCCGAGCTGGTGGCCCAGGGCAAGGAGCTGTTGTTAAAAAAGGATCTGGAGGGCCATAAAGCCCTGATGGTGGACATCGACAGCTTGAACGGGGAAATTGAGGCCGTGGAGAAGCAGCTGGAGCTGGAAAGCCAATTCAGCGAGGGCGCTGGGGAGCCTGCTTCCAAGGTATTTGCCCCCGGCCAGGAGCACGAGGCGGACGGCTATTCCCAGGCGGTGAAGTCCTTCGCCGCAGCGGCCCGGGCAGGCTTCCCCAAAAGCAAGGCCGCTGGAGACATGATGCAGGAGGGCGTGGACGCCGACGGCGGCTATACTGTGCCCGTGGATATCGTCGCCAAGATCATCTCCCTGCGCGAATCCAAGGAAAGTCTGCTGAACGAGGTGCGGGTCATCCCCGTTACCACCAAGAGCGGCAAGCGAACCTTTAAAAAGCGGGGCCAGCACCAGGGCTTTGCCACGGTGGCGGAGGCGGCCAAATTCGGCAAGGCGGCAACGCCCCAGTTTGCCGTGCTGGAATATAGCATTGAGAAGCGCGGCGGCTATCTGCCCGTCACCAACGAGCTGTTGGAGGACAGCGACAACAACATCACGGCCATTGCGACGGAGTGGCTGGCGGATGAGGCCCGGGTAACCGCCAACAAGGAGATCTTGGCCGTAATTCAAGCCAAGGCCGCCCAGGATCTGAAGAATCTGGACGGCATCCTGGAGGCATGGGTGAGGCTGGGCTCCACCTTCCGGGCAACCTCCAAGCTCATTACCAACGACGACGGCCTGCTGTGGCTGGGCACCCTAAAGGACGCCAATGGCCGCTACCTGCTCACGCCGAACCCCGCCGAACCCCAGCAGCTCCGGCTGTGCGTGGGGCCCCATACGTTGCCGGTCAAGACCTACGACAACGACACCATCCCCACCGCCGAGAACAAGATCCCCATGATCCTGGGCGATCTGAAGGAAGGCGTGGCGTACTGGGACCGCAGGACGTTCAGCGTGAAGGTGTTCGACCAGGCCACCATCGGCGAGTTCAACGCAGCGGAGCAGGACATGACCATCTGGCGTGGCTCCCTGCGGGATGATTGTACCGCCTGGGACGACACCGCATTCGTCAACGGCTACATCGCCGCCGCCGGCGGGGCCGCAGGCTGAGGGGAGTTAGAATATGACTGTTCAAGATTCCGTGATTCAAAAGAGAAAAGCGGGCCCGCCGGATGATCCAGGCGGGGCAAGTCTGAATGAGCCGGCGGCTGTGGAGTGCGTAGTGGCGTCCAAGACCGGGCTGCATCTCCGGGTGGCGCCTTCCCTGGATGGCGCGATTTTGGCGATACTGCCCTTCGGCAGCGGCGTATTCATGGCTGACTCCGCCGCTGAGGCGGATGAAGAATGGGTGATGGTGCGTACCGGGTGGCTGAAAGGCTGGGTTATGGCCTGTCACCTGTGTCCGCTGACGGCCCAGGTGGTGCAGGATGGCGCTGAGTGACAGCCGCTTGAACGCCCTGTTGGCTTACTGCAAGCTGACGGAGCTGGCGGATGACCCGGAGGTGCAGACGCTGATCCCTGTTTTTTATGACGCGGCAGTGGGGTATATGTCGGATGCCGGGGTCTCCCCTCCCCTGCCGGGCACGGCCAGGGAGGCACAGTACGATTTGTGCGTCAATTATCTAGTTTTGGACGGTTGGGAGCACCGGGATTTGGCCGTCGGGGCTGTTTCCGATAATCCAGCATTCCGGCGCAGGCTCAACCAGATGAAGCTGACGGAGGCATAATCTGCCGCATTCTGAGACAGGAGGTCCATCCCATGGCAAAACAAGCCCAGGCCGGGGAGCTCCGCACCCGGATCTACATACGCCGCACAGTGAAGACCCCAGACCACGAGGGATCGCCCGTCCAGCGGGAAGAAAGCGTGTTTGATCCCAAGGAGCCGGAGCGGGTGTGGCACTGCAAATGGGTCAATGCCTACGGCACGGAGGTCTTTACCGCCATGCAGCTCCAGGTGCAGGAGCCCGCCACCCTGACGATGCGGTATTCGGCGCTGATCCGGCCGGACTGTCTCATCTATAAGCTGGGCGACCCCGTCCCCTACGAGATCATTAGCGTAAACGATGTGGAGGACCGGCACTGCTGGCTTGAGGTGAAGGTGCGCCGAATGGGGGCAGCCCGATGAGCGTTGAATCCAGGCTTGTGGACGCACTGGGCATATTCGGGGACCCAGTGGAAAAGGCCCAGCTCTATGCCGCCGCCAATAAGCGGCCGCCCCGGTATTATACGTTCGTCTGCGAGTCCTTTGGGGACAATTTTGGCGATGATGAGCCCGGCTGTGAACGCTGGCTGGTGAGCGTCCACCTCTTTGCCCCGGTGGGCGAGAGCTGTCTGCAACAGGTGAGAAAAACCAAACACGCGCTGTTTCGCGCCGGGTTCACCTGGCCAAGGACAATAGACGCCACCGACCAAACCGAACAGCACTATGTATTTGAGTGTGAGGCGCTGGAGCCTATTGAGGAATGGGGGCCGGATGATGGCACGGATAGAGGTTAGCGGCCTGGATTCGCTCACGACAGACCTGAACGCGCTGATTTCCATGCCAGACAGTGTGGCAGAGGGTATTTTGAACGCTGAAGCGGACGTTATCGTTGCTGCCCAGCGCTCAGAAATCGCCAGCCGCTGGCGCGGGCCGTACTCCATGGGCATTTCGGCCAAGTCCGTAAAAAAAGGGAAGGTCAAAAAGACCAATGACGGACATGCCGTGCATGTCTATCCCCAGGGCTCCCGAAAGCGCGGGAAGCGGAGCGTTCGGAATGCCGAGATCGCGTTTATCAATGAGTATGGGGCCAGAGAGCGTAAAATTGTCCCCCGTCCGGCCATCGCGGCCGCCAACGCAAAGGCAGAAAAGCCGGCGGCGGAAGCGGGCGAACAGGTCTTTAACGCCTACTTAGACAGTAAAAACCTTTGATTTTGAGGAGGATGAAACATGGCCAGTTTTGGAGCTAAATATCCCTATTTCTGCCCGGTGGCAGATGAGCCGGAGGGGGCCCGCCCTACCTACAGCGGCGAACCCATCCGAATCGGACGCCTGGTCAAGGCCGATCTCTCTATCACCCTGGCGTCCGGCAAGCTGTTTGCGGATGACGGACTGGCCGAGTCCGTTGATGAGTTTGCCGGAGGCTCTATCGCCATGGAAACCGACGACATGGAGGATGATGTGGCGTCCGTTGTATACGGAGCGGAGGTGGAGGACAAAACCGTCCACTATAATGTGGGGGACGACCCTCCCAAGGGCGGCATGGGCTATCTGAAGAAGCTGATGCGGCGCAGAAAGGTGTTGTACAAGGGGTACTTCTACCCGCTGGTAAAGGCGGCGTTAGGGAACGACACCGCCCAGACCAAAAGCGACAGCATCACCTTTGGAACCAATTCCACGACGTTTACGGTTTTCGCCTGCGAGAACGGGGACTGGCGCGACACCCACGAGGCGGACACGGAGGCCGAGGCCCTGGCGTGGCTCAAAGCCCAGTTTAAGACGGCGTCCGCCGGCGGTTCTTCTGACGGCAGTTCGGAGCTGGACGAGGTATCCTGACGTGAAAGCATTGAAAATCACTTTAGCGGGCCGGGAGCAGTATCTGGCGTTCACGGTGGAGGCCATGTTCCAGATTCAGGATGAGTTTGGCGGCACAAGTGAGCTGGTGAATATCATGCAGGGCGGCGGACGGGACAGCTGTTCCGCCACCTGCCGGGCCGCAGCCATCCTGTCGGAGCAGGGGGAGCTGGCCCGGCGGGCGTTGGGCTACGACCATGCGCCCATGGTGGACGCAGCGGCTATTTCCGCCACCTTGTCCCCCAAAGAGGCCGCAGATTTGAAGCTTGCCGTCTCCGCCGCCATTTCTCTGGGCTTTGGCCGGGAGATATCGGATGAGGACGATGAGGTTGATCTGGGCCTGGCTGAGTTAAACGAGCAAAAAAAAACGCGGTGACCCGGGCCCACTACCTGCGCATAGGGACGGCCTGCGGGCTGTCGAAAAAAGAAACCATGCTCTCCGCTCCGGGAGAGGTCGGGGATCTGTGGGAGCTGTACCTCCAGGCCCACGGGGTGAAAAAACGGCCGGAGGATGAGTAAAGCCGGAGGGCGCAGGCCCTCCGGCGGGTGGGTTACAGAACAGGCTTAAGAAAGTCGCCCTCGCGTACACTTACTTTTTTGCAGGTGTAGCACTTGTGGCTTTCAAAATTTTTGCCGACTTCGGCTGGCTTCCCGCAATGAGGGCAGCAAATAGAGCGTGTCCCGCTTATCTTTGAAATCCCAAGAGCGATCAGCGGGATGGCAACAACAAGGGCAATTATTCCCGGAATCAGAAACAGAAAAAATCCAAAAAAAGATACCGGCAAAAGAATTACTCCGATTACGATCATTGCTATACCCACTGGATAATTCATGGAAATATCCCCAATTTTTGTTGGCGAGCAAACCGCTGAAGTACCTATCGTGGAAAATTGATAGCCACAATGTGGGCAGGATGGCGTGGAATCTGATATCTGTTTTCCGCATTCAGGACAGGAAATTAGCGCCATATGTAGCACCCTTCTTTCTGTTGTAAAATCTTTATCCCACTTTGATTATCGTATAAGACTATTCCCGTGTCAACCCCTAAAATGCACCTTGTAAAGTTCATATTCAGATTGACGGAAAATTTTCCTGTGAACCCCCTTGACAAGCAACCATAGTTGTAGTATTTTTGTAGCAAGGAGGTGAGGCAGTGAACGACCGAGCCCTGAACATCAAAATACCGTCTGAGTTATATGAAAAGCTCAAAGCAGAAGCAGCCCGAAAAAATATCTCTTTGGCTTCTCTTGTGAGAATGATTTGCTCAGAGTATTTTGAGACATAAAAATAGGATGCTGGTGACCCTAACCAAGTACCCAACACCCTATCCCACCAAACCAAAGAGGCTTGATAAATCTATCCTATCATACCTTCTTTGGAATTTCAAGGAGGTTTTTCACGTGGAGAGAAAAAATACCTGGATGGAACGGCAAATCATTGAGCTGCTGCGCATATCCACTGACCGAGAAATCCAAAATATTTGGTGTTTTGTGTCCCATCTGGTCCCGGCGCACGACAGAATGGCGGGTGAACCGCTGGAATGAACGAGCTTCAGGTGTTCAACAGCCCCGAGTTTGGGAACATTCGGGCGGTGGAGATTAACGGCGAACCATGGCTTGTTGGAAAAGATGTGGCGGTAGCCCTGGGGTATAAAGACACATTTGGCGCTCTAAAAAAGCATGTTGATTATGAGGACAAGCAAAACTGCCAGAATGACAGTTTTGGAACCCCAAGAGGGATGACCATCATAAACGAGAGCGGCATGTACAGCCTGATTTTCTCCAGCAAGCTCCCCAAGGCAAAGGAATTCAAGCGCTGGGTCACATCTGAGGTACTGCCCTCCATCCGCAAGCATGGCGGCTACCTGACCCCGGAGCTGGCCCAGCAGATGGCAAAGGGGCTTGAGGCCCAGGCGGCCATCGCCCAAACCCTGACGGGCCTGGTGGAGGGCCTTACCCAGCGGGTGGAAGCCCTGGAACGGCGGGAGAACAAGCAGACGCCGCTTCAAATGGCGGTGCGGGGGGACAACCCCTTCGAGGACTGCCCCACGCTTGTCAAGCCGAACTCCAACAAAAGCAGGCGGATCTGGATGCGCACGGCCAGCGAAAAGCTGAACATGCTGGCGGACAAATTCGGTTTGCCCAGCACCACCGTCCTCCACAACCTGTACGAGGAGCTGGAATCGGTACACGGCGTATGCCTGTCCGAAGCGCGTATGAAGGCGATGGAGGAACACCAGCTCACCGACTGCTCCATCCTGCTGGGCATTTTCTATGATAAGCCGCTGTGCAGGCTGTTTGAGAACATGGTGGACGATTACATTGCCGCCAGGGAAAAGCCAATATGGTAGCACTTCAAAGAATCCGTCAGTCTGAATATGGCTGACGGATTCTTATTTTTTATAAAGGAGCGGCGCTTATGAGCACGCGAACCATATCCACCAAGCTCGCCTTGGAGGGCGAGGCGGAGTACCGGGCAAAAATCAAAAATATCAACGCTGAGCTGGGCCTCCATAAATCCGAGCTGGAAAAGGTGCAGGCGCAATACAAAAACAGCGCCAACACTCTGGAGGCGCTGTCCTCCAAGCAGTCCGCTTTAACAAACATGCTGGAGACACTGAACAAGCGCCACGCCGAACAGGCCGAAATGCTGGAAAAGGCCCAGAAAGCACAGCAAAGGTTTGCCGAAGAGGCAGACAGCGTGCGCGCAAAGCTGGAGGCGCTGAAAAATTCTTCCTCCGACACGGCGGATGAAGAGAAAAAGCTGGCCGATGAGCTGTCCGCCGCTGAAGAAAACATGCAGAAAGCGGCTAACACGGTCACCACTTATCAGAAACAGCTCAACAACACCGAGCGGGACCAGGCAAAGCTGGGCGATGAGCTGGCCCAGACAAGCCAATATCTGCGTGAGGCGGAGCAAAGCGCGGACGGCTGCGCAAAATCCATAGACAAGTTTGGGAAGGAAGTCAAGGACGCCGGAGAGAATTCCAAGGAATTTGGGGGCACCTCCAAGGACGCAGTCAACCAGCTCGCGTCAGCCCTGGCCGCCGCCGGTATTGCCAATTCTGTGAAAGAGATCGCGGACGCGCTCCTGGAGTGCGTGGACACGTTCGCGGAATTCGAATCACAGATGTCCACCGTAAAGGCCATTTCCGGGGCCAGCGGGGAAGAGTTCACCGCCCTGGCGGAAAAAGCCAAGTACATGGGCGCTACCACAGCTTTTACGGCCACTGAGGCCGCCCAGGCACTGGAATACATGGCTATGGCCGGGTGGGAAACCGATGATATGCTGAACGGCCTGGAGGGCATTATGCACCTGGCCGCCGCATCTGGAGAGGATCTGGCCTCAACCTCGGACATTGTCACCGACGCCCTGACGGCATTCGGCATGACGGCGGCTGACAGCGCCCACTTCGCGGATGTGCTGGCGGCGGCCAGCTCCAGTTCCAACACAAACGTGGGCATGATGGGCGAAACCTTCAAATACGTTGCCCCTGTGGCCGGGGCGCTGGGGTACTCCATTGAGGACACCGCCATTGCTATCGGCCTGATGGCCAACGCAGGCATCAAAAGCACACAGGCGGGCACCGCGCTGCGCTCTATTCTTTCCCGGCTGGCGTCAAACGCGGGCGCGACCGAAACCCAAATGGGCGCCCTGGAGATTTTAACCAAGAATCTCGGGGTTGAGTTCTACAACCTGGATGGAAGCACGAGAAACCTCAACGACGTGCTGGTAGAGAGCCGGGAGGCATGGTCAGGACTATCCGCGGAAGAGCAAGTTTCTTACGGAAAAATCATCGCGGGGCAGGAGGCCATGTCCGGCTGGCTGGCGCTCATGAACGCCGGGGCAGGCGACGTTCAAAAGCTGACCACGGAGATCAACACCTGCGGCAACGCCGCGAAGGAAATGTCCGAAATCAAGCTGGACAACCTTTCCGGGCAGATGACGTTGCTGGAATCGGCCTCAGACGGCCTGAAGCTGGCTATAGGCGAACAGCTGGCACCCGTCCTTACCAATTTAGCCAAGGCTGGAACCGGGGCCTTCACATGGGCTACGGATTTCGTGAACGACAACCCATGGATCGTGGGGGCGGTGGTCGGGCTTACTACGGCTTTGGGAGCATTGGCTGTGGGTGTAACGGCCCTATCGGCGGCTCCAATAATCATTTCCGCTTTGAGTACAGCGCTCAATCTGCTCATGGCTAACCCGATTATCGGGGTTACCGCTGCGCTTGCCGGGCTTGCTGTTGCGATAGGCACCTGGGCCGCATCCTTGGATGACGCAGACGAAAAAACCAAGGACTTCACCGACTCGCTTCAGGACAATAAAGCCGCCTACGAGGACATGACCAACTCAATGAAGGCCCAACAGGCGTCTACCAGGGCGGTGGCAAGTTCCCTTCGGGAACTGTTGGCGGTGGAAGAGAAATCCGCCCTGCAAAAGGATTTGATCCAGCGAAAGGTCGATGAGCTCAACGAGGCCGTACCTGAGCTAAACCTGGCCTACGATAGAGAAAAAGATGCGTTAATCGGCGTTACTGACGCTGAATTGTCCTCACTGCTTGCCAGGGCCGAGGCGCAGGAGGAATATGAGTCACAGGTTGCCCGGCTTGGAGAGCTGACCAGTCAGCAAGCAGAAATTGAAGCCCGGCTTACCGAGGCCAGGCTTGCACTCAACGACGCCGAACTAGAAGGAGCTGGAAATACTCAGGAGCTCAAGAACAATATCAACGAGCTCACCGCCGCCCAGGAGGAAAACGCCGCCCAGATCGCGGCACTGGAGGAGGCATCCAGCGCCTACGGCGAACAGCAGCGGGAAGCCGCACGGAAAACTGAAACCATGACGGCCAGAGTTGAGGATCTACAGGCCGAAATGGAAGCCCTGGAGCAATCGTATCAGGAGAGTTATGAGGCCGCCTATGAAAGTATTTCCCGCCAAATGGGACTTTTTGAAGACCTCGACGCAAAGGCGGACGCATCTATCTCCGATTTGATTGATTCCCTGGCGCGGCAAGCGGAAGCCATGGATGAATATGCCGCCAACATCCAAAAGGCCATGGAATTGGGGGTTGATCAAGGGCTGGTTAAAAAGCTGTCCGACGGATCAGAGGAATCCGCCAAAATTCTAGCTGAGATTGTGTCCAGCGGAGAAGCTGAGATCGCCGCCCTCAATGAGGAGTTCCGAAAGGTAGAGCAGGGCAAGGAGGATTTTTCCAGAACTATAGCTGAGCTTGAAGAAGATTTCTCTAAAAAAATGGATGATGTCAACCGGGAATTAAATAACACGATAGCCGAATTGGATCAGCACGAGGCTGCCTGGAACGCCGGAAAAAACAATATCCAGGGATTGATCGACGGAACATTAGGTATGACCGGGGCTCTTGTCGGCGCTTACGCCCTAATGGGACAGAGAGCTGTTGACGCCTACAAAAAGGAGGTGGACCAGCACTCCCCGTCCAAGAAGTTTGAGCAGGCGGGCCGCTATGATATCCTGGGCATCATCCAGGGCGCCGAGGAGGAAAAGACGAGGCTGGAAGCGGCCTATGAAGAAGCGGCGCAGGCGGCCCTGCGCGGCATGGCGCGCCACCTGCCCTCCCATGTAGATGTACCCGATCCGTCAGTTGAGCTCAGCAGACAGGCTGCGTCCATCATGCGCACCACTGTTGAGCAGTGGAACGGCGCAGATCCTATCAGCATCCATATTGATAAGATGGAGGTTCGAAATGATTCGGACATTTCCCGCATTGCCCAAGAGCTGTATTATCTGACCGAACAGAAACGGCGGTCGAGAGGGGGCGGGGTGCTGTGAGCGGATTTTCTTTCCGGGGCGTCCACAGCAGCGCCTTCGGCATCTATACCCAGGATCAGAGCCGGTCTATTCTGCCGCCCCCCAGGGAGGGGAAAATCACGATTCCAGGCCGGTCCGGCTACTACGCCGGCATGACTGCGGGGGTGTACGACGAACGGGTGGAGACCATCTTGTGTTCGTTTAAGTGCCCCCAGGGAAAGACCGTGCCGGAGATATGCCGGGAGATCGCCTACTGGCTTTCAGGCACAGGCCGTTTGCACTACGACAAGGAGCCGGATAAGTATTATATGGCCCACATCACCAGCGGCCCGCCCATGGAACAGCACTTGAAGTATGGCCAGTTCACCTTAACTTGGGCGTGCAATCCGCCCTTCGCCTTTGGCCGCACCGTGACGATTCCGATCCATTCCGGCGAAAACCCTATTTCCTATAAGGGTACCGCAGACACGCCCTGCGTTGCTATTCTTCGCAATCTGTCGCCGGACAGGGCTCAAACCGTCACCATCACAGCGATAAAAAGGAGCGTTTGACTATGTATGCCTGCGATTACCTGGAAAATGGTGTTTTAAACGTCCTGCGCGGGATCACCTTTGCCGCCCCCGCAAAGTGCTATCTCGCCCTGTACCTCAATGATCCCGGGGAAAGCGGAACAGATGGGGCCGAAGTGAACTATGCCGGTTATGCGCGCAAAGAGATCCAGTTCTCCTCCCCCGCAGACTCCAACGGGGGGATAGGGGTGCAGAACCTGGTGGACATTACCTTTCCCACACCGCCTGCGGCGGCAGGCACCATCACCCATATTGGTTTGCTGGATTCCGCAGTGGGCGGCAATATGCTGGCGAGAGGGGAGCTGGTGGAGCCTTTGATTATAGGCTCCGATGAGCCCCCGGTGTTTCTGGCGGGGGATGTGCTTTTTTATCTCACTGGAAATTTGTCAAAGGCGTGGAAAACAAAAGTCTTAAATGTGTTTCGCGGCGCTTCCATCACAGGGATTACGCCCTACTTTGCACTATGGAACGGCTCGCCGGAGTCGTCCGGCTCCGAGCTGTCCGGGGACAACTACCAGCGGATCCCTATCACCTTCGGCTCTCCCGCAGAGCAGCCCTCCGGGCAGATTATCTCCCGGAATTCCGCTCCGGCCTCTTTCCCCCGCCCCTCTACGGCGTGGGGCACCTGGAGCTGGTCCGCCCTGTACTCCGCGCAAACATCCGGCGAGCCGGTATACCTGAAGGCGCTCACCGAGCCTGTTGAGCTGAAGCGCGGATACATGCCGACCATCGCCGAGGGCGCGGTGGAAATTGGCATCAATTGATTATGGCTAACAACAGACGATACAGCCTTGCCCGATACAGCGTCAATCAGGAAAGGCAGACGGTTGCGGTAACAGAAGCGTTTTCTGAAACGCTGAGAGTTCTGGCGGGAGCGGCTGTTCCAGTGGATTTTCGGGAGCGCTACAGCGAGGCGTGCCAGGGCGTGGTACGCGGAACAGTGTCCATCATTTCCACACTTTCCGGGCTGGAAAGCCTGCATACGCAGGCACAAATGCTTGCAGACGTAATTATCCGCATCTTTCTAAATGAGGCATTCCAAGTAAATGCATTCGGCAAGAAAAATACACCCGCTGCTCTAAATGTCCAGGAATCACTGGGTACTTCCCTGCTGGGCTCAAAAAACACTCCCGCCAGCCTGGCGCTGGAGGACGCCCTTTTCTCACAGCCACTGGGATCAAAAGATGTCCCCGGAGTACTTATGGCCGCCGAGGTGCTTACCTCCATGATGGCCGCAATCTCCCAGACCACGCAGCGGGCCATTTTCCAGGTCACTATCCCCCCAGGCGGAGAGCTGCGGATCGACAGTGAGCTCTTTACTGTTTTGCTGAACGGCGAGAACGTTTTATACGCCCAGTCCGGGGACTGGATCAATATTTCTCGGGAGCTTTTGCGGATCACGGTAGAATGCGCATCCGGCGGAGGGCTGAGCGGCCAGCTAATCTACACGGAGAGGTATCTATGATTGAGGTGTTTGACGCCAGCCGCCGCAGGGTGGCTATCCTGGAAAACGCATATGGCGCGTCGGAGCAGCAGCGGATCAACGCCGTCTGGGGCTTGGCCTTTTCCCTTCCATGGGATGACCCTAAAAACAAATTTTGCAATCCATTTTGGTATGTCCGAAAGGACGGCGGTGAGCTGTACCGCATTATGCCGTCTCAAATGTCCGTAGATGAGACCGGCTCCATTTCCTATCAGTGCGAGCATGTGCTGGCCACGCTCATTGACAATGTGCTTTTTGGCTATCATGTCATCGGAAATCTTGGCGTCTATACCGCTGACGTGATCCAGTATGTGCTGGATCATCAGCGAATAAAAAACTGGGTGCTGGATCAATGCGACTACCGCAACCAGTTTGAGTATGGCTGGGAGCAGGAATCTCTGCTGTCCGCCCTGTTCTCCATAGCAACCCCGCTTGCCGGGCCTTACATGTGGACAACCAATACGTCAGTATATCCCTGGAGGCTGTCCCTGAAAAAACTGGATATTAAAGGCAAGCCGGAAATGTATGTGCGAAGGCGTCACAACATGACCTCATTCCAGAGAGAGAAAGATCCTCAGCAAATCGTGACCCGCCTCTATCCGCTGGGCTACGGTGAGGGCATAAACCAGCTGAAGATCTCCGAGGTGAATGGCGGCATTCCATACCTCCAGAGCCCCAAAGCGGTTACAGACAAATACGGCATCATAGAGCGGGTATGGGTAGATCGCAGGTACGAAGACCAGGAGAGCCTGAAGGCTGCGGCCCAGGTCATGCTGGATGAGCTCCAGGAGCCACAGTTTTCTTATCAGGTTGGATTTCAAGAGCTCCACCAGTCCGACTATGACCGAGCCGCCGTGGGGAAACGGGTGCGCATCCTCTTTACGGAAACAGGCGAGACAGTGGATACCTACATCACCGAGGTTGAGCGTACCTACGACGAAATCAGTCAATCCACTTTCGTCGTGGCCAACCGCGAAGCCTCTATTGCCTCCTCCCTGGCCGACATGGCGGACCGCCAGCGCATCGAGCAGACCTACGCCCAGGGAGCTACCCAACTGTACGCCCAGGCGCTCCAAGCCAACTGCGACAGCAAAAACGGCGCGGTAATGGATTTTTTCATTCCAAGGGAAATGAGAATTGTAAACCAAGTGCTGGCCAAAGTGCGCATGGGCCAGTTTCGGGCCTATTCTCAGAGCACCCAGACCCAAGCGTCCCAGGCCGCGACCACCTCCTCTACCGACAGCCAGGCTTGGACCAGCTCCGGGGGAGGCGGAGGAACAGCGACCAGCAACTACGGCGGCGGCAGCATTGACACATCTGAAGGCGGAGGCGGAATTGTCACCGATACCGGGGACAGCGGAATTAACGTCCACTGGATTATAGCCAACACACAGGAAGCGGAAGGACATAGTCACGGATTCAGCCGGGTGGACAGTCATCAGCACCGAATCACGCTCCCGGACCATACCCATCAAGTGACCGTACCCAACCATACCCACCAGGTCACTTCCCCCAGCCACACCCACTCCGTTACCATTCCCGGCCATAGCCATACCGTTACCATTCCCGGCCATTCTCACCAGATCACGCCTGGCATCTATAAGTTTGGGCATCCTAAAAGCTTTTCCCTCTGGATTAACGGTGTAAAACAGGCCGATTTCTCAGGAAGCGCCGCCGAACTTGATATTACTTCGTTCTTAGTAGGGTCAGACAAAACGATTCCTCGGGGAAGCTGGCTGTCCATAGAAATAAGGCCGGACGACCTTGCATATATCAGCATCGACTTGATCATCCAGGGGTTTGTGCAGTCCCGAGGAGATAAAACAGTTTAAGGAGGCGTATTTATGAGCGTGCAGCTATATCCCGGTATGCCATTTTCGCCACAGGCTGCCTTAACAAACAATATCGGTGCGGCAGACACGGTCATTGAGGTGTCGGACATTTCGGCCTTTCCCCCCGCCCCAAATCTGGCCACCATTGGGACGGATGAGGAGGGTGAAACCATCGCTTATGCAGCCAAGACAGACACGGCGCTGTCCGGCTGTGTCCGGGGCGTGGAAGGCACCGCAAAAACATGGGCTAAGGGAGAGCCCATTGGACGAAACTGGACAGCCAAGGATCACGCAGATCTCATTGCTGCTGTAGGAACCGCAATGGACGCAGCTGATGACGCACAGGCAGCAGTAGATAACTTGTCCACCGCCAAGCAGGACGCGCTCACCGGCCGGCCGGGCCAGGTGGTGGGGTTCGGCGCGGACGGCGCGGCGGAAGCGGTGCAGGGGTGGA
>ERZ779626.357-NODE-357-length-28325-cov-12.843863_pt1 | contig 28325 bp, 28 predicted proteins | sample MGYA00514209_ERZ779626 | MGnify/ENA primary metagenome ERZ779626 (study PRJEB29562, sample SAMEA4376713) | mouse gut metagenome | isolation source: Cecum | study: EMG produced TPA metagenomics assembly of the A DSS colitis mouse model was used to assess the...
ACTACTCCTACACCTTGACCGTTTAGGCCTTGGAAATACGGGACTTTATGCTTCTTGAATATTTTTTTACAATCCTCCCCTTGCATCCTGCCCGGGAATATGTTAAACTAAACCTAATTTCTCGGTTAGGAGGAGCTAACTTTGCAGAAACGCACCCACACCCTTTTGGCCCGGACGCTGCTGCGCAGTGAGACGGGCTTCTCCGCCCGGCGCTTTGAGCTGGCCTTTCTCTTCGGTTCGTTCCAGCCGGACGTGAACCCCTTCAGCTATCTGAAGGGCTCCTTGCACTACAACAAGCTCAAGGGCCACAATTACAACAACTCCCGGGCCTATATCAACGCCAGGATTTTAAAGCTCCAGCGCCGCCGGCGGTGGACCATCTGGCAGTACTATACCCTGGGCAAGCTGACCCACTACCTGGCCGACGCCTATACATACCCCCACAATCCCAACTACCCCAACAGCATGCTGGACCACCACAACTACGAGACGGATTTCCGCCGCTTCATGCGGGGCTATCTGGCCCACCAGCACCTCCGCCGCCAGCAGGCCCGCCGGGATCTGGTCGCCGCCCTGGAGGAGCTCCACGAGCAGTACATGGCCACCCGCGCCAGCATGGTCCGGGACGCCAACTACATCCTCAAGGCCACCAGCCTTTTAATGGCGGGGTGCCTTCCCGCGGCATGACTGGCGGATGCGCACAAAGAGCGGCCTTTTTTATCCGACGCATTTGTAAGAACTCACAGTTTTCATTTTGGAAACGTTGTGTTATGCTTTAAACATCTAAAGAGCAAAAAGGGGAACCCGATCATGACCGCTATTGCCCGCACCGCTGAATATGGCTATTTCTACTTTAGCTTTACCGATTTTGGTAAGGCTTTTCGTGGTTTGGCTGAAAACGAGCGTGTGTGAGCTTCCGGTCCTGTCTCAGGACAAGTGTACGAAGCGGCCCGCAGCCAGACCGGCTGCGGGCCTTTTGCGTATCACGAACGATTTTTAGGAGGAATCCGCCATGATTGTCATTTTGAAGCACAACCCCAACCGCGACCAGCTGGAAAGCCTCATTACCTGGCTCCAGGAGAAGGGCGTTACCATCCACACCAGCATCGGCGAGGCCAACACCATCCTGGGCCTGGTGGGCGACACCTCCAAGCTGGACATCGACCTCATCGCCGCCCTGGACATTGTGCAGGACGTGAAGCGGGTCCAGGAGCCCTACAAGAACGCCAACCGGAAGTTCCACCCGGAGGACACCGTCATCCCCGTGGGGAACACCCAGATCGGCGGGGGCACCCTGACCATCATGGCGGGCCCCTGCTCCGTGGAGAGCGAGGAGCAGGTGGTCGCCATCGCCAGGGCCGTGAAGGCCGCCGGGGCCACCATGCTCCGGGGCGGGGCCTTCAAGCCCCGGACCTCCCCCTACGCCTTCCAGGGCCTGGGGGCCACGGGCCTGGAGTACTTGAAGACCGCCCGGCAGGAGACGGGACTGCCCATTGTGACGGAGCTGATGGACGTGACCCAGCTTCCCTTGTTTAAGGACGTGGACGTCATCCAGATCGGGGCCCGGAACATGCAGAACTTCGACCTGCTCAAGGCCGTGGGGCACCAGGACAGGCCCGTCATGATCAAGCGGGGCATGTCCGCCACCTACGAGGAGTGGCTCATGAGCGCCGAGTACGTCATGGCCAGCGGAAACGAGAACGTGATCCTCTGCGAGCGGGGCGTCCGCACCTTTGAGAGCTATACCCGGAACACCCTGGACGTGGCCGCCATTCCGGTGATGCGGACCCTGACCCACCTGCCCATCATCATCGACCCCAGCCACGCCACGGGCAAATACTGGCTGGTGGAGCCCCTGGCCAGGGCCGCCGTGGCCGCCGGGACCGACGGCCTCCAGATCGAGGTCCACAACGACCCGGCCCACGCCCTGTGCGACGGGCCCCAGTCCCTGAAGCCGGACGTGTTCGACCCCCTGGCAAAGAAGCTCTTGAAGCTCCACGCCTTTATGCGGGGCCTGGACCCCGCCCTTCCTTGAAAGTAAGGGGAGAGCTGCCCGGATGACTTGCGCTGCGGCGGCTTTAGGGGTCCGGACGGCGATTGGCACGCAAAACCCACACAGGTTTGCGGGGAAGAAACAGGATAGTCGAAACATGTATAAAAGAGACTTTTGTCGTAATAGGAAAAGAGGGGTCCGCTTTAGGCCTTGTTTGAAAAATTGCAAAACGCCGTCTCTGGGCATCTTTTTCCGCCAGGACTGCGTTGATTTGACTTGAAATCCGTCAGGATTCCCGCGTCAAATCGCCTTGCCTGGCAATAAAATCTGCCCAAATCCGGCATTCCGCCAATTTTCAAACAAGGCCTAGACGGAGACGGCATTATTCCAAGATTATGGGCGGATGCAAATTCCCATTTTGAAGAAGCGCGGCATTTAGGCCTTGTTTGAAAAAAGTCTGAACGCCCAAAACGGCGGATCTTTTTCCGCCGCTCTGCGTTAAATTTTCTTGCCGGGCGTCAGCCCGCCAGCGAAAATTTGCCTTGATTGGCGAAAAAATCTCTCACCGTTGGGCATTCCGCCAATTTTCAAACAAGGCCCAGCCAAAAAAGACACAAATGGAAACATACTTGGCATATGGGGAGCCATGTCCGATTTCTCCCGTTCATTCAACCCATGGGAGGACTTCCGCAAAGGACTTTATCTTGCGGGAGCAGAATGTTATGATCGCGCGGAAGCTCCCGGCGGCTGGACAAAGCGGACGATTCCCGGCTATGAATATATCTGCGTAGAATGTGAAAATGATGATACATTTTCAAGGACAATCGCGTATCTGAAAGACAAAGCCATTCCATTGGCGGGGGCGGTTCACGGTTTTACTTCCCCGCAGACAGGCAAAAACAACGGTTACGCGCGATGGAGCCCGGAGCTTATCCGGGCTGAAGCGGCGGAGACCATATGAATCGGGAGGATACTATGAATGTCGGCATTGTGGGCCTGGGCCTCATCGGCGGGTCCATGGCGAAGAGCGTCAAGGCCCGGACGGCCCACACCGTCTGGGGCGCGGACCTGGACCAGGAGACCATGGCCCTGGCCCGGATGAGCGGGGCCATGGACGGCCCCCTGACGGAGGAAAACCTGCGGTCGTGCGATCTGATTTTGGTTGCCGTCTGCCCCGGCGCGGCCATACAGTGGGTCCGGGACCACGCGGAGAATATCCCCAAATCCGCCATTGTGGTGGACCTGTGCGGCGTGAAGCGGGTGGTGGTGGAGGCGCTGGCCCCCATGGCGGAGGAGCACGGCTTCGCCTACATCGGCGGGCACCCCATGGCGGGCCGGGAGCGGGGGGGCTTCACCGCCTCCAGCGAGGATTTGTACGTGGGGGCCTCCATGATCCTCACGCCGGACAAGCGGACGGACATGCAGCTCCTGGAGACCCTGAAATCCTTTTTCCTGGATATCGGCTTTGCCGGGCTCACCTTCTCCGACCCGGAGGAGCATGACCGCATCATCGCCTTCACCTCCCAGCTGGCCCATATCACCTCCAGCGCCTATGTGAAGTCGCCGGAGGCCCAGCGCCGCCGGGGCTTCTCCGCCGGGAGCTTCCAGGACATGACCCGGGTGGCCCGGCTGGACGAGAACATGTGGACGGAGCTGTTTTTGGACGACGCGGACTATCTGGTGAAGGAGCTGGATATTCTGATTGAAAACCTGACCGCCTATTCCGACGCCCTGAAATCCGGCGACGCGGAGCGGGTCCGGGCCCTTCTGCGGGAGGGCCGGGAGATGAAGGCCGCCGCCGGAGGAAATTAAAGGAGGACCGCCAATGCCGGACTGTAAAGAGATACGGGTGAACACCGTTCCCGCCTATACGGCCATCATCGGCCCCAGCCTGCTGAAAAAATGCGGGCAGCTGCTGCGCAAGGCCATTTCCCCCTGCCATATGGCGGTGGTCACCGATTCCGCCGTGGGCCCGCTGTACCTGGAGACCGTCACGGAGAGTCTGAAAACGGCGGGGTACGAGGCCAGCGCCTATGAATTTCCCGCCGGGGAGGAGCACAAAAACATGACCACCCTCTCCGCGATCCTGGAATTTCTGGCAAAGGAGCACCTGACCCGCACGGACTGCCTGATTGCCCTGGGCGGCGGGGTCGCGGGGGATATGGCGGGCTTTGCCGCCGCCTGTTACCTCCGGGGCATCCGGTATGTGCAGATGCCGACGACCCTGCTGTCCGCCGTGGATTCCTCGGTGGGCGGCAAGACCGCTATCGACCTGGGGGCCGGGAAAAACCTGGCGGGAGCCTTCCTCCAGCCCGCCGCCGTCCTCTGCGATACGGACTGCCTCAAGACCCTGCCGCAGGCGGTCCTGGCCGATGGGGCGGCGGAGGCGGTCAAGACCGGGGTCCTCTGCGGCGAGAGCCTGTTTGCCCTCTTTGAGGACGGCACGCTGAAAGCGGACCCGGCGGAGGTGATCGCCCGGTGCGTGGCCTACAAGGCCGGGGTGGTGGAGCGGGACGAGAAGGAGCAGGGAGAGCGGAAGCTCTTAAACCTGGGCCACACCGTGGGTCACGCCATTGAAAAGTGCAGCGGCTATGCCGTCCCCCACGGCCGCGCCGTGGCGGCGGGCCTGGCTGTCATGGCCCGGGCGGCGGAACGGCTGGGCTGGACCAACGGGCCCGTCGCGGACCGCGTTGGCAGGTGCCTGGAAGCGCAGGGACTGCCGGTTTCCACGGAATTTTCCCCCGGGGCCCTGGCGGAGGCGGCGCTTGCGGATAAGAAGCGCTCCGGCGGAAGCATCACCCTGGTGGTTCCAAAGCGCATCGGCCTGTGCGAATTGAAAACCGTGCCCGTGACGGAGCTGCTGCCCGTCATTCGGGCGGGATGGGAGGCGTAGATGGACGTTCGAATCACGCCCCGCCGCCTCTCCGGCGTGGTCACGCCGCCCCCCAGCAAGTCCCTGGCCCACCGTTATGTCATCGCCGCCGCCCTGGCGGCGGGGACCAGCGTCATTCAAAACGTGTCCTTCTCCGAGGACGTGGAGGCCACCCTCCGCTGCATGGAGGCCCTGGGGGCCCGGTGGGAGGCCGCGGAGGACGGCCTCCGCATCGCCGGCATCGGCGGGGAGCGCCGCCCCTTCGGGGACCTGCCCCGGTTTGACTGCGGGGAATCCGGATCCACCCTCCGCTTTCTGATCCCCATTGCCCTGACCATGGACCAGGGGGGGATTTTCACGGGCCGGGGGCGGCTGATGGAGCGGCCCCAGCAGCCCTACTTCGGCCTGTTTGACCAAAAGGGCGTTTCCTATGCCCAGGAGGACGGCGTACTTACCATCCGGGGGAGCCTGTCCCCCGGCGAATACCGCCTCCGGGGGGACGTGTCCAGCCAGTTTTTCACCGGGCTGCTCCTGGCCCTGCCCCTGCTGGACGGGCCCAGCGTGGTCGTCAGCACCACCAAGCTGGAGTCCGCCTCCTATACCGCCATGACCATGGGCGTGCTGGAGCGCTGCGGCGTCCGGGTGCGCTGGTCCCCCCGGCTCAACGGGTTCGGCGTGGAGCCGGGGGTCTACAGCCCCTTTGAGGAGACCGTGGAGGCCGACTGGTCCCAGGCGGCCTTCTGGTACGCCGCCATCGCCCTGGGCGGCAACCTGCGGCTCCGGGGCCTCAAGGGCCACTCCACCCAGGGGGACGCGGCGGTGGTGGCCCATTACAAAAAGCTGTCCCTCGCCGGGGAGGTCGAAATCAACCTCTCCGACTGCCCGGACCTTCTGCCGCCCCTGGCGGTGATGGCCGCCGTCCGGCGGGGGACCACCCGTTTCACCCACGCCGCCCGCCTCCGGCTGAAGGAGAGCGACCGCCTGACCACCGTGGCCCAAATGCTCAGGGCCCTGGGGGGCGCGGTCTCCGAGGAGGAGGACGGATTGACGGTCTACGGCGTGTCCACCCTCCCCGGCGGCACGGTGGACGGGGCCAACGACCACCGCATCGTCATGGCCGCCGCCGTGGCGGCCGCCCGCTGCCAGGGCCCCGTGGTAATCCGGGGGGCGGAGGCGGTGAAGAAGTCCTACCCGAACTTCTGGCGGGATTACGAAACTTTGGGAGGTGCGGTCCATGTCCTCTGAATTTGGAAACCTGCTCCGGGTCAGCGTGTTCGGCCAGTCCCACGGCAGGGCTATCGGCGTCGTTGTGGACGGCCTGCCCGCCGGGGAGGCGGTCGACCGGGAGGAATTGCAGCGGTTCCTGGACCGCCGGAGGCCCGGGGGCAGCCCCCTGTCTACCGCCCGGAGGGAAACCGACGTTCCGGAGTTCCTCTCCGGTCTGGAGGACGGCAGGACCTGCGGCGCGCCGCTGTGCGCGGTCATCCAAAACGCCGACCAGCACTCGAAGGACTACGGCGGGCTGCAGGACAAGCCCCGCCCCGGACACGCGGACTACACCGCCTGGGCCAAGTGGGGCGGACAGGCCGACATGCGGGGCGGCGGGCACTTCTCCGGCCGCCTGACGGCCCCCCTCTGCGTGGCAGGGGGAATCGCCAAGCAGATTCTGGCCCGCCGGGGAGTATTCGTGGGGGCGCACCTGGCCGCCGTGGCGGGCATTCCCGACCGGCCCTTCCCCCTGCGTCCCACGGCGGCGCTGTTTGAGGAAATCGCCGCCAGGCCCTTCCCCGTCCTGGACGAGGCGGCGGGGGAGCGGATGCGCTCCGCGATCCTGGAGGCAAAGAACGGCCTGGACAGCGTAGGGGGCGTGATTGAGTGCGCCGCCACCGGCCTCCCCGCCGGGCTGGGGGAGCCCATGTTCGGCGGCGTTGAAAACCGTCTGGCCGCCGCCCTTTTCGGCATCCCGGCGGTGAAGGGCGTGGAGTTCGGCGAGGGCTTCCGGGCAGCCGGGCTCCGGGGCTCGGAGAACAACGACCCCTTTACCGTGGAGGACGGCCAAATCCGGGCGGAAAGCAACCGCGCCGGGGGGATCTTAGGCGGCATCACCACGGGCATGCCCCTGGTCCTCCGGGCCGCGGTGAAGCCCACGCCGTCCATCGGGAGGCCCCAGAAAACCGTCCGGCTTTCCGCCATGGAGGACACGGACCTGACCATTCACGGGCGGCACGACCCCTGCGTGGCCCACCGGGCGGTCCCGGTGGTGGAGGCGGTGGCCGCCGCCGTACTTTTGGATATGCTTTTGGAGGGAAACCATGGAACTTTCTGACATCCGCGCCAAAATCGACGCCGTTGACGGCCAATTGCTCCAGCTCTTCCTGGAGCGCATGGACCTTGCCGAGGAAGTGGCGGCCTATAAAAACGAGCACCATCTCCCCATATTGAACAAGGAGCGGGAGCGGGCGGTGCTGGCCAAGGTGACGGCAAACGCCGGCTCCCGGGAGCGCTATGCCTACCACCTCTTCTCCACCCTCTTTGAGCTGGCCCGGTCCCGCCAGGCGGAGCTCATCGACGCGCCCACCAAGGTGGGGGCCCAGGTCCGGGCGTGCCTGGAAAACCGGGACCAGCTGTTCCCCCAGACGGGCCTGGTGGCCTGCCAGGGGGTGGAGGGGGCCAACTCCCAGGCGGCCTGCGACCGCCTGTTCCCCCGGGGGAGCATCATGTACGTCAAGACCTTCGACGCGGTGGTCTCCGCCGTGGAGGCGGGCTTCTGCAGGTTCGGCGTGCTGCCCATTGAAAACAGCTCCAACGGCTCTGTCCGTGCGGTGTACGAGCTTTTGCAGGAGCACAGCCTCACCATCGTCCGCTCCACCCGCCTGTGCATCCGCCACGAGCTGCTGGCCCTGCCCGGCGTGAAGCTGGAGGACGTGACGGAAATCTATTCCCACCAGCAGGCCATCGGCCAGTGCAGCCGCTTCCTGGAGGGGCTCAAGGGGGTCAAGGTCATCCCCTGCGACAACACCGCCGCCGCCGCCAAGCTGGTGGCGGAGTCCGGGAACCGCCGCGCCGCCGCCATCTCCTCCCACGCCTGCGCGGCGCTGTACGGCCTGGAGTGCATCGGCGGCCAGATCCAAAACAGCGACAACAACTACACCCGCTTCATCTGCGTGGCCAAGGACCCGGTCATCTACGCCGGGGCCAGCCGGGTCAGCCTGATTATCGCCTTTGAGAACAAGCCCGGCGCGCTGTACGAAATGCTCTCCAAGCTGGCGGCCCTGGATATCAACATGACGAAGCTGGAGTCCTGCCCCGTCAGCGGCAGCGACTTTGAGTTCATCTTCTTCATCGAGCTGGAGGCGGACCTCCGGGACCCCAGCGTCCGGGCCTGCCTGGAGGAGATGGAGCGGAGCTGCGCCAGGTTCCACTTCCTGGGGAACTACGCGGAAGTGTGAGGGTATGGAAAAGATTTACGGCCTTCTGGGCCGGACCCTGGGCCACAGCTGGTCCGCGCCCATTCACAAAGCCCTGGGCTGTGAGGGCTACCGCCTCTTTGAGCTGGAGCCGGGAGAGCTGGAGGGCTTCCTCCGCCGGGAGGACGTCGGCGGGCTGAACGTCACCATTCCCTACAAGCGGGATGTGATGAAGTACTGCGACGCGCTGGACCCGGCGGCGGAGGCCATCGGCAGCGTCAACACCCTGGTCCGCCGGGAGGGGAAGCTGTACGGGTATAATACGGACATTGACGGCTTCCTCTATATGCTCCGCCGGGCGGAAATTTCCCTCCGGGGGAAAAAGGCGGTTATTTTAGGAAGCGGCGGGGCCTCCCTCACCGCCCAGGCGGCGGCGAGGCAGGAGGGGGCCCGGGAAATCGTGGTGGTTTCCCGGACCGGAGAGGTCCATTACGAGAACCTCCCGGAGCGGCATGCGGACGCGGAGGTCCTGGTGAACACCACCCCCGTGGGCATGTGGCCCAGGCTGGAGGGACAGCCGGTGGACCTGCGCCTCCTCCCCGCCGTGACGGACGTGGCGGATGTGATCTATAATCCAGGGCGGACGAACCTGCTTTTACAGGCGGAGGAGCTTGACCACTGGCGGCGAATGCCGGGGCACGCGCTGAGCCCGCCGGGCGGGCGAAGCATCCGCTATACCGGGGGCCTTCCCATGCTGGTCCACCAGGCCAAGCGGGCGGAGGAGCTGTTTTTTGGCCGCCCGGTTCCGGACGAAGAGACGGAGAAGATCGCCGCCCGGCTCTGGCGGGACCAGGCGAATCTCGTCCTGGCAGGCATGCCCGGAAGCGGCAAGACCACCGTGGGCCGGGAGCTGGCCCGCCTCTCCGGAAAGCCCTTTGTGGACCTGGATGAAGAAATCGTCCGTAAGGCCGGAAAGCCCATCCCGGAAATCTTCGCCTCCCAGGGGGAGGGCCCTTTCCGGCAGTTGGAGCACGAGGTTTTGACGGAAGCCTGCTCCAGGAGCGGGCAGATCATCGCCACCGGCGGCGGGGCCGTTCTCTGGTCCGAGAACCGGGCGGCTATGCGCCGCACGGGGCGGGTGTATCATCTCCGGCGGAGGCTGGAGGACCTGCCCACGGAGGGCCGCCCCCTCTCCCAGGCGGGAAAGCTGGCGGAGATGGAGTGCGTCCGGGACCCGCTGTACACGGCGGCGGCGGACTGCGCCGTCTCAAATGAATTCAGCCCGGAGGAAACCGCCGGGACTATTTGGAGGGATTTTTGTGAGCGCTAAAAAGACCATTCTGGTGATTAACGGGCCGAACATGAACCTGCTGGGCATCCGCCAGCCGGAGATTTACGGCAGCACGGACTACGTGGACCTGGAGAACATGATTACCGCCGAGGCGGAGCGTTTGGGGGTGACCGTCTCCTTCTTCCAGTCCAACCATGAGGGGGACCTGGTGGACGCCGTCCAGCAGGCCTACTTTGACAAGGTGGACGGCATCCTCATCAACCCGGGCGCCTACACCCATACCAGCATCGCCCTGCTGGACGCGGTGAAGTCCGTGGGCATCCCCACGGTGGAGGTCCACATCTCCGACCCGGAGAAACGGGAGGAGTTCCGCCACGTGTCCTATATCCGGGAGGCGTGCGCCGCCAGCATCCGGGGCCATGGCGTCCAGGGCTATCTGGAGGGCCTGAAGCTCCTGGCGGAACGGTAAGAGACCGTATTCACGGCCGCTGAGCGCCGTCCGGCGCCCCGCGCGGTTATGGATAGAGGCAAAAAAAGAGCTCAGCCGGTTGTGCGGCTGAGCTTCTTTATGGACCCTTATGCCTTGCAGCCGCAGGGGGAGCAGGGCCCGCAGGAGCCGCCCTCGGCGCAGGAGATGGTGGGGTCGCCGGTGTTCATGCTGACGTCATAGCGCACGGGGATGGTGACGCAGATCCGCTGGGAGACGGTGATGGTGCTGGAGGTCCCGCAGGGGTCGGTGACGCAGTTCACCACCGGAACGCCCTGGCAGGACACCGTGACGGTGCCCAGGCAGGCGGTGGGAACCAGGGTCACCGGGGCGGTGACGTCGACGCACTGTGTAACGATTTTATTACAGCCGCCGTCCTCTCCCGGGCAGGGGAGAATGGCCGCGTGCTCATAGGCTTCGTTGATACGCAAAGGAATCCCTCGTTTCCTGGAAATTGGCCCCGGTCTTCCGGGAACCTATCCCATCCTATGCGGAGGGGCCGTCCGCCGTCCCTGGCTAAGAACCTGTATTCACAACCGTTGAACGCCGTCCGGCCGGTCTGTTTCCCGCCATACTGCGTCGTTTTCCCTTGCAATCCGTCAGGATTCCTGCGATTTTCTTCCTTGCCGGCAAAAATTTCTGGCGCAAATCTGCACACGCTGATTTCATCAGCGCTTCCCTAAAAAATTCATTATCCCGCTTTCGTTTCCGGACAAACCGTGTTATACTATCAAAATATGACAAAAGGACAGAGAAAGGCGGAGCCGCTATGGACGACCATATGGACGAAAAGCAGGAACAAAAATTTCACCAGATGACCGAGACCCCGGTCAGCCGGCTGATTTGCCGCCTGGCCCTCCCCTGTATCATCAGTATGCTGGTCACGTCGTTTTACAACATGGCCGACACCTTTTTTGTGGGCATGCTGAAAAGCAACAGCGCCACCGGCGCCGTGGGCGTGGTCTTTTCCCTCATGGCCATTATCCAGGCCGTGGGCTTTTTCTTCGGCCACGGCAGCGGCAACTTCATCTCCCGGGAGCTGGGAAAGCAGAACTACGAGGAAGCGTCCAACATGGCCGCCACCGGCTTTTTCACCGCCCTGGCGGCGGGGGCGCTGATCTGCGTCCTGGGGCAGCTCTTCCTGGAGCCCCTTTCCATGCTCCTGGGCTCCACCGCCACCATCCTGCCCTATACGAAGGCCTATCTCCAGGTCATCCTCTTCGGGGCTCCCTGGATGACCTCCTCCCTGGTGCTGAACAACCAGCTGCGCTACCAGGGCAGCGCGGCCTATGCCATGGTGGGGATTACCAGCGGAGCGGTTCTGAACATCGCCCTGGACCCGCTTTTGATTTTCACCTTCCGCCTGGGCGTGGCCGGGGCCGCCTGGGCCACCATCATCAGCCAGTTTGTCAGCTTCTGCCTCCTCCTGGCGGGCTGCGCCAAGGGCGGCAACCTCCATATCCATATCTCCCGCGTCCAGCTGAAGCCGCCCTATTACGTCCAGATCGTCCGGGGAGGCCTGCCCTCCCTGGCCCGGCAGGGCCTTGCCAGCGTGGCGGCCATCTGCCTGAACCGGGCCGCCGGGCCTTACGGCGACGCGGCCATCGCCGCCATGGGCGTGGTCCAGCGCATCATGATGTTCGGCGGCTCCGCCATGATTGGGTTCGGACAGGGCTTCCAGCCCGTCTGCGGCTTCAACTACGGCGCGAGGCTCTACCACCGGGTAAAGGAAGGGTTTTGGTTCTGCGTAAAATCCTCCACGCTCTTTTTGACGGCCATCGCCGCCCTGGGGGCCTTCTTCGCGCCCCAGCTCATCGCCGTCTTCCGGGACGACCCGGAGGTCATTGAGATCGGGACCATGGCCCTGCGCTTCCAGTGCCTGACGCTGTGCCTGTCCGGGTGGATCGTCATGAGCAACATGATGCTCCAGACCATCGGAAAGACCGCCGGGGCCACCTTCGTGGCCATGTCCCGGCAGGGCATCTTCTTCATCCCGCTGGTCTATATCCTCTCCTCCGCCCTGGGCCTGACAGGCGTGGAGATGACCCAGTCGGCGGCGGACCTCCTGACCCTCCTGTGCGCGGTGCCCATCCAGCTTAAGGCCCTGCGGGAGCTGGACGCCCTGGAGGGGACCCGGTAAAAAACAGATAGTACCCCAAAAGGCGCCATCCAGCCGGATGCAGCCCTCCCGTTTCGTCCCCCGTCCCCCCCCCAAAAAAAATCGGCCGAAAACCCAGCGCAGCGGATTTCGGCCGAAAGCGAAGGAATTCCCCGTCCTGCGGAGCTTTCCGCCCCTGCGGGGCGGGAAGCGCAGCGGTAAGGGGAATTCCTGAGCTGGTGCGCCTGAAGGGACTCGAACCCGCACGCGTTGCCGCACGAGAACCTAAATCTCGCATGTCTACCAATTCCATCACAGGCGCATACATAAGCATAGTATACCACACCCCGCCGCCCGCCGTCCAGCCCTATTTTTCACCCTTGCGCTTTTGCCTGATCTATTATAAAATATTTCCATTATGCAGCTATGCAATGAAAAGAGGGTTCCATCATGCCGACACCCCGCGCCGCCGTCATCCACGACCTCTCCGGCTTCGGCCGCTGTTCCCTGACCGAGGTCATCCCCATCCTCTCCGTCATGGGCGTCCAGTGCTGCCCGCTGCCCACCGCCTTCCTCTCCACCCATACCGGGGGCTTCACCGGCTTCACCTTCCTGGATATGACGGAGGAGCTGCCCAAGGCGGCGGCCCACTGGAAATCCCTGGACCTGAAATTTCAGGCCATTTACAGCGGCTTCCTGGGCAGCGAGCGCCAGATCGGCATTGTGGCGGACTTCATCCGCCAGTTCCGGGGGCCGGACACCCTGGTGGTCGTCGACCCGGTGATGGGGGACGACGGGAAGCCCTACCAGACCTACACGCCCGCCATGTGCGCCGGCATGGAGCGCCTGGCGGAGCTGGCCGACGTGATCACCCCAAACCTCACCGAGGCCGCGTTCCTCCTGGGCCGGGACTACGAAGACCTTCTGGACGGGGGACGGGCCCTCCATGACGAAACGGCCCTCCGCCGCCTGGCGGAGGAGCTGAGCCTGGGAGGGAAGCGCTCCGTGGCCCTCACCGGAGCCGCGCTGTCCCCGGGGCAGACCGGGGCCATGTGCTTCGACGCCCGGACCGGGACGGCGGAGGCGGTCCAGACGGACTTTGTGGCCCACCCCCTCCACGGGACCGGGGACGTGTTTGCCAGCGTCCTCACCGGGGCGCTGATGCGGGGGGATACCCTCCGGGACGCCGCCGCCCTGGCGGTGGACTTCATCCATGCATGCGCCGTGCGGACCGTGGACCAGGGCCTTCCCCTCCGGGAGGGCGTGGACTTTGAGCCCCTGCTGGGGCGGCTGCTCAGCCGGTAGTACAACAGGAAAAAGGCGCTCAGAGCATCGCTCTGAGCGCCTTTTTAGCTTGAGGCAATTTGAAATGCCGGGAAGGTGAGCCGCTTAGGCCGCGGGGATCACCAGGACCTGGCCGATCCGCAGGTCGTTGGGGTTCTTGATGGCGGCCTTGTTGGCCTCATAGATCACGTTCCACTGGCGGCCCGTGCCGTAGGCGTTCTGGGCGATGCTCCACAGGCAGTCGCCGGACTTGACCACATAGTCGCCCTCGGCCACAGTGGGAGCGGGGGCGGGCTCCGGCTCGGGAGCGGGCGCGGGAGCGGGTTCCTCAACAGGAGCGGGCTCCGGCTCGGGGGCGGGCTCTTCCACAGGGGCAGGCTCCTCGGCTGGGGCTTCAGCGGCGGGCTCTTCCACGGGGGTGGCTACCGTGACCTCAAGAACGGTGATGCGGCCGGCGGGCTCGCCATAGGCCTCGGCGGTGACGGCGCCGCCCAGCTCCTCCTTGATGTAGTCCATCAGGACCTCGTCCATGGGCAGGCCCAGATCATAGTTGGTCTTGGCGGAGGCGAAGGCGTAGTAGGTGTCGCCGCCGGCGGCCATGAAGTCGTTGGTGGCGATGGAGTAGGTGGCCTTTTCGTCAAAGTCCTTGCCGCCCACGGAGGCGATGGCGACCCGGTTGATGGAGGCGGGCTTGTGGTAGGTGGAGCCGGGATACAGGTCCCCCGCGTCAAACTCCTTGGCGGTGTCCACGGTGAACTCGATGCCGCTGACCTGGGGGAAGCCGCCGATGGCCTCGGGGGTGGAGAAGGTGGAGGCTTCCAGGGCCTCCAGCAGCTCGGCGCCGGTGACCTTGACGATGCTCAGGGTGTTGCCGAAGGGCAGGACGGTGTTGACGTCCTTTTTGGTGATGTCTCCGGCGGCGATGGGGGCCCGGATGCCGCCGCCGTTGGTCACGGCCGCGTCCACGGACTCCCCGTTCTTCTCAGCGCCCCAGACCAGGGCGTCGGTGATCAGGTCGCCCAGGTTGGTCTCCTCGGTGCGGTTGCCGGGGGCCTTTTCGCCGTTCAGCAGGACCTCGGTTTTCGCGAAGGTGGCGCCGTAGTCGTCGTCAATCTGCTTCTGAATGGCGGCGGCCCGGGCGGCGATGTCCTTGTCCTCCGCCAGTCCCTCGGCGGAGACGTTTTCCATGGCGATTTCGCCCTCGGCGGAGATGGTCACCACGCCGATGTTGGCCAGCTTCGTGCCGGTGGAGGTGATGGGCTTGTCCCCGGCGGCTTCCTTGACTTCCTCCAGGGTGGAGTGGGAGTGGCCGTCGATGAAGAGGTCGATGCCCTCCACGGCGTCCATCAGGTCGATGGAGCGGTTGCCCTTGGACTCGTCGTCAATGCCCAGGTGGCCCAGGCACACGATGTAGTCGCAGCCCTCGTCCTCCAGGGCCTTGACCTCGGCCTGGGCGATGGCGAACATGTCCTTGCCCGCGGGGAAGGTCACGCCCTGGATCTTGGCGGGGTGGGCCTTGGTGGCGGTCTCGGGGGTGCTCAGGCCGAAGACGCCGATTTTCTTGCCGCTTTCGGCGGTGAAAATGGTGTGGCTGTTCTCCGCCTTGCCGTTCACCAGCACATTGGCGGCTACCACGGGGAAGTTTGCGTCCTTGGTGATTTCCTTGAAGCTGGCGTAGCCGTAATCAAACTCGTGGTTTCCGATGGTGGCCGCGTCATAGCCCGCCAGGTTCATCAGCTCGATGGCGGTTTTGCCCTGGCTGACGCTGACGGTGGGATCGCCCTGGATGTAGTCGCCCGCGTCCAGCAGCAGGGTGTACGCGCCCTTGGCCTGGTACTCGGCTTTCAGGGCGGCTGCCTTGGCGTATCCGGCGATGCCGCCGTGGACGTCGTTGGTGTGGAGGATGACGATGGAGCCTTCCAGGCTCTCGCCCTCCTCCGCGGCGCTGGCGGTGACGCTCAGGGAGAACATCATCGCGAGAGCCAGCAGCAGGGACAGGAACTTCTTAGTCTGCATTCTTTTACCTCCTCTTCATTACGGGGGCGGATTTGGCCTCCGCCTTTCCTAAGGACATTATAGCACATTTTTTCCAAATAGAAAGCGCAAAATCTCCATCTTGGGAAATTTTTTTCGACAGGCGCCTCCGCCGCTGGAAATCCGGCGGGAGCTATGGTATACTATCCCCATCAACACACCGAGAATGGAGGAAACGGATATGCGCACACTGTTCAAGGGCGGCAGCGTAGTTTCCGGCAAGGGCGTCCGGCGGGCGGACCTGCTGGTGGAGGGGGAGAAGGTGGTCTCCCTGGGCCGGGGGCTCAGGGCGGAGGCGGACCGGATCATCGACGTGGCGGGCTGCGTCCTCTTCCCCGGCTTCATCGACGCCCACACCCATTTCGACCTGGAGGTGGCGGGCACCGTCACCGCCGACGGCTTCGCCTCGGGAAGCCGGGCGGCGCTCCGGGGAGGCACCACCACCGTCATCGACTTCGCCTGCCCCGACAAGGGGGAGACCCTGGCCTCCGGCCTGGGCCGCTGGCGGGAGAAGGCCGTGGGAAAGACCTTCTGCGACTACGGCTTCCATATGACCATCGACGACTGGAACGAGGGCATCCGGACGGAGCTGCCCGCCATGTTCGCCCAGGGCGTCTCCTCGTTTAAAATGTACATGACCTACCCCGCCATGCTGCTGGGGGACCGGGACCTCTACTGGGCGCTGAAGGAGCTGAAGGCCCTGGGGGGCGTCTGCGGCGTCCACTGCGAAAACGCCGGGGTGATTGACGGCATGATCGCGGAGAAAAAGGCCCTGGGGGAGCTGTCCCCCGCCAGCCATCCGGAGACCCGCCCGCCGTATCTGGAGGCGGAGGCGGTGGGGCGGCTTCTCCGCATCGCCCAGGCGGCCCAGGCCCCGGTCATCATCGTCCACCTCACCAACGGCGAGGCGCTGGGCGAGGTCCTCCGGGCCCGGAAGCGGGGCCAGACGGTGTACGTGGAGACCTGCCCCCAGTACCTGATCTTGGACAAGAGCCTGTATTACCAGGAGAACTTCTCCGACGCGGCCCGCTACGTCTGCGCCCCGCCCCTGCGGGAGAAGAAGGAGCAGGAGATTCTTTGGAAGGCCCTGCGCCGGGGGGAGATTCAGACGGTGTCCACGGACCACTGCGCCTTCACCCTGGAGCAGAAGGAGATGGGCCGGGAGGATTTCACCAGGATTCCCGGCGGCCTCCCCGGGGTGGAGACCCGGGGGGAGCTGATGTGGTCCTGCGGCGTGGCAAGGCGGAAGCTCAGCGTGGCCCAGATGTGCCGCCTTCTCAGCGAGAACCCGGCGAAGCTGTACGGCCTCTTCCCCCGGAAGGGGACCCTCCAGCCGGGGTCCGACGCGGACATCGTGGTTTACGACCCCAGCGGCGGACATGTGATCCGGGCGGAGGACTGCGAGTCCGCCGCCGGGTACAGCCCCTATGAGGGCTTCGCCGCCGACGGCGGCGTCCGGCAGGTGTGGCTCCGGGGGCGCCTGGCGGTGGAGAGCGGGAATGTGCTGTTCTCCCAGCCGGAGGGGAAATACCTGGCCCGGGCGAAGTGCATGCTGTAAAGCACCCGCGGGGAGTTCTGCCGGAGGAAGGCGGGCCCTGAAGGAATGGCCTGTGCAGGGGCACAGGCCCCACAAAGATGGATTTCGGTTCTACAGAAACACACAGCATCAATAAGTCCGAGCTGCTGTGACCCGGGCAGGAGCTTGCACTTTCCCTGTGGGGCCTGACCCCCTGGTCAGGCCATTTCCCGGGACCATGGCAGTCCCAAAGGAGCGGACAAAAAAGGCGGCGGACCCTTCCGGGCCCGCCGCTTGGTGTTATTTAAGACAGGGGCTCCTGACTGAACATCACCGTCAACGCGTACACATGCTCATAGCCCAGCTTCTCATACTCCTCCGGCTGAAAGAAGTAATCCGTAAAATAGGAAATGACCTCGTTTTTCGTGGTGTTGATCTGGATGGCCAGGGGAATCTCCCTGCCATAGACGATCTCCGTCCGGTTGGAGAGGAAGGATGTTGTCCGGCCCATGCCCTCGGGGTCGCCGGTCTCCTCCGGGGAGCCGTACTTCACCGCTGTGAAATCCTTCCCAAACTGCACGGCCTCCCGGTACTCGCCCCGGAGGTCCTCAAAGCCGAAGGCCATGCGGCCCTTCTTCTCTCCCTCTTTCAGGGTCATGCCCCCGCCGCCGGTGACGAGCTCCCACTTGCCGTCCTCCAGCGCATAGGTGCTGACGCGGACGGTTTTCGCCGTCCCGTCCAGCACCACGTCAAAAAGGTGCTGGTCCGTGTCCGCCCCCAGGAGCTTGGCCACGGCTTCCTCCTCCTCGTTCAGCTTGGCGGGCTCAATGTACATGGCCGGGGCCGCCTCGGCGGAGCACCCCGCCAGCAGGGCCAGCAGGGCAAAAAGCGCAAGAATTTTTTTCATCTCAATCTCCCCATTCTACATCAATGACCGTTCCGTTCTGGAACTCCACGGTTTCGCTCTTCATGATATAGTCCGTCTTCCCAATCCGGACCTCCTGCTCCCCGACCTTCGTGGTCATGACCTCCTCCCTGGGCACCGTGGCGGTGCAGGTAAAATAGAGGTTCACATGGTCCGGGTCCTCGTGCCACTGCCCGTCGGGCCCCAGCTCCAGCCAGGGGGTGGCCTCCACGGACTCAATGCGCCCGTTCAGCCGGGCCCCGGAGGCCATCAGCGGGGAGGGAAGGTTTTCCTTGGAATTCTCGTACAGCTCCGCGGCCACGTTCTGCACCCGGACCACATAGGTAATCTCCATGGTGGGCACCTCAATGGTCCCGCCCCGGTTCAGGACGCGCACGGCGGCGTAAAGGGCTACCGCCAGAATCAAAGCCACGGCGATGATGTCGATGATGTTGAATTTGCCGATGCGAAACGCTTTCTTTTGTTCCATGCCAGACCTCCATAGCGGGCCCCGGGCCCGCCTTCTTTCAGATTGATGGAGCCTTTGGTAGACAAGGCCCGGAAAATATTATATAATACCTTTCACAAAATCACAAGGGGATATTTGCCATGAAGGTCATTCATCTCATCAGCGGCGGGGACTCCGGCGGGGCCAAGACCCATGTGCTGAGCCTCCTCCAGCACCTGAACAGGACCATCACCGCCCAGCTGGTCTGCTTCCGGGACGGCCCCTTCGCCGCAGAGGCCCGGTCCCTGGGCATCCCGACCATGATTTGCGGCGGCAACCACATTTTCAAAATCCGCCGCCGGCTGGCGGAGTATATCCGCCGGGAGGGCTTCCAGCTCATCCACTGCCACGGCTCCCGGGCCAATATGATCGGCGCCCTCCTCCGCCGGCTCACGGGCCTTCCGGTGGTCACCACCATCCACAGCGATTATAAAATCGACTACATGGGCCGCCCCCTGGCCCGGTGCACCTTCGGGGTCATCAACACCTGGGCCCTGCGGCGGCTGGACTACCGCGTGGGCGTCTCCGACGCCATGGTGGACCTGCTCATTTCCCGGGGCTTCCCGGCGGACCGCTTCTACGCCATCTATAACGGCATCGACTTCACCCCCGCGCCGGACCAGGGGGACCGGCTTCCCTACCTCCGCTCCCTGGGGGCGGACGTGGAGGCGGATTCCGTGGTGGTGGGCATCGCCGCCCGGCTGAACCCGGTGAAGGACATGTCCACCCTCATCCGGGGCTTTGCCGAGGCGTATAAAACATGCGGCAAACTACGGTTAGTAATCGCCGGAGACGGCGAGGAGCGGGAGAATCTGGGGGCTCTTGCCCGGGAACTGGGGGTGGAGCGGCAGGTCACCTTCGCCGGGTGGATCAGCGGCGGCATGGACCGGTTTTACAGCGCGTTGGATATCAACGTCCTCACCAGCCTGTCCGAGACCTTTTCCTATGCCCTCACCGAGGGAGCCCGGTTCCACCTCGCCACCATCTCCACCGCCGTGGGGGGCATCCCCTATCTCATTGACGATGGGGTCAACGGCTATCTCTTCCAGCCCCGGGACTTCATGACGCTGGGGAAGCGGCTGGCGAAGCTGGGGAACGGCCCGGCCCTCCGGCATGAGATGGGGGAAAAGCTCTTTGAAAAGGCGTCCGCCCAGTTCTCCATTGAGAAAACCGTGGAGACCCAGCTCCACATTTACGGCGAAATCCTCCGCCGCCACAGCCGCCCCCGGGCCCGCCGGGACGGCGCGGTGATCTGCGGGGCCTATGGCCGGGGCAATGCCGGGGACGACGCGATTCTGGAGGCCATCCTGGAGGAAATGCGGTCCATCGACCCCGACATGCCCGTGACGGTCATCTCCAAGGACCCCAGGTCCACCCGCCTGGCCTGCCGGGTCCGCTCCGTCAGCCGGGTGGACCTCCCCGGCTGGCTGGGGGCCATGCGGCGGGCGAAGCTCTATATCAACGGCGGCGGCAGCCTCATCCAGGACGTGACCTCCCGCCGGTCCCTCTGGTTTTATCTCATGAACATCCGCGCCGCCAAATGGGCGGGCTGCAGGGTGCAGATGTACGGCTGCGGCATCGGCCCCGTCAGCCGGGAGAACCACCGGAAGCTGGCGGCCAAGGTGCTGAACCGGAACGTGGACGTCATCACCCTCCGGGAGCCGGACTCCCTGGAGGAATTGAAGTCCATGGGCGTGGACAGGCCGGACATCCGCCTGACGGCGGACCCGGCCCTGACCCTGTCCCCCGCCGCGGAGGAGAAGACGGACAGCGTGCTCCTCCGGGCGGGCGTTCCGCCCCATGGGGAGCGGTATATCTGCTTCGCCCTCCGGCCCTGGCCGGGCTTCCGGGAGAAGGCGCCCCTCTTCGGGGCGGCGGCCCGGTACGCCTGGGAGCGCTACGGCCTGTCCCCCGTCTTCACGGCGGTGGAGAAGGGCCAGGACCCTGCCGCCGCCCGGGAGGCGGCGCGGGAGCTGGGCGATATCCCCCGCTATTTCCTGGACGACGCCGGGGCCGCCGGGACCATCATCGGCTCGCTGTCCCGCATGGAGATCGTGGTGTCCATGCGGCTCCACGCCCTGATTTTCGCCGCCGGACAGGGCATCCCCCTGGCGGGGGTGGTGTACGACCCGAAGGTCTCCGCCTTCCTCCGCTATATCGGACAGGAGAACTTCACGGACCTGGAGACCCTGACGGAGGAGACGCTCCGCCGCCTGATCGACCGGGCCGCCGCCCGGGCCGGGGACAAGCAGGCCCAGGCGGAGGCGGTCCGGAAGCTCCGGGAGATGGAGCGGGGAAACGTGGAGATCGCGAAGCGCCTGCTGGGTTAGGCCAATTTTCAAACAAAGCCTAAGGAAGCACTGATTTAATCAACGCGTGCAGATTTGCGCCGGAAATTTTCGCTGGCAAGGAAGAAAATTGCAGGAATCCTGGCGGATTTCAAGATTTTCTGACGCAGATCAGCGGAAATTTATGGCGTAAAGATGTGCGCGGGGATTAAATCAGTGCTTCCTTAAGTCAGCGGGAACAAATTTCCCGCTGGGCCGCGATGGTCTCCAGGGTGTCCCCCAGCTGGGTCAGGATGGCTCCCACCAGGCCCAGCTCCTGGTCGTTCAATTGACCCGCGATGGCTACCGCCAGGGAGTTCACCGTGGTGGTCAGGGCCAGGGGGTCGCAGTTCGGGTTTCTCATATTATCACCCACAGCAGTCTATGAAAAACAGGGCCGGGCTGTTCCGGCGGGAGCTGGAGCTTTTCCCCGCCTTTTGCGACGAACACCGGATGTACAGCGAGCTGATGCCGGAGATGCTGGACGGCGTCCTTCTCAGCGCCCTGGAGCGGAAGCGGAACGCCTCGGAGGAGGAGCTGCTTTACGCGCTGGACTGCTACGCGGAGATGGACGCCTTTTTCCAGTTCTGAGCTTGCCTTTTCCCCGCGCTTCCTGTACAATCAGGAAAAGCGCGCTCTCAAAAACATATAACTGGAGGGAACTCGACATGACTTATCAGGAAGTCCTGGAAAACGCCCGCACCTGTATGGGCCCTCACTGCAAGTCCTGCCCCGCCTGCAACGGCCTGGCCTGCAAAAACACCATGCCCGGCCCCGGGGCCAAGGGGATCGGCACCGGCTTTATCCGCAACTACCAGAAGTGGCAGGAGCTGTGCGTCAACATGGACACCATCTGCGAGAACAAGCCCGTGGACACCTCCTTCACCCTCTTCGGGCAGGCGGTGGACCTGCCCGTGTTCGCCGCCCCTGTGGGCGCCATGCAGCTCCACTACGGGGACAAGTACGACGACCTGGCCTATAACGATATTCTGGTCGCCGCCTGCGCCCAGGCGGGCATCGCCGCCTTCACCGGCGACGGCACGAATCCCGCCGTCATGGAGGCCGCCGCCGGGGCGCTGAAAAAGCAAAACGGCCGGGGCGTGCCCACCATCAAGCCCTGGAACCTGGAGACCATCCGGGAGAAGCTGGCCCTGGTGAAGGCGGCGGAGCCCTTCGCCGTGGCCATGGACATCGACGCGGCGGGCCTGCCCTTCCTGAAAAACCTCCAGCCCCCGGCGGGCAGCAAAACCGTGGAGGAGCTGAGGGAGATTGTGAGCATGATGGAGGGGATTCCCTTCATCCTCAAGGGCGTCATGACGGTCCGGGGCGCGGAGAAGGCCCTGGAGGCAGGAGCCAGCGGCATCGTGGTCTCCAACCACGGGGGCCGGGTGCTGGACCAGTGCCCCTCCACCGCCGAGGTCCTTCCCGCCATCGCGGACGCCGTGGGCGGGAAGATGACCGTTCTGGTGGACGGCGGCGTCCGCTCCGGCCTGGACGTGTTCAAGGCCCTGGCCCTGGGGGCGGACGCGGTGCTGATCGGCCGGCCCTTCGTGAACATGGTTTACGGCGGCGGCGCCGGGGGCGTGCAGGTCTACGTGGACAAGCTGAAAGCCGAGCTGGCCGACGCCATGGCCATGTGCGGGGCCCACTCCCTGGCGGAGATCCGCCGGGACATGATTTTCGGATACTGAGCCAGCGCCGCCGGGGCCCCTCCCCGGCGGCCTTTTTTTGTTTGGCGGGCGAAAAAGGGCTTGCGCTTTGGGCGGGAGATTGGTATACTATAGGAAGCACTGATTTAATCCCCGCGCACATCTTTACGCCATAAATTTCCGCTGATCTGCGTCAGAAAATCTTGAAATCCGCCAGGATTCCTGCAATTTTCTTCCTTGCCAGCAAAAATTTCTGGCGCAAATCTGCACACGTTGATTAAATCAGTGCTTCCTATACCTGTAGGATTATCGCTGCGAAGCAATTTCAGATATGAGGTGATCGTATGATCGGCGGAATTTCCGGCGCCGGCGGCTTTGGGATGGGCGGGATCGGGAGCTTCTACCAGTCCCGGCTGTCGGAGAACATTCGAAACGCGCGGAGCGCCCAGCAGGCGCAGAAGGGCGGCCAGGTCCGGACGGCCCGGAAGAGCCCCTCCCCGGAAACGCCGGTGGAGCCGGTGAAGGCCGTGCGCCCCGTCTCCCGGGACGAGGCGTCCTTGCCGGAGCTGGCGGCGCGGCTGGAGAACGACCCGGCGGCTATGGCCGGGCGGATGCGGACCCGCTACGGCGAGATCGGCCCCGAGGGCATGTTTGTGGAAACCGGGAAGGAGGGCCTCTCCCCCGTGGACGGGTCCCGGAAGAGCGCCCTGGAGGGGCAGCTCTTCCAGGCGGAGGAGGCCCTGGGCCGGAACGACCTGGAGGGCGCGGAGGATGTGCTGAGCCGCGGCGCGCCGGACGCGGAGGAGGGCAGAATCCCCGGCCTCCCCGGACAGGAGAAGGGGGAGGATGAAAAGGCCCTGGACGGCAAGCCCGCCCAGGGGGCCGAGAGCGCCCAGGAGGCCCTGAAGGAGGGCGAGTGCCAGACCTGCGAGGAGCGGAAGTACCAGGACGGGTCCGACGACATGGGGGTCTCCTTCCAGACGCCCACCAACATCAAGCCGGAGCAGGCGGCCTCCGCCGTCCGGGGCCATGAGATGGAGCATGTCTACCGGGAGCAGGCCAAGGCCGGCCGGGAGGGCCGGAAGGTGGTCAGCCAGAGCGTGACCATGCATACGGAGATCTGCCCGGAGTGCGGCAAGTCCTATGTCTCCGGCGGCACGACCCGCACCGTCACCAAGGCGGACACGGACAACGCCGCCCAGCAGCAGGACCTGGCCCGGCAGAACGAGGAAGAACAGAAGACGCGCACCCCCTTCTCGGCGGTGGCGTGATGCGAGGCGAACAGGGCTCCGAAGGCGGAGCCCTGTTTTCATAGGGGAAAGTTTGGGGCTCCCCGGAACCTTTCCCCCGGAAAATCCGTCTATATAAGTAACAGCCCCGCTTGGAAGACGGGGCGGACAAGGAGGATGAACGGATGAAAAGAGGACTTGCCCTGTTCCTGGCGGCCCTGCTGACGGCCCTGGCCCTCACCGCCTGCGGAGGAGGCGGGGGCTACAGCGGGGGAAGCGATTCCGGCGCCCCCGCCGCCAGCGAGAGCCAGACGGCCTATGACAGCGGCGGCGGAGACGACTGGAAGGCCGCCGTACAGGAGTTCGGCTTTGACGCTCCTGCCGGCGGCGCCGGGGAACCCGCCGGGCCGGGAGCGGCCCCCGATGGGGGCGAAACCCAGGCGGAGGACCGCCTGGCCAGCGCCAAGATAGTCTATACCGCCGATATCCAGGCGGAGACCCAGGACTTTGACGCCTGCACCGCCGCCCTGGAGGACCTGGTGGACGGGCTGGGGGGCTACCTGGAATACGCCTCCGCCGGCAGCGGCGGCGACGGCAGCCGGAGCGCCAGCTACACGGTCCGGGTCCCCGCCAAGGAGTTCCGGGGCTTCTTGAAGACCGTGGGGGAAATCAGCCACGTCACCAGCCAGAGCCGGAACGCGGACAACATCAGCGAGCGGTACTACGACACGGAGAGCCGCCTGGAAACCCAGAAGACCAAGATGGAGCGGCTCCAGATGCTGCTTTCCAAGGCGGAAAATATGGAGGACATCATCGACCTGGAAAACGCCATCAGCGAGACGGAATACCAGATCGAGCAGCTTACCGGGTCCCTGCGGCATTATGACTCCCTGGTGGATTTCGCCACCATTGAGCTCCGGATTCAGGAGGTGCTGCGCCTCACCACGGTGGAGGAGGCTCCCCCCACCTTCGCGAGCCGCCTGGGGAACGCCTTTACGGACGGCCTCCGCAGCTTCGGGGACTTCCTCCAGGGGCTGGCCATCTTCCTGGCCTACAACTGGATTTGGCTCTTGTTCCTGGGGCTGGTTCTCCTGGTGGTGGTGAAGCTCTCCAAGCGGAGACAGATTCAGCGGACGGCGGCCTTCCGGGAGGCCCGGGAACGGGGAAACGGCTTCTTCAACCGGAAGAAGGACGGGCCGAAAAACCCGGATGACAAACAGCCGTAAATCTGATATAGTAGGGGGCGGACGCAGGTCCGCCCCCGTTTTTTGAAATACTCACAAGGAGGATTATGATATGAAACTCACCTGGCTGGGCCACGCCTGTTTTCTTGTGGAGCAGGACGGCTATCGGATTCTGCTGGACCCCTACACCGGCGTGGAGGGTTACCCCGCCCTGGCGGAGACCGCGCGCCGGATTGCCGTTTGGGAGGAACGCGCCCGCCGGAAGGAACAGGGCTTTTATACCCTGGCGGTGAAAACGCAGGTCTCTGTAGACGGCGAAGCCGCTCCCCCGGCGGAGCCAAAGCCCCAGGTCCACAGGATTCTTTGCAGCCACGGCCACTTTGACCACAACGCCGCGGACCAGGCGGAGCCGGTCCCCTTCGACGGCCCCTGCCCCTTCTCCATCCGCACGGTGGAGACCTTCCACGACGAGCAGAGCGGGGCCCTCCGGGGGCCCAACACCGTCCATATCCTCTCGGCGGGGGGCGTCACCATCGCCCACCTGGGGGACCTGGGCCACCCGCTCTCGCCGGAGCAGGCGGAGGCCATCGGCCCTCTGGACCTGGCGCTGGTCCCCGTGGGCGGGGTCCACACCGTGGACGCGAAAGGGGCCAAGGCCGTCTGCGGGGCCCTGAACCCCAAGTGCGTCATTCCCATGCACTACCGGCACGCCCCCTATGGCCTGCCCAACGTGGCAGGGGTGGAGGACTTTCTGTCCCTGTGGCCCGCCGGGGCCGTCCGGCGGCTGGAGGGGCCCGTCTGCGAGGTGGACGGCGGGGCCTCCGGCGTGCTGGTCCCCCAATTTCTCCAGGAGGCTTGAGTATGTACCGTTATATTTTATTTGACCTGGACGGCACCCTGACGGACTCCCGGGAGGGCATCGTCCACTGTGTCCGGGAGACCATTCAAGGCTGTGGCGGCCCGGTCCCGGCGGAGGAGACCCTCCTCCGCTTCATCGGCCCGCCCCTCCAGGATTCGTTTATCCGCTTCTGCGGCTACAGCCCCGAAAAGGCGGCGGAGGCGGTGGAGCGCTTCCGCCTGCTTTACGAGCCCGTGGGCCAGTACGAGAACCGGGCGGCCCCCGGCATGGCGGAGGTCATGGAACGCTTGAAGGAGAAAGGCTTCGTGCTGGCCCTGGCCTCCTCCAAGCCGGAGAATCTCTGCGTCTCCATCTGCGCCCGGTTCGGCTTCACGCCCCATCTCTCCGCCCTGGTGGGCAGCCCGCCCCACGGGGACTGGGAAAAGGAGGACGTGGTTCGGGAGGCCATGCGCCAGCTGGGCCTGACGGAGCGGGACCTGCCCCGGGTGCTGATGGTGGGGGACCGGAAATTTGACGTGCTGGGAGCCCGGGCCTGCGGCGTGGACTGCGCCGGGGTGGAGTTCTTCGGCTATGCCCCGCCGGGAGAGCTGGAGGAGGCCGGAGCAGTGGCGGTGGTCTCCACGCCGGAGGAGCTGGAGGAGTTTATCCTCTCCCACTAAGGAGGAGGCCGGAGGAGGGCCTGTGCAGGGGCACAGGCCCCGCAAAGACAGATTTCCGTTCTACAGAAACACCAGCGGCAATAAGTCCGGAATGCTGCAGCCTGGACAGGAGCGTGTACCCTCCTTGTGGGGCCTGACCCCAGGTCAGGCCATTTCCCTGTCCCGCTTCGGGTCCATGGGGAACACGGTCAAATCCTCTCCCCCGCCCCAGAGGGCCAGGAAGACCTCCCCCTCGTCCCGGTAGCCCTGGCGGAGGAGGGCCCGGCGGACCCACTCGTCCTCCTTGCCGGATTGGCGGAGATTTCCGCTGAGCAGCTTTCCGTCCATGACGAAGGGGGTCTGGACCTGGGACTGGGCGGGGTTCTTGTTCAGGTCCGCCGGAGTGGCGGGGCGGTCCGCCTCCTTGGGCAGGAAACTGACGGTGCCGTTGTGCTCAAAGACCGCCGTCTGGAGCTGGCTGAGGTCGAACCAGCCGCCGATGCGGCAGTAGGTCAGAAACTCGTTCAGGTCCAGCTTGGCCTTTTTCAGGTTCTCCCGGTAGATCACCCCGTCCTCCAGCAGCACCAGGGGCCGCCCGGTGATGACGGCGCGGACCTTGAGGGATTTGCAGCACAGGATGGAGATGGCCGCGGCCACCAGGCCGTAGACAATGATGGCGATGAGGGGCTTATGGGGCTCCTCCAGCTCGGTGGCCAGCTCCGCGGCGGCGGAGCCGATGGTGATGCCCACCACGTAGTCAAACATGGTCATCTGAGACACCTGCTTGGCCCCCATCAGCTTGGTGAGGAGGAACAGGGCCAGGATGGACAGCAGGGTGGTCAGTATGGTCATGCCGGTATCTTGCAGGATTTGGGTCATAGAGAACGCCTCCCGTGGCAAATGTCAGTTGGTGACAGTATGCCGCGGGAGGCGCGTTTTATGCGGAAGCTCAAATCAGCCAGCGCCGGACCCCTGGAACGCGGGAGAGCAGCGCCCAGGTCCCGCCGCCGCAGAGTAGGAGCAGGGTGGAAACCAGCGGTACGGTGAGGAGCGCGGGACCCGCCGCTGCCCGGAGCCCATGGCGGGCGAAGAGCTGCAAAAAAAATACGTGGGTCAGGAAGACGCAGAAGGAGGCCCTGGAGACCTTCGCTGCAACGCGTCCGGCCCGTTCTGAGAGAGAGGCGGACTGGCACAGTCCCCAGATTCCAAGAGCCTCCAGGAAGACGCTGGCTCCCATGCCCTCCAGGAAATGTTCCTCCGGTCTTCCCGCCGCCATGGAGGCGGCCCAGGTCCCGCCAAAGGTGAGGAGGAACCCCGCCAGCAGGGCCAGGAGGCAGAGGGAACGCCGGGGGCGGGGATAGACGGACGTCAGGTAATAGCCCAGCAGCGTGTAGCCAATGGAAGCGTAGGTCATGTTCATCCGCCACTGAACGGGGATGCCGCCCAGCAGCGTAAAGGGCCAGAGGGTCCGGACCGTGGGATAGAGGATGCCCAGGAGGAGCCAGAGTGTTAGGGAGTACTCCAGGAGCCGCCGGTCTCCGCAGCCCGCCAAGATGCGGGTGATGGGCAGGAAGGCGTAGACCAGAAGCATGATGTGGAGGTAATAGAGGTGCTCCTCGTGGCGGAAGAGAAGAAGATTCTTGGCCGCCGCCTCCAGGTCCCAGGGGGTGAGGCTATCCATCAGGGCTAGAAACACCAGCTTATAGCAGGCGGCCCAGAACAACAACGCGGCCAGGAGCCGGGCCATATTATGGGTATACAGCTTCTTCAGCGTCAGCTTCCGCTCCGGCGGCAGCAGCAGCGCACCGCTGGCCATGAGGAACAGCGGCACCGCCGGACGGGCCAGGGCGTTCCAAAACAGGTTGGACAGCCAGGGAGCGGACCCCGCCTCCAAGCCAGAAACGCCCCCGGCGCTGGTGTGGATTAGCAGGACCCCGAAAATGGCAAGTGTTTTTATCAGGTCAACCGTTCGATTTCGCGGGGGGGGGGGTAAATTTTGGATGTTTTAGTAAACCCGCGGTCTTGGGTGGTTTAGCCGCCCACAC
>ERZ779626.363-NODE-363-length-27973-cov-11.794541_pt1 | contig 27973 bp, 24 predicted proteins | sample MGYA00514209_ERZ779626 | MGnify/ENA primary metagenome ERZ779626 (study PRJEB29562, sample SAMEA4376713) | mouse gut metagenome | isolation source: Cecum | study: EMG produced TPA metagenomics assembly of the A DSS colitis mouse model was used to assess the...
AACTCCGCCTGCCGGCCTTTCAAAGGGGTACTGCCTGCAAGGGGCACGCGGTCTAACGGAACATTCTTCCGATTCGCACCCTCTTTGCCAGACCCTCATGCCGAGTGCCGCGAGGCAACCAGTAGTATCGGTAGAACCGTGCGCAGAAGTAGAAACCGGCATCGGCCCAGGGCACGGACGATAGACCGGGAATCCGAAGGTCGTAGCGAAAATAATATCTCTCGTAATCAAGGGATTCTTAAACCGCCAGGTTTAAGTGACTTTTTGCCTACTTTTTGTTCACACAAAAAGTAGGCGCGGGGTCCCGTGAAGCGCCGCAAGGCGGCGCTCTTAGGCCGCCGCAGGCGGCCTGCGGGGGGCGCGTAACCCCCAGGCCGGTTAAAGAAGAAACCGCCGTGCCGCCCGCAGGGCGGCAGAAAACTGGGCGGCAGAGAACTACAGCCGGTTGACCACCGGAATAACCATAGGACTCCTCCTTGTGTGCTTGAAGAGATACCCGCTGACAGCGGACTTCACTGCCCCCCGCAGCTCCCCGGTATCCCGTCCGCCCTTGCCCAAGGCGGCAAAGGCGGCGGAGGATGCCACTTCCGTCAGCTCCCGCATCAAATCCTCGGACTCCTTGACATATATAAATCCCCTGGTGATGATCTCCGGCTCACTGAGCAGCTGCCCATGCTGGATATTCAAAATAACGACCACCATGCCGTCCTCGGCCAGAATCTTCCGGTCCCGCAGGACGACGGCGCCCACGTCGCCCACGCCGCTGCCGTCCACCAGCACCGATCCGGAAGGTGCCGGCGCATCCGCCAGCTTGATGGTCTTGGTGGTCAGCTCGATGACGCTGCCGATGTCCGCCAGGACGATGTTCTTCCGGTTCATGCCCATCTCCATGGCCAGGTTCATGTGCCGCCGGAGCATCTTCTGCTCCCCGTGGAGGGGAACAAAGAATTTGGGCCGTACCAGGGCGTGAATGATCTTCAGCTCCTCCTGACAGGCGTGGCCGGACACGTGAAGGGGATCGGACCGGTCGTAAATGACGTCCACACCCTTCCGGAACAGCTCGTTGATGACCCGCCCGATGGTCTTCTCGTTGCCCGGAATGGCAGAAGCAGAGATGATGACCCGGTCTCCGGGCCCCACGTCGATCTGCCGGTGCTGGGAGAAAGCCATGCGGTACAGGGCGCTCATTTCCTCCCCCTGGCTGCCGGTAGTCACCAGGACCTGCTGCTCCAGAGGCAGGGATTTGATCTTGTTCAGGTCCACCACCGTGTTCTTGGGCAGCTTCATGTACCCCAGCTCCGTGGCTACCTTCATGATGTTCTCCATGCTCCGCCCGGACACGGCTACCTTCCGCCCGCAGGCTGCCGCCGCGTCAATGACCTGCTGGATACGGTGGACGTTGGAGGCGAAGGTGGTGACGATGATCCGCTGCTTGCACCCGGTAAAGAGCCGGTCAAAGGTCCGGCCCACGATGGACTCGCTCATGGTGTACCCCGGGCGCTCCACGTTGGTGGAATCGGCAAGCAGGGCCAGCACGCCCTCCTTACCCAGCTCCCCGAAGCGCCCCAGGTCGATGACGTCCCCGTCAATGGGGGTGGAGTCGATCTTGAAGTCCCCGGTGTGAATGATGACGCCCATGCTGGTATGGATGGCAAAGGCAACCGAGTCGGCGATGGAGTGGTTGACGTGGATGAATTCCACGTAAAATTTCCCCACCTTAATCATTTCCCCGGCCTCCACGGTGACCAGCTTGGTCTGCTTGAGCAGGCCGTGTTCCTCCAGCTTCAGCTTGATGAGCCCGGCGGTCAGACGGGTGCAGTATACCGGCATATTCACCTGCTTGAGAATGTAGGGGATGGCCCCGATATGGTCCTCATGTCCGTGGGTGATGAACAGGCCCCGGATGCGCCCCTTGTTTTTCACCAGATAGGTTACATCGGGAATTACCAGATCGATGCCGTACATATCTCCGTCAGGGAATCCCATGCCGCAGTCCACTACGATGATTTCTCCGCCGTGTTCGTATACGGTCATGTTTTTGCCGACCTCGTTGAGGCCGCCAAGAGGGATGATCTTCATTTTTTCTGCCAAAATAAATGTCTCCTTTTTGTTCGTTTGATGGAAAAGTGCTGGTGAAAAGCGCAACACAAACAGACGGGAAGGGCACCCGCTTTTTTGACCATACCTCACATCGCTGGTCAATCGGGGGCCGCTGCCCGTTTTATATCGGATCGCTTTTCGCGTACCGCTCTTCTGCGGCAGCCCTTTGCGGCAGCCTGTTCGGAACGGCGGTACGAAATATTTTTAACACAGGCCCGCCCGCAGCGGCCTGGAAAAAACAAGAAAAGGAGGTCCCGCGCCTCTTCGCGCGGCGAACCATTTGATATAGTATACCACAGCTTTTCCCAAAAGTATACATAAATTTTTGGAATGCGGCAGAGCGGCAAAAGCCCTGGCCGGATGGCGTCCGGCGCCTGTGCGTACAGGTTGTGAGGGGTTCGGGGCGCTTTGCCCGTGAAACTCGACTGATACCGGCAAATTTTTGGGGAAATTGACCGCGCGGACAGTGTAAAAACCGATAAGAACCTCTTGTAAAACGCCGGTTGACGCGGTATAATACATCCAATCTGGATTTTTGCACCAATTTATTGAAATGAAGGTGAAAGGATATGGAACGAATCAAGATCGCGGCGGTCTACGCCGACGGTGCGCAGCTGAACGGCCAGACCGTCACCGTATGCGGCTGGGCCCGCACCATCCGGGACATGAAGACCTTTGGCTTTATTGAGCTGAACGACGGCTCCTGCTTCCGCAACCTGCAGGTGGTTATGGACGCTGCCGCTCTGGATAATTACAAGGAAATTGCCGCTCAAAATGTGGGGGCGGCACTCATTGTCACCGGAACCCTGGTCCTTACGCCCGAGGCCAAGCAGCCCCTGGAGGTAAAGGCGGAGAAGATCGAGATAGAGGGCGTGTCCTCTCCGGACTATCCCCTCCAGAAGAAGCGCCACAGCGTAGAGTATCTGCGTACTATTGCCCACCTGCGGCCCAGGACCAACCTGTTTTCCGCCGCTTTCCGGGTGCGCAGCGTTGCGGCCCACGCCATCCACTGCTTTTTCCAGGACCGAGGCTTTGTCTACGTCCACACCCCCATCATCACCGCCAGCGACTGCGAGGGCGCGGGGGAGATGTTCCAGGTGACCACCCTGGATATGGCGAACCCGCCCAGGACCTCCGGCGGGCAGATCGACTACAGCCAGGACTTCTTCGGCAAGCGGGCCAACCTGACGGTGTCCGGCCAGCTCAACGCGGAGAACTTCGCCATGGCCTTCGGCGACGTGTACACCTTCGGCCCCACCTTCCGGGCGGAGAACTCCAACACCCAGCGCCACGCCGCCGAGTTCTGGATGATCGAGCCGGAGATGGCTTTCTGTGACCTGGCCGGCGACATGGACGTGGCCGAGGCTATGATTAAGCATATCATCCGCACGGTCATGGAGAAATGTCCTCAGGAGATGGCTTTCTTCAACAGCTTTGTGGACAAGGGCCTTATTGAGCGCCTGGAACATGTGGCTTCCTCCGACTTTGGCCGGGTGAGCTACACCGAGGCGGTGGAGCTGCTGAAAAAGAACAACGACAAATTTGACTACAAAGTGGACTGGGGCTGTGACCTCCAGACGGAGCATGAGCGCTACCTCACCGAGCAGATATTCAAGCGCCCCGTTTTCGTCACCGACTACCCCAAAGAGATCAAGGCTTTCTACATGCGGCTCAACGACGACGGGAAGACCGTTGCCGCCGCGGACTGCCTGGTCCCCGGCATTGGAGAGATCATCGGCGGCAGCCAGCGTGAGGAGCGCATCGATGTCCTTGAGGGGCGCATCAAGGAGCTGGGCATGAACCCCGAGGACTACTGGTGGTACTGTGACCTGCGGCGCTATGGCTCCTGCCGCCACGCCGGTTTTGGCCTGGGCTTCGAGCGGATGGTCATGTACCTCACGGGCATCAGCAACATCCGGGACGTCCTGCCCCACCCCCGCACCGTGGGCACGGCGGATTTCTAAGCCATGGCCAGCGCATATTACAAGCCTTGTCCGGAGCTGGACCGCTGCAACGAACTCATTGAGAGGTACTGGAAAACCGAGCAGTACGAAAAGTGCTTCTCCGGCTATCTCCCTCTCGCGGAGCAGGGCTATCCCTTGGCGGAATGCCAGATAGGATATTTTTATCTGGAGGGCCGGGGCGTAGAGAAGGATCTGGAGAAAGCGTTCTGCTGGACGGAGCGGGCGGCCCTCCACGGCGACTGGGACGGTCAGTTCAATCTGGCCTGCTTCTACGAGGAGGGGATTGCCGTTCCGGCAGATCTGGAAAAGGCGCGGCACTGGTACCGGCAGGCGGCCCTCCAGGGCCACGATCTGGCACTGAAAAGGTGCGCGGAGCTGGGGATATCTTTGTAAGACTTATTCGCCGCCGCTGTAAGCAGTCAATAAAACTCCGGGCAGGAGAATCGGAAAATTCTCTTGTCAACTATGCGGGAATGTGGTATACTATAAGTACCGAGTAATGTTTCCATTATGCTTCCCCCGCAAAAATGCCCCCCGGAGAGCTGGCACTCTCCGGGGGGCATCGCCAGAATCAGGCTTACGGTCCTTTGCCGTGGCGGTCAAGCCACTTGCAGATGTAGCTGGCGGCTACACCGGCTGCGACCGACACCACGAATCCGAGTAACATTTCCACTTGCTCACCCCCTATCTGTTGCCAGAATGTAAGGCAGCACATTCAATATACCACTTTTCGACAGATCCTGCAACCCCAGGAAACGAGGTAACGACGATGAAGAGACCCTTTGTCACCCGCTCTCAGCTGGACGAGATCGTAAAAGAATACCCCACACCCTTCCATCTCTACGATGAAAAAGGCATCCGGGAAAACGCCCGGCGGGTCAACGCCGCCTTTGCCTGGAATCCGGGATTCCGGGAGTATTTCGCCGTCAAGGCGGCCCCCAATCCCACACTCCTGAAAATCCTCCGGGAAGAGGGATGCGGAGCGGACTGCTCCAGCCTCACTGAGCTGATGCTGGCGGAGAAATGCGGCTTTCGGGGACAGGAGATCATGTTCTCCTCCAACAACACCCTGGCGGAGGAGTACCGTATGGCGGACCGGCTGGGCGCCATCATCAATCTGGACGACCTGACCCACGTGGATTTCCTGGAGGAATCCATCGGGCATATTCCGGAGACGGTCTTCTGCCGCTATAATCCCGGCGGAGTATTCACCTTGGGGGCCAGCAAGGACGGCCATCAGGTCATGGACACCCCCGGCGATGCCAAGTACGGCATGACCCGGCCTCAGATCGCCCAGGCGTTCCGGACCCTGAAAGCCAAGGGGGCAAAGTTCTTTGGGCTCCATTGCTTTTTGGCCTCCAATACCATCTCCAACGACTACTATCCTGAGCTGGCAGGCATCCTGTTCCGGCTGGCGGCGGAGCTGAAGGAGGAGACCGGATGTGACATCCGGTACATCAACCTCTCCGGCGGCATCGGCATCCCCTACCGCCCGGAGGAGGAGGCCAACGACATCGCCCTCATCGGCGCCGGCGTGGGGCAGCGGTACGAGGATATCCTGGTTCCCGCCGGTATGGGGGGCGTGAAGCTCTGCGGCGAGCTGGGCCGGTTCATGACAGGACCCTACGGATGCCTGGTGACCAAGGTGCTGCATTTTAAGCACATTTACAAGGAGTATGTGGGTGTGGACGCCTGCGCCGCCGACCTGATGCGCCCCGCCGTTTACGGGGCCTACCACCACATCACCGCCGCCGGAAAGGAGGACGCCCCCTGTACGCAGACGGTGGACGTGACCGGGTCCCTGTGCGAGAACTGTGACAAGTTCGCCTTGGACCGTCCCATGCCCGCCCTGGAGCGGGGCGACCTGCTGGTCATCCATGATACCGGGGCCCATGGACATGCCATGGGGTACAACTACAACGGCAAGCTCCGCTCCGCCGAGCTGCTGCTGCGGGAGGACGGCTCCGTGAAGCTGATCCGCCGGGCGGAGACGCCGGAGGACTATTTCGCCACCGCAATTTGGTAAGGGCTCGTGATGGACGATGGCCCCCGGCAGAGAATGCTGTGCGGCCGGTCCTGAAAAGAATTCGTCTCACTTTTTCCGAATGGTTACCGCCCTGCGGGTTTTAGGCCCGCAGGGCGGCTTTTTGCGCTTTGAGAAAAACATACGTTCTTCTTCTGGGATTGACTTGTGGAGAAACCAACAATCAAAAAATAAACATCCAACAAAAACTCACAAATAATGTTGTTTTATTTTTGGATTGACTTGACAGATTGTGGGAGTTGGTGTATGCTGTCGGATATAGTCGAAGCAGTTGAGAATCGGTAAAAAGGAGGCGAGGGAAAACCGGGTGTGGCGAGGCGGAGGACGCAGGCGGGCTGACGCCCGCCAAGGACGACAACGAAGTCCGCGCCCTGTTTTGACCGCCGAACTTTACCGATTTTCAACTGCTTCGACTATATGAGTACGAAAGGAGGGAAACAGGGTGCTGGCTGCGGAGAGAAGACAGATTATTGCGGAACAGCTTCAGGCTGCGGGGCGGGTGATGGTGAGCGAGCTGAGCGGGGAGTTTGGCGTGTCCGAGGAGACCATCCGCCGTGATCTGGAGTGGCTGGAGAGCGAGGGCGCCGCCAAACGAACCCACGGAGGCGCGGTTCCCTGCGGCGGGGGAAAGGCGCCTCCGCCCTACGCCATCCGGAAAAACACCAATACGGAGGGAAAGCTGGCCATTGCCCAGCTGGCCGCCGGGCTGGTGGAGGAGGGGGACGCGGTGATGGCGGACGAGAGTTCCACCGCCTACTATGCCGTGCAGGCCATGCGGCGAGTGAAGGACCTGACGGTTATCACCAACTCTCTGGAGATCCTCCGGCTGGCGGGGGAGAAGGAGGGGTGGCATGTCATCTCTACCGGCGGTGAGCTGCGGTGGGATGTGATGGCCCAGGTGGGCCGGCACGCGCTGGAGTCCATTTCCTCCTATCATGTCAAATGGGCGTTCCTCTCCTGCCGGGGCATCAACACCCAGCTGGAGATTGCCGATTCCTCCGACGAAATCGTCCAGGTCAAGAGGGCCATGGCCAGCTCCGCCGGCTATACGGTGCTGCTGGCCGATCACCGGAAATTTGACCGCCCCGGCTTCACGGCCCTGGGGCCTCTGAACCTGGCGGACCGGGTGATTACCGACCGGGAACCGTCACAGGAGTGGAAAACGCGGTTTGAGGAGCGGGGAATCGCCCTCTCGTATAAAGGATCATCCAACGTCTCCCCGCGCAGGGCCTGACGGTGTTTTTCGCCCGTCCGCGCACGCTGAGACACAGAGCCTGACGGAAAACTGAGGAGGAAGAATTATGGTCAACGGAGTGCTGATGCCAAAGGCTGGCATCACGGTAGAATCCTGCATCATCGGCAAGTGGAGAAAGGCGGTTGGCGACCGCGTCGCCGTAGGGGATATCCTGTTTGATTATGAGACGGACAAGGCGTCCTTCGAGTGCGAGTCCACTGCCGGGGGCGAGCTGCTGGAAATCTTTTTTCAGGACGGGGACGAGGTTCCCTGCCTGGTGAACGTGTGCGCCATCGGAACAAAGGGGGAGGACTGCGCCTCTCTGCGGCCCGTCGGTACGACTCCCGCCGCCCCCTCTGCTCCCGCGGAGGAGGCTCCCGGGGTGCGGGCAGAGCTTACTCCCTCCGCCCCGGCGGGAACCGGTGCGCCGGTGTCCCCGCGTGCCAGGAAGCTGGCGGAGACAGCCGGTGTGGACGCCGCCCAGGCTGCCGGAACCGGCCCCAACGGACGGATCATCGAGCGGGACGTGCGCCGTCTCATGAGCGAGGGCGCACCTGTCCGGGAGGCTCTGCCCGTAGAGGAGGAGGCTTTCGCGGCCAGGGACTCCGGCCTGTCCGGCGGAGAGGCGGAGTACGAGGATGTGAAATTCTCCAATATCCGCAGGGTCATCGCCAGAGGCATGGTGAACTCCCTGCAGGCCATGGCCCAGCTCACCGAGCATTTCTCCTTCGACGCCTCCGCCATTCAGGGATACCGGAAGCTCCTCAAGGGCATGGAGGGGGACTGTGCCGGGATCACCCTGGGGGATATGCTCCTGTTCGCCGTGTCCCGGACCATCCTGGACTATCCGGATCTCAACGCCAACGCCATTGAGGACGGCTCCGTACGGCGCTTCCGGCACGTGAACCTGGGCGTGGCGGTGGATACGCCCAGAGGGCTGATGGTCCCCACCATCTTCCATGCCGACCAGAAGAGCCTCCTGCAAATCTCCAGGGAGGTGAGAGAACTGGCCGCCCAGGCCCGTTCCGGAAGAATCAGTCCCGACCTGCTGGTGGGGGGGACCTTCACTGTCACCAATCTGGGCAGCACCGGGGTGGAGATGTTCACCCCTATCATCAATCCGCCTCAGACCGGCATTCTGGGCGTATGCGGCATCACCCAGCGGGTGCGGGCGGGGGAGGACGGGCAGGCTATCTTCTATCCCGCCATGGGACTGAGCCTTACTGTGGATCACCGGATAGTGGACGGCGCGCCCGCCGCATACTTCATGAGAGCCCTGTGCGGGAACCTGGAGCGGTTCACCGCCCTGCTGGCGCTGTAAGGGGAGAAGAGGAGAAATATGGAACATTTTGATCTGCTGGTTATCGGCGGAGGCCCCGGCGGCTATCTGTGCGCCCAGCGGGCCGCCCAGGGCGGCATGACCGTGTGCCTTTTTGAGGCCCGGCACATGGGCGGCACCTGCCTCAACGAGGGGTGCATCCCCACCAAGACTCTGCTCAATTCCGTCAAGCTCTACCGCCACGCCGCGGAGAGCGCTGCTTTCGGCGTCACCGCCGAAAACGTGGTTCTGGACCACGCCGCCGTCCTCAAGCGGAAGGGACAGGTGGTCAAGCAGCTGGTCACCGGCGTGGAGTCCGCCATGAAGTCCCACAAAATTACTGTGATCCGAGAGAAGGCCGCCGTCGCGGGCCGCGCCGGGGGCGGCTTCCAGGTGGACGCGGGGGGCGAGAGCTTCACCGGGACGCGGTTGGCCATCGCCAGCGGCGCGGAGGCGGTGGTGCCATCCATTGCCGGACTGAAGGAGGCCCTGAAAAGCGGCTTCGCCTTCACCAGCCGGGAGGCTCTGGACCTGAAGGAGCTGCCCAAGGAGATGGCCGTCATCGGCGGCGGCGTGGTGGGGCTGGAGCTGGCCTACTTTTTCGCCATGGCCGGGGTGAAGGTCACCGTCATCGAGATGCGGCCCAAGCTGGCCGGGGACGCCGATCCAGAGATCTGCAAGGTACTGATGGACGACTACAAGAAGCGGAATATGACCTTCAAGCTGGACTGCAGGGTCCTGGAGGTCACCGGCGATTCCGTGGTCTGGGAGGAGAAGGGCGAGCGCCGGGAACTCAAGTGCGGCGCGGTTCTGGTCAGCACCGGGCGCCATCCGAATACCGCCGGGCTTGGCCTGGAGAAATTGGGCATTGAGACCGACGGCCCCGCCGTGGTCACGGACCGCCATCTGTGTACCAACGTGGCCGGGGTGTACGCCATCGGCGACTGCAACGGCAGGTCCCTGCTGGCCCACACCGCCTACCGGGAGGCGGAGGTGGCCGTCCATCACATGCTGGGCGTCCGGGACGAGATGCGCTATGACGTGATCCCCTCCGTCCTCTACACCGACCCGGAGGCAGCCTGGGTGGGTGAGAGCGTGGAAAGCGCCCGGGCCAAGGGGCTGAACGTGAAGGAGGTCAAGCTGCCCATGCTGTTCGCCGGACGGTACGTGGCCGAGAACCGGGGCGGACGGGGATTCATCAAGCTGGTTGTGGATACGGACCGGAACTGCCTGGCGGGCTGTCACATGATAGGGTCCTACGCCTCTGAGATCATTATGACCGCCGTGATGATGATCGACACCGGCCTGCCTCCGGAGCGGCTGAAAAAGCTGGTCTTCCCCCATCCCACCGTGGCGGAAGTCATCCGGGAAGCCATCTTTCAAATTTAGGGAGGTTGATTATCATGCCAAAATGTTTGCCGGTCGATCCCAGCGAGCTGCGCGCGCCTGGTGCGATCCGTTTTAAGGACATCCCTGTCAACGCCTACCATAAGACTTTGGCGGATGAGCGGGAAAAGCTGGGGGGATGAGAACCTGGTGCGTATCTGGCGGGACATCGCCATCCTGCGGGAATTTGAGTCCATGCTCAACCAGATCAAGACCCAGGGGGTCTATAACGGCATCGAGACCACCTATCCCGGTCCCGCCCACCTGTCCCTGGGACAGGAGGCCGCCGCCGTGGGGCAGGCGTATCTGCTGGACCGGAACGACTATACCTTCGGCAGCCACCGCAGTCACAGCGAGATCCTGGCCAAGGGCCTGAGCAGCATCGAGAAGCTCAGCAGCCAGGAGCTGATGGAGGTCATGGAGAACTTCCTGGGCGGCAGGATCCTGCGGGCTGTGGAGAAGCTGGGGCCCGCAGGGGACGTCAGGGAGCTGGCCGTCCGGTTCCTGGTATACGGCGCGCTGGCCGAGATCTTTGCGCGGGAAAACGGATTCCATCATGGCATGGGCGGTTCCATGCACGCTTTCTTCCTGCCCTTCGGGATCTATCCCAACAACGCCATTGTGGGCGGCTCCGCCACCATCGCCACCGGCGCGGCCCTGTTCAAGAAGTGCAACGGGAAAAAGGGCATTGTGGTGTGCAACATCGGCGACGGCTCCCTGGGCCGGGGGCCTGTGTGGGAGGCCATGAACTTCGCCTGTATGGACCAGTTCCACACTCTCTGGGAGAAGGGGCAGGACCGGGGGATGCCCATCCTCTACAACATCTTCAACAACTCCTACGGCATGGGCGGCCAGACCAGGGGGGAGACCATGGCTTACGACATGCTGGCCCGGATGGGCTCCGGCGTGTCCCCCACCCAGCTCCACGCCGAGCGCATTGACGGATACAACCCCCTGGCGGTCATTGACGCTATGGAGCGCAAGCTGGCCCTTCTCCGGGAGGGCAAGGGACCCGTGCTGCTGGACACCATTACTTACCGCCTCTCCGGCCACTCCACCTCCGACCAGAACGCCTACCGCACCAAGGAGGAGATCGAGGCCTGGCGGGCCGTCGACCCCATCGCCACCTACCGCCGGTCCCTGGTGGAGGCGGGAGTCGCTCCCGACAGCCGCTTTGAGGAGATTATGGCGGAGACTGTGGACCGCATGACCCGGATCTGCAGGCACGCCAGCGATCCCGGTGTGTCCCCCTATGCCGGTTTTGACAGCGATCCCGCCTATTTGGAGCGCCTCATGTTCTCCAACGGGAAGGTCCCCTCCTTTGATACCGCCCGCCAGCCGGAGGCAACCACTCCCAAGGAGGAGTGCCCCCTGTGGCAGAAGATCCGGAGCAAGGAGCGCGCCCCCTTCACCAGGGACGGCAAGAGCGTGAGCAAGATGAAGCTCTTCAACCTCCGGGACGGCATCAGCGAGGTCATCCTGGACAAATTCTACGAGGACCCCACTCTGGTGTCCTACGGTGAGGACGTCCGCGACTGGGGCGGCGCCTTCGCCATCTACCGGGGCATGGCGGATTCCATCCCCCGCTGCCGCCTGTTCAACGCCCCCATCTCCGAAGCGGCCATCGTGGGCACCGCCGTGGGCTATGGCATGTGCGGCGGACGCGTTATCGTGGAGCTGATGTATGCCGACTTCATCGGCTGCGCGGGAGACGAGATCTTCAATCAGCTCTCCAAGTGGCAGGCCATGTCCGCCGGAATTCTGAAAATGCCCGTGGTGCTGCGGGTGTCCGTGGGCTCCAAGTACGGCGCACAGCACAGCCAGGACTGGACCGCCCTGTGCGCCCATATCCCCGGCTTAAAGGTCTGCTTCCCGGCTACCCCCTGGGAGGCCAAGGGCCTCATGGAGTCTGCCCTCAACGGCACGGACCCGGTGGTGTTCTTCGAGAGCCAGCGCATTTACGACGTGGGCGAGCAGTTCCATGAGGGCGGCGTGCCTGCGGGCCGGTATGAGATCCCCATCGGGGACACCAACCTCATCCGCCAGGGCAAGGACCTGACCATCATCACCATCGGCGCGGCGCTGTACCGTGCGGTGGACGCCGCCAAGGAACTGAGCGAGAAGTACGGCCTGGAGGCGGAGATCATCAACCTTCACTCTCTGGTGCCCCTGGATTACACAAGGATTGTGGAGAGCGTGCGCAAAACGGGCAAGGCCGTCCTCACCAGCGACGCCTGCACACGGGGCTCCTTCCTGGAGGATGTGGCCCAGAATATCACTCAGCTGTGTTTCGACGGCCTGGATGCGCCTCCTGTGGTGGTGGGTGCGAAAAACTGGATTACGCCGCCCTTTGAATTCGACCACTATTTCTTCCCCCAGGCATCCTGGATATTGGACGCCATTCATCAGCAGATCCTGCCCCTGCCCGGGTATGTGCCCGGACAGAGCTGGACCGAAGCCGAGCAGATGCGCAAGGCGAAGCTAGGCGTGTAAGAACAGACGGATCTTTCAGAACGCCGGACCCGAAAAGGGTCCGGCGTTCCTTTGACAAAAGAGCCGTCTGTGTGTATAATAAAGCATAGCACAAAAGAGAGGACGGGCCGTATCATGGGCGAAGTTATGGAATTTGCCGCCAGAGAGGATTTCCGGGCGTGGCTCAGCGAGAACTGCCTGACCAGCGGCGGCGTGTGGCTCCTGTTCGGCAAGCCCGGCGGGCCGAAGACCATCAAGGCGGGAGAGGCGCTGGAGGAAGCCCTCTGCTTCGGGTGGATCGACGGGCAGATGCAGCGCATCGATAATACGGCATACCGGAAGTATTTTTCCCCCCGCCGGGAGAACAGCAGGTGGTCGGAGAAAAACAGGGCGCTGGTCCAGCGTCTTGAGGAGCGGGGCCTGATGACCGGTCCTGGCCGGCAGAAGATCGAGGAGGCCAGGCGGAACGGCCAGTGGTACGCCCCCGGCCCCGTGGCGGTCACGGAGGAGCAGGTCGCCGCCGTATCCGCCCTCCTGGAGGGCCGTGAGCCCGCGTGGACGAATTTTCAGGCCATGCCCCCGTCGGTAAAGAAGACCTACGCCCGGGCGTACTTTGACGCAAAGACGGACGCCGGACGGGAGCGGCGCATTGCCTGGATGGCGGACAGGCTGGACCGGAATCTGAAGCCGATGTGACCCCGTGCGAAATAAAAAACCGGAAAAGGCGGTGAGGCAGTGGCGAACAAGAACAAATACCAATTTGAGAGCAAGATCCATGTCTACCGCGCCACAAAAAGAATGACGCAGCAGGAGCTTGCCGACCTGGTGGGCGTTTCAAGGCAGACAGTCATGCAGCTGGAACGGAACCGCTATAATCCGTCCATGCTGCTTGCTTACAGCATAGCGCGGGTGTTTGATGTTACCATTGAGGACCTGTTTGATTTTAAGGAGGGACAGCAGTGATCGAATGGCTGACGGTTTTATTTGACAGCAGGGTCTTTATGAAGGCGAACGCGATCCTTGGGTTCGTGTTTCTGGGCTTTTTTATATTCTTCTATTTTTCCAGGGAAGGAAGGGACGAACGGGGACGGGGGCTGATCGCCACGGCTTCCCTGGCGGCCTTCGTTGTGCTGTTTGTTCTCCTGAATGTTGCCCCATATTTCTTTGGCTGGGCGATGGATAATATCGTCCGGCTGGCAAATCTCATACAGACCGTTTATACCCTGTTTCTTTTATCGGCTGATATCGCGCTTCTGGTCTTACGAAAGATCAGGTGACCCGCGCAATGCGGCACAGGAGGCCATGCTCATGACGCAGTGCATGAGTATAGCCTGATTTTTTTGTCTTTGAGTATGAAATACTTGACATTTAGAAAAATATAGATTATACTGCGCATGGAAAGGAAGTGGGCGCCCACTTCACAACAAACGGGAGGATATTAAAAATGGCAAAAATGACTTTAGACGAATCTGGGCGTAAGTACCTCGTGGAAACAGGCTTAGAGCCCGTTGGGAACAGAGCGATCCTTGTGGAATATGCGCCAAATGATACTTTAGGGGATAAGCTGGCACATTTCTTTGGTTCAGAGTCTTAGAGCCTGTTTAATATCTCCCCGCGCACGTCTTGACGGCGGATTTTCCGCCCAGACTTCGTTAAAAACCCTTACAATCCGTCAGGATTGCTGCGGCTTTTTGCCTCGCTGGACAAAAAATCCACTCGCCAATCCGTACACGTTGAGATATTAAACAGGCTCTTATATTTTGCAGATGTGCAGGAATGAGCTGGTTTTGATTCCAATGCATATGAATGTTTCTTGCGGGACTGTCGCATACTATTCGCTGGAAAATAAAGTAGCGCTGCAGCTTTCCTACGCTTCCGTCCAATCCGTAGAAATTACAGAGAAAGGAACCAATTATATGGTTTCCATTACGACGGATACGGATACAATACGTCTGCTGTCGCCGAAAAAAGGGGTCAGCGCATTTTTGGGTGCGACCGGTGCATGGCATATGAATCATTTAGACGATACGCTCCAGATGCTGAAAGACCTGGCAGGCGATACACAGTAACAGCGTGAAGGGTACGGTACCGCCGCAGGCATAACGCCTGCGGCGGTATTTTCTGCCTTTGCGTGGGGAGAAAACAGATATAACAGATATAGTTGACACACTTGAAAATCGGTAAAGTTTGGCGGCTAAAATGGGGCGTGGACTGCGTTGCCGTCCTTGGCGGGCGTCAGCCCGCCTGCGTCCTCCGCCTTGCCATACCACATTTTCCCTCGCCTCCGTTTTACCGATTCCCAAGTGCGTCGGCTATATTCCGGAACAGATCACCGTTCAGCCAGGCTTTTCGTGGAATTTCCCATTGCAAATCAGGGAAATTGTGCTATACTACTAAATTGTATAGTTGTGTGCATTTCACTCTCACGAAAGAGGAGCTTATCATAATGGGTTTGATTACAAAAATTTTTGGTACCTACAGCGAACGGGAGCTGAAGCAGATCTATCCCATCGCGGATAAGATCGAGGCCATGGAGCCGGAATACAAGGCCATGACCGACGCCCAGCTCACCGCCAAGACCGCCGAGTTCAAGGAACGCCTCGCCAGGGGCGAGACACTGGATGATATCCTGCCCGAGGCCTTTGCCACCGTACGGGAGGCCTCCGTCCGGGTTCTGGGGATGCGGCCCTTCCGGGTGCAGCTGGTGGGCGGCATCGTCCTCCACCAGGGGCGCATCGCGGAAATGAAGACCGGCGAGGGCAAAACGCTGGTGGCAACCCTCCCCGCCTACCTCAACGCCCTGACGGGCAGGGGAGTCCACATCGTCACCGTCAACGACTACCTGGCAAAATACCAGAGCGAGTGGATGGGCAAGGTGTACCGCTTCCTTGGCCTTACCGTGGGGCTCATTATTCACGACATGGATAAGCCCGCCCGGCAGAAGGCCTATGCCGCCGATATCACCTACGGCACCAACAACGAGATGGGCTTCGACTACCTCCGGGACAACATGGCGCTGTACGCCGGGGAGCTGGTTCAGCGGGGCCACAATTTCGCCATCGTGGACGAGGTGGACTCCATCCTCATCGACGAGGCCCGGACCCCGCTGATTATCTCCGGCATGGGGGAGAAGTCCACCCAGCTCTACGACATGGCGGAGATGTTTGTCCGGCCCCTGAAGAAGCTGGTTATCGCCGAGACCGATGAGAAGGCTGAGGAGGACGTGAACATCGACGCGGACTACGTGGTGGACGAGAAGGCGCGCACCGCCACCCTCACCGCCAGGGGCATCGCCAAGGCGGAGGAGTTCTTCCACCTGGAGAACCTCTCCGATCCGGAGAACTCCACCATCAACCACCACATCAACCAGGCCATCAAGGCCCACGGCGTGATGAAGAAGGATACCGACTACGTCATCAAGGATGGGCAGGTCATTATTGTTGACGAGTTCACCGGCCGCCTTATGTTCGGCCGGCGGTACAGTGAGGGCCTCCATCAGGCCATCGAGGCCAAGGAGCGGGTCAAGGTGGAGCGGGAGAGCAAGACCCTGGCTACCATTACCTTCCAGAATTACTTCCGGCTCTACACCAAGCTCTCCGGTATGACCGGTACCGCCCTCACCGAGGAGGAGGAGTTCGGCGCCATCTATAAGCTGGATATTGTCGAGATCCCCACCAACAAGCCCATGATCCGTCAGGACGATCATGACGTGGTCTACAAGACCGAGGAGGCCAAGTACAAGGCGGTCATCGAGCAGGTCAAGGAGTGCCATGCCAAAGGCCAGCCGGTGCTGGTGGGCACCGTGTCCATCGAGAAGAACGAGGCCCTCTCCAAGCTGCTGAACAAGGCGGGCATCAAGCACAACCTCCTCAACGCCAAGAACCACGAGAGGGAGGCGGAGATCATCGCCCAGGCGGGCCAGCTGGGGGCCGTCACCGTGGCTACCAATATGGCGGGCCGCGGCACCGATATCATGCTGGGAGGCAACGCGGACTATCTGGCCCAGGGCGACCTGCGCCGGGCGGGCCTTACCGACGAGCTGATCGCCGAGGCAACCGGCTACGCCGAGACCAGCAACCAGGAGATCCTGGACGCCCGGAAGCTCTATCAGGACTGTCTGGCCAAGCGCAAGGCGGAGATTGCCGGCGAGGCCGACAAGGTCCGTGAGGCCGGCGGACTGTTCATCATCGGCACCGAGCGCCACGACTCCCGGCGCATTGACAACCAGCTCCGGGGCCGTGCCGGCCGTCAGGGGGACCCCGGCGAGAGCCGGTTTTACCTGAGCCTGGACGATGATCTGATGCGCCTGTTCGGCGGGGACCGGATCACGGGACTCATGGAGCGCCTGGACCTGGGAGAGGACATCCCCATTGAGAACAAGATGCTCACCAAGGGCATTGAGAACGCCCAGACCAGCGTGGAGTCCCGGAACTTCCAGTCCCGCAAGAGTACCCTGGAGTACGACGATGTCATGAACAAGCAGCGGGAGATCATCTACAGCCAGCGCAAGAACGTTCTGGACGGCACGGACCTGCAGAAGGATATCTCCGGCTTTATCGGAAACATCATTTCGGAGACTGTCCACAATGCTTTCGGGGAGAGCAAGAGCATCGATCAGGAGGGCTACCGGGCCATGATGGGGGCGCTGGAGGGCTCCTTCTTCCCCAAGTACGCGGTGAAATTCTCTCCGGAGGAGATTGAAAAGACCAGTGCGGAAACCTTCATCGAGGCGTTCACCGCCAAGGCGTTGGAGACCTACGCCGCCAAGGAGGCGGACATCAACAGGGCCAGGGAAGCCAACCCCGGCATCCCCGACATGCGGGAGCTGGAGCGTGTGGTGATGCTCCGTGTGGTGGATGAGTATTGGATGGAGCATATTGACGCCATGCAGGACCTCCGTCAGGGCATCCGGCTCCAGGCCTACGCCCAGTCCAACCCGGTGGACGCCTATAAGCGGGAGAGCCTGCATATGTTTGAGGAGATGGTGGCCGCCATCCAGGAGGAGACTGTCCGGCGGCTGTACTCCATGCGTCTGAAGACCAACCAGGAGGTCAAGCGGGAACGGGTGGCCAGCGGGATCACTGAGGGCCGCGGGGACGGCACCGTGAAGAAGCAGCCCCGCCGGGTCCAGAAGGTAGGACGGAACGACCCCTGCCCCTGCGGCAGCGGGAAGAAATATAAAAAGTGCTGCGGGAGAGATGAATAAAGGTGGATACGTGGGAATTTCTGAACGGCGTGTATGAGCCGCTGTTCCATCGGGTGCAGTCTATCGGCAGACGGCTGGCCATCGAGGGCTACGCCGCCAAGTGGAGCTGGTACAACCTCCATGCCTCCCGGCGGGGAAACGAATACAAGGTGGAGTATTTTCCCATTCCGGTTATCAACGTGGGGACATGGTGCGATGTGATTATCGAGCTGGAGTCCATCTGTGTGGACACCCACCTCACCAACGAGCAGGCCCGCGCCTTCCGCTGGAACCGGCTGATCTGGCCCTTTGAGCTGTACGGTGTAGAGAACTACACGGAGGACCTGTATGTCCCGGGGATGCCCCGGAGCGAGCTGCCGGAGCGCATCGCGAAATATGGCGGAGAAATTGGCATAGCCTTTTCGATGCCCTGGGACTGCAAGGACGGGGAGATCGTGGAGATCGTCAACGCCTGCCGGGAGTGGGATGCCCACGTGCGAAAATGACCGGCCGGGAGGCCGCCGTCAAAGGCGGCCTCCCGGTTTGCTTGACAGGAGGACAGAATGGAGATCATCAATATCGAAACGCCCCGGCTCCGGCTTCGGGCGTTCACTATGGAGGACTTCGACGCCCTCTGGGAGATTTTCGGGGACCCGGTGGTGATGGAGCATGTGGCCCCCTATACGGAGGAGGAGACCCGGGAGTTTCTGCGGACCTTCTGCGTGGAGCGGGACCCGCCCGGGGCCTGCGCCGCCGTTCGGAAGGAGGACGGGAGGCTCATCGGCTATCTCCTCTGCAAACAGATCGACGAGCCCGGCATCTATGAGCTGGGCTGGATTTTCCGCCGGGACGTCTGGCGGCAGGGCTACGCCTATGAGGCGGTATCCGCCCTGATGGACCATCTCTTCCGGGTCCGGGGAGTCCACAAGGTCATGGCGGAGACGGAGGATGCCGTCCGCTCCCTGGGGCTCATGAAAAAGCTGGGCCTCCGGCAGGAGGGGCTGTTCCGGAAGCACTGTCTGGTCCAGGGCGGCAGATGGCTGGACCTCTACTGGTGCGGCCTGCTGCGGGAAGACTACCTGAATTAGGAGGATGCCTATGTCGTTTCAAACCCGCGACCACAACGGCGTGGTCTATCATACCTCGTCCATCCTGGACGCCCCGGGCCTGATCCACGGCTTTTCCACCCGCCTGGGAGGCGTCAGCGAGGGACCCTTTGCGTCCCTGAACTTCCGGGGCGGCGGGCCGGAGCCGGACGTCCGGGAAAATGTCCGGGAGAACTACCGCCGCTTCTGCGAGGCCCTGGGGACGGACGTTCATGATGTGGTTCAGTCCCAGCAGGTCCATGAGGACACGGTGCGCCACGTCACCGGCGCGGACCGGGGCAAGGGGCTCTTCGCCGCCACGGACTACACCGCCGACGCCTTGGTCACCGACGAGCCGGGGCTGAGCCTGATGGTTTTCTCAGCGGACTGCATCATTTTGCTGCTCCACGACCCGGTGACGGGCTCCATCGGCGCGGTCCATGCCGGATGGCGGGGGACCGCTCTGGATCTTCCCGCCAAGGCGGTGAGGAAAATGGGCCGCCTCTTCGGTGCGAGGCCAGAGGATATCCGGGTGGCCGTCGGCGCGGGCATCGGCCCCTGCTGCTTCGAGACCCATGACGATGTGCCCAACGCTATGCGCTCCGCTTTCGGCGGCGGAGCGGAGGACTACATCCGGCCCCGCGGGGAGAAGTGGACCGTAGATTTGAAGGGGCTCAACGCCTGGCGGCTGCGGGAGGCGGGGGTCAGAGAGGAGAATATGGATGTCTGTCCCACCTGCACCGCCTGCCGGACGGACCTCTACTGGAGCCACCGGATCACCGGGGACCGGAGGGGAGTCCAGGGAGCCCTCATCGCCCTGGCAGGGGAGGAGGGACGGGGATGAAGCGCCGCCTTGCCTTTCTGCTGGCAGCGGTGCTGCTCCTGGGCGGCTGCGCCTCCCTGCCGGAGGCGGATGAGCTGGAAGAGGAGTGGGAGGACTACCAGCAGTTCCCCCGGCAGGAGGCGGACGAAGAGGAGAAGCCGGCGGAGCCGGTATATCCCGCCGCTTTCCCTCTGCCCTACCACCGGGATCACACCCTGGACCCTGTCACCTGCGGCGAAGGGATTCAGGAGACGGCGGCGTCCCTGCTCTATGAGCCGCTGTTTGTATTGGACGGGAGTTTCCAGCCGGAGGCGGTGCTGTGCGAGAGCTTTGGCTGGGACAGCACCGGGCTGGTCTGTACGCTGACGCTCCGGGAAGGCGTAACCTTCTCCGACGGCTCCCTGCTTACGGCCCGGGACGCGGCGGAAACCCTCCAGCGGGCCAAGGAGTCGGAGCGGTATGCCTACCGGCTGCGGAACATGGTCTCCGCCGCCGCCAACCGGGCGGGGCAGGTGGTCATTACCCTCTCCGCTCCCAACCGGGGACTGCCCGCCCTGCTGGATATCCCTGTTGTCAAGCGGACAACCGCCGGACAGCCGGTTCCTGTGGGCACCGGGCCCTACCGGCTGGTAAACGACGGCGGCGGCGCTTATCTCCAGGCCCGGGAGGACTGGTGGCAGCAGAAGAGCCTCCCGTTGGAAACCATCCCGCTGGTGGACGCCAAGGACCGGGATACCGCGCTGTATCTCTTCTCCGCCCGGCGCGTCGAGCTGCTTCCGGTGGACCCCACCGAGGACCCCTCCCTGGTTACGGGCAAAGCCCAGAGTACCAGCCAGCCCACCAGCGTGCTGCAATTTATCGGGTTCAATACCGCGGAGGGGCGGCTCTTCTCCAGCGCCGCCCTGCGCGCGGCGTTCAGCCGGGGCATCGACCGGGAGACGCTGGTCCATGCCCAGCTGGTCCAGCTGGCGCTGGCGGCGCAGTTTCCGGTCTCCCCCCTGTCTCCCCTCTATCCGGACTCGTTGGAGACGGCCTACAGTGAGGAGGCGGTTCTGGAAGCGCTGAAGGAGGCCGGGCAGGACACCGGAGAGGAACGGGAGCTGACGCTGCTGGTCAGTGCGGGGGACGCCTTCCGGGCCGCCAGCGCCCGGTTCATCGCGGACCACCTCTCCCTGCTGGACTGGAAAATCAGGGTGACGGCGCTGCCCTGGGAGGAGTACCTGGCGGCGCTGGAGGCGGGAGAGTTTGACCTGTACTTCGGCGAGGTGCGCCTGACCGCCGACTGGGATCTCACCGATCTGGTGGGCACGGGGGGCGCGCTGAATTACGGCGGCTATACCAGTGAGGCCACCGACGGGCTTCTCCTGGAATTTGCGGGGGCGGAAAACCGGACCTTTTCCGCCCAGCGGCTGCTGTCCAATCTGCAGGCCAATACGCCCATTGCGCCGGTCTGCTTCAAGAATTACGCCGTTCTCACCCATCCCGGCGTGGTGGAAGGACTGTCGCCGGCTCCCGCCTATCTCTTCCGGGGAATGGAGGGATGGACCATCCATCTGCGGGAGGACCGGCAGGGAGAGCCGGAGGAAAGTCAAGAAGAGCCGCGTGAGGATGCCTAATAAGGGCACCCTCACGCGGCTCTTTTAATGAGTGAGCGTATTATGGGGCGGTGGTGGGTTCGCCGAGGGTAATGGAGACAAATTCCCCGTCCTCAAATTCCACCAGGAAAGGACGGACCTCCTCACCGCCGCCGGCAGTCTTGATGGATACGGTGGACTTGACCGTCACCTTATTCTCCTCCATGGTGTAGTCCCAGCCGCTTTTGGCATGGAACGACGCAAGCTCGGGGAACTCCAGCCGGGCTTTCACGGCAGTCAGGGCAAGGGCGAGATACTGGTCCCGTTCGTCTGAACCCAGATAGAAATCCGTGGCCTGGGCCACCACCTGCCCGCCGCGGTAGACGGCGTTCTCCCGGAAGTCAATGGAGTCCACCACCTTGGTTTTGTCGTTGATCTGGACAATGATGGCGTCCTTTGTGTCCGAGTACAGGGAAGTCTCCGCATCGTTGAGAACATAGACGGAGCTGGTACCGTTGGAGGAGCGCTTTTTGGCGTCGGTGATCTTGAAGATGCCGCACTGCTCGAAGACGGCCGTCACAGCCTCTTCCTGCTTGCCGCTCAGTTCCATGGCGGTTCCCAGAGGCGTCTCGTTGACCTGTTTGCCGAACGGAAGGTCGAAGGGCGGGTCCACAGGAAAATGGAACACGAAAACGCTGACCGCTCCCGCTGCCAGAATCAGCAGCGGCACGACCACCGCGAGAATGACGGGCAGGGGACTCTTGCCCTTCTGCTCTGCCGCGCAGTGGGGACACAGCTTTGCCTTTTGGGGGATCTCCGCCTGACAGGAGGGGCAGACCTTCATCTTGACGGCCTTCTCCTTCTTGGGTTTCTTTTCCTTTTGGGGCTTCTTTTCTTCTTTGGCTTTTTCGCTCATGGTTATTCCTCTTTTCTTCACGGGATTTCCGCCGCCGGCCGGCGGCGGCCGGAGGAAATGCCTCTGCTCCCTATTATATCAGCTTTCTGCCTTCTGTGCAAGCAGGAATACGGAGGGATCCCGTCTGTCTCGCCGGCATGGGACCGGTCCCCCGGAAATTGCGGCAGACGGCAAGGCGCTGCATATTTTTCTCTCTCCCGGGAAACAATGGAAATATCTTGCGGATAAGAGAGGAGTGGCTCCCCTTGGTAAAAGGTATTTCCCGCCGGGTCATTGTGGTGGATTCCCCCGACCCGAAACTGTTTGAACAGGCTATATTTATTGTAAAGAACGATGTCTTCTCCCAGGAGGGCGTCACGTCCCAGCAGGTTTTGGGAGAGGCGTGCCGGATCGCCCGCAGCTGTGCCGCTGCCCAGACCGTGAAAACCCCCGCCTGGCGGCGCGTCCCCTTCTGGTGCTGGATCGCCGGGGCGGCGGTGGCCGCCGCAGCGCTGACGGCCTGGCTGCTGTAGCGCGGACACCCTGGCACCCGGCAGATATAGTCGAAGCAGTTGAAAATCGGTAAAGTTCGGCGGTGAAAACAGGGCGTGGACTTCGTTGCCGTCCTTGGCGGGCGTCAGCCCGCCTGCGTCCTCCGCCTCGCCACACCCAGTTTTCCCTCGCCTCCTTTTTACCGATTCTCAACTGCTTCGACTATAACAAGAACCCCCTGACGCAGGAAAACGGCAGTGCTGCGTCAGGGGGAATTGTATTTGCAGCATACGGTTTGCAGTTGTACTTTGCCGGCTCTAAAGACTTTCCAACTGCCGCATATGCGTCGTGCAGGTTTTTCCGCTTCCCCGCCTTACCTCAGGCGGAACGCGGCAACCAGACCCTTGAGGAGGCTGGCCTGCGAGGAGAGTTCCTGGCTGGCGGCAGCGCTCTGCTCACTGGTGGCGGAGTTGGTCTGTACCACACTGGAAATCTGGTCAATACCCTCGGTTACCTGATCGATGGCGGCTGTCTGCTTTTCCACCGCTTCCACCACGATGGACATCTGCGATGTCACACCCCCCGCGCTGACGCTGGTGCGCTCCAGGGACTGAGTGACCTCGTTCACGACGCTGCTGCCCTCGGCCACAGCGGCGATGGAGCTTTCGATCAGATCCTTGGTGGCCTTGGCGGCTTCGTCAGACTTGTTGGCCAGGTTGCGAACCTCGTCGGCAACCACGGCAAAGCCCTTTCCGGCGGTTCCGGCACGGGCCGCCTCCACAGCGGCGTTCAGCGCCAGAATATTTGTCTGGAAAGCAATGTTCTCGATTGTGGCAATGATCTTGCTGATCTCCTCGGAGGAGCTGGAGATTTTGCCCATCGCCACGTTGAGCTGCTTGACATATTCCATGCTGACGCCCAGCTGGCCGCCTGCCTGCTCGACAAACTGGCCGGCTTCCCCGGTGGCCTGGGCGGTCCGCTTGGCGTTTCCGGAGATGTCGCTGATGGTGGCGGAGAGTTCCTGTACGGAACTGGCCTGCTCCGTGGCGCCCTGGGCCAAGGCCTGAGCGCCGTTGGATACCTGCTCGGCGCTGTCGGATACCTGCTCGGCGCTCTCCCGAATCCGGCTCATGGTATCATTGAGCCCGGACAGGATGCTGTCCAGGGAAACTCTGATGGATACAAAATCTCCCACATATTCCTGCCGGGTGGAAGCGGTCAGATCCCCGGAGGAAATGGAATCCAGCGTAGAAGCAATCTCGCCGACGTAGGACCGGAGACGATGGATCGTTTTCTCAAATATGTAGGCCAGCTGCCCAACCTCGTCATTAGATTGGATGGCGATGGCGCTCTCCCCGCTGCCGTTCAGGCCCAGATTGCCCTGCTCCAGGCGGCTGGCCACTTGGGTGATCTCGGCCAGAGGGGCAGAAACGGTCTTTCTCAGATACGCTGTCATGAAAAAGATACACGCAATGATGACGGCGAGGCTCACCAGAGAGGACCAGATTACCGTCATAAAGATCTGGCGGTTGGCGTCTTCGGAGGAGATACCGGCAAAGATCAGCCCGTTGACCACGCCGGCGTCATCCCTGGTGGGAACGTAGGAACACAGGTATTTTTCGTTCAGGATGGTTGCCTCGCCTACATAGCTCTGTCCCTTTTGCAGAACAATTTCGGACAGCTCCGCGGACAGCGTGGTCCCCACGGCCCGTTTCCCGTTCTGGGCCACAGTAGTGTAGGCCCGGGTATTCCCCTCGAAAACGGTAAACTCACAGCCCATGCGGCTTTTCAGATCATCCAGCAGCTGATTGATATCGTTTGTGCCGCCGGATTGGCTCAGAACATAATTCAGCATATTGGTTCCATTGGTGCAGCGCTGTTCCAGCATCCCTGATGCCAGAGAGCGGAACATAATCACGCATATGCCCACTGCAAATACAACGGATATGATCTGCATGATGACGACCACTTTGCCGATCTTCTTGCCGATGCGGGTCTGCTTGCCTTCCGGACCCTTCTTTGAAAACTCGATGCTTTTCATGGTTGCTTACTCCACCTGTCTGTCAGAATTAGAACCTGTATTCATCATCGGGAGATGCCGGATGGACGATGATTTTCCCCGTCAGATAAGAAAAATTGACGCAGTATGGCGGGAAAAAGATCGTCCAGACGGCGTGCTGCGGTTGTGAATACTGGTTCTTAAAAATTGGCATACAGCCATCTTACCAATTATACTGAGAGACGGCTATTTTTGCAAGCCCTTTTTCAGCTCGGTTTGCATCTTTGGAGAAGGATGTCCCGGGACGGCCTTTTGACATTTTTCAAACAGGGCCTAATGACTGCAAAATGGGGATATTTTCCTTTGCGGCATCATTTTCTTGGAGAAATTCACGCTGGTGACACACAGGTGGTACAGTAGCAGCAGGAGGTGGGGCGAAGTAGCAAAAATTCTGGTTGTTGAGGATGATGCGGCGACAAACAGCCTGGTCGGCGACTATTTGACAGATGCGGGACACGCCGTACTCTCAGCCTGTGACGGCCTGGAGGCCTGTCTTTGAGAGCTGCCTGGTCAAGCATGGCTGACGCCATTCCCATCACAGGTTCTGAAGCATGTCGTTTGCTCATGTAAGGGCAAACGGCATGCTTTTTGAAATTTGGCCTTGACAAATATGGGCGTGAAACACACAAAGGCAGCCGGGAGCATATCATGAAGTGGGCGCAGACTTCTCCGGCGAGGAAGCTTGCGGCCGATTCCCCACGGTTTGCAGGCCGTGCATCCTGTGATACAGGGAGGAAATTTCCCCATGAGATACAATTGCTATGAACCGGAACCCTGCGGCTGTCACGGGCGTCCTGGCGAGTGCGGCAGCGTCTGCTGCATTCCGGGGCCTCCCGGGCCGAGGGGACCACGGGGCCTTCCCGGGCCGGTAGGTCCTGCCGGTATGCCGGGATTGCCCGGGTCTGTGGGACCTATGGGCCCCGCCGGAGTGATGGGTCCGGCGGGCCCTGCCGGTCCTACCGGCGCGGCAGGCCCCGCTGGAGCAGCGGGTCCGACTGGCCCCGCCGGAGCGATGGGCCCGGCCGGCCCTGCCGGTCCTACCGGCGCGGCAGGCCCCGCTGGAGCAGCGGGTCCGACCGGCTCCGCCGGAGCGATGGGTCCGGCGGGCCCTGCCGGTCCTACAGGGCCGCTTATTTATGCACAACAGTAACTTTTGCTTGGTGATGGGGCATTAAGCCTGCTACATCGCGGGCTTTCGCTCTATCACCGTAAGTATGTTGTGATTGTTCTCGATGTAATCAAGTATGCGTTGATACTCGTCGGCAAAATTGAAGTCCACCGTTATTTCCCCGTTTTCATGCACCCAAACCATATTGACCAATTCCACCACGATACCGCGATTAAGGGTTTGGATATTCTTGTGCTTTAGAAAAGCAGTAAGATAGGGGTCGTCGGTGTCGATGCCGTCAGCCATCACTTGCATTTCCTCTTTTAGATAAGAAATGTTTTGTTCAAGCTGGGCGGTCTGCTCGGCAATCCTGCCTTTTAAGCGGCGGTATTCCTCTTTGGTAATATCGCCGCTTTTCCAATCAAGGTACAAGCTGTCGGAAGCGTCATTGTATTGCTTGAGCTGTTTTTCTGCCTGTTTCAAAGCAAGGGTCAATCGCTTGTTTTCCCGATTGATAACAGGTGCGTTGTTTATCCGTTCAATTTCTTCTGATAGTTTGTCTACAAGCGCGATCTGCACTTGCAGGGCGGCTAAAACCGCTTCCTCTAACTTATCCTGCCGGATAGAATGTTTACTGCAAGTCTTTTTGTCGGTAAAGGTACGACAGGCATAGTAGGCGAGATTGCGGGCGGTCTTTCGCCGCATAGCCTTTTTGCAGTCAGCACAGCGGACAAAGCCGGACAATAGATAGACTTCCTGCTGGCCCGGTGCTGTCCTTGTGTCGCGCTGATGCAGGGCTTGTGCCTTTTCAAAGGTTTCCCGGTCAATGATTGCTTCGTGGGTGTTTGGGACAACAAACCATTCATCTTCGGGAACAGCGATTTGCTTGTGTACTTTGTAGCTGATGATGCGATGCCGTCCCTGCACCATCACGCCGGTGTAAATTTCATTCTGCAATATCCTTGCAACCGTACTGGCAGACCATAAGCCATCGTTTTTGCTGGAATTGGGATTATTGTACTTGAACCCCTTTTTCTTTTTATAGGCTTCGGGGTTCGGCTCTCCCATGCTGTTCAACCTTTTGGCAATCCCCATTTTGCTGTACCCCTCATGGACAAACCAATGATAAATGCTTCTCACGACTTCCGCCGCTTCTTCATCTATCAAGAGGCTGTTTTTGTCGTTGGGGTCTTTCTTGTAGCCGTATGTGGCAAATGCCCCGATGAACTCGCCGCGCTCCCGCTTCATTTTGAAAGTCTTTCGGATTTCTTCGGAAGTGGTAGCGGCAAACTGTTCGTTGAACATTCCCCTGATCGGCACTTCAAGACCGCTTGCAGAATGTGGATTTGCATAGGTGTCGATGAATGGTGTACCTGTGCAGATAAACCTTGCGCCGTTGATTGGGATAAATTCTTCAAGAAACTTTTGCTGATCTGCAAGATTGCGGAAACCGCGTGCAAGTGACTTGATAATCATGCAATTTACTTCCTTGCGAACGATACAGCCCTCAAGCCGCTTGAAGTTTGGCCGTGCTGTGTCTGTACCTGTCAGCCCGTCATCGGCAAATACGTCTACAATCACATAGTTCCCCGGCTCAAAGTAACGGTCTACAAAGTCACGCAGAATTTTTTCCTGATTGATGATGCTCTCGCTGTCGTCCTCGTTGTCGTCCTCTCTGGACAATCGGATATAAAGCCCTATTTTCCAAAACGGCTCCACGCTGGCGCGTGCCGTTCTGGTTTTGCGTGTGCGGGGCATGATACCTCCTTTCCCCTTATAATTACAGGCCTATTATACCATTTTCGCCCCATAATCACAAGGTCTTTGTCAAAAATGGCAACGGGAAAGTCGGTAGTTTATTTCAGGCTTAAAAAGTAATCGCATAGGGATTGTTTTAAGGTCTTGTGTTCTGATACAAAGCGGATTTTGACCGGCGTATCACCGCAGAGAAAGCAGTACGGATTGCCGATTTGTTCCAGGTAGCTTTGCACTTTCTGTACGGCTGGCAGCGCAGTGTCAATGTGAATGTTGCGAATATCAACTAAAGTGCTGCGGTCAACCTGCGTTATATCCACGCTTCTCATTTCTTGAAGCTGTGATTGGCTAATCATCTTTATTCCCCTTTCCGGCATAGCGTCATACAATCCATATGCGCTCCGGCTTGTACGTTATGAGAAAAGGCATAAATCGGACGGCTGGCGGCGACCAGCACCACGGGACTTTCACCCCCGCGT